>ENA-UOVV01000503-UOVV01000503.1-compost-metagenome-genome-assembly--contig:-NODE-503-length-45526-cov-107.964945_pt1 | contig 45526 bp, 32 predicted proteins | sample MGYA00238155_ERZ761577 | MGnify/ENA primary metagenome ERZ761577 (study PRJEB28898, sample SAMN06268775) | compost metagenome | isolation source: Emeryville, CA | place: USA:Emeryville, CA | collected... | reverse complement strand
CCGAGCAACTTCAGACGGTCGTCGAGGGCGGTGGCGGAGACGATGCTGGCGAGGGAGGAATTGGTGCTCGAGCTGCGGTTGCTGGCGGCGAGCACGAGCGCATCGACGCCGAAGGGGACGGTGCGGTCCCAGGTGCCGGGATCGCGCAGGTCCCAAGGTTTCAAATAGGCGGGATGGCCGGCGATGTTGGGGTTGTTCTTCTGGTCGGAGCGGAAGTGGGTGTCGAAATTGTGCTTATAGCCGATGAGCCAGTCGACTTTCACTCCGCGCAGTTCGAGCTTGGTGACGGCGTCGATCTGGGCGGTGCGCTCGCCGCCGCGTTGGTGTTCCCAGCGGTTGCGGCGGAACATCGCGTCGGTGGACGTGAGACCGCGCGAAGGCGGGTAATAGGCGTCGATGAACGATTGCGCGAGGAGGCCGGTGCCGCCCTGGCCGGTGGCGCGCCATTCCTGATCCCACCAAGCGTCGAGGTAGGCGGCGCGGATGTTGACGTGTTCGCCGAGGCGGGTGGTGAGTTCGGCGGAGAACGCGTCCGAGGAGAAGTTCTGGAAATCGCCTTCGCCGGCATAGCTGAAGTCCCACGGCAGGCCGGGGTAGGGACGTCCGGGAATGCCGTCGGCGTAGCGGAGCACCACGCCGCCGGTGATCATGTCCTCGCGGCGCTCGAAGTGTTCGAACTCGAGCGTGAGCGCGGTGTGCTCGGAGATCTTCCACGTCGCGCTCGGAGCAAAGAGGTATTTGTGACCGTGGCTGAACTCCTGGAATTGTTGAATGCTTTCGGTCATCGCGATCGCGCGATAGAGGAGTTGTTCGCCGGTGCCCGGGAGCGGGCCGGTGGCGTCGATCACGGCGCGGGCGAAACCGTGGTCGCCGAGGCCGGCGCTGACGCGGATCGAGCGGGTGTTTTCCGGGCGTTTGGTGATGTAGTTGATGACACCGCCGGGGTTGAGCTGGCCGTAGAAGAGGGAGGCGGGGCCTTTGACGACTTCGATGCGGGCGATATTGGTCGTGTCGATGAAGCGGAAGGAGCCGAAGCCGTTGCGCTGGATGGCGGCGGCGGAACTGAAGCCGCGGACATTGTAGCGGGCCCAGCCTTGCGGGGAGACGTTGTCCTGGTGGACGCCGGCGGCCCATTTGACGATGTCGTAGAGATCGTAGGCCTTTTGGTCGTCGATGAACGCTTCGGTGAAGACCGTGACGCTCATCGGCAGGTCGGTGATCGGCACGGCCATGCGGGTGGCGGCGGAGGTGTTGGCGGCTTTGTAGCCGACGTCGGCCTGGCTGCGCACGTCGAACGGTGTGAGCACGACGATCTGGTCGTTGGGTGCGGAGACGGGCTCGGCGTTTGAAGAAGGACGTGGAGCGGAGCGGCGGCGGTGGGGAGGAAGGGGCACCGCGCGGATCGCGACGGCGTCGGCCTCGTCGTCGAAAACGAGGGAGAGCGTCGTGCCCTCGAGCATGAGTTCGAGGGCGTTAAGGGGAAGGTAGGTGCCGCGGACGGCGTGGGTGCGGACGCCGCGCACCTGTTCGGGCGGATAGAGGATTTGGAGGCCGGCTTGTTGCGAGAAGAGGCGGAGTGTGTGCGAGGCGTCGCCGCGCGGGATGTCGAACTGCGTTTCGCCGTTGGCGGTGGCGGCTTCGAGCGGGGCCAGCCACCCCCATGCGATCACGAGGCAGAGTAGCAGCCGTGCGAGGAGGGCGCGGCTGAAGGCTCTTGGGGTCAACATGGGTTCAACGTAGCGATGCCGCAGGATGTTCGGCGTTGAGGACCGGCGCCGATTTTCGCGGGTGAGATACGCAATCCACGCGGACGGCGAAGCGCAAAGAAAATTGGGTGCGGCGACGTGGAGCGCGACGGCGAAGCGGGCGTTTCCCTGGGCGTGGAGCGGACCCGTCCCACGGCGAGAGCCAAGCGTTTAGCGGCGGCGGGTGAGGACGAGTTCGCCGCCCCTCGGGCGGGCGTCGATGTCGAAACCGGCATCGAGCAGACGAACGAAGGCCTCGACATTGTCGGCGCGGAAGCTGCCCGCGATGCGGATGCCGGCGGTGTCGTCGTCGCCGATCACGAGTTTGCGGCTGTTGTAGCGATTGAACTCCTGCACGACGTCGGAGAGGGCGAGATCGAGGAATTCCAAACGCATGCGCTGCCAGGCGAGGGCGGTCTCGACGTCGCTGGGGGTGAGTTCACGGACGAGGAGGCGCGAGGCGGGATCGCCGCGGGGATCGAGGCGGACGACGGCTTCCTGGCCGGCGGTGAGGGGGACGGCGACTTTTTGCGACGACGAATCGGACGTGCTGCGGCGGAGTTCGTCGAGTTGCACCTTGCCCTCGGTCACGAGGACGGAAAGCGCGTGATCGTCGACGAGAACGGAGAACGCGGTGCCGACGGCGCGAACCTCGAAGGTGTCGGCGGACACGACGAAGGGACGCGCGGTGTCTTTGGCGACGGTGAAATGGGCCTGGCCGCGGACGAGGCGAACGGAACGGCGGGCGGGGGTGAAATCGACGGCGATCTCGGCGCCGGAGTTGAGTTCGACGAGGGAGCCGTCGGCGAGCGTCATGCGCTCGGGTCCCGGGTGAAGAACGGCGGCGCCGCGTGGTGCGGCGGGAGCGGGTGCGAGGCGCGGCCAACAGACGAAGGCGATCAAGACGATCGCCGCGGCGGCGGCCAACGTGGAAGGCACGAGCCAGCGGCGCCGCGGACGCGGAGCGAGCAAATCGGGATTGGGCTGGGCGCTGTGGGCCGGGCGCCAGTGGCGCAGTGCGTCGAGGCGCCGCCAGCTTTCCTCGAGGCGGGCGACGGCCGCGCCGTGCGCGGGATCTTCGCGCAGCCATTGAAAATAGGCGTCCTGCTCGGAGGCGGAAAGTCCGCGGTCGCGCCGCGAGAGCCATTCGGCGGCGGCGAGTTCGGCGGGGGTGGCGCTGGGATCGGGCGTTTCCACGGGTTTACGGGAGGCCCCGGCTGGCGAGGTAGGCGGCGCAGCGGCGCATGCCGATGCCCACCTGCGCTTCAACGGTGTGTTCGCTGATGCCGAGCTGCGCGGCGATTTCCTTCTGCGAAAGCCCGTAGATTTTCCGCAAGGTGAGCACCTGGCGGCATCGTTCGGGCAGCGATTGGATGGCTTGGGTCAAAAGTTCGAGTTCCTGATGAAGCGCGGTCGATTCGGCGGGTGAGGGCCTTTCTTCGTAGACGGGCAGGTCCGCCAATTCCGTTATGGCTTCGATGGGCACGATCTTCTGGCGGCGCAGTTGGTCGACAGCGAGATTGTGCGCCGTCGTGTAGAGCATGGCGCGGGCCGCGGAGATTTCCTGCGTGCCGCGGGCGCGCCACACGCGGGTGAGCGATTCCTGCACGATGTTGTCGCAGTCGCTCAGAGCCGGAAAACGGGCGCGGATCCACGCGCGAAGCGAGTCCTGGTGAACCTGGACTTCCTCGCGGAACCAACGGTCGGATTCGGGGGCGTGCGGCATGGGGTTCGGGCGCGCGGCGGACGGTGGAGGAAATTGCCGGGGGCGAGGGAGAGTCGAGCCATTTTCTGGCTGGAGGTATTAGTCGACGTCGATTTGCGAAAGGGGTGGCGGGCCGAGTCGGCGGGGGGCGGGCAAATCTCGTGCGTCTACTCTGAGGTCAGAGTGAACGCCCTGTTGCGAAGGGAAAGTGGGCGACGCTTCAAGACGGGCGCCGAAATCCGCGGACCCACCGCGGACCCCTGTCCATTCGGTTTGCCCCTCGTCCCCTGTGGCGATCGTGCGTCTCCGGATGGCTTGGGTCGGCCTGACTAATAACCCAAACCATGAACAAACGATATACGCTAGGCGTCCTGGCGTTGACGGCTTCCGCCGTCGTTCCGGGACTATACGCCCAACCCGCTTCAGCCGGGGTGGAGGCCGATGACGAGATCATTCAACTGTCGCCCTTCGAAGTAAGGGCGGAGACAGACACCGGCTATCAGGCCACGGAGACTCTGGCCGGCACCCGCATCCGCACGAACCTGCGCGATGTCGGTGCGGCGATCTCCGTTGTCACGACCGAATTCCTCCGCGACGTCGGTGCGACCAACACCGCCACGTTGCTTCAATACACGACGAACGCTGAAGTCGCCGGCACGCGCGGCACTTACGCCGGTCTCGGCAACGGCACCAGCATCAACGACACGGAAAGCCTTCGCACGCCCGGCGGCGTGAGCAATCGCGTGCGCGGTCTGGATCAGGCCGACAACACCCGCGACTTCTTCGTCACCGACATCCCGTGGGATTCGTTCAATGTCGATCGCATCGATCTGCAGCGCGGCCCGAACGCGATCCTCTTCGGCTTGGGCAGCCCGGCTGGTATCGTGAACGCGACCACGCGCAATGCCGAGTTCCGGAACATGGGTTCGGTTGAACTTCGCACCGGCTCCTACGGCACGCTGCGCTCGAGCGTCGATATCAACCAGGAGCTGATCGACAACGTGCTGGCGGTCCGCATCGACGGCTTGTGGAACGACCAGCAGTTCCAGCAGGAGCCCGCGTATCAGGACGATCGCCGCATCTTTGGCGCGATCCGTTTCGAACCGCAGCTCTTCCGCGACCGCTCGTTCCGCACGAGCATCAAGGCCAAGTTCGAGCATGGCGAAATCGAGGCGAATCGTCCGCGCATCATCCCGCCCGAAGACCGCATCACGCCGTGGTTCCGTCCGGTCGACCTGACCAGCCTCAACGGCGGCATGAGCAAGTTCTCCGTGCAAAACGGCTATGTGCTCGGTTCCTCGGCCTCGACCTTCAACCCCTGGCTGGGCGGCTTTGCCAACCAGCAGCAGCCGGTTTGGTTTATGGATGGCGCGAGCAACCAGCTCTACCGCATCTACGGCGGCTTCGTTAACACGGGCGCGTTGAACACCGCGGGTGTTCCCCAAGGCGCCGGTGTGAACCTCGTCGGCCAGCGCTATGCGGACGTGTTCTCGAACCTCACGAGCTTGAGCTCGTATGCGACCAACGCGCGTTTGCCGAACTATCAATACGGCCAATACCGCAACGCCTCGCTGCGCGACGCGACGGTGTTCGACTTCTACAACAACCTGCTCGACGGCCCGACCGCCTCGCAGTTCGAGAAGTGGAATGCCGCCAACATCGATGTTTCCCAGACGCTGTGGGATGATCGTGTCGCGGTGCAGTTCACCTACGACCGCCAGAAATACAAACGCGGTGGCCAGAACCTGATCACCAATCCGGCCATCAACATCGATGTCCTGCAGAACTTCCAGGACTACGTCGTCGGGCCGAACAACGCCAACAACGCGAACGTCGCGAATCCCAACTTCGGTCGTCCGTTCGTGGCCGGCGGTCCGGGCGGCGGCAGTTCCTACGAAAGCGATCGGCGCTACATCCGCGGGTCGCTGTTCGGCGAACTCCGCGCGTCGGACTTCTTCGACGAAGGCAGCTTCCTCACGAAGCTGCTCGGGAAGCACCGCTTCACCGGTGTGTATAGCGGCGAGAAATACTACACGGAGAACCGCCGCTGGCAGATGTATGCCAACTCGACGGACTACGCGCGTTTCAAGACCCAAGGCAGCCCCGACGGTCTGATCAATCTTCCGCCCGTCGCGGTCATCTATCTCGGCTCGACGCTGAGCAATGCCAACACGGCGTCCGGCGCGGGCATCTCGCGCATCCTTGCCGACGTCGATCTGCCGGACGGCAACATCTACCAGTTCGAGTCGACCTGGCGTCCGCAGCCGGGCGTGAACATCAGCGATCCGTGGAATGTCCCGGCGAACCTCCAGCCGTTCTTCAACGGCGCGCCGGTGGTCAACCCGAACACGGGCGAGACCTACCCGCAGCTCACGCAGGTTTCCAACCCCGCCAACTACGTGGGCTGGAACAGCAACTTCCACAACGAGCTGCTGCGCTACAACAATGGCGAAAACCTCGCCCTCCTCACCGCGGCCGGCAAGACCCTGCGCGAGACGAAGTCCTACGCGGGTTCGTGGCAGGCCTTCCTTTGGAATGACGCCATCGTGCCGACGCTCGGCTGGCGCTACGACGAAGTGAAGGGCAAGGCCGTGACGGCGCAGCCGGTGCAGGCCAACCGCGGTGCGTTGAACGTCAACCCCGACGTCTATCGCCTCCCCGATGCGTTCCCGCAGAATCAGATCTTCAAGGATCACTCGACCTCGGGCGGCCTCGTGGTGCACCTAAACAAGCTACTCGGCGACAACGACTTCCTGCCGATCAATGTCAGCCTGTCGTATAACAAGTCGAGCAACTTCCAGGTGACCGACACCCGCCGCGACATCTACGGCACGCCGATCGCCAACCCGACGGGCAGCACGAAGGATTACGGCATCTGGCTCTCCACGAAGGACGGCAAGTATTCGTTCCGCGCGATCAAATACGAAAGCAGCTTCGTGGGCTCCTCGATCCAGGGCTTCGACAACAGCGGCATCTACGGGACCATTCGCGACGCCATGAACTGGCGTAACATCAAGGTCTACTACATGTCGCTCTACGACTGGGCTTCGGCCGGTCAGCCGCAGCGCGATCCGTATACCGGCCAGCGTTACCAATGGGATGCGGCCTGGCTCGGCGCCAATGGCCGCCCGATCGCGTCGGGCAATATCCCGGCGGGCGATCCGCGCTTGCCGGCTGGTGCGGTGAAGTTGGAAACGCAGGAAGAGGCGAACGCCCGTCGCGACGCTTCGATCACCGCCCTGAACAACATGCAGAAATGGCTCTCCGCCAAGGGCTACTTTGCGGCATGGAACTACGGTGTGGGCCCGACGACGGAGTCCGCGCTGCAGACGCGCGGCGAGTATGAGGCCAACCCGATCCAGCCGAATCCGGCGAGCGTGTATGACTATCGCACGGCTCCGCTCCTGCAGGGCTTCGCGGTCACGTCGGACACACAGTCCGAAGGCTATGAGTTCGAGTTCATCGCCAACCCGACGCCGAACTGGCGCATCGCGTTCAACGCGGCGAAGACGGAGGCGGTTCGCACGAACGTCGGTGGCCCGCTCCTCGACGAGCTGGTCAACTATATCGACGAAGTGATGGCGGGCCCCGGTGGCGACTTGGTTCGCTTCAACTCCGACTACTCGGCGGCGAACGAATTGCGCAACGCTTGGACTCCCTGGCGCGGCCAATACACGCTGTTGAAGTTGCAGGAAGGCACCGCGGCGTCGGAACTCCGCAAGTGGCGCTACAACGTCATCACCAACTACTCGTTCACGGACGGCACCCTCCGCGGCATCGGCGTGGGCGCTGGCTATCGCTGGCAGGACAAGGTGGTGATCGGCTACCCCGTGTTGCCCGATCCCAACAACCCGAGTCTGGCGACCTTCGACCTCTCGAAGCCTTACTATGGGCCGTCGGAAGATGCGCTCGATCTGTGGATCAGCTACGAACGCAAGCTGACCTCCAAGATCAACTGGCGCATCCAGTTGAACGTCTACAACGTCGGCAAGAGCGAGGATCTGATTCCGATCTCCGTGCAGCCCGACGGCCAGACTTGGGCGGGTGTCCGTATCTCGCCGGTCCAGGAGTGGATGCTGACGAATACGTTCTCGTTCTAAGCGAGTTGGTTTGTTTCTCGAAGCCGGCCCTTTCGGGGGCCGGCTTTTTTGTTGTGCGGGCGGGGTGGGGCGGGGAAACGCAGCCCCGCGCGGGAAGGGGACGAGCGAGGGCACGCCACGAAGCGGAAGTGTGGCTTAACGGAAATTCCGCGGTGGTTCGTTTAAGCTGTGACCCCTCATGTCGAACCGCGAACGAGCCTGGAGAACCGGACGACCGCTCCCCTTCCTTCCGTGGTGCCCGTTGGCTTCCCGTCGAAGCCACGAGGCCGGGTCGTCGCGACGTTTCGACGCGAACTTGATCGACGAAAGGAACGAGCCATGAGCGTTTCGCCTGAACCGGGTGTTTCTTGTTCGATCCCTCATCGCATCACGCAGTGCGACATCGCGCGAGCCGCGGGCGTGCACAACACGACCGTTTCGCTTGCGCTGCGGAACAGTCCCACGATTCCGGAAGCGACGCGGAAACGCATTCAAACCCTTGCGAAGGAGATGGGTTATCACCGCGATCCGGCTTTGCAGGCGCTGGTCGCGTATCGCAAAGGCCGCGTCGCCGCGGATCGTCGCGACACGATCGCCTACATCACGAATTGGGAGAGCCGTTGGGGTTGGCAGAGCCTGCCGGCGGACGCGCACTATTATGCGGGTGCGATGCGAAAAGCGGCGCAATTCGGCTACCAGCTCGAGCATTTCTGGTTGGGCGAACCGGGCATGACGGCGCGGCGGTTGAGCAGCGTGCTTTTTCATCGCGGGATCACGGGGGTGTTACTGGCGTCGCACCGGCCGGGCGTGGATGAACTGGGAGAGTTCGATTGGTCGCGCGTGAGTGCGGTGAAGATCGGCTGCTTCCCCTCGAGGCCGTCGCTGCACCGCGTGATGGGCGATCAACTGGGGGCGATTCGCACCGCGATGCATAAAGTGCGTGCGCTGGGCTACGAGCGGATCGGACTCGTGTTGCCGAAAATCTGGGACGAGGCGGTGGACCTGGCGATCTCGACGGCGTTCGTGCTGGAGCGGAACCGGCTGCTGCCGCAGCACCGCGTGTCGATTTTCTATTGCGGGGCGCCCGATGCGGACGGACGTGCGAGCGAGCATGACAGCGCGCGCCTGCAGAACTGGGTGCGAAGCCAGCGTCCGGAAGTTTTGCTGAGCTCGCATTCGCTGCTGGGCGAGCGGCTGGGCGAACTGGGCTTGGTGGTGCCGCGCGATTTTGGCTTCGTGGATGTTTTCGCGGGACATTCCGATCCGTGCATCGCGGGTGTGAGCCAGCGCGATGAAAGCGTGGGCGAAGTCGCCGCGGAGATGCTGGTGGGATTGATGCAGCAGAACGTTTTCGGGCCCGCGGAGGTGCCGACGACCACGACGGTCGAAGGCCTGTGGTGCGACGGCGCGTCGCTGCCGCGCTATGCGCAGGCCAACGCGTGCGGGATGAGCGACACGAATTTAGCGGCGGGCGAGCGCCCGAGCCGAATGAGGCTGCACGCCGCCGTGACGCCGGCGAAAGCGCGCGCGGAAAAAGAGGAAGCGTGCGCGTTGAGCGTGTGAGGCGCCGCAAAAGCGCGATCCGGTCGGGGCGCAAGGCCCCTCCCACGAGAATTATTTCGTCGCGTTGGCGGCGGCCACGAATTCGCGGGCGCGCGCGGTGATCGCGGCCCAGTCGCCATTCTTGAGTGCGGCGGCGGAAACGAGTGCGCTGCCCGCGGCGGTGGCGAAAGCGCCGGCCTTGAGAAAGTCGCCGACGGTTTCCGGCGTGACGCCGCCGGTGGGGAGAAGTTGAAGCTGCGGGAAGGGAGCCTTGAGCGATTTGATGTAGGCGGGTCCGAAGAATTCGGCGGGGAAGATTTTGATGACGTCGGCACCGAGTTCCCACGCGGTGATCGCTTCGGTGGGGGTGAGAGCGCCGCAGAGGATCGGCACGTTGGCGGCGCGGCAGGCTTCGATGACGGCGGGGCGAACGGCGGGAGTGACGATGAATTTCGCTCCGGCGGCGATGCCGGCGCGGGCGGTTTCGGCGTCGAGCACGGTGCCGAGGCCGAGCAGAAGTTCGGGGAGTTCGCGCGAGACCTTCGCGGTCATCTCGATCGCGCCGGGCGTGGTCATGGTAAGCTCGATGGCATTGAGCCCGCCGGCGGCAAGCGCCTTGGCGCAGTCGACGAGGCTGTCGGAGCTGTCGGCGCGGATGAGCGCGATGACTTTGACGGCTTTGAGGCGTTGGAGGACGTCGGATTTGGACATGGCGTTCGAGGAAAGCGGGGCGGGATGTGAGTGAAGGAGGAGGACAGTGGATCCCGGCTGGCGTTCGCACAACCGGATTCAATTCGGACGGTCGAGGAATCGCGCCGTCGTTTTGGCGCGCGGGCGTGCGGGAGCGTTTTTCCGACTGCGGACGTCAGGGACGAACGGCGGATTCGATTCCGACGACAAACGGCGCCGTGCCGGGATCCTGACCGGCGAGCAAACCAAGCCAGCCGTCGCGCTGGGAGGAGCGCATGACGATGCGGGTCGAGGCGGCGTCGGGGTCGGCGAGCGGGTGGAAAATTTGAAACCGTCCGCCGACATAGTGCACCACCTTCAGGCGGGTGTGCCAGCTTTGGTAGGCGGGGTCGTTGCATTCACCGGAAATTTCGATGTGGTCGAAAAGTCCGTTCAAACGGATCCAAATCTCGCCGCCGGAGAAGAAGCGAATCCGGCCATTTTCGATGACGGCGTTCTGGGAGTAGATGTCGGCATCGTGCAGGGCCGCCGGGAGAAATTGCTCGCCGAGCCGGCGGTCCATCAACGTGAGGGACTGAAGGCCGGCGCGGAGAAGCGGTGGCTCGGGAGTATCGTCGGGGGTATAGTAAATTTGAGGGGCGCGCCAGCCGGCTACGAGCTGGCCCTCGGCGGCGTCGGGAACGCTCACCGACAGGACGAGCGGCAGGCCCATCGAATCGATTTCGCCGGTGGAAAGGACGAGTTCGTCTTGGCCCTCGGGGAGAAGCGCGTCGGCGGTCCAACGCGAATAGCGGTCGGAACCTTCAACGGCGAAGACTTCGAAACGCACGGAGACGGGAGCGGGATTCGCGCCGGGGTGTCGCTTGATCACAGCTTCGGCACCGGCGCGAGTGCTGGTGGCAGCGACCTCCAGTTCGCCCGTGCCGCGATCGACACCGACGAAACGCCGGCCGTCGGAAAGTTCGCGCATGGGCATACGCGAGAACAGGGACGTGCTGACGATGTTGCTGCCGAGGCCCGGGAAGAAATCGAGAGGGCGGGCGGAGAGAACGTCTTCACGAAGCTTGGTGTAGACGACGAACTCCGGTTCGATTTTTCGGCTGAGGAAGCGTTGGCCGAGGACGTGCTGGGTCGCTAGATTCCAGTAGTCCCAAGCCTGCGGCACGAGCATGTAGCGGTAGCGGTCGCCGGAGAGGACCTCGCTTTGGAAAAGTTGGGATTCGCGCGGGCTATCGAAGGCGGAGGCGATCACGGCGAGACCGCGGACCTTGGACATGGGCCAGATGTGTTCGAGCCATTCGCAACCGGGGCCGTAGAAGATTTTTTCGCGTTCGGCTTCGGGGAGGCTTTGGCGCCAGTTGACGACACCGGACAAGCCGTGGACCGTGCCGCGCGGGAGTCGGAGACCGCGGGCATAGGCGAAGTCCTCGCCGACGCTGTCGGCGCGGAGGTATTCGGAACGAGGATCGCCGGAGTGGCCGAATTGCGAGCGTTGGCCCAACCAAGCGGATTCCCAACCGGCGATGCCGAAGAGAAGCGCGGGCACGAGGAGCCCGGCGACGAACCTGCGGCCGCGGGCGGGGAGATCGAAACCGAGCCAGAGGCTGACGCCGAAGACGAGCGTGGCCGAGAGGGCAAGATAAGCGATTTCGTTGTTCGTGAGGAGCAGGGCGGTGCTGGCGAGGGCGGCGAAGACGGCCGCTAGCACCACGAAGATCCGTAATCCGCCGGCGAGGGGCGACATTCGCCAGGCAGCGATCGCGGGGACGAGCGGAAGGAGCAGGCCGAAGAGACCGGCTTGGGGGATGCGCAGCGCGCCGTAGTAGTCGTGAAGCGTGGTGAGATAGGTTTTCGGCGAGAAGACGGCCGAGACGCGGCCGCCGCGCGCCTGTAGTGGCAATTCCACGACATTGTAATACCACAAGCCGAAGCCGGCGCCGGTCCAGAGCACTTCGGTGGCGACGGGCAGGATCACGCCGAACGCGAAGACGAAAAGGCAGGCGAGAACGACGGGGCGAAGTCCGGCGCGCTGCCGGACGGCGCCGAATACGATCCATCCGACCGCCATCGCGCAGGCGAGCAAGTGGTAGTTGATCTTGTTCAGGCCGCCTAGAAAGAGACCGATCGCGGCGAGCGCGTGCCAGCCGAGGTCCTGGCGGCGGAGGAGCGGGGCGGCGGCGAAGCTCCACGTGACGAGCGCGAGGGAGAGAATGCCGAGCGGATTGTAGAAGACGATCGTGTGCTGCGCGGCGCTGGTGCAGACGATTGCGGCGGCGATGAGGAGGGCGGCCCAGGGCGACCAGCGGCGAGCGAGGGCGAAGCTGAGCAGCGCGAGCCCGGCGATGGTGAGGGCGGCGGCGCCGCGCGTCATGCCGAGGTAGGTGCCGCCGCCGAGTTTTTCAGAGACGTAGTTGAGAACGAACGCGGCGGATTGCGCGGGAGTGGTGAAGTCGGCGAACGGACGTTCGCCTTGGGCGAGGCGGGCGTTGACGTTGATGAAAAGGCCGTAGTCGTAGAGGTCGCGCAGGATGTCGTGATTTCGCCACCACGGGAGAATGGCGATGAAGGCGAGGAGGGCGAAGACGAGCAGGGCGCCGAAGGTGCGAGCTCGGGCAACGGGACGGGCGTCGGCGGGCATGAAGACGGAAAAACTCAGTCGGAGGCATTCGTTTCCAACCACGAATGGACACGAATGAACACGAATTTGGGAGAATCAGGCGGGGAGGCGGAAGTCGTGGAGCGCTTGGATGACGCGGTCCTGTTGTTCCAAGGTCATCGCATTGTAGAGCGGGAGGCGGAGGAGTTGGTCGCTGACGGTTTCGGTGACGGGGCAATCGCCGGGTTTGCCGCCCCAGCGGCGGCCATAGTCGGAGAGGTGCAACGGCAGGTAGTGGAAAACGGCGAGGATGTTGCGGGATTTGAGGTGGGAGATGAGAGCGGTGCGCGTGGCGAGATCGGGGAGGAGCAGGTAATACATATGGTAGGCCTGCTCGCAGTGGGCGGGGACGACGGGCTGACGTGCGCCGAGGTGGCGGGACCAAGACGCGAGGGCGTCGTGATAGCGGTGCCAGAGCGTTTGGCGGTGTTGCTGGATTTTGGGCCAGGCCTCGAGTTGGCCGAAAAGGAAGGCGGCGAGGACGTCGCTCATTACGTAGCTGCTGCCGATGTCGACCCAGGAGTATTTGTCGATTTCGCCGCGGAAGAAACGGGCGCGGTCGGTGCCTTTTTCGCGGATGATTTCGGCGCGGGCGATGAAGGCGGGGTCATTGAGGAGGAGCGCGCCACCTTCGCCGCAGGTGATGTTTTTTGTTTCGTGGAAACTCTGCGTGGCCATCGCGCCGAAAGTGCCGAGCCAGCGGCCGCGGTATTTACCGAAGAGCCCGTGGGCGTTGTCTTCGATGACGGCGAGATTGTGTTCGCGCGCGAGGGCGAGGAGGGAGTCCATTTCGCAGCCGACGCCGGCGTAGTGCACGGGAACGATGGCGCGGGTGCGCGGCGTGATGAGCTGCGGGAGCTGGCGTTCGTCGAGGTTGAGCGTGTCGGGGCGGATGTCGGCGAAAACGATGCGGGCGCCGCGGAGCGCGAAGGCGTTGGCGGTGGAGACGAAGGTGAAGGACGGGAGGATGACCTCGTCGCCGGGCTGGATGTCGAGCAGCAGCGCGGCCATCTCGAGCGCGTGCGTGCAGGAAGTGGTGACGAGCGCGCGCGGAACGCCGAGGGCGAATTCGAGCAGTTGCTGGGATTTGCGGGAGAAGGTTTTGTCGCCGGCGATCTGGCCGGAGGCGAGCGCCTGGTGGATGTAATCGTATTCGCGTCCGACGACGGTCGAATGATTGAAAGGGATGAAGCCGTGGGACATGAGCTAGAACCAGCGGTGGAAGGTGGCGGCGACTTCGGCGGTTTTGAAGCCGGCGGATTGGTAGAGGCGCTGCGCGGGGAGGTTCGACGCCTGAGTGACGACGCGAACTTCGGTGCAGCCGAAAGAATGGAACCAAGCGAGAGCGCCTTGAAGGAGGCGGCGGCCGTGGCCGCAGCCGCGGTCGGAGGGAACGACGGCGATCAGGCCGATGCGGCCGAGGCGGGTGGCGGGATCGATCTGGCAGGTGATGTAGCCGGCGGGAGCGGCGTTGGTATCCAAAGTGAAAATACGGTGCTCGCGAAAATCGCGGCGGAGCCATGCGGCGTAGAGCTCGGCGGCGCGATCGGCGGGAAATTGGGAGTCCTTGAAAAAACGCGTGTCGGTGTGCGCGGTGCGGCTCAGGGTTTCGAGCGCGGGGAGGTCGGCGGCGGAGGCGGGGCGAATGTTGGCGGGCGCGGGCGGGGCGGGGATGCGTTGGAGGTCGAGGGAGAATTCGAGGCGGAAATCGACGAATTTGAAGCGGGCGTCGTGAGCGCAGGAAAGCGTGGTGGCGCAGTTGGGGTCGGCGAAGAAGTAGAGGCAGCGGAGGCGTTCGGCCGCGGACCAGGCGAGGAGATGTTGCGTGGAGGCGGGGGTGAGTTGGTTTGCGTTGGCGCGGCCGATGCGGAAACCGAAGAAGTCGGTGTCCCAGGGAAGAAAAACTGCGGGCGCCGAAGGGGCTTCAGCGGGACTCATCGAGAGAGGCGGGCGGGGTGACTTCGGCGAGCGAGTAGGCGGGGCGGTTCATCGTGCGGAAATGGATACGCGCGAGGTATTCGCCGATGATGCCGAGGGCGAAGAGTTGGGCGCCGGAGAAGATGGCGATGATCGAAGCGATGAACGGGAAGCCGGCGACGGTGCTGCCGGAGATCATGTAGCGGATGAGCACGTAGCTGAGCACGCCGATGCCGAAGAGCGTGAAGGCGAAACCGATGATGCTCGCGAGCTGGAGCGGCATGACGGAGAAGCCCGTCATCATGTTCAGCGTGTGGCGAATGAGCTTGGCCGTGGTGTAGTTGGAGGTGCCGGCGCGACGCGGATCGTGGCGGACCGGGATCGCACGGAAGCGTGTGGTGCTCCAGGTGAGCAGGACGTCGATATTGACGAAGGGGCTGTTGTAGTCGGCGAAGCCGTTGCGCAGGTGGGTGCGGAAGATGCGCCAGGCGCTGACCATGCGCGCGGTCTGGGCGCCCATGGCGCTTTGTAGGGCGATTTTGGTTACAACGGAACTGAGGTCGCGAAGGAAGCCGTGTTGTTCTTCCTTGGGCGTGGCGTAGAGGACGTCGATGTCGGGGGTGAAGGAAGCGAGCAGCGCGGGGAGTTCTTCGGGTGGGTGCTGCAGATCGTCGTCCATCGTGATGATCGTGGCGAAGCGGGCGGCGCGAATGCCGGCGAGGAGGGCGTTGTGCTGGCCGTAATTGCGCATCATGCCCAGGCCGCGCACCCAAGGCTCGCGGGCGGCGAGTTGCTGAATGACCGGCCAGCTATCGTCGGGGCTACCGTCGTTGACGAGGATGAGCTCGTGCGGGCGGCCGAGTTGTTGGAGGACAGGGCGAAGCGCGGCGACGAGTTCGGGGAGGATGGTCGCGCTGCGGTAGACCGGCACGACAATGGACAGTCCATCTGGGAGGGTGCGACTCTCGTGGGCGGGGCGCATGCGGTTTGGGACGGAGGAGACCGCAGGAGGCGGGGGGAGTCAGGCAAAAATATACAGAAAGGGCGGGTCGGAGAGTCGACCCGCCCGGTTCTATGATGAGGAGTGGACGCTTCAGCGAGGCGTCCCTATCGTTTCGCCAAGGCGCGGTTGAGGGCGCTGACGATGGCTTTGATCGAAGCGAGCTCGATGTTCGTGTCGGTGCCGGCGCCGAAGAGGGTCGTGCCGCGGTCGGTTTTGATTTGGATATACGAAACCGCGCGAGCTTCGGCGCCTTTGCCGAGCGAGTGTTCGGCGTAGCTGAGGACTTCGAACTTCGGCAGCTTCGTTTCACCGAGGGCGCGGACGAAGGCGTCGATCGGGCCGTTGCCTTCGGCGGTGAGCTCGAGGACCTGGCCGTCGATGCTGATGCGGGCGTTGCAGGTGACGGAGCTGTCGCGCTCGACGGTTTTGAAATGCTCGATGCGAACCGGCGAGGACCGGTCGAGGTATTCGCGTTGGAAGGCGTCGTGGATCTCGGCGGCGGTGAGTTCGCGGCCGGTGGTGTCGGCGAGGTCGTTGATGATCTTGCCGATTTCCTTGTGCATCGCTTTCGGCAGTTGGAAGCCGAACTCGTGGTCGAGCACGTAGGCGACGCCGCCTTTGCCGGACTGCGAGTTGATGCGGATGATCGCCTTGTAGCTGCGGCCGATGTCGGCGGGATCGATCGGAATGTAGAGGACGTCCCAAGGTTCGTTCGGCTTTTGCGGATCGCGAACGGCCCAGGATTTGTTGATGGCGTCCTGATGCGAACCGCTGAAGGCGGTGAAGACCAGCTCGCCGGCGTAGGGCTGGCGGGGCGGGACCTCGAGGCGCGTGCAGCGTTCGTAGACCTCGCGGATCTCGTTGATGTTGGAGAAGTCGAGGTTTGGGTGGATGCCGTGCGTGTAGAGGTTCAGGGCGACGACGACGATGTCGAGGTTGCCGGTGCGTTCGCCATTGCCGAAGAGCGTGCCCTCGACGCGGTCGGCGCCGGCGAGCAGGGCCAGTTCGGTGGCGGCGATGCCGGTGCCACGGTCGTTGTGCGTGTGCAGGGAAACGATCGTCCGGTCGCGGCGCGTCAGGTGCGTGCACATCCACTCGATCTGGTCGGCGTGGACGTTGGGCGTGGCGTATTCGACGGTGGCGGGGAGGTTGAGGATGATCTTGTTCTCAACCGTCGGTTGCCAGACATCGGTGACGGCCTCGCAAATCTCCAGCGCGAACTCGAGCTCGGTGCTGGTGAAGCTTTCCGGGGAATATTCGAGGCGGATGTGGGTGCCGGCGGCGACCAGCGGGGCCATGTGGGTTTTCAGGAAGCCGACGGCGTGGGTGGCGATTTTGACGATCGCGGGTTTGTCGGCATTGAAAACGTAGCGGCGCTGGGCGGGCGAGGTGGAGTTGTAGAGATGAAAGATGACGTTTTTCGCGCCGCGCAGGGCTTCGAGCGAGCGGGTGATCAGGTCCTCGCGGCATTGGCAGAGGATCTGGATGGCGACATCGTCGGGAATGCGGTTTTCCTCGATCAGGCGACGGCAGAAATCGAATTCGATTTGTGATGCGGAAGGGAAGCCGACCTCGATTTCCTTGAAGCCGATGCGGACCAGCAGGTCGAAATACTCGAGTTTCTCCTCGACGCTCATGGGTTGGGCGAGGGCTTGATTGCCGTCGCGGAGGTCGACGCTGCACCAGATCGGGGCGCGGTTGAGCGTGCGGTTGGGCCACTGGCGGTTGGGCAGATCGACGGGAGGGAACGGACGGTATTTGCTAACGGGAGCAGGTTGCATGAGCGAAAATTGGTTTAGGCTAAAACGCGGGCGATGACAGACCTAAAAACACGCCGGCCGGTGAGCGGCGGAGAAACCCAAGGCGAAAACGCACGATCGGCCGCTAGGCGGCGATTTAGAGATCGTGCGCGGTGGTAAGTCGAAGAAGCGCCTGGGCGAGAATTCGCATCAAAGAGTGGTGGAGATATCGGCGCGTGAAGGAGAAAGTCAAGGGCGGCTTCCCGGTTGGCGGGGCGGCGGCGGCCGTCGGAAAAAATTTTTGCGGGAGGTGAATCCGCGGACGGGTTACAGACGTAACCGGACAGAATATGAGGGCGTCTTGCCTGAAGTGCGTGATTCCGCCTTCGTTCATCCATGTCTGACGAACCCGCTTTCGACCTCAATGGTTGCTTGGAGCGGGTGCGTGGTGGCGACCAGTCAGCGGCGCGCGAGCTGGTGGAACATCTTTACCCGTTGGTTATCCGGATCGTGCGTGCGCGTCTGCCGCGCCGGGTGCCGGAGGAGGATCTCGCGCAGGAGATTTTCATGAAGATGTTTACCCGCATGGATCAGTATCATGGCGCGGTGCCGTTTCCGCACTGGGTGTCGCGGATTGCGGTGACGACGTGCATCGATCACCTGCGGGCGCAGAAGCGGCGGCCGGAGTTTCGGTGGGCGGATTTGTCGGAGAACGAAGCCAATTTGCTCGATGCGGTCCTCACGAACGAGAATTCCGCGGCGCCGGACGACACGCTCGCGGCGCACGAGCTGGTGCACAAGCTGCTGGGCCAGTTGAAGCCGGAAGACCGGATGGTGCTGCAGTTGCTGGATCTCGAGCAGAAGACGATCGCCGAAGTGAAGGAGCTGACGGGGTGGAATACCTCGTTGGTGAAAGTGCGGGCCTTTCGAGCACGTAGGAAGTTGCAGAAGCTGTTTCAGGAACTACAACGAAGGGAGCGAAAATGAACCACAACAACCAGGCGTGGCAGAGGTTGGTAACGGCGGCCCGTCAGGTGCGCGATGACCGGGACACGGCGGCGCCGTTGGGTTTCTCGAGTCGCGTGGCGGCTTTGGCGATGGAGCGTCGGAGCGAGGGCGTCGGAGCGTTGTTGGAACGTTTTTCCTGGCGCGCGCTGGCGGCGGCGGTGCTGCTGGCCGTCGGCGGAGCGGCGACGAATTACGCGATGGCGCCGGACGCGGCGTCGGTGGACGAGCCGCCGATGGACGAAAACGAAGTGATCGTGGTCTTCGATATTTCCTGAGCAACGCGATGAGCCAGAAGTGGAAAGTGCTGCTTGCGTTTGCCGGCGTGTTTATCGCGGGGGTGGTGTTTGGCGCGACGCTGGGGTCGCGCTGGATCAAGTGGGAGCGGCCGGCCAAGCGGCCACCGTTGAGCGAACGGCTTTTGACGAGGTTCGAGTCGGAATTGAAACTTTCGCCGGAGCAGGTGGAGAAGTTGCGGCCGATCACGCAGCGGATGGAGGCCGAGACGCACCGGATGCGGCGCGAGGCGGCGATCAACTATCGGAATGCGATGGATGCGTTTTCGCAGGAGATCGGTGTGAACCTGAATCCGGAGCAGCGGGAGCTGTTCAACCAGATGCGGCAGCGGTTTCGCGAGCGGATGGAGCGGCGGGAGAAGGAAGGGTTTCGGTTGCCGGACTGATGCGGCGCGACGCGCCGCGCGGTTTGGGTTCAAATAACCCTTGCGTGAGGGGAGTTCGGGGGCATGGTGCGCGTCGGCCAGGTGCCATGCATGGGCAGGCGCGTGAACTCCGCCAGGACCGGAAGGTAGCAACGGCAACGACGTTCTCCCAGTGCCGTGGAGTGCCTGGCCACTTTTTTTGGATTTTGGATTTGCGATTGCCGATTGCCGATTTGGGGTAGCGAGACGTGTCCACCAACTACCAAGTCATCGCGCGCAAGTGGCGGCCACAGACGTTTGACGACGTCGTGGGGCAGGATCACGTCGTGCGGACCTTGAAGAACGCGATCGCGCGGAACCGGATCGCGCACGCGTATCTGTTCGTGGGGCCGCGCGGGACGGGAAAGACGTCGACGGCGCGGATTTTTGCGAAGGCGCTGAATTGCACGGATGGCCCAAAGGCGGATTTCGATCCGAACGACCCGGCGTGCAAGGCGATCGCGGAGGGCTCGCATCTCGACGTGATCGAGATCGACGGTGCCTCGAACAACGGCGTCGATCAGGTGCGCGACCTGCGCGACACGGTGCAATACGCGCCGGCACAGGGTAAGTTCAAAGTCTACATCATCGACGAAGTGCACATGTTGTCGGCGGCGGCGTTCAACGCGCTGCTGAAGACGCTCGAGGAGCCGCCGGAGCACGTGAAATTCGTGTTCGCGACGACGGATCCGCAGAAGGTGTTGCCGACGATCGTGTCGCGCTGCCAGCGCTTCGACCTGAAGCCGATTCCGACGCCGTTGATCGTGGAGCGGTTGAAGAAGATCGCGACGAGCGAGAAGGTGAAGGTCACCGACGGCGCGCTGGAGTGCATCGCGCGGATGGCGGACGGCGGCATGCGCGATGCGCAGTCGATTCTGGATCAGATGATTTCGTTCTGCGGCGCGGAGGTGACCGAGCCGGACGTGCTCGATGTTTACGGGCTGGTGTCGGCGGAAAAGATCGCGGAGCTCGGCGCGGCGTTGGCGGCAGGCGATCATCAAAAGATCGTGGCGCTGGTCGACGAGTGCGATGCGAACGGGCGCGATTTGGTGCGGCTGTTGTCGGATTTGCAGGCGCACGTGCGGGCGGCGTTGCTCGATGCGATCGCGAAGGGCGGGAAGAGCAAGATGCTCGGGAGCGAGCTGACGACGGAGCAGATCACGCGGATGCTCGACGGGCTGCGCGAGGGTGAGGGCGCGGTGAAGCTCGGGCTGGCGGAGAAGATTAATTTCGAAGTGACACTGTTGAAGGCGGTCGATGCGAGCCGTGCGCGCGCGATCGACAGCTTGATCAAGGAACTGGCGGCGCTGGCGGATGAAGCGCCGGCGGGTTCGGGCGACGAAAAAAAAAAGGGTTGATTGACCGGCTCGAGACGCGGCTCGAAGCGGCGCGGGAGCAGAAAGCGCCGGCGGTGACCGAGCGCGGGGCGGCGGCTGCGACGACGTCGTCGACGACGGCTCAGGAGACGCCGGCGGCGGAGATTCAATCGGTCCGCGGGGATGAAAGCGCTGCAGTGGCGGGCGAAGAGGAAACGAATGTCTGGCCGAGCGAGGCGGAGGAGGCGGCGTTTCTGGCGGAGGCGAGTGAGCGCGGCGAGAAGGTGGTGCCCGTGTCGCGCGAGGTGGAAGAGGAGGCGGACGACGCGAAGCCGCTGCCGAAGCTGGATGAATTGGTAAACCGGATACCCGCGGAAACGCGGGAGTTGCTGGACGAGTTGTTTCGCGCGCGGTTCGTGGCGGTGCGCAAGGTGAAGAAGAAGGATTTGAAAGTGGGAAACAGCGCGGGCTGAGGCGTTGCGCTACTCTTCTTTCCAGAGGCCGTCGGGGAGGATGGGGCGGTTGGTGACGGATTGGGCGTAGAGGTAGGTGTCGACGAGGGTGTCGGCGAAGGGGGAAAGGAGTTTTACGGGTTCGCGTCGGTAGAGGCCTTCGGCGGTGCCTTCGAAGGCGTCGAGGCGGGCGAGCGTGACGGCATCGACGGACCAGACTTCGCCGGCGACGCCGGTGGTGTCGTCGGGAGCGGCGATCATGCCGGGGTATTCGCCGAGGTGGTGAAGCTGGTAGCCGGGGACCGTGCGGGCTTCGCCGAGGAATTGCTGGTTGGCGAGGACGTGGTGGTTGGAGCAGCCGCGTTTCAGCGTGCCGTAAACGAAGATGAGATGGCCGGCGGACATGTGAAGCGGGGAGGCCACTCGCTCACGCTCGTAGCCACGTTTACAGAACCTCGACGACGACGGCGGTGGTGTTGTCGCGACCGGAGTTTTGGACGGCGGTTTCGACGAGCTGCTGCGCGATGGATTGGCCGTCGGCGGCGCTGCGAGTGAGTTCGTCGATCTGGCGGTCCCAAAGACCGTCGACAAGACCGTCGGAGCAAATGACGAAGCGGTCGCCGGGCTCGTGTCCGACGCGGCCGATATGAGGATCGATGAACTGATTGCCGGCGCCGAGGGCTTGCTGGAGGGAGTTGCGGCGCGGGTCGGTGCGGTGTTCGCGCTCGTTCATTTTTCCGGCGCGGCGGAGTTTGCCGATGTAAGTGTGGTCGTGGGTGACCTGCGTGAGACCGCCGGCACGGGGAAGATAATAGATGCGGCTGTCGCCGATGTGGCCGAAGTGCATCCAGCGCGGCGTGAACCAGGCGAGGCTGAGGGTGCAGCCCATGCCGGCGCACTCCTCGTAGGCGGAGCCGAGTTTGAGGAGGTCGTTGTGGATGTCGGTGAAGAGCTCGGAGAGGATGTCCTGAAAACCGCTGGAGAGGCCGGCGGCGCGGAGGCGGAAGGCGCGCGGGAGCAGGCGCGAAACGCGATCGACGGTGATGCGGCTGGCAAATTCGCCGGATTTGGCGCCGCCCATGCCGTCGCTGACGGCGAAGACGAAATCGGTGCCGGCGAGGGAGGCGTCGCCGGTTTTGCCGAGATAGCGGAGCTCGTGGCCGTCGAAGTTGAGCGCGAGGAACGCGTCTTCGTTGTTCGGGCGAAAGCGCCCGACGTGGGTGAGGCCGGACCAGCGCAGTTTAGGGGGCGGAGCGGGTGGCTCCGGGGGCGGGGTGGGAGCCGTCGGCTCCGGGTTGGGGCTCATTGAGCGGCGGAAGGTTTCAGCGAGGCGCCATCGCCGCCTTCTTCGAGGAGCGTGGCGAATTCGAAGTCGATGATGCAGAAGCGGCCGTCGGCGATGCGGTAGGTGATGTTGCGCAGGTCGCGGTCCTCGTGGCGCACACCGTATTTTTCCAGTTCGGCGAAGATTTCCTTTTGGCGCTCGGGGTTGAGGGAATCGACGCGGCGGCCGCAGTGGGTGGTGACGATCTTGAGATGATCGGGGTCGACCTCGAGCAGGCGGGGGACGAAGGTGCAGCCGCGTTCTTCGAGGCGGCGGAGGACACGGACTTCGTGCTGGAAGCGTTCGCGCGCGAGATGCCCGCGGAAGGTTTTGTGCACGCGTCCATCGTAGCCGATGCGCACGAGGGCGCGGGCGGTATCTTTGACTTCCTGCATGGCGGCGGGCGGAAGTAATTTCGTTGAAGCGGGCCGTGGCAAGCGTGCGAAACAATCACAAGTGCAAGCGAGCGGCGAGCGGGGCGGCGGGCTGCGTCATACTGGCATTAGGATTTCAAGTTAGGATCGTCTCTGGCATACGAGGTGCTAATTCCGGGCACGGTTCTTTGTCTGTGCTCGCCGAAGCTGGGAAGGCAGTTCTACCCACTTTGCCTGCACGACGCGGCAACCCCAAACATCGATCAAATCGTCTCCTCTATGGCCAAATACAAACTGGAATACATCTGGCTCGACGGCTACACGCCGCTGGCCAACTTGCGCAGCAAGACCCAAATCAAGGAATACGCCAGCTTCCCGAAGCTCGAAGAACTCCCCAACTGGGGTTTCGACGGCAGTTCGACGCTGCAGGCGGAAGGCAAGAGCTCGGATGTGGTTCTGAAGCCGGTTGCCGTGTTCCCGGATTCGACGCGCAAGAATGGCGTGCTCGTGATGTGCGAGACCTATCTCCACACCGGTGAGCCGCACCCGACGAATTCGCGTGCGACGATTCCGGACGATCCGGACACCTGGTTCGGCTTCGAGCAGGAGTATTTCTTCTTCAAGGACGGCGCTCCGCTCGGCTTCCCGAAGGGCGGTTTCCCGGGGCCGCAGGGTCCGTATTACACGGGCGTCGGTTACAAGAACGTCGGCTCCGTGGCGCGCCAGATCGTCGAAGAGCACATCGACCTGTGCTTGGACGCCGGCATCAACATCGAAGGCATCAACGCCGAAGTGGCGAAGGGCCAGTGGGAATTCCAGATCTTCGGCAAGGGCTCGAAGAGCGCCGCCGACCAGATGTGGGTCGCCCGCTACATCCTGACCCGCCTGTGCGAGCGTTATGAGATCGACATCGAGTGGCGCTGCAAACCGATCGTCGGTGCGTTCAACGCTCCGCTCGATTGGAACGGCTCGGGCATGCACTCGAACTTTTCGACGAAGTATATGCGCGAAGTCGGCGGCAAAGAGTATTTCGAGAAGCTCATGGCCGCTTTCAACAAGCACATGGACGAGCACATCGCGGTTTACGGTCCGGAGAATCATCTCCGCCTCACCGGCCTTCACGAAACGCAGTCGATCGACAAGTTCACCTACGGCATCGCCGATCGTGGCTCGTCGATTCGCGTGCCGCACAGCTTCGTCAACAACGGTTACAAGGGCTACCTCGAAGACCGTCGTCCGAACTCGGCCGCCGACCCGTATCTCGTCGCGGGCCGCATCCTGAAGACCATTCTGACGGTGCCGACGACCTGAACGGTTGTTACGGATCGTTGAATTTGGCGCCACCTCGCGAGGGGTGGCGCTTTTGTTTGGCTTGTTCGAAAGCGCGCGGGACGAGAAGAATGCGCGCGTGCATTTGTCGCTCTCAGCGCCGTGTTGTCATCCTGAATGCAGCGAATCCAGCAGGGGCGTCGGCGTTGTGGCTGCGTGCACATCCCATCGGATTCCTCGCTCCGCTCGGAATGACAAGACCGGAGGGAGATGTGAGATGGCTGGGCTGGGAACGGCGAGGGTGGAATGACGATGAGCAGGATTGAGATCGGTCGCGGGAGGGGCGTGCGGGTTTGGGAGTGGGCGCAGGTGGCGTTGCTCGTGGGGAATCTGACGTGGACGACGTTGTGCCTCGGTGGATACAGGCCGGAGACGATGGTCGTGACGACGGCGCTGAGCGGCGCGCTGCTCGTGGTGCATTTGCTCGGGTTTGTGATGTTGCGGGAGGAACTGGCGGGGCGAAGCGGCGAGGTGGCGCGGGTGCATCCGGCGGGATGGTGGCTGCTGCCGTTTCTCGCGTATGCGGCGGTGAATGTGGCGCTTGTTTCGCCGGTGAAGTGGATCGGCTGGCGCGACTGGATCGGGTGGGCGCAGATGATCGCGGTGTTCTGGGTGGTGTTGAACGGCGTGCGGACACGCGAGGCGCGCGCGGTGTTGTTCGGGACGATCGTGGCGCTGGCGTTCGGGGCGGCGGTGATGGCGTGTTATCAGCGGTTCGTGCGGCCGGATTGGTTGATGATGGGACGCGTGCAGGCGGATCAGTTTCTTGGGCGGTCGAGCGGGCCGTTTGGAATTCCCAACAGCCTGGGAGCGCTGTTGCTGCTCGTGTTGTTTCCGGTGGGTGCGTTGGTGTTTCGGCGGGGCGCGAGCGCCGTGCAGCGGGTGTTGTTCGGATACGTCGGCGCGGTGCTGCTGCTGGGATTGGTGCTGACGATCAGCCGCGGAGCGTGGCTGGCGGCGGTGCTGGTGGGGATCGCGTGGCCGGTGATCGGCGTGCGCGGATCGGCGACGAGGCGTTTGCTGTGGGCGGGCGCGGCGGCGGTGGCGCTGGGCGCGGCGGTGTTGACGTTGTTTTGGACGGTGCCGCTGGTGCGGGACCGGCTGACGAGTTTGAAGACGGATGTCGGTGAGAAGACGCGGCCGATCATGTGGCTCGGGGCGTGGAAGATTTTTCGCGAGCATCCGATGTGGGGCGGCGGCGCGGGAAGCTATAATGTGCGGTTCGAGAAGCACCGGCCCGAGCGGTATCAGGACGAGCCGCAATGGGCGCATAATGATTATCTGAATACGTTGAGCGATTACGGGGCGGTGGGCTTCGGGTTGTTTTTCGGGGCAGTGGGCGTGGCGATCGCGGGGTGTGTGCGCAGGAAAAGAGAAGATGCGGGGGCGTCGAAGTTGGGCGTGGGGGCGGCGGGGGTGCCGGTCGGGGCGGTCACGGCGGGGCTGGCGGCGTTTGGGCTGCAGTTGTTCGTCGACTTCCATTTCAAGATTCCGGCGCTGGCGATGACCTTTGGTGCGATGGCCGCGTTGGTGGTGCAGCGACGCTGGCCGGCGGGTGCGAGCCGGCCGGGGAAATCGGCGGCGATCGAGCGGGATGTGTGCGTGGCGCTGGCGACGTTTGCGGCGGCGGGATGCGTGTGGTTTGTGCATCCGCTCTTTCGAGCGGAGGCGCTGCGCTACGAGGCGCGGGAGATGATCGATCGGCTGGCGCTGCGCGAAACGCCGGTGAGCGAGTGGCGTCCGGTGCTGGCGCGGGTGATGGACAAATTGAGCCGGGCGACGGAGCTCGATCCGAAGAACGGCGCGTTGTGGGCGGATGTGTCGTATGCGACGGCGCTCTTCGCGCAGAGCGAGCCGGGGCAGGCGAGGGAGTTGGGGGCAAAAGCGGAGCGATCGGCGGAGCAGGCACTGGCCCGGTCGCAGGTCGTCCCGGAATTTTGGATTCGCCGCGGCGTGGCGCTGGACCTGCAAGGGCGCCGGGTGGAGGGCGGGGCCGCGTTTGTCGAAGCGCTGAAGCTGGCGCCGGCGAACGCGATCACGTGGTATTATCAAGCTGCGCATCTCAGCTTGGATGTGGCAAATAGGCCAAGGGCGCTGGCGGCGGTGGGAGTCGCCTTGCGTCTTGACCCTGGAAAGCGGGAAGCCCAAGCATTGCGACAGCGATTGGCCGAACGCAGCCGCGCTCCCTGAATCCAGCTCACATGCGCCCGACCCAACTGATTTCGTGGCTGCTGCTTTGCGGCACGCTCGCATTCTTCGCTGTTTCCGCGCAGGCGCAGGTCAATCGAGTGCCGGGGCGAATCGTGGCGGCCAAGGTGACGGGCGCGGTGACGGCGATCGATCTGGCGACGGAGACTTCGCGGACGCTGGCGACATCGGACGTGGTTTCGCAGCAGACGCGAATCGTCACGGGTGCGGGAGCGAGTGTGATTCTGGTTTTCTCGAACGGTGCGTCGCTGAACGTCGGCTCGGATTCGTCGTTGGACATCGAGGAATTTCTGCAGGATCCGTTTCAGACGGAGGTCGCGGTGGCGACGTTGGAGGAGGAGCCCACGAGTTCGACGACGAGCGTGCGATTGACGCGCGGCGAGCTGGTCGGCAATGTGAAGAAGCTGAACCGGGACGCGGGATCGACGTTCACGGTGAAGACGCCGGTGGGCGCGGCGGGTATTCGCGGCACGACCTTCCGGATTGTTTTCCGTCCGGATGCGAGCGGCCGGGTGTTTTTCACGCTGACCACGTCGGAAGGCGTGGTGTTGTTGGAACCGCAGGCGGCCCCGGGCGTTTCGGTTGAAACGGGCAACGAGGTGACGGTGTCGGTCGACGTGACGGTGGACGAGGCCGCGGGCACGGTGACGTTGAATTCGGCGCCGACGGTCGAGGGCCTCACTCAGGCTTCGATTCAAGCGCTGGCGGCGATCGAGACGGCGGCGAACGACATCGTGCAGGCGTCGGCGGCGGTGATCATCAGCACGGTTTCGAACACGACCTCGGACACGAACGGGACGACGGGGTCGGAATCGGAGGGCGAGGGCGACGAGTCCAGGAAAGAAGAAACGAACGATCAGCAGTCGGACACGGGCGGCGACGACAACTCGCAGCAATCGAATTCGGTGACGGAGCAACAGAGTCCAATTTTCGGTCCGACCACGCCGCAGAACTCGACCACGCCGGGCGACGGCAAGAAGGGTTGAGGCGGGGCGGCTCGGTTCGTGGTGTCTCGCCGGGAGCCGTTCAAGGGAACCACGATGGACACGAATGAACACGAAGGGAGCGGAAGGGGTGTTGTTCGCGTGGGTGTCCGGGGGATTACGCTCGGTAGCGCCGTAACGGATACAGGGTCCGCATGACTCCGGTTCGGTCGAAGAAGAGGCAGGCGTTTTCGTGGCTGCGGTGGGCGGTGCTGCTGGCGGTGCCGACGGTGTGGTGCGTGGCGGCGCACGTGGGCTGGTTGGATTTTCTCGAGAACAAACTTGTCGACTGGCGATTCCGCTATCGCGGCGAGATCGATGCGCCGGTGAAGGTCGTTTACGTCGACATCGATTCGCAATCGATCGCGGAGATCGGCGGGACGCCGTGGGACCGGACGTATTTCGCGCGGGTGGCGTCGGCGTTGATCGAACAGGCGGGCGTGAGGGCGGTGGGGATCGATGTGCTGTTTTCGGAAAACGGCGTGCCGGAGGCGGTCGATCGAAACAAGCACGTGCGGGGAAATCTCGAGTTGGGAAAGTTTCTGTTTCGCGATCCGCCGGTGGTGCTGGCGGCGTCGTATGCGGCGGCGGTCGATCGCAACATCAACGGCGAGTTGGTTTTTCGGGAGCTGCCGCTGATCAGCCGGATGGAGCCGGGAAGGGAGGCGGCGCTGCCGGAGTTGCCGGCGCTGCGAACGCATCCGACGGATCCAAAGAAAGTGTGGAATCCGGCGCTCGTGGGATTGATTGACACGATCGACGGCGGCACGCGGACGGTGCCGGCGTTTGCGCCGACGCCGGTGCGGACGTATCTGCACCTCTCGCTGGAGTTGGCGCGGCTGCACTACGGCGTGGCGCGCGACGGGGTGAGGATCGGCGGAGATGCCGTGGAGTTCGTGCGCGAGGACGGAACGGTGGCGGCGCGGATTCCGTTGCGGGAAGGGCAGTTGATCGACGTGAATTGGTTCTCCCGCTGGAGCTCGGCGAAGAATCCACGCGTGCCGATTTCGACGACCTTTGCGTATGCCGAAATGCTGGCGTCGGAAAACGAGGAGGAGCGCGCGGCGGCGGAGGCGTTTTTCGCGCAGGAGGAGTTCAAGGATGCGATCGTGTTGATCGGTCCCGTGGATCCGCTGGAGCAGGACCTGGCGCCGACGCCGTTCGACGACGTGCCGGTGCCGAAGGTCGGCATCCATGGCAACATGGTGAAGACGATCGTATCCGGAAGATACCTACAGCGACTCCCGGCGTGGGGCGGCGTGGCGTGGCTGGATTTCGCGGTGGTGTTCGGGCTGGCGATCGGCGTGACGGCGCTGGCGGTATCGGGCGGGGTGCGGGCGGCGTTGAACAAAGCGGCGAGCGTGGTGGCGATGGGGGCGTTTGCGTGGCTGGCGTTCGAGATTTTCAAAGCGAGCCATCTGGTGCTGCCGCTGGCGCCGGCGGTGGGAGCGGCGTTCACGACGAGCTTCGCGGGCGTGATCTGGCAATTGATGGAGGAGGAGAAGGCGAAGGGGCGGATCAAGGGGATGTTTGGCGCGTATGTGTCGCCGCAGCTTGTCGATCGGATGGTCGAGTCGGGCGAGGATCCGCAGTTGGGCGGGCACGACGAGGAGATCACGGCGTATTTTTCGGACATCCAGTCGTTCTCGACGTTTTCGGAGAAACTCGGGTCGGGGCCGTTGGTGGAGTTGATGAACGAATATCTGACGGCGTGCACGGACATCGTGCAGGAGGAAGGCGGCACGCTGGACAAATACATCGGCGATGCGGTTGTCGCGATGTTTGGCGCGCCGCTGGCGTTGCCGGATCATGCGTATCGCGCGTGCGTGGCGACGCAGCGGGTGCACAAGAAGCTGGGTGAGCTGCGCGAGAAGTGGAGGAGCGAGGGAAAGCGCTGGCCGGAGATCGTGTGGCAGATGCAATCGCGCATCGGTTTGAATTCCGGCGTGTGCACGATCGGCAACATGGGGAGCCGCACGCGTTTCAACTACACGATGATGGGCGACAATGTGAACCTGGCGGCGCGGATGGAGAGCGGCGCGAAGAGCTGGGGCGTTTACACGATGTGCGCGGAGGCGACGAAGGCGGCGTGCGTGCAACACGGCGGTGATCGCGTGGTGTTTCGTCCGCTGGGCAGGATCGTGGTGAAAGGGCGGACGCAGGCGGTGCCGATTTACGAGATCGTCGGATTGAAGGAGGACGTGACGGACAAGACGCGCGAGTGCATCGCGCTCTTCGAACAGGGGCTGAAGAAATATTATGCGCGGAACTGGAACGGGGCGCTGGAGTTGTTTGCGAAAAGCCGGGAGTTGGAGCCGAATGTGCCAGGCGTCACTCCGGGAGTGATGAGCAATCCGTCGCTGGTGTATTTGGAAAAAGTGGTGCCGGAGGCGATCGAGACGCCGCCACCGGAGGATTGGGATGGGCGGTATGTGATGAAGGAAAAGTAAGTGGCTGGCGGGAACGAGGCGGGCGGGCGGTGGTGAAAATTTTGTGGCGTGCGCGTGGGTAAGATGCTGGAGTGCCGGGCTTGTCGATGATTACCCCGATTGAAGCTTTCGCCGTCATCGACGGCTCGCTCTGCCAACTGGGCCGCTCCGGTGAGCGCGCGGTGTGTCATGCGCCGCTCGCGACCGCGATCGTGGAGTTTCGGAAAGGTCCGATGCGGACGTATGTGCGCGAACACCCGTATGGGCTGCTGCCGGGGTTTCCGAATCTCTACTGCCTCGACGGCGATCTGCGGCTGATGTGGATCGCGGAGTGGCCGGCGCTGGACGATCTTTGCGCGGTCATCGTCGACGAAATTCAGAATGAGCTGATCGTGAAATCGCTGAGCGGCGCGACCGTGCGGCTGGAGGCGAGCACGGGTCGGCTGGTGAGCTGGATGGGGAAGATCGAGGCGGCGGGTTGAGACGCTGCGGCAAGGAAGCGCGGTGAGGGCACCGCGCCTCCAATGCAAAGCTCCACGTGCTCACGCGCGTGGACACGGTGAGCGCCAGCTCAGGAGCGGCCCATTTTGGGCGGCATGGGGAGCGGAGCGGTGCGCGAAGGCATCTCGGCGAAGGCGGGGCGCGCGAGGCCGGTGACGAGATTGGCGATCTCGACGGGCTGCTTCGTTTCGAAGCAGCGGTTGGCAGCGATGCCGACGAGGATGGAAGCGGCGCCGCCGCGTTCGTCAGAAGCGCGCTGGTATTTGTCGGCGGGAGCGTCGGGGAGGAAGATCTCGTCGAGCATGACCTTGTCGCCGCCGCCGTGTCCGCCGGTGCCGGTCCACGGTTCGATCTCGCGCGGCTCGCCGCGGAGCGGAATGACCTTGGTGGTGATGCCGCCGGCGGCGATGCCACCCTGGACGGTGTCGGTGCCGTTGACGTAAACCTGTTCGACGATCGTGTGCTCGATGCGGCCGAGCGTGCCGTTGAAGACGATGGTGTAGCCCTCCCAGGAGTTGAAGGCGTTGAGGGTGTAGGCGAGCGTCACGCCGTTGTCGTAGGTGACGAGGACGTTCATCGTATCTTCAATGTCGATACGCGGATTCCAGACGCATTGATCGCGGAAGTAGCCGTCGTGTTTCTCCTGGTCGAGGTAGAGGGACTTGAGGCTCGGGCTGTCGGCGAGCGAGAAGTAGAAGCCGCATTTGTCCTTTTCGGGACAGGTGTGGCAGCGCTCGTGGTGGCTTTGGAGGCCGAAGCGCTTGGCCATGGCGGGCGTGTAGAATTCTCTTTTGCCGGTGGCGAAGACGGTGGCGGGCATGGCGCCGAGCCACCAGTTGACGAGGTCGAAGTGGTGGGTGGCCTTGTGGACCATGAGGCCGCCGGAGTTTTTCTTTTCGCCGTGCCAGCGGCGGAAGTAGTCGGCGCCGTGGTGCGTGTTGAGCATCCAGTGGAAATCGACGGAGAGGACGTCGCCGATTTCGCCGCTCATGAGGAGGTCCTTCACCTGCGTGCGCGGCGGGGAGTAGCGGTAATTGAAAGTGACCCGGAGGTTGCGGCCGGTTTTCTTCTTCGTGTCGAGGATGCGCTGGCACTTGGCGGCGGTGGTTGTCATCGGCTTTTCGGTGATGACGTCGTGGCCGGCCTCCATCGCGCGGACGATGTAGTCGTCGTGCGTCGAATCCATGGTGGTGACGATGACGATGTCGGGCTTGGTCTCGCTGAGCATGCGCTCGAAGTCGGCGGCGAGATAGATGGGCGGAGGCGTGGCGCCGTTGGCGGCGGAGCGCGAGCGGGAGAGTTCGAGGCGGCCGCGGTTCTTGTCGCAGAGGCCGACGAGCTCGGCGTGTTCGGCGTAGGTTTTTTCGATCGCGTCCTTGAACATGTAGTGCCGCGAGCCGGTGCCGACGATGGCGTAGCGCTTGCGACGATTCGCCGACGACGAGGAAGACGAGGCGGCGCTCAGGATCGAAGGGGCGAGGGCGGCCCCGAGGCCGGCGATCGAGGCGTTTTTGACGAAAGTGCGGCGATTGATCAGGGACGAGGGGAGCGAAGACATGGGATGAAAGGGGTTAAGCGGAGGTGAAGGGTATGACGAAGGGAGGAGGGGCAAGTTCCCGTCCGCGCTCGTCGTTGCGCTAAAGGTCGAGGAAGCGACGAAACGGTGAGGTCGGTTAATCACCGATGACGTGATTCCAAGGGGGCGAATCGGGACACGACTTTTATGAGGCGTGTTTTTCGAGGACGACGAGGAGGCGGGTGGCGAAGAGATGGGGAAAAGCGGAGAGGATGCGATCGAGTTGGCGCATCAAAGGCAGGCAGGGGGTGGGGAAAAGCTGCGGTTTACTGAAGCCGCCGGAGGCGACGTAGCTCAGGGAGGCGAACGGGTGGATTTTGCGAAGGTGCCAGGCGTCGAGTTGGTGGTCGAACTCACGGCGGATGAAGATTCGCCAGGCGGACGCTTGCGCGGCGAAGTAGGGGGCGTCGGCGAGATCGAGGGCGGTGGGGGCGTTCCAGGTGATGGGCTTTCCGAAGCCGAGAGGTTCGTGGTGGAAGAGGCCGTAGATGAGACGGCCGAGGAGACTCGTGGCGGGTTCGAAGAGGATCAGGCGGCCGCCAGGAGCGAGGACACGTCCGAACTGGGCGAGGGCGGTGCCGGGAAACTCGAGGTGATGCCAGACGTCGAAAAGGATGAGGTTGGCGACGGAGGCGTCGGCGAACGAAAGCGTGTAGGCGTTTTCCTGGCGATCGAGCCACGGGTTGGGAAAGAGGTCGGTGGTGATGCAGTCGGGGATGACCTGCTTGATATTGCCCATGCCGGAGCCGAGTTCGACGGTGAGGCCGGGGAGGTCGCGACGGAGTTCGGCGGCGAGGGCGCGGTAGAAGTCGAGGTAGATTTGCCGGAGGAGCGGTTTGCGGTCCCACGCGCGCCGATTGCGGAAGATCTCGGTGTTGTGCTGGGTGGGAGGAATCGCGGAGTTGGAAGCCATGCGGCGGGAAAAACCTTGTCGGACCAGCGTGCGGCGAAAAGCTGGAGCGTTCCAAGCCCAACGTGCCAACTTTTCATGACGAACGAAGAACTCGCCCGGCATTTTGATGCGGTCAGCGAAACCGATGCGGGAGCGCGGAAAGTGCAGGCGGGATTTCACGCGCAGGTGGCGGAGCAGTTGCGGGCGCTGATCCCGGAAGGCTCGCGTGTGCTGGAAGTGGGCTGCGGACGCGGGACGTTGTTGCGGGCGTTGCGACCGGCGCGTGGCGTGGGCGTGGATTTCAGCGAAAAGATGCTGGCGCAGGCGCGCGCGGTGGATACGGCGGGGATGTGCGAGTATCGGCTGGAGGAAGCGTGCGCAGTGAGCGTCGGAGAGACGTTCGATTACGTGGTGTTGGATTTTTTGGTCGGATATTTGCCGGACGTGCAGGCGTGCCTGGAGCGGATGCGGCAGCTGAGCGAGCCGCGGACGCGGTTGTGCATCACGTCGGTGAACGTGGTATGGACGCCGGTGCTGGGCGTGGCGCAGTGGTTTGGCGCGGTGACGCGTCAGCCGCCGAGCAACTGGCTGTCGACGGGAGACCTGATGAACTTGTTGGAGTTGTCGGGCTGGGAAGTGGTGCATCGCAGCACGGAGCAGGTGTTGCCGATGCGCGTGCCGCTTTTGAGCGGGTTCTTCAATCGCTTCCTGGTGCGGCTGCCGCTGCTGCGGCATCTCGGGTCGAGCTTGTATCTGGTGGCGCGGCCGCGGGTGGAGCTGGAGCGGAGCAAGTTGACGGTGTCGGTGATCGTGCCGGCGCGGAACGAATCGGGAAATATTCGCGCGGCGCTGGAGCGGATTCCGGTGATGGGCGCGGGCACGGAGGTGATCTTTGTCGAAGGTAACAGCAAAGACGATACGTGGGCGACGATTCAGCGCGAAGTCGCGGCGTATCGCGGGCCGTTGAAAGTGCGGGCGATGCAGCAGCCGGGACGCGGAAAGTGGGACGCGGTGCGGACGGGCTTCGCGGCGGCGACGGGGGACGTGCTGGTGATCCAGGATGCGGATTTGACGGCGCCGCCGGAGGATTTGCCGAAGTTTTTCGCCGCGATCGCGAGCGGAGCGGCGGAGTTCGCGAACGGAAGCCGGCTGGTGTATCCGATGGAGAAGCAGGCGATGCGGTTTCTGAATTTGATCGGAAACAAATTCTTCGCGCTGGCGCTGTCGTTTGTGCTCGGACAGTCGATCAAGGACAGCTTGTGCGGCACGAAGATGCTGCTGCGAAAAGACTACGAGCGGATCTTGAAGCGGATCGAAGAGCTGGGAGATTTCGACCCGTTCGGAGATTTCAATCTGCTGTTCGGCGCGGCGTTATTGAAACTTCGGATACGCGACGTGCCGGTGCGTTACAAGGATCGCACGTATGGCGAGACGAACATCTCGCGGTTCAGGCACGGGTGGCTGCTGTTGAAGATGACGGCGTTTGGGCTGCTGAAGCTGAAGTTCGGGAGGGGCTGAGACCCTCACGGCGACGGGCGCGGAGATAGAGCGCGGCGAGGGAGAGGAGGGAAACGGCGGTGAGCGCGATCATGTTGAGATTGATCGGAGCGGGACCGTGGTAGGCGAGCCACGTGGTCGCGAAATACGCGAGGTGCCATCCGAGCAGCGGGAGGCGAACGACGGCGGGCAGAGTGAGAGCGAGGACCGCCGAGAGGGTGAAGAGGGCGAGCGGAAGCGAGTAGGCGCCTTGATGGATCAGCGTGGAAGAACGGATGAACATGAGCGCGACCCAGATGGCGAAGGTGAGCGCGCTCCAAACGAGAGCGCGACCGAGGAAGGGCGGGATTGGTTGACGAAGGCGGCGCGGGAGCAGGCGGGTGAGCAGCCAGAGCGGCCAGGCGAAGACGAGGACGCCGAGCGCGCGGAAGAGAAAGAAGAATTCCTCGCCACGTCGGTGGGGGGCCGTGCTGGCGGAAAGATCGAAGATCTCGCGGAAGCTACCGCCGATCGTCATGAAGAAGTTTGCACGGCGCGTGGACCACCATCGTTCCAGCGAGAGCGGGCGATAAGCGTCGCGGAGCGTTTCCCACGTGCCGCGGGCGTCGATGTCGATGACGCCGGCGAGGTGCCATTTGAGAAGGCGGTTGCCGGGAGGATCGACAAAGCGCTGATAGAGGATCCAAGGCAGCGCGAGCAGAGCGAAGGTCACGAGGAGGGCGGGGACGTGACGCCAATGGGGGGCGCGGAAAATCAGCCAGGCGAGACCCAGGCCGAGGAGCGCGAAGGCGGTGGAGCCGTGGGCGAGCCAGGCGAAGGCGGCGCAGGCGCCGGCGAGGGCCGCGTCGAGTCGGTTGGCGTCGGGGCGTGGAGCGAGAACGAAAATCGCGGCGAGGATCGTGAAGGCAGCGGCGATGAGCTTGGGCCAGACGAAGATGGTGTGGTGAAGGGCGAATCCGCCGAGGCCGACGAGAAGAACGCAGGCGAAAGCGGTGGAGCGATCGCGGCCGAGCGTGCGGGCGAGCAGCCAGACGGCGGGGAGCCACGCGAGCTGGGCGAGGGTGCCGAGACATTGATAGGCGAGACGCGACGGCAGGTTGAGCGCTTGGGCCCAAGGGAGGACGAGCAGGTAGAGGCCGCATTGAAGCGGCGGGCGATCGCTGCTCAGCCAGTCGCCGGCGAACGGGGGCGGACGATCGCCGTCGAGGAGACGTTCGCCGAGAAGCGCGGGCAGGATGGGGTCGGGCGGAAGTTGATGGACGAAACGAAAGGCGGAGGCGTCGCCGTAGTCGTGCGAGAGAATCGGTGTGTAGAGCAGGCTGAGGTAGAAGGCACCGGACAAAGCGACAACGAGGAGCGGCGTGGTGGCGGCGCGGAGATGTTGGCGGCTATTGGCGCCGCGGACGAACCAGGCGATGGCGAACCAACCAGCGGCGGCGAGGGCGAAAGCGAAGAGACGTCCGAGGATCGGGCTGAAGTAGGCGAGGAAGAACGCGACGTAGCCGAGGGCGGCGGTGGCGCAGAGCGGGATGGTGAGGAGAAGGCGTTCGTCGGTGACGGAGCGCGAGCGGAGCCAGAGCGTGGTGGCGACGACGGGAGCGAGGAGTATCGCGAAAACGACGAGCCAAGAGAGAAGCAGGAGCGGAACGGAAGGGTTCATCGCCGCAGCGGCAGCTCGAGAATGCTGAGCAGGAAGCTCATCAAAATGATCTGACAGCCGAGTGTGAGAAACACACTACCCGGAATGACGAGGCGCAGGAGTTCGCCGGGTGCGAGGTTGCCGAAAGCGTGTCCGCTCCAGACGCCGACGGCGTGAAAAGAGAGGGCGAGACCGGCGAGGGCGAGGACGGCGCCGAGGGCGAGGCCGCGCTCGAGGTTGAGCCAGCGAAGCGGACGTTCGAGGCGCGGGTCGGCGGGGAGCAGGCCGGAGTTGATGGCGAAGATCTTGGTGAAGACGGCGAAGGTGACGGCTTGGAAGCCGATGAGGACGGACATCGCGGCGAAGATGAGCGTGTGGACGTCGAAGGTGACGGAGCCGAGGCGAAGCGGACCGCGGACGAGGAGGGCGCCGATGACGAAGCCGATGAAGAGGAGAGCGAGACCGGGTTGGAGGAAAAGCCAACGCGGCGAGAAAAGGAGCATGAAACGCAGGTGGCGCCAGCCATCGCGCCACGGGCGAAGGTGAGGCGGGCGGCTGCGTCCGTCGGGGCGAAGCGTCGTAGGGATTTCGGTGATACGCAGACCGAAGAGCGTGGCCTTGATGACCATTTCGGAGGCGAACTCCATGCCGGCGGTGCGGAGTTCGAGGCGATTGTAGGCGTCGCGGGAAAAAGCGCGAAGGCCGCAATGAAAATCGCCGATGGGACAACGGAAGAAGAGGCGACCGATGCCGGAGAGGATGGGGTTGCCGAGGTAGCGGTTTTTCCACGGCATGGCGCCGGGCTGGATGCCGCCGAGGAAGCGGTTGCCCATGACGAGGTCGTGGCCTTCGCGGAGTTTCTCTACGAAGCGGCCGGCGTGGGTGAAGTCGTAGGAGCCGTCGGAGTCGCCCATGAGGATGAAGCGGCCACGGGCGGCGGCGATGCCGCCCTGGAGGGCGCGGCCGTATCCTTTCTCGGATACGGGGACGACGCGGGCGCCGAGGCGGGTGGCGATCTCCTGGGAGCCGTCGGTGGAGCCGTTGTCGGCGACGATCACTTCGCCGGAGAGGTTTTGCTCGCGGAGCGCGCGCAGGGCTTCTTCGACGCAGCCGGCGAGGGTTTCGGCCTCGTTGAGGCACGGCATGACGATGGTCAGCTCAAGGGGAGTGTCGGCGGCGGGAGATTCCATGAAGGCGCGTCAGAGGCGGACGGAAGCTCGACGAGAAAGCAGATGAAGGACGATGCCAAGCAGGAGGAACACGAGGCCAATGGCGGCGAGGGCGAGGTGGTGCTTCAGGAGTTTTTCGGCGAGCCAGGTGAGGCGGCCGAGTTCGACGGGTTGGGCGACGGCGAACCAGGCGTTGGCGTCGGAGTCGTTGGCGGCGATCCACCACGGACCGGCGGGACGGAGGACCGTGACGTTTTTCCAGCGTTCGCCGGGGACGGAATCGGGAACGACGGGGATTTCGGCCGTGCGGGTTTGGACGGAGAGCGCGAGGCGGGTGTCGGGACGGCCGAGATCGCCGGCGACGCGAAAGCGAAGGAAGGGGAGCGTGGAGTCGGGCTGGGTGGCGCTTTGCCAGGTGAAAGGTTCGGCGGTGGAGAGAGAATAGGTGCTGACGGCAATGGGGAAAGGTGAGGGAAGGAGTGAAGGTGGGACGACGCTCGGTGTGTCGGTGGAGCCGGAGGTCAGGTCGACGGGTTTGCGGATTGAAGGAGGAAGGAGGTTACGGACGGCGGGCGAGGAGAGGCGCTGAACGAGGACGTTGGAATCTGGATACGGGATGTCGGGGAAGGGTTTGCCGGCGAGGTGTTGCGGGTCGTTGGTGGCGAGGTAGCGGCGGAGGTTTTCCTCCTGGGTGGCGAACTGGGCGGCGCGCGGGAGGATGATGCCGTGCCATTGGCCATGGGCGAGGTGGACGAGAGCGATCGCGGTGACGATGAACCACGTTGCGAGGATTGCGCGGCGGAAGCGGACGGGTGGAAGCGTGGCGAGGAAGACGAAGGCGAGGGCGACGTGGACGACGAGAAGGTCGAAGTAGCGGGAAGACGTGACGCTTTGCGTGCCGCGGGCGTAGGCGAGCGCGGCGAGTTGAAGGGCGGTCCACGCGAGGAGGGCGACGAGCAGGAGGTCGGGCGGTTGGTTGCGGTCGCGGAAGAGTCGCAGAACGAAGAGGAGCGTGGGGGCGAGGACGAGTGGCAACCAGAGGGGCGTGGGCCAAGTGAAGAGTTGAAGGAGGGCGAGGAGGAATTCGCCGATGGATTGGGCGTGGAGCGGGGCGTGTCCGGGGACGACGGTGCGGAGCGACCAACCGAGGACGAGGAAGGCGAGGGCGAGGACGGCGCTGGCAAGTTGTTGGGCGGTGAGGCGGCGGGTGCGGAGGAATTCGACCGCGAGCGCGCAGAGGAGCGCGGCGGAAGAGAGAAGGCCGGAGGCGAGGGTGAAGAGGGTGAGGGCGGCGCAGAGTTGTCCGATCAGCCAGCGGACGGAGAAACCGGTCGAGCCGAGCGTGAAAGCGAGATGGCCGAAGGAGAAAAGCAGGAGGAAGTAGAACTGGATTTGGAACGCACCGAGGGTGTTTTCCCAGGAGAAGGGAAGCGCGTGGAGCAGGAGGAGGAGCGTCGCGAAAACAAAGAACGGAGGCCCGGTGAGCCAGCGCCGGGAGAGGAGGAGGAAGCAGACGGCGAACGCGGTGTGGACGGCGGCGTTGGCGATGAGGGTGACGAAGCCGCTCCACTGGCCATTGGCGGCGACGAAGGCGAGCGACCAGAGCTTGGTGGTGACGAGGCGGTGCTCGTTATGTGGATACAGCAGGTCGGCGGACGTGAGGCGATTTTCGAGCCACGGGAGGAGCGTGTGGTGCGCTTCGGCGTCCCATTGGTCCAATTGCGGCACGTCGGTGCCGGCGGTGTGGATGAGCGCGAGTTTGCTCGCGAAGATGAGGAGGGCGAACGCGGCGAGGAAAAGCGGGCGCGGGAGGTTTGGTTTTAACCACCGAGGCGCGGAGGCGGAGGGAAGGTGAGGGCGGGAAGTGGACACGGTTAGCGGACGCACACCGGTTCAAACCTCACAGAGGGCGAAGAGGTGGTAGGGGAGCGGAGGGCTGTCGGGTGCGGCGAGCGGCTGGGTGCCGTAGTCGAGGATTTCGACGTGGCGGAAATGGCGGGCGAGAAGAGGACGGAGATTGAAACGGGTGAAGAAATTCACGTGGTCGCCCTCGAGGAGATGCCACGGAGCGACGAGACGGTTGGAAAGGAACGGAAGTGTTTCGAGATTGGGGATGGAGAAGAAAGCGTGGCGGCGGGTGACCCGAGCGATTTCGCGAAGGAAGGAGTCGGGATCGCGCACGTGTTCGAGGACCTCGATCGCGATGACGGCGTCGAATTCGGCGTCACTCGCGGGGAGGCGGTAGGATGGGGCGGAGGAAGAGGACGAAGCGAGGATGGCGCGATGAGGGAGCTGGCGGCGGGCGAGTTCGGCGAGACACGCGGCGGAGGTTTCGCAGCCGGTCCAAGTGTGTCCGAGCGCGCGCAAGGGTGCGTGAAACGCGCCGACGCCGCAGCCGACATCGAAGATGCTCGACGCGGGCGAAAGATAGTTGGCGAGGAGTTGGACGCACTCGGGATTGGCGGTCTCGGCGGGGTGGCCGGTGGAGTAGAGGTGTTCGCGGTGAAGGAGACCGGTTTCGCGAGGGTTGCAGAGATTGCCGTAAGGAGCGGTGGTGTGATCGTTGGCGTGAAGGCGGATCGAGAAGGACGCGAGCGGGAGAGGCGGGGAGTGGGCGAATTCGGCGTGGAGCTCGATTTGCGCGGTGGGCGTTTCAGGCGGGGTTTCGAAACACGCGAGAAAACGGAAGCCCGTGGGCGCGGAGGGTGGGAGCTGAAGAGCGGAGGAGACGTCGGGGCGCGGATAGAGGCGAGTGGTGGCGCCGATTTCGTGGGATGCGGAGCGGGCGACGATGCGGCGGACGGTCGATTGCGCGGCGCCGAGATGGAGCCAGCCCTCGATGGGGATGCGCTGGCGGTAGAAGGCGGCGCCGGGTTGAGGGGAGTCGACGTGGAACTGGAGAGACGGGCGGGCGGATGAGGTGGTCATCGCGCGGCAGGTTTCGTTTTTAACCACAGAGGCACGGAGACACAGAGGAGAGACGAGGAGCGCGGGCGGCCCAGGGGTTTCTTGCTTCGATCAGAATAAAAAACCAAGCGGCCTAGTGGCGCGGCGGGAAAGAGAGGGAGAAGTCCTCGTGTTGGAGGGAGAGGTTTACGTTGTAGGCGGGGTCGCGGTCGAGGAGCTTCGCCCAGGTTTTGCGCATGTAGGCGGCTTCGCCGTGGAAGCGCTTCAGTTTTTCCGGCGTGTCTTCGAGGCCGCGGCTGGCGGATTCGTGGTGGTAGAATTCGGCGAAGGGCGTCCAGAGATTGCGGTATCCGGATTTCATTACGCGCAGGCAGAAATCGACGTCGTTGAAGGCGACGGGGAGGTGGCGTTCGTCGAAGCCGTCGACCTGCTCGAAGACCTCGCGACGGATGACAAGGCAGGCGGCGGTGACGGCGGAGTAGTTTTGGACGAGGCGCAGGCGATTGCGCTGGCCCTCGGCGCCGCGTTTCAGGCCCTTGAAAGCGTGGCCGGCGACGCCGTCCTTGCCGGCGGGGCCGGTGAGCCCGAGGACGATGCCGCCGTGCTGCACGGTGTCGTCGGGATAGTAGAGCATCGCGCCGACGCAGCCAATCTCGGGGCGGAGCGCTTGCGAGACCATTTCGTCGAGCCAGTCGGGGTGGAGGGCTTCGAGGTCGTTGTTGAGGAAAGCGAGAATACGACCGTGGGCGTGGCGGACGGCGTGGTTGTTGATCGCGGAGAAGTTGAACGGCGCGTCGTAGTCGAGGACGCGAATCGCGGGCGTGGCGGTGGAGTTGGACTGGGCGCGAAGCTGGTCGAGGTAAGCGAGCGCGGCGGGTTCGTCGGAGCGGTTGTTGACGACGATGATCTCGAAATCGGGGTAGGTGGTTTTCGCGATCAGCGAGGTGATGCAGAGGCGCAGGAGCGGCTCGGCGTTTTTGGTGGGGATGATGATCGAGACCTTGGGCGCGGGCGTGGGGAGCGGGCGTTTGACGCGCCAGTGGAAGCCGGCGACGGAGACGAGTTCGGCGGCGACGCCGGTGCGCGCGAGGTGTTCGGTGAGGGCTTTCTTCGCGGCGATGAACGGGTAGTTGGATTTCTCGTCGATGACGCGCGCGGTGGAGCCGGGGATCGCGCGCCAGTGATAGAGGATGCGCGGGATGTGGTGGATCTTGGCGGGGTCGAGACCTTCGATCGCGCGGAGCGTGAGGTCCCAGTCCTGGCTGCCTTCGAAACCTTCGCGGAAGCCGCCGATGGCGCGGAGGCGCGCGGTGCGGAAAACGGAAAGGTGGCAGGTGAAGTTCTGGCCGAGGAAGAGGTCGGGATTCCAGTCGGGCTTGAAGTAGGGATCGTAGCGGCGGCCGTGCTCGTCGATCTTGTCTTCGTCGGAGTAGATGAACTCGAGGTCGGGTTTTTCGAGAAGAGCGAAGACGTTTTCGGCGAGCGCGTGGGCCGGAAGCTCGTCGTCGTGATCGAGGAGCGCGGTGAATTCGCCGGTGGCAAGGGCGAGCGCGGAATTGGAGGCGGCGGAGATGTGGCCGTTTTGGTGGCGGTAGGCGACCTTGATGCGCGGATCGCGGCGCGCGTAGTCGTCGAGGATGCGGCGGACGTGCGGTGCGGTGGAGGCGTCGTCGGCGATGCAGAGTTCCCAGTTGGGGTAGAGTTGGGCGCGGACGGACTCGATGGCTTTGACGAGCCACTGTTCGGGCGTGTTGAAGACGGGCATCAACACGGAAATCAACGGGCGCTGGTCGTCGGTAAGCGCCTCGATGCGGGCGCGGAGGGAGACGGCGCGATCGAGCGTGAGCGTGTCGAAGCGGCGAACCCAGGTATTGTAGTCGCGGCGGAGATGCTCCGGGAGATCGGGCGAAACGTGGGCGGTCGGCGTGGCGAAGACGTGCCAGCGACCGTCGTCGGTGAGCGCTTCGAGGATGAGGACGTGAGTCGTCTCGGGCGGGAGCGTGTAGTTGAGTGTGAAACCGCTGTGACCGGCGGTGGGGTGCGAAGGTTGACTCGCGGCGAGATCGGGGCGCGGGAGACCGTAGGTGGCTTCGAAGGTTTTGCCGGCCGCGCGGAGGCGGACGGCGTTGACGGCGCGGTTTTCGGAGGCGACGACCCAGCCGCGGAGTTCGCCGGACGGGGGGACGTCGTGCCAGTCATTGGGCTCGTCGATGACGTAGGGGAAACCGGGCGCGAGCGGTGGTGGCGGCGTGGATACGGGCGCGGCGGGTTTCTTTTTACGCGAGTCGATGAACGTGCGGCGGAGCGAGCGGAGCGGCGCGGTGATCTGCCAGGAGAAAGACTCGGACATGCGCTTCACCTTTTCGGTGCGGGCGGCGAGTTCGGCGCGGGCTTCGTCGAGGCTGCGGGTGAGGCGGGTGATCGCCTCGGTGGCGTCGGCGAGCTGGCGGCGGAGGACCTCGGTGGCGTGGCGCTCTTCCTGGAGCTTGGCGCGATTGAAGGCGTCGGCGGCGGCGAGGCGTTTGTTTTCGGCGGCGGTGGCGCGGGCGAGTTCGAGGCTTTGCTCCTTGGCGCGCATGCGGTCGCGGAGATCGCCCTCGGCGAGGAGGACATCTTCGGACGGCGGGAGGGAAGGATCGGTGAAGAGCGGCGCGGCCGTGGCTTTGATCTGATCGTAGAAAGCGGCGAGGGCGGCGGTGTTGGATTTAAGATCGAAGTGGGCGCGGGCGAATTCGAGGGCGCCGTCGGAGAGGCGCTGGGCGAGGGCGTCGTCGGAGAAAATGCAAACGCACTTGTCGGCGATTTCGTCGGGGCTGCCGGTGTCGAGGAGAAGGGCGTGGCGGCCGTCTTCCATGTCGCGGGCGAGATTGGCGCGCGGGAGAACGCAGGGGCGGCCGACGCAGAGGAACTCGGGAATTTTCGAGGGGAGACGGTAGTCGTTGAAGGCATCGGCCTCGCCGGGTTGAACGAGGACGTCGGCGAGGGAGAGGAGGGCGGAGAGTCTTTGTTTTTCGACGAAGCCGAGGTCGATGACGCGATCGCCGGCGAGCGGAGCAAGCTGGGCGGCGAGGTGGGGCGGGTTGATCCCGGTGCGGACGAGCCGGCAGGGGATGCCGCGGTCGTTGATGAGACGGACGGCGAGGAGGAGCGTGCGGACGTCGGCGAGGTTGGCGAAGGTGGTGCTGCCGGTGAAGACGATGAGCTTTTCGTCGGGGCGCGCGCCGATTTCGGCGCGGAGGGCGGGATCGGGGATCTGCGGCTGGTAGAGGGCGGCGTCGATGCCGGGGAGGAGGCGGTGCGTGGGCTTGTTGTCGCCGGGGATGAGCTCGCGGAGCTTATCGGTGATGAAGGTGACGCCGTGGGCGAGCTTCAGGAAGTTGCGGAAGCGGACCGGGTGCGAGAGACGCGGTGAGAGGCGGGTGGCGAGTTGTTCGTCGGAGAGCGCGCGGAGGTTTTCGAGGGTGTCGCGGGCGTAGCTCTCGATCAGGAAGATTTCGTTGTCCTCGAGGTGGATGACGAGGGCGGCGGAAGGATTTTGGCGGAGGTAGGAGAGGGTGAAGGCGCGGACGTTTTCGCGCGGGGTCCAGACGTGGACGAGATCGGCGGGGCGGCGGTTGGGGAAAATCGGTTCGGGCTCGAGGGCGCGCGAGAACGTGACGGGGGTGAAGAGCGGCGACGGGACGACGGAAATCGTGTCGGGGTTTTCGGGGACGGCGACGACGCAGGCGTGGCCGAGCAGCGTGAGGCGGTTGGCGAACGCGCCAATGTGATTCAGGCTGTTGCTGGTGAAGTCGCCGTAGTTGACGAAGAGGATGTTCACGCGAAGGACGGAGAATGGTGGCCCACGGAAGACACGGAATACACGGAAAAAATGAGGTGCCCGCGAAACGCGCGGAAGGGCGCGAAAGGGTGGTTATTCGCGAGGGTTCGCGTGGTGCGCGGGGAGGGTTTGGAGGAAGGTGAGGACGTTGCGGGCGATGGCGGGCCAGGTGAAGGATTGGGCGCGCATGAGGGCGGATTGGGCGCGGCGGGCGTAGTTGGCGGGATCGGCTTCCAGGGCGAGCATGGCGGCGGCGAGGCCTTCGGGATTGTCGGGTGAAATGTAGCGGGCGGCTTCGATGCCGATTTCGGGAAGGCTGCCGCGGTCGCTGGCAAGAACGGGGATGCCGGCGGACATGGCTTCGACGAGCGGGAGGCCGAAACCTTCATGCCAGCTTGGTGCGAGGAGGGCGAAGGAAGTGCGGTAGAGTTCGGCGAGATCGGCGTCAGGGACGTAACCGAGGTAGCGGATCGGGAGGCCGCGGGCGGCGAGTTGCTCGATGCGGGCGTGGACGGCGTCGGATTTCCAGCCGCGGCCGCCGGCGAGGACGAGCGGGCGGCGCTGCGAGGAGCGCTCGAGGTAGATCTCGTAGGCGTCGAGGGCCCCTGAGTGGTTTTTGCGCGGTTCGACGGAGCCAACGATAAGCCAAGGCGTATCCGCGGTGTAGAGACGGGCGGAGTCGGCGAACGGGAAGCGGCTGGCGCCGCCGGAGAGCGCGTGGGGGCGCTTGGTTTGCTCGAGCCAGTGAGGCAGGAGTTGTTCGAATTCGCGGCGGGTGAAGTCGCTGACGAAAAGGAAGCCGGCGGCGCGGGAGAGGGATTGGAGGAGTTCGCGCTGGCAGAGAAGGCGGGTGTCGTCGGTGGCGAACTCGGGCTGCGTCCAGAAGGCCAGATCGTGGACGGTGTAGATGAGTTTCGAATGGTGGAGCTTGGGGGCGTGGTAGCCGAAGGAGAGGACGACGTCGGGTTTGGCGGGAAGCGGTTCGCCGGATTCGATGTCGCGCCAGAATTTGCGGGCGGCGGCGGGAGAGGCGTCGAGGAGCGGGGCGGTGACGGACGGATGGTCGATGGTGGTGCCGCGGGAGGTGTCGAGGTTGATCCAGTCTCCAAAATGATGATACAGCTCGAAGCGGTGGCCGAGCGGGGCGCCTTCGGCGACGAGGGCGCGGGCGAGGGCGTCGGCGTGCCAGGCGCAGCCGGCGCGTTCGGCGCAGGTTTGGGCGACGTCGAGGCCGATGGTCATGTGCGAGGACGCAAGGAGGAGGAGATGTAGTTGCCCACGGAATACACGGAAGACACGGAAGGGATTGCCCGCGAAACACGCGGAAGGGTGCGAAAGAGGGAGGGAGTTGGATCGCCGCAAAGAGGCGCAGGAGGCGCAAAAGGAGACTGACTCATGGGACTTGGTGGCGGGCGGCGGCGGAGAGGAAGTGGGCGAGGCGGGCGGCCTCGTGGGGAAGAGAGAAGGCGTTGAGGCGGTGGCGGGATTTGGAGACGAGGTCTTCGCGGAGGGTTTCGCGGATGGCGACGCGACGCAGGGCGTCGGCTAGGATGCGCGGATCGCGCGGATCGATGAAGAGGGCGGCGTCGCCGGCGACCTCGGGCAGCGAAGTGGTGTTGGCGGCGATGATGGGGATGCCGAAGCGCATGGCTTCGAGGAGTGGGATGCCGAAGCCCTCGTTGAGGGAGGGGAAGACGAGGGCGCCGGCACGGGTCCAGAGCGCGGTGAAGGCGGAGTCGTCGACGTGGCCAAGGAAGTGGATCTGGTCGCGGAGGCCGAGGGCGTCGCGCATTTCCTCGAGGAGTTTTTGGCGGGCGTCGGGTTGGCCGGTGAGCACGAGCGGCCAGGCCCGTCCGCCGGCGCCGTGGGTGTAGAGCCGGTAGGCGGTGAAGAGCGTCTCGTGGTTTTTGTGCGGCCAGAAATTGGCGGGGTAGAAGAAGAATGGGCCGGCGGGAGCGGCCGATGGCGGAGTCGAGTTGGGCGAGGGAGCGGGGAGGCGGTCCTGGACGACGTTGTAGATGTGGAAGCAGCGCGACGGATGGACGCCGTAGTGGTGCGTGAGGCGTTCGATCACGTGGCGCGAGTTGCACTGGATGAACGTGGCGTCGCGGGCGATGCGGAGGAAAGCGTCGTGGCGGGCGTTGACCTCCTCGGGCGGGAGGGCGGCGGGGAGTTCGCGGTGGAGGAGGTCGACGACGAAACTGATGCACGGCAGGTCGGGGTGCATGAACCGCGACGTGCCGAACGGCGCGTAGAGGACGTCGAGCTGCGCGCGGCGCGGTAGGGTGTCGTCGGCGGCGAAACGGCCGAGATCGCGCCAGAGATTTTT
>ENA-UOVV01000501-UOVV01000501.1-compost-metagenome-genome-assembly--contig:-NODE-501-length-45570-cov-25.129781_pt1 | contig 45570 bp, 46 predicted proteins | sample MGYA00238155_ERZ761577 | MGnify/ENA primary metagenome ERZ761577 (study PRJEB28898, sample SAMN06268775) | compost metagenome | isolation source: Emeryville, CA | place: USA:Emeryville, CA | collected... | reverse complement strand
TCGAGCTCGGTCTCGGCGGTCTTGGCTTCCTCGACGGTGATCACACCCTCGTTGCCGACCTTCTGCATGGCGTTGGCGATCATCTCGCCGATGGCGGCTTCGCCGTTGGCCGAGATGGTGCCGACCTGGGCGACTTCGGAGTTGGCCGAGATGGTCTTCTTGGCCTTGGCGAGGTTCTCGACGACTTCAGCGACGGCGAGGTCGATACCGCGCTTGAGGTCCATCGGGTTCATGCCGGCGGCAACGAGCTTGATGCCTTCGTTGACGATGGCCTGGCCGAGAACGGTCGCGGTGGTGGTGCCGTCACCGGCGATGTCGTTGGTCTTCGAGGCCACGGCGCGCAGCATCTGGGCGCCCATGTTCTCGAACTTGTCTTCCAGTTCGATTTCCTTGGCGACCGACACGCCGTCCTTGGTGATGCGCGGGGCGCCGAAGGACTTGTCGATCACGACATTGCGGCCCTTGGGACCAAGCGTGACCTTGACGGCGTTGGCGAGGATGTTGACGCCGCGGACCATCTTGTCGCGGGCATCGGTGGAGAACTTTACGTCTTTAGCGGCCATTGGAGGCGCTCCTTACGTTGAAAAAGGGGTGGTCGATCGCGAGCAGGAAGCGCTGGATCAGCCGATGATCCCCATGATGTCGGACTCTTTCATGATCAGCAGGTCCTTGCCGTCGAGCTTGACCTCGGTGCCGGACCACTTGCCGAACAGCACGCGATCGCCGGCCTTCACGTCCAGCGGAACGATCTTGCCGCTCTCGTCGCGAGCGCCAGGGCCCACGGCCTCAACGATACCCTCGGAGGGCTTTTCCTTTGCGGTATCGGGAATGATGATGCCGCCAGCCGATTTCTCTTCGCTGTCGACGCGCCGGACGACCACGCGGTCGTGCAGGGGACGGAAAGCCATGATTGCTCCTATCAACCACAATGAAAACTGAAGCCTGTTAGCACTCGAAGCCGAGGAGTGCTAACAGCTGGCCGCGGATATAGGTGGGAGGGCGGAACGAGTCAAGTTTGGCGCCGCAGAAGCGGCCGATTTGGCGCTTTTTTCGCTGCGGGAGCGTGACGCCGTTGTGTCACAAACCCTGCGGATGGTTTGTGACAAAGCGTCAACCAGCCCGGTGCTAAGTTGCCATTGCGCTGCTCTGGGGGTACCAGACTGGCATATCAGACGTGGAGCCGACGTGTCCGTCGTTCAACTCGAAGCGTATCGCAACGCCCCGGAAGCCTGGACGCCGCCGCAGCTGGCGGTGATCGTTCCCAGCTACAACGAGCGCGACAACGTTGCGCTGCTCTATGAGAAGGTGACGGCGGCGCTCGGGAGACTGCCCTTCGAGTTCATCGTCGTCGACGACAACTCGCCCGACGGCACTGCCGAAGTCGTCAAGCAGATGGCGCGTGAGCACCAGAATGTGCGGTGCATTCACCGCATCGGCCGCCGCGGCTTGAGTTCGGCCGTGATCGAGGGCATTTCGGCCAGCGCGGCGCCCTATTTCGCGGTGATCGACGCGGACCTTCAGCACGACGAGACGATCCTGCCCAAAATGCTGGAGAAGGCCCTCGCCGGGGACCACATCGTGGTGGGTACGCGCTACGCTGATGGCGGGAAGGTCGGCGACGGCCTGTCGAAGACGCGCGAGGCGGGGTCGAAGCTCGCTACCCGCCTCTCGGGCCTGCTCACCGGCAAATCGCTCTCTGATCCGATGAGCGGTTTCTTCCTGATGCGCCGCACCGTGTTCGACGAGGTAGCCCCCTCGCTTTCGAGCGAAGGTTTCAAGATCCTGCTCGACATCATCGTCTCCGCCGGCCGGGCCCGGGCGCGCCGCGGCAAGGAGCTGCGGATCGGTGAGGTGCCCTACACGTTCCGGCCGCGCCACGCCGGCGAAAGCAAGATGAGCCCGCTGGTGGTCGTCCAGTTCCTCGGGCTGATCGTCTCCAAGCTCACCGGCGGCTTGCTGCCGACGAGCTTCCTGCTGTTCGGCCTCGTGGGCGGCTTCGGCGTCATCGTCCACATGGGAACGCTCTGGCTCGCGCATGAGCGGCTCGGCTTCAACTTCTTCTGGGCCCAGACGCTGGCGGTGATCGTCGCCATGACCTTCAACTTCATCGTCAACAACGAGCTGACCTACGCCAACAAGAAGCTCAGAGGCTGGCGCTTCTGGCGGGGCCTGGCGACGTTCTATGCCGTGTGCTCGATCGGTGCCCTGGCCAACGTTTCCGTCGCCAGCTGGATTTACGCCTTCGACGGGCAGTTCTATCTTGCCGGCTTGCTCGGCGTGCTGATGAGCGTTGTCTTCAATTATTCGGTTACAAGGGTGTTCACGTGGCGGTAAGCGCAGAACTCGAAATCAAGCTCCGCCGCACGGGCGGTGTCGGTCCCAACACCAAGTGGGACTGGTCGCTGGTCGACGCCGACGGCAACGTGGTGAAGAAGGGCTCGGCCCTGGGTGAAGAAGCCAAGGCCTTCGCCACCGCCAAAAAGGTGCGTGACAAGCTGGCGAAGGGCTAGTCGTCGCCTCCGTCGGGCCACTGCTGCGCGCCATGGATCACGCGCAGAACCCGGACAACCGAGTCATCGACTGCGTACACCGCGATGTACGGCGTGTGATGAATGACGAGTTCTCTGGTTCCCGGAACCCGCCCGAGCCGTCCGCTCAGCGGAAATCGCATCAGCTGTCCCTCAATCGCCGCGATCTTCTCGTCGTTCGAGACAGCGGCAGAGAAATTGTCTGGCGCAATGTGATCGAAGATTCGATCGCGGTCACGACCTGCATCTCGTGACCATAGGATCCTCACGCCTTGTCATCCCAGGGGGCTTTCACCTTGAGGCCGGCACGACGCTTGGCAAAGTAGTCTTCCACTATCTCGCCCGGGATGCCGGGACCGGGGTCGTCGAGGGCTTCTTGAACCTTTGCGCGAAACCAGGCGTCGTAGTCTTCACTCTGCGCGAGTAGGTCCATCGGCAGCGCGCCTTCGTTGGCGGTGCGGGTCAGAAGGATTCTTACGGCGTCTGAAACCGTCAGCCCCGATTTCGCCAGCACTTCGCTTGCCTTGTCGCGAATCTCGGGGTCGATCCGGGTCTGAACGAGTGCGGTCGCGGCCATGATGGGCTCCTTAGTTGAAGCCAATGTAATGCAGGTGCATTACAGCCTCAAGCCGCGCCGCGCTTGCCTTCCATTTCGGCCCAGGCCTGGCGCTTGCGGTAGATCGTCGAGGGGCTGAGCTCGAGTGCCTGGGCGGCGAGCGCGATGTTGCCGCCGAAGCTCTCGATGGCTTCCTCGATGATGCGCTGTTCCTGACGCCACATCGGCAGGACTTCGGCGCGAGGGCGGACCGGCGGCAGTTCGGTCGCCGGGGGGGCCGCAGTGTCCTCCATGGCGAGGAGGCGGGACTTGCGATGGCGCTCGGCGATTTCCTGGAGCCGTTCGGCGAAGGCGCGGCCGCCCAGCGGCCGGCAGAGGTGGTCGTGCGCGCCGGCCCGCATCGCGGCCATGGCGGTCGAAACCGAATTGTCGTCCGAAATGGCGATAACGAGCGATGCCGGCGACACCTTGACCAGCCGGGCGACGGCAATTTCGGCGTCGGCGGACAGGTCGGCGAGAGAGGGCAGGTCGAGCAGGATGACATCGACGCCGCCGGCGCGCAGCTGGTCGATCGCCTCACCGCCCGAGGCGACTTGCATGATGACCGGAATCTGCCGCAGCACCGGCCGGATGCCGATCGACAGCAGCGGGCCGGCCGCTACGTCCTGGTCGACGAGCAGAATTCTGACGATTTCAGTGTCTTGTCTGGCGTCGTGGCCGCTGTGGAGCATGCGGCAATCCTTAGTCTGATGGTCTCCGGAGTGTTCACGATCAGGGTAAATAATTGGTTGGGAGCGGACGGCGAAGAGCCGCTCGACTTTCGGGTGATGGCCCTCAATGCTATGCTGGACCGCGTCGAATCCCGTCTCTCTCACTGGGGCGCCAAGCGCATTGCAGGGCCTGGTCTACATCTTCATCGCGCTGGCCGCCCTGGGCGTGGCCGCCGCGGCCTATTTCGGGCTCACGTTCACCCCGATTGAAGCGGTGGTGACGGCGCTCGCCTTCGGCTCGGTGGCGGTGGTGCTGATGGAGCGGCAGCTGCGCCAGCGCTCCGAGGCGCGGCTGGAGAAAGCGGTGGAGGATCTTGCGCGGCTGCTTTCGACCGACGCCAAGGCGGGGCAGGTGCTGAGCCAGCGGGTGAACGCCATTGCCGACGCCAATACGGGCAACCGGCTGGAGGCGATCGAAGCCGATATTTCCGTGCTCGGTACCGTGACGCGCCAGCTCGCGGAGGCCCTCGCCGAGTTCGAGGAGAACCAGCGCAAGGGTCTGGCACCCCAACCGGCTGCTGCGGCGCCCGTACAGGCGATCGAAGAGCCTGAGGACGATGACATCCTGCCCGAGCCGCTGGTGCCCGAAGCCGAGCTTCGTGCCGCGCTCGACGCCAACCGCCTCGTCTTCCATATCGAGCCGATCGTGCAGCTGCCACAGCGCCGGCCTATCGGCTACGACCTCGTGCCCCGGCTGATGCGGGAGGAGGGCAGCCTCGCCGATGCGGCCGAGTTCATGCCCCGCCGTGGCGGCGAGGACCTTGTCCGCCGCATAGAATCGCTGGCGCTCGACGAGGCGATCACCATTGCCCGCCGGGCCCGCACCGCCGGGCAACCGATCAAGCTCATCCTGCAGCTTACTCGCGCCACACTGCTCGACCGGCGTTCGCTCGAGCAGATTGCAGCTATCCTCGGCGCCAACCAGGCGATCGCTCCCTCCCTCGGCTTCTCCATCCCGCAGGCTGAGTGGAAGGGGATCGGGCCCACCGAGAAGCGGCAGCTCTATCAACTCCGCAAGGCCGGAGCCGGATTTGCGCTTACCGATGCGCAGTCGCTGCGCATCGATTTTGGCGAGCTCGAAGGGATGGGCTTTTCCCATGTACGCTTCGACACCATGCGCTTCCTGCGCAGCCCAGAGACATTCACCGACTTCCACACGGCCGACGTTGCGCCCTATGCAAGGCGCTTCCAGATTGATCTGTGTGGCACGGGCGTCATCGACGAGCAGCAGCTCCTGAGCCTGTTCGAGGATGGCATCATTCTGGTACAGGGGCCGCATATCGGCCGGCCCGGCCCGGTGCGCGCGGACCTGGTGGTCGAACGCCGCCCCGAACCGCAGCGCGCCGGCGCCGAAGCGTAACCCGGAGGAGCACCGATGAAGGCATTGGACGGCCTGCGCGAGCTTGCGCCTAACTATGACGCGATCCTCTCCGACGTGTGGGGCGTCGTCCACAACGGCGTGACGGCCCACCCCGCTGCCGCCGAAGCGCTGGCCGAGTACCGCCGGCAGGGTGGCCGTGTGGTGCTCATCACCAATGCGCCGCGGCCCGCCGGGCCGATCATCGAGATGCTGGATGGCATGGGGATTCCGCGCGAGGCCTACGACGCGCTTGTCTCGTCGGGTGGCGCGACCCGCGCAATTCTCGCCGAGGAGTATCGTGGCCACACGTTGCACTATGTCGGCCCGCCGGTGGAGAACGATGCCCTATTCGAGGGGCTCGACATCACGCTGGGCAGCGCCGAGGAGGCGAGTGCCGTCGTCGTCACCGATCTCGACGACGACGACGAGACCCCTGACATGTACGAGGACCGCATCAGGTTCTGGCTGTCGCGTAACCTGCCCATGATCTGCGCCAACCCCGACCGCGTGGTCGAGGATGGTGATCGTTTCATCTATTGCGGGGGAGCACTGGCCGATCTTTACGAGGCACATGGCGGCATGGTGCGCATGATCGGCAAGCCCTATCGCCCGATCTACACCGAGGCGCTGCACCAGGCGGAACTCGCCACCGGCCGGCCGCTGGAGCGATCGCGGATTCTGGCAATCGGCGACTCGGTTCGCACCGATGCCATCGGGGCCGCGGGGGCAGGGCTCGACCTGCTGTTCATCACCGGCTCGATCCATGCGGCGGAACTCGATGCCTTCGGCAACCCCGACCCGGCCTCCATCGAGGCGCTGCTGAAACCGAGCGATGCCAATGTTGCGGGCTTCATGGCCAAGCTCAGCTGGTAGCGCGACTTCGCTCGTCCCTGCATAGCCGCCTCCCACCTGCGCCTTCTTGCAACAGGGTCACTTTCTTGCCATATCGCCTGCACCTCTCCAGGGCGGGTTCGAATTGTCCGGCTTCATCAGGCTCGCCGGCCTCGACCAGGTGCCCCCTTCGCTGAAGGGCGCGATGGTTGCGATCGGCAATTTCGACGGCTGTCACCGCGGCCACCAGCATGTGTTCAGGGCCCTGAAGGCGCGCGCCGAGGCGTTGGGCGTGCCCGCCATCGTGCTGACCTTCGAGCCGCATCCGCGCGACGTGTTCGCGCCGGCGCCCTTCATGTTCCGGCTGACCTATGCCGAGCAGAAGGCGAGGATCGCCGAGGCGCTGGGGCTCGACGGCATCGTGGTGATGCCGTTCGATATCGATTTCTCGCATATCGAGGCCGAGGCCTTCGTCACCCGCTTCCTCGTCGGGGCGCTGGCGGTGACCGGGGTTGCGGTGGGGGCCGATTTCCACTTTGGCTACAAGCGGCAGGGAACGCCAGACTTCCTGCGTGATGCCGGCAGGCGGCACGGCTTCGAGGTCGATATTCTCGACATGCTCGACGAGGGCGACGACCATATCTCGTCGTCCCGTATCCGGACCCTGCTCGGCGAGGGTAATGTCGTGGCGGCGAGCCAGCTGCTCGGTTATCACTGGTACCTGTCGGGCCCCGTGGTGAAGGGCGACCAGCGCGGCCGCGAACTGGGCTTTCCCACGGCAAACGTGCCGACGCCCACCGGCTTCGGCCTGCTGCAGGGCGTCTATGCCGTGCGGGTCCGGCTCGGTGACCGCCTGCTCGATGGTGTCGCCAGCTATGGCAAGCCGATGTTCAACAACGAGCGCCCGCCTTTCGAGACATGGATCTTCGATTTCGACGAGGATATTTACGGCGAGACGCTGGATGTCGCGCTGCTCGGCCATGTGCGCGGGCAAGAAAAATTCCGCGGGCTCGACGAGTTGATCGCCGCCGTCAACAACGACGCGGCAGTGGCACGACGCCAGCTCCAGGCGACTCTGCCGGTCTCCGAACTGGACGAAAAGCTGGGCTTCTTCCGCTAGCGGTGACAGCTCAGGCCACCAAAGTTCTTTCGCCTGCCGGGCTCGCTTGCTAAAAGCCCGCAGCTTTCAAGGTATCTGTCGATGAACGATCACGCACCCGGCGGCGCGGAAACGGATTACAGCGCGACGCTTTTCCTGCCTCAGACGAACTTTCCCATGCGCGCCGGTCTCCCCGACCGCGAGCCGACCTGGCTGAAGCGCTGGGAGGAGATGGACATCTATTCGCGCCAGCGCGAGGCGGGGCGGGGCAAGCCCCTGTTCACGCTGCATGACGGCCCGCCTTACGCCAATGGCAACATTCATATCGGCCACGCGCTCAACAAGATCCTGAAGGACCTGGTGAGCCGGTCCAAGACCATGCTCGGCTACAACTCGGCCTATGTGCCGGGCTGGGACTGCCACGGCCTGCCGATCGAGTGGAAGGTCGAGGAGCAGTATCGCGCCAAGGGCAAGAACAAGGACGACATTCCCATCAACGAGTTCCGCGGCGAGTGCCGGACCTTCGCGCAGTACTGGGTGGATACCCAGCGCGAGGAGTTCAAGCGCCTTGGCGTGCTCGGCGACTGGGCCAATCCGTACCTGACGATGAGCTTCGACGCCGAAGCGCAGATCGCGCGCGAGCTGATGAAGGTCGCGGCGTCGGGTCAGCTCTATCGCGGCTCGAAGCCCGTCATGTGGTCGGTGGTCGAGCGCACGGCGCTCGCCGAGGCCGAGATCGAGTACCAGGACTACGAGAGTGACACGATCTGGGTGAAGTTCCCGATCCGCTCGGCCAACGGTGCATTCGGGACCGGCTCGTTCGAGGATTTCGGCTCGTCCTACGTGGTGATCTGGACCACCACGCCGTGGACCATTCCGGCCAACCGCGCCATCTCGTATTCGAGCAGGATCAGCTACGGCCTCTACGAGGTCACCGCGTCACCCGAGGGCAACTGGGCGAAGAAGGGCGAGAAATACGTCCTCGCCGACAAGCTCGCCGAAGAGACCATGGCGAAGGCCAAGGTCGAGGCCTTCGTGCGCCTGCATGACGTGGATTGCAGCAAGATCGTCTCGGCCAGTCATCCGCTCCGCGGGCTCGCCGGCGGCTATGAGTTCGAAGTCCCGCTGCTCGATGGCGAGCATGTGACGGATGATGCCGGTACCGGCTTCGTCCATACTGCGCCGGGACACGGCCTGGATGACTTCGAGATCTGGATGAACTCGGGCCGCATGCTGGCCGAGCGCGGCATCGACACCGCCATCCCGTTCACCGTCGATGATGCCGGTTTCTACACTGCCGCCGTTCCCGGCTTCGAGGGCGCCCGCGTCATTGACGATGCCGGCAAGAAGGGCGATGCCAACCAGCGTGTCATCACGGCGCTGGCCGAGCGCGGCATGATGGTGGCCCGCGGCCGGGTAAAGCACCAGTATCCGCATTCCTGGCGCTCGAAGAAGCCGATCATCTATCGCAACACGCCGCAGTGGTTCGTCTACATGGATCGCGACATCGGCGGGAAGAAGGGCGACACGCTCCGCACCCGCTCGCTCGCGGCCATCGACGCCACGAAGTTCTACCCGCCGCAGGGACAGAACCGCCTGCGCTCGATGATCGCCGACCGCCCTGACTGGGTGCTTTCGCGCCAGCGCGCCTGGGGCGTGCCCATCGCAGTGTTCTACAACGAGGCGACCAACACCATTCTTGTCGACGAGCGAGTGAACCACCGCATCGGGCAAGCCTTCGAGGAAGAGGGTGCCGACGCCTGGTTCAAGCCCGGTGCCAAGGAGCGCTTCCTCGAAGGCGCCATGCACGAAGGCAAGCCGGTTAATCCCGACGAGTGGACCAAGATCGACGACATTCTCGATGTGTGGTTCGAGAGCGGCACGACCCATTCGTGGGTGCTGCGCAACCCGCAGAAGTGGCCGGACATGCAGTTCCCGGCCGGCATGTATCTCGAAGGTTCGGACCAACACCGCGGCTGGTTCCACTCCTCGCTGCTCGAAAGCTGCGCCACCAACGGCTTCGCCCCCTATGCGAGCGTGCTGACGCACGGCTTCACCCTCGATGGCGAGGGCAAGAAGATGTCGAAGTCGCTCGGCAACACCGTGGCGCCGCAGGACGTGATCAAGCAGTACGGCGCCGATATCCTGCGCCTGTGGGTAGCGCAGTCCGACTATTCGGACGACCTCAGGATCGGCAAGGAGATCATCAACTCCACCGTCGACAGCTACCGCAAGCTGCGCAACACCATCCGCTGGCTCATCGGCAACCTTGCTCACCGCAAGGCCGACGAGACGGTTGAGTATCGGGACATGCCGGAGCTCGAGCGGCTGGTGCTGCACAGGCTCAAGGAACTCGACCTCCTAGTTCGCGACGCCTACGAGAGCTATGACTACAAGCGCGTGGTCGCGGCACTGTCGAACTTCATGAACATCGACCTGAGCGCGTTCTACTTCGACATCCGCAAGGATGCGCTCTACTGCGACCCGCTGAGCTCGGTGCGCCGGCGCGCCAGCCTCACGGTGCTCGACCAGGTGTTCGACGCCCTGACCGCGTGGCTTGCGCCGATCCTCGTGTTCACCATGGAAGAGGCCTGGCTCGAGCGTCACCCGGGCGAGGATTCCTCGGTCCACCTGCGCGAGTTCCCCAAGCTGCCCGACGAGTGGCTCGACGAGAAGCTCGGGGAGCGCTGGGAGAAGGTGCGCGAAGTGCGCAAGACCATTACCGGTGCGCTCGAGGTCGCTCGTCGCGACAAGGTGATCGGCGCGTCGCTCGAGGCTGCGCCCAAGGTGTTCATCGCTGACGCCGACCTCGCAGCCGCCGTGCGCGGCATCGACATGGCGGAGGTGTCGATCACCTCGGCCATCGAGATCACCGAGGGTGAAGGTCCCGCCGATGCGTTCCGCCTCGACGAGGTGGCCGGTGTGGCCGTGGTCTTTGCCAAGGCCGAGGGCAAGCGTTGCGCCCGCTCGTGGCGCATTCTGCCCGAAGTCGGCACCGACCCGGAGTACCCGGACCTCTCCCTCCGTGATGCCCAGGCCATGCGCGAACTCAAGGCGGCGGGGAAGGTGGCTTGAGCCGCCGCCTTCCCTCCCTCCTCGCCGGCCTCGTGGCCTTCGGGCTCGATCGTATCCACAAGTTCGTGCAGGTGAGCGCCGAGTGTATCGGTGCTGCGCCCTCAGTCTGCCTCGACTATTTCAACAGCTCCGCCGAACCGGCCGGTGCCGGCTGGCACGGGGGTGAGGTGGTTCGGGTCACGGACTTCTTCGACTACGTGCTGGTGTGGAATACGGGCGTGTCATATGGCCTGCTCGGCGACCTGCCGGTGTGGGCGCTTGGACTCGTGGCTGCCATTGCCATCGTAGCGCTCGGCATCTGGTGGTGGCGGACCGCCGATATGCTCGTCGGTTTCGGCCTCATGCTGGTGATCGGCGGGGCGCTGTCGAACGCGCTCGACCGGCTGCTCTACGGTGCCGTTGCAGATTTCTTTCACATTCATTGGCAGGATTGGAGCTTCTATATCTTCAACGTCGCCGATGTCGCGATCACGCTGGGGGTGTTGCTGCTGATCCTCGATGTGCTCGGTATCGGGAGGAAGCGAAGCTCTTGATCGCAAAGGCGCCTCAATCTGGCCTTACGGCCCACCATGGTCTATAAGGCCGACCCGTCGGGGAATAAGGGAAGTCTCATGCTGCATAAGGTGTCCGGGCGGCGGCCCGTTCTTCAAGCCGTGTCGCGTGCCGGATTGCTGTCGCTTGGGTTGATTCTCGCTGCCGGCCTTGCAGCCTGCACCACGACGGAAGGCACGAATGCGCTGGCCGATATCGGCACCTTCGAGCGCGAAGTGATGAGCGAGACGCTCCGGGGCATGGGTGCGCTCGAACGCGAGCAGAAGGATGAGAACATCCAGCCGCGTGGTCCGCTCGTGCTGCCCAAGACCGCCAACCTGCCGCCACCGATCGAGGACAAGTCCAAGACCGCCGAGGCCCTGCTGCCGCCCGACACCAAGAACGCCCAGATCGATGCGCGCAACCTCACGGAGGCCGACATCAAGCGCCTGCGCAATGCGCGCGTGGTCGACCTGCGCACCATCGACGGCCGTCCGCTGACCGAAGAAGAGGCGCGCCAGCTTACCGCCCGCTTCAAGGCGGCCAAACTCACCCCTCGCGAACGTCCGCTCTATCTGCCGCCCGAGGAGTATTTCACCACCGTCAAGGGTCAGGATCTGGTGTGCCTGGCGGCCAATGGCGAGCTGGTGCCGCTTTCCGACAAATCGTGCCCGCCGGAGATCCGCAAGGCTCTCGCCAAGCAGGCGAACTAATCCCAACTCGTTCGATGCGCTGACCGGCCTCTCAGGTGAGGGGCGGTCCCGCAGGAGTTCACATCGATGTCTGATTCCACGATGGCGGGTAACCGCCTGGCCAAGGTCATTGCCCGCTCGGGACTCTGCTCTCGCCGCGATGCCGAGGGCTGGATCAAGGATGGCCGCGTCACCGTCAACGGCAAGAAGGTGCTGACGCCCGCCTTCAACGTTTCCGACAAGGACAAGATCAAGGTCGATGGCGAGCCGCTGGCGGCCCGCCAGGGCACGCGCGTGTGGCTCTACCACAAGCCCGCCGGGCTGGTGGTGACCGAGAAGGATCCCGAGGGCCGCCCCACCATTTTCGAGGCGCTGGACGAGAAAGGGCTGCCGCGTGTCGTCTCCATCGGCCGGCTCGACATCAACACCGAGGGGCTGCTGCTCGTCACCAATGATGGCGGGCTGAAGCGCGTGCTCGAGCTGCCCGCCACCGGCTGGCTGCGCCGCTATCGCGTGCGCGCCTTCGGCTCGGTGACGCAGGAGCAGCTCGACAAGCTCAAAGACGGCATCGAGGTCGACGGCGTGCAATACGGCGCCATCGATGCCCAGCTCGAACGCGTGCAGGGCTCGAACACCTGGATGGTGCTGAGCCTGCGCGAGGGCAAGAACCGCGAGGTGAAGAACGTCCTCGGCGCGCTCGGCCTGCAGGTCAACCGCCTGATACGCGTCAGCTATGGCCCGTTTCAGCTCGGCGATCTTGCCGAGGGTGAAGTGGAGGCCGTGCCGGCGCGCGTGCTGCGCGAGCAGCTGGGCCGCCGTCTTGCCGACGAGGCTGGTGCAGATTTCGAGAGCGCAATGCCGGAAGTCGCCGCGCAGAAGAAGCCGGTGAACCCGAGGCTGCGTGCCGCCCCTCCGGGCAAGGTGCTGGCCAAGGATTCGCCGCGCAAGTCGCGGACCCGGGGCTTCCGCTTCGAGGACGACGAGTCCGAGGCGCTGGCCGCTGCCGCCCGCGAGGCCGCGCCGCGTCAGGACCGCCCCGGCCGCTACCAGAAGCGCCCCGCCAAGCCGGTCGAAGTGCGCGAGGAACGCCAGCGCGATATTCGCGTCATCCATTTTGAGGATGGCACCGAGGGCGAATACGAGGTGAAGCGCTCGCGTTCGGGCGGCGAGAAGCGCCGCTGGGACCCCGATGACAGCTCGGCGGCGAACTACGGCCGCCCGGCCCATCACGACACCAAGTCCCGCAAGCCGCGCGACGTCGATGTCGGCGATCGGCCGCGCAAGAAGTTCGGCGACAAGCCGAACTTCGCGGGCAAGCCCGGCTTCGGCAATCGCGGGCGCGCCCGCGCCGCCGGCGAGACTGGCGAAGGCAGGCCGGTGCGCAAAGGCTTCGGGGACAAAAAGCCATTTTCCCGTGACAGCGGCCGCCTGGCCGGCAAGCCCGGGGACAAGGGTGCATCCGGCAAGCGGAGCTACACCCCCCTCCCTGATCCTGGCGCCCGCCCGGCCCGTTCTGCAGGCGGCAAGAAGTCCTACACGCCGCGTGGCGAAAAGGGCGATCGTCCCGCTCGCACCTACACTCCCCGCGTGGATGCTGGTGCACGTCCGGCACGCACCTACAAGACCGCCTCCAGCAGCCCGCGGCCGGGTGGCGCACGAGGCGGCAAACCTAGGGGCAAGCCCTTCGCCGGCAAGCCCGGCGGTTCGCGCCCCGGCGGGGCGCGTGGTCCCAAAAAGCCGCGCGGCTAAGCCATGCGTATCGTCGCTGGTAAGTATCGCGGCAAGGCGCTGCTCTCGCCCTCCGACGAGAGCATCCGGCCGACCTCGGACCGGGCCCGCGAAGCCTTGTTCAACATCCTCGCGAGCCGCATCGGCGTGAACCTCGACGGGTTGAAGGTGCTGGACGTCTTCGCCGGCACCGGTGCGCTAGGCCTTGAAGCCCTGTCGCGCGGTGCGCAGGGGGCGGTCTTCGTGGATACCGGGGCCGAGGCGCGCGGGCTCATCCGCGACCATATACTGGAGTTCGGCATTGCCGGCATCGCCAAGCTGCTGCGCCGCGACGCGACGGCGCTCGGCCCGGCCGGGACGATGGGGCCGTTCGACCTAGTCTTCCTCGATCCGCCCTACAACAAGGGGCTGGGCGAAAAGGCGCTGGCCTCATTGCGCGATGGCGGGTGGCTCGCGCCGGATGCGACCATCGTGCTGGAAGAGGCAAGCGAGGCCGTGGTGGAACTGCCGGAAGGCTTTGCGCTCGACGACCGCCGAGAATACGGCGCCGCGGCGCTGCACTTCATCCGCGTCGCCTAGCGGGTCCGGCCGAACAGGCGCTCGATATCGGCCTTCTTTAGCTCGACATAGGTGGGGCGGCCGTGGATGCACTGGCCTGAATGGGGCGTGGCCTCCATCTCGCGCAGCAGCGCGTTCATTTCCTCGACCTTGAGACGGCGGCCCGAGCGCACCGAGCCGTGGCAGGCCATGCGGCCGATGATGGCTTCGAGGCGGTCGGCCAGCGCCGCCGTCGAGTCCCATTCGGCGAGGCCATCGGCAAGATCGCGCACCAGCCCGTCGATATCGGCCTGACCGAGCAGGGCAGGGGTTTCGCGCACTGCCACGGCGCGGGGGCCGAACCGTTCGAGATAGAGCCCGAGCCTTTCGAGAACCGGAGCGGCCTCCTCGAGCCGGGCGCAGTCGTCCTCGGGCAGTTCGATCACGGCGGGGATGAGCTGCATCTGGGTCGCGATCGGGCCCGATGCGAGCTGCGCCTTGAAGCGCTCGTAGACCAGCCGCTCATGGGCCGCGTGCTGGTCGACGAGCAGGAGACTGTCGCTGTTCTGGGCGACGATGAAGTTGTCGAACATCTGCGCCCGGGCAGTGCCGAGCGGATAGTCGTGCGGCTCGGGCGAGGGCTCGTCCTTCACCTCCTCGAACCGCGCGCTCGGCTCGGCAAAATCGCTGAAGCGCAGCGCGGAAGGAGCGGGAATTGCGCCGCTGCGAAGCGGGGGAGGGGGAGGTGAGTAGCTGGTGGCCGGAGCGTCAGTTCGTACCGGCCGTGCCGAACCGGCAAACTCCGGGACACGGAAGGCGCTCACCACATCCTCGGCGACCGTGCTCGCGGCGCGATAGCCGGCGGCAGCCAGCGCCTCGCCGATTGCCTTGATGACGGCCCCGCGCACCGCGCCCGCGTCGCGGAAACGAAGCTCGGCCTTGGCCGGGTGCACGTTCACATCCACCTCGGCCGGATCCACCGACACGAAGAGCGCCACTACCGGGAAGCGGTCGCGAAAGACGAAATCGGCATAGGCGGCGCGCACGGCGCCGACCAGTACCTTGTCCTTCACCGAACGGCCATTGACGAAGAAATACTGGGAAAGCGAGTTGGCCCTGGTAAAGGTGGGGAGGCCGGCAAGGCCGGTGACCACGACTTCGTGGCGCACCGTGGCGAGCGGCACGGCGTTTTCGCCAAAATCGGCACCCATCACATCGCCGAGCCGGGCCCGCAACGCGCCTTCGCCGTCGCGTCCTGGCCAGTTGATTGGTGAGCGGTCGGCGCCATCGAGCACGAAATGGACGCCCGGATTGGCCATGGCGAGGCGCCGCACGACATCGGTTATGGCCGCGGCCTCGGCCCGCTCGGACTTGAGGAATTTGCGCCGCGCCGGAACGTTGGCGAAGAGGTCGCGGACTTCGACGATGGTACCGCGGTTCATGGCGACCGGCGTCACTCGGCCCTTTATGCCGTGACGGACGGCGAGGCGGAGGCCGGTTTCGGCGTCTGCCTGGCGCGTAGAGATGGTGAGTTCCGCCACCGAGCCGATCGAGGCCAGCGCTTCGCCGCGGAAGCCGAGGGTGCGGATATCGTCGAGCCCGTCATCGGCCAGCTTGGAGGTGGCGTGGCGTTCAACCGACAGCACGAGGTCCGCTTCGTCCATACCGACGCCGTCATCCTCGATGCGCATGAGGGAGACGCCGCCACCGCCCGTGGTGATGGCGATGCGGCGTGCGCCGGCATCGATAGCGTTTTCGACGAGCTCCTTCACTACGCTCGCCGGCCGCTCGACCACCTCGCCGGCGGCGATGCGGTTGATAAGGTCTTCGGGGAGCTGGCGAATGGGCAAGGGCGATTCTCCTGTGGCGCCAGTATAGGGCGCAGCGGCGTTTGCCGGCACCCGGATTTCCCGCTAGTGGGAGATATGCCCACCCCAATGGACCTCGCCCTCGACCTCGCCGCAGAAGCCGCCGCCGCCGGCGAAGCGCCCGTGGGTGCCGTGGTGATGGAGGGCGAGCGCATCCTCGCCGCCGAGCGCAACCGCATGCGGCAGCTCGCCGACCCCACCGCCCATGCCGAACTGATGGCGATCCGTGCGGCGCTGGCGACCCGAGGGACCGGGCGGCTCGATGGCTGCGACCTCTATGTGACTCTCGAGCCCTGCGCCATGTGTGCCGGGGCGATTGCTCATGCCCGGCTGCGGCGCGTGGTTTACGCCGCTTCCGACCCCAAGGCGGGGGCGGTGGAGAATGGCGTGCAGCTCTTCGACAGCCCCAATTGCCATCACCGCCCCGAGGTGATTTCGGGGATTGGCGAGCGGCGCTCGGCCGAGCTGCTGAAGGCGTTCTTCAGGGCGCTGCGCTGACCTCAGCGCTCTTCGGCGCGGATCGTCGGTTGCTGGCGGCGAATGAACATCTCCACCCGCCGTTCCAGCGCACGCTTGAAGTTGTCCTTGTCCTTGGCCACGTGATCGACGATCTCGCGCACGCGCCAGAACTCCAGCGCCCCGAACGTGTTGACGTGCGGTCGCGCGTAAACGTCGGGCGGATAGGCGGCCATCATGTGCGCTGTCAGCGAGTGCATCATGATCTGCGCCGAGCCGAACCAGATATCGAGCGCGTTGTGGTTGGTCTTCTGGACCAGGTCCGACGGATCGCCGTTGACGTCGATACCGACGAGAATGTCCGTGTCAGCGGCCGCCTGGTCGAGCGGCAGCGAGTTCACCACGCCACCATCGACCAGCAGGTGATGGGCGAACCTGACCGGCTGGAACAGGCTGGGAATGGCAATCGAGCCGGCAATGGCGTCGCGCAGCGGGCCCTCGGAGAACACCGCCTGGTGCCAGCTGTGGAAGTCTGTCGCCACCACGTAGAGTTTGGTGTTCAGTTCGCTGAACTCGAGCGGGAACGGCTGCGGCAGGAACGCATCGACCACCTTGCGCGCGTCGAGCAGGTTGAACCCGGCAGAAAAGAAGTTGCCGAGATTGCGCACCTGCGCCCCCCAGAGCCGGCCTGCCAGCACCCGCATGGTACCGAGGACGGAGATGGAATGCTCGCGCAGGTCCGCCCCGCTCATGCCGTTGGCCCAACCCGAGCCGATGAGCGCGCCAATCGAGGTGCCAGCGATGACATGCGGCTTGAGGCCGAGCTCATCGATGGCTTCGATGAAGGGAATGTGGGTGAGACCGCGGGCCGAACCGCCGCCGAGCGCCACGCCGATGCGCGGATCGCCGCCCAGGGGCCGGGGCTTTTCGATGAACTGACCCCTGAGCTTGTGCACGACTTCCAGGCCCCGCCTTTGCAGCGGCGTCATCGGAGCAGGCACTGGAAGCTCGTGTTTCACGGTCAGGACTGAAGCTTACCCTCGGTCCCAGTATAAGCCCTTCGCAGGGCACCGCGTTCCAATAATGCCGAGTGAGTTAATTGCTTCGTTCGCGTTCCACCGCGCGCCAGCCGATATCCCGGCGGCAGAAACCCTGCGGCCAGTCGATCCTGTCAACTGCGGCATAAGCCTTGGCCTGGGCCTCGGCGACGGTTCTGCCGAGCGCGGTGACATTGAGCACACGGCCGCCATTGGCGATGAGCTTGCCGTCGCGGCGGGCAGTGCCGGCGTGAAAGACCATGAGGTCGGGGCCATCCAGCCCCTCGGTGCCGCGGATTTCGCTGCCCTTGGGCACATCGACAGGATAGCCCCGTGTCGCCACCACGACGGTTAGCGCCACTTGGTCGGTGAACTGCGGCGTGAGGGTCCGGAGTTCGCCCCTTGCCGTCGCGGCGAGCAGTTCGAGCAGGTCGGACTTGAGGCGCAGCATCAGCACCTGGCATTCGGGGTCGCCGAAGCGGACATTGTACTCGATGAGTTTGGGTCCCTTCGGCGTCACCATGATGCCGGCGAAGAGGACACCGGTGAACGGCGTGCCGCGCTCCGCCATGCGGCGCAGGGAGGGAAGGATGATCTCGTCGCGCACCCGCGCAGTCATCTCCTCGGTCATCACCGGGGCCGGGGAGTAGGCGCCCATACCACCGGTATTGGGCCCACGGTCGCCATCCCATACCCGCTTGTGATCCTGCGCGCTGGGGAGCAGCACCACATCGGTACCGTCGCAGAGGGCGAAGATCGAAGCCTCCTCGCCTTCGAGGAACTCCTCGATGACGACGCTGGAGCCGGAGGCGCCGAAAGCGCCGGAGAAGCAGTCATGCACCGCATCCTCGGCCTCGGGCTGGGTAGTGGCGACGGTGACGCCCTTGCCGGCCGCGAGACCGTCGGCCTTGATGACGATGGGGGCCCCGTGCTTGCGCACATAGGCGATGGCGTCGGCCTCGTTGTCGAAATGGCCGTAACCAGCGGTCGGTACCCCGGCCTCGTCGCAGAGGGTCTTGGTGAAGCTCTTGGAGCCTTCGAGCTGAGCGGCCGCCTTGGAGGGGCCAAAGCAGAGCAGGCCCGCCGCGCGCACATCGTCGCCCAGCCCGGCGACGGCAGGAGCATCGGGGCCGATGACCACGAGATCGACCGCGTTTGCCTTGGCGAAGGCCACCACGGCGCTGTGGTCGGTGATGTCGACGGCCACGTTCTCGGCAATGGTCTCGGTGCCGCCATTGCCCGGCATCACGAACAGCTTCTCGCACAGTGGTGACTTGGCGATGGCCCACGCAAGTGCATGCTCGCGACCACCCGAACCAATCACCAGTACGCGCATGGAAAGAACCTCGTCGACAGAGCCCCGCGCCCCTCTAGCATTCCCGGCCGCGCGTCACCAGACTTGACGGACTCGTCCGGGTGCCGCACCTCTCGACAATGTCCTCCCCCTTCACCAACGCCGCCGAGTTCACCGTTTCCGAAATCGCCAATGCGGTGAAGCGCACCGTGGAGGACGAGTTCGGCCATGTGCGGGTGCGCGGGGAAATTTCGGGGTTCCGCGGCCAGCATTCGTCGGGGCACGCCTATTTCACGCTCAAGGACGAGAATGCCGCGCTCGATGCGGTGATCTGGAAGTCGAGCTGGCCGCGCCTGGCGTTCAAGCCGCAGGAAGGCCTCGAGATCATCGCCACGGGGCGGCTCACCACCTTCCCGCGCTCGTCGAAATACCAGATCGTCATCGAGCAGATAGAACCGGCCGGTGCCGGCGCGCTGATGGCGCTGCTCGAGGACAGGCGACGGAAGCTGGCTGCCGAGGGGCTGTTTGCCTCCGAGCGGAAGCGCGAGCTGCCTTACCTACCGCGGGTGATCGGCGTGGTCACATCGCCGACCGGCGCGGTGATCCGCGATATCCTCCACCGGATTTCGGATCGTTTCCCAAGCCATGTCATCGTCTGGCCGGTGAGGGTGCAGGGCGAAACCGCCGCCGCCGAGGTGACGGCAGCGATCGAGGGCTTCAATCGCCTCGCGCCCGACGGTCCGATCCCGCGCCCCGACGTGCTGATCGTGGCGCGCGGCGGAGGCTCGATCGAGGACCTGTGGGGATTCAATGAGGAAATCGTCGTCCGCGCCGTGGCCAACAGCCGCATCCCGACGATCACCGCTGTGGGACACGAGACCGATACGACGCTGGTCGACTACGCCTCGGACTGGCGCGCCCCGACGCCGACCGCCGCTGCCGAGGCAGCCGTGCCGGTGCGCTCCGAACTCATCGCCTATGTCGATGAGCTGGGGAGCCGTGAGCGGCACGCGACGCGCCGCATCTCGCAGAACGCGCGGGACCGCTACCGGGCTGCGAGCGCCGGCCTGCCGCGGCCGGCTGACTTGCTTGCCACGGCGCGCCAACGGCTCGACCACGCGGCGAGCAATCTCGACACGGCGCTGCGCCATGCCGGACAGAAGAAGCGGATCGAGTTTGGGCAGAGCGCCCACAAGCTGACGCCCGTGGTGCTCGAGCGCCGGGCGCGCGAACTGTCGGTGCGGCTCGAGAACGCCGCGCTTCGCGCCAGTGCCGCCACTACCCGGGTGCTGGAGCGGCGCCGCGCCGCGTTCGCCACAGCTTCGGTGCGCCTGTCGCCCAAGGCACTGCAGGCCGAGATTCGCCACTCCTACGTGCGGCTGCAGCCCTGCGCCGAGCGATTGCTGCCTGCCTACACGCGCATACTCGAGCAGCGCAAGCAGCGGCTCGAGACGCTTGGCACGCTGCTCGCGTCGGTGAGCTACCAGAACGTGCTGGCGCGCGGCTTCGCGGTTGTCACCAACGAAGCCGGCGACATCGTTCGCCAGACGGGACAGGTGAAGATGAACGAGCAGGTGCATATCCAGCTTTCGGACGGCATCCTTCCGGCCACTATCGGCGGCGGACCAGTGCCCCGGCTCCGACTGCGCACGCGGCCGGACGATGACGGCGGGCAGTCGAGCCTGTTCTGAGGTCATGAGCCGCAGCCGGAGGAGCTTTGCTTTCGCCGCGCCCTTGCCTATATGCTCCGGCAGCAACCTGAATACTCGCGGCGGGAGCAGTCCATGAACATCTTCGACAAGAGTTTCTCGCCCGCTGAAGCGCACCTTCGCTATCTCGACGCCGACTACGTGGTGCTCCGCCCCGGCAGCTTTGTGCGCTGTGCTGTCACCGGCGTGCCCATTCCGCTCGACGAACTGAGCTACTGGAACGTCGACCGCCAGGAGCCCTATGCCAATGCCGAGGCGGCGCACCAGGCCTTCGAACGCTACGGCCTGAAGCCGCGCTGATGCCCGCCCAACGCAAGGTCGGGTTCTGGAAGCGCCAGCGCTACCGTGTTGACGCGGGGGTGCTGTTCGGGATTTCCGGGCTGCTGCGCTTGTTTCCCATAGACCGCGCCACCGCCATTGGTGCCTGGTTCGGACGCTATGTGCTCGCGCCGCTGGGGCGCGACAACCGCCACACCATTGAGACGCTGCGCACTGCCTATCCCAACCTGGACCAGGCTGGCGTGCGTGACATGCTGACCGCGAGCTACGAGAATCTGGGGCGAATTATCGCCGAGATCGCGCTCCTCGACCGCTTTATCTCGCCCGAGGCGTGGCAGCGGTTCACGGTGACCGGGATCGAACATCTCGAGGCGGCGCGGGCGCTGAACAAGGGCATGATCATCGCCACCGGGCATTTCTCCAACTGGGAGATCGTCGGCATTGCGCTGCACCACCTGAAGGTGCCGTTCTCGGCCGTGACGCGGCCGCCGAACAACCCGTGGGTGGCAGCGTGGATCGAGAAGAAGCGGGCCGGCATGGGGACACACCGGCAGATTCCCAAAGGCTCGGAGGGCACGCGCCAGCTGTTCACGGCGCTGCGGCAGGGCGAGCCGGTAGTGATGCTGATCGACCAGCACCTCGCCGAAGGCATTCCGGTGCCGCTTTTCGGCAAGGACGCGATGACCACGCACGCTCCGGCAACACTGGCCGGCAAGCTCGACATTCCCGTGCTGCCCATGTCGGTGCGGCGTGGCGAAGGCTCGCATTTCGAGGTGATCTTCTACCCGCCGCTGCGCTATCCGCGCTCGGGCAACGATGCCGCCGACGTGCTGGCGATGACGGCCGAGCTCAACCGCTTCGTCGAGGGTGAGGTGCGGGCCCGGCCCGGCCACTGGCTATGGATGCACCGGCGCTGGAAGCCCGTCGCGACGCTGAGCCGCCGCGCTTCGCGCATGGTCGAGGAATCGGCGCCCTAGGGTGGGCTGAAGCCGCTGCCGATCCTGAGAATGGTTGCCGCTGGTCGGAAATCGGCATGGTTCTGGTGTCGTCCGGCCCGATACGAGTCAAAATGCCAAGCGAATGAGTGCCATCACCATTGATCATTATCGCTTCGACCCCGCCGACCTGAAGGTCGGGGAGCGGCGCCCGGGCATCAGCGCCTTCATGCGCATCCGTGATGGGGCGTTCTCGTTGGAAGCGGCGATCCGCAGCCATATCGGGCACTTTGACGAGATCGTTGCGGTCTACAACCGCTGCACCGACGAAACGCCGGATATCCTCGCGCGGCTCGCCCAGGAGTTCGGGCCGCGGCTCAGGGTGTACCATTATGTGCCGAGCGTGTTCCCGCCGGGGAGCGACGGCCACAAGACCACGCCACCCGGCCATCCGCAGAGCCTCGTCAACTACTACAACTTCGCGCTGAGCCGCACCCGGTTCAGCCATGCTACCAAACTCGACGACGACCATGTGGCGATGGGGGATGCCACCGCGCGGCTCGTCACTGAGGTACGGGCGGGCAGGATGGGGCAAAAGGAGATGCTCTGCTTCTCCGGGCTCAACCTGGCGCGCGATGCGGAGGGAAAGCTCGGCATACTGGCGCGCGAGCCATTTGCCGGGTCGGGCGACCACTGGATATTCCCGGTGCGGCCGGACACCTATTTTGTGCACGACCGGCGTTTCGAGCGCCTGCAGCATCCGGGCATGAAGCGGCGCTTCAGCGTCTTCGCCTACTGGCACCTGAAATACCTGAAACCCGAGTTCGGCTTTGCCAACTACGACCTCGCCGACAATCCGCACAGCCGCTACGCCAAGCGGCTGGTGGCACTGCGGGCAGACCACGCGGTGATCGGCACCGACGGGCTGTCGAAGGCGCGGCCGCCGGGACTTGGCGGCTGGCTGGCCGAGCATGGGCTGTGGGCGCCGGAGCGTGACCGGCTGATCGCCGCCCGCGCCCGCGCGGCGCGGGAACTGGCGGGAACGCCGCTCGAGGCGCTGACGGCGCGCGACCCCGAGCTGGCGCCGTTCATTGCTACTCCGGGTAGCGCCTGAGCAGCTCGGCGAGGATCGAGCCCTCCGGCGGCGCGGTCTTCTTGAGGGCGCCGAGCTTTTCGTTCCAAAGGTGGATGGTGCGCGTCTCGGGCGTGACGATGTCGGCGAGCCTGAGCGTCGGGTCGTAGAGCCGCTCGGCCATGCGTGGGTGGAGCGGGTAGAAGACCGGCTCGGGCTGGGCGGCGTCGGTGAGACCATGGCGAGCCGAGAGCGCCGTGATGGATTTCGGACCGAAAGTGCCGAAGGGCAGCTCGGAGGGGTGGATCGAGGCGCCGAAGGTTTGACGCAGCCACGCTTTGGGGGCGCGGAGGAAGGGAAGCCAGGGCGGCACACGGCCGCTCGCCGCGACCTCCAGCCAATCGCGCAGCACCGGCGAATCGGGGCTGAGCTTGAGGACGGCGCCGTTGAGGAAGCGATCCGACTCGCGCCCCACTACGTATGGCCCGTCGATATCCACCTCCCGCATCGCCACCACGTCGGCATCGACCCACATGCCGAGGCCCCGGCGCTGCAACTACATGCGGAACATGTTGGAGAACAGGGCGAAGGAGCCGTTGGCGTAGCGCAGGGTCATCGCCATGGCGTGGGGCAGGAGGGCGGCAGCATCGCGCAGCTCGACCCCGGCCGGCACGCCTGTGACCTCGCCGTAGGAATAGAGCGCGACCGGGTGGCCGTGGGCAACGAACGAGCGGAGGCTGAGCCGCTCGATTGCGCCCAGCTCGCCGCCAATCCACAGGCTTACGATCTGCTGCGGCATGTGGTTGTATCAAACAAGGTTCTGTCCCCGTCGGCTCTGGTCTATGAGGTGACGACGTCGATAAGGCGGCAGCGGAGTCCAGGCAAGTTCCGATGACGGACAGCGACAGTACCGAGACGCCGGCGAGGCACGGCCTCACTCGGCTCGAGCTTGTCGCGCTCGCCGTGCTGGTGCTCGCCGCGCTCGGCCGCCTGTGGCTGGCGCTGGCCATGGATCTCGACGGCGACGAGGCCTACTACGCCTTCTGGGCCGGCTGGCCATCGCTGGCATACCTCGACCATCCGCCCGGCGTGGCGCTCAGCGTCTGGCTGGGGCAGGCGGTGTTCGGGCCGACCGTGTTCGGCGTCCGCGCCTTTGCCTTTGCCGCGCAACTGGTGGTGGTAGCTGCGCTGTGGCGCACGACGCGGCTGCTGGTGCCCAATCGCGACGCGGCTGCCGTGGCGGCGATCTGGTACAGCGTTAGCCTCGTTGCCGCGACGAGCTTCGTTGCGACGCCCGACGCGCCCTCGACCCTGTTCTGGACGCTGGCCGTGTGGGCAGCGGTTGAGGCCAACGCCCGCTCGCGGCCATTCTGGTGGCTGGCGGTCGGGTTGTTTGCCGGGCTGGGCCTATGGAGCAAATACACCAATGCGTGGCTGGGCATCGGCCTTGTCGCGTGGTTGCTGCTGACTCCGGATGGCCGCCGCCAGCTTGCCACCTGGCAGGTCTGGGCCGGTGGCTTCTTCGCTTTCGCCGTATTCTCTCCCGTGTTGTGGTGGAACGCGACGCATGAGTGGCGCTCGTTCCTGTTCCAGGGCATGCGCATCGTTAGCGTGGAGAGCCGGTTCGGCGAGCTGCTGCCTGAGTTCCTGATCTCGCAGGCTCTGATGACCGGGCCGATCCTCATGGCCTGCTCAATGCTGGGTCTCGTCGCCTGGATCATCGGTCATGCGGAAAAGGCCGGGGCGAAGCTGTCGCTGCCAATCCTCAGCAGCCTGCCACTGCTGCTCTATTTCCTCGTCCACTCCCTGCATGCCCGGGTCGAGGCGAACTGGCCGCAGCCCGTCCTGCCGATGATGACGGTCGTCGCAGCCTGGGTGGTGGTGTCGCTGCGCTCGCGCCTCTGGCCGGCGGCACTGGTCGGAGCGCAGGCAGCACTTGGTGCGGTGCTGGTCGGGCTCGTCACCGTCCAGGGCATTTTTGCGCCAGTCGACCTCGGCACTGCCGACCGCACTCGCATGCTGCGCGGCTGGTCGACACTCACCGCCGAGGTCCGCCGTTTGGCCGACATGCACGGCGCACAGTCGATCTATGTCGACGGTACCTACCGCCTCTCGGGCCAGCTCTATTTCTATGGGCGCGCTGCCGGGGATCCCAGGCCAGTTCGCAACCTGCGCGATGGCATACGCTATGACTACATCCCGGCTGCCGAACGCTACCCGCGCGCCTTCCCGGCGCTGGTGCTGGGGTCGCGCAACCGGCCGCCGACCCAGTGGTTCGGCAAGGTCGAGGAAGTGGGATCGCTCAGGCGCGAGATCGGCCGCACCAGCGAGGACTACACGGCCTTCATCGTGTCGGAGCCGACCGACAGTTTCCCCGTCGCCGACTGAGGCGCCGGATCGCGCACGAAGGCGACGAAGACCATCGTCATGTAGGCGTACTGCACGGTGTGGAAGTCGAATCCGATCAGCAGGAAGGTCAGCTGGAAGACCGCATAGGCGGCACATATGGTGACGGCCAGGTACAGTCGGGCCACGAACTGGCTATCGCGCGGTGTCGCCAGCACGGCGAAGATCGGCAGGACGGAGAGTGCGATGAACGAGACGGCACCAACCAGCCCCGCCGCCGCGGCGAAGCTGATCAAGCCGTTGTGGAGGTGGCGGAAGTAGCTCACCTTAGGCTGAAAGGCAGGATCGACGTGCGGGTAGATGGCCGGCACCATGTCGGGCCAGCCGTAGCCGAAGAGCGGCGAGGCGAGGAAGGCGCGCCAGCCGCCGATCCACATGTCGAGCCGCTCGGTGATGTTGGTGTCATCCACCTCGCCTCCGGCGATGGCGGCAGTGGTGGCGGTGAAGGCCTCGAGCGTGCGCCCGAAGCCCAGCGCCACGGCGAGCCCGGCCAGCAGGACGAGGACGATTACGCCGCCTATGCCGGCATAGATCACCGGACGCCGCTTCTTCGCTGTCACCAGAGCGAAAACAAAGGCGATGAGCACCAGCACCGGAGCCGCGAGGATGGCGCCGCGCGTCCCGCTCGCCAAGACCGCGGCGACGCCGATCACCGGCCCGAGCAGGAACGGCCAGCGCTTATGCGTGCCCGGAGCAAACCACCCGGCGAGCGCGGTGAAGCCGAGCAGCATGGTGGTGTTGGCATAGTGGAAGGTGTTCATGTGGGGCTGGCCCACGCGCGACTGGTGGAAGACCAGGATCTGCACCAGAGCGAGGCCTGCCGCCCCGATGGTGCCCGCGAGCGAGAGCCAGCCGATGAGTACGGCGGCGTCAGGACGTGCCTCGCGCTGCGCCTGCCAGCGGAAGGGGATGGCGAGGAGCAGCGGCGAGAAGTTGAGGATGTAGGCGAGGTCGCTCGCATCCTCGGCGGTGATGGCGAAGGCCGCAGCCATTGCCACGAAGACGGCAGTGAACACAAGGTCGGCCGGATTGCCGTCGGTCGCCTGGCGCGCTTTCAGCACCGATGGCGTAAGGATGACGGCCAGCCCGCCGAGCAGGACCAGATAGGTGACGTTGCGGCCGATGACGCAGGGCAGGGCGAAGAGCAGGATTATCACCCCCCACACTGCCCAGCGGACATAACGGGGGGACGTTGTCACGGCCGGTTCCATCAGCCGCGCCGTTTGGCGATCTGGTCCAGCGCCATGAGTTCGCCGACAAGCGCGTCGATCTGATCGAGCGGGATCATGTTGGCACCGTCCGATGGCGCGTTGTCGGGATCCTCGTGGGTCTCGATGAAGACCCCGGCGACGCCGACTGCAACGGCGGCCCGCGCGAGCACCGGTGCATATTCCCGCTGACCGCCAGAGGACTCGCCGCGCCCACCCGGCTGCTGCACCGAGTGGGTGGCATCGAAGATCACCGGCTTGCCGGTCTCGGCCATGATGGGCAGGCCGCGCATGTCGACGACGAGGGTATTGTAGCCGAAGCTGGTGCCGCGCTCGGTGAGCAGCACGCCGGAGGCGCCGGCATCGTCGAGCTTTCTGGCGACATTCTTCATGTCCCAGGGGGCGAGGAACTGGCCCTTCTTCACGTTCACCGCCCTGCCGGTTGCGGCGGCGGCGACGAGGAGGTCGGTCTGGCGGCTGAGGAAGGCGGGGATCTGCAGGATATCGACCACTTCGGCGGCGATGGCGCACTGCTCGCGCTCATGCACGTCGGTGGTGACGGGGAGGCCGGTTTCGCGCTTTACCGCCTCGAGGATGGGCAAGGCCTCCTCGATACCCCTGCCGCGGAAGCTTGCGCCCGAGGTGCGGTTGGCCTTGTCGAAGGACGACTTGTAGATGAGCGGGATGCCGCGCTTCTGGCCGATCGCCGCGAGGAAACTGGCGGTCTTCAGCGCATGGTCACGGCTTTCGATCACGCAGGGGCCTAGGATGAAGGCGAGGGGCTGCCGGTTGCCGATCACGACCGAGCGGCCGGACGGGGCGAAGATCGATACATCACTCATGGCAATACTCATAAAGCTGCTAGCCGGCAGCGTCCGGTCGCCGGTCCCAATCCAGTAGACGGAACCTGCCGCTCCCGCCAGCCTCGATGATGCCGTAGCTGCCGGTGCGGAACTTGACACTGCCGGCTTTTCCACCGGGTTTGAGCCCGAAGGCAGACAGGGCAAAGCGGCCCGCGCCATTGCTGGTGACGAGAAGGATGGCGTCGTCGCGGTGGGCGGCCAGCGCCTCGCTGGCGAACTCCAGCCAGCGCTCGCGCCGCCAGTCGGCCCGCACGTCCCATCCGGGCGGTGGCACGGCCTCGGTGTCCCACAGATCGAGGGCGGTGCGGCCGATGCGCGACAGCACGATGTCCTCGGTCTGATTCTCATCTGGGCCGTGGTCGATTTCCGCAAGGAAATCCGCCGGCTCCAGCACCAGCGGGTGCGGCTGGCGGGCGAGGATGGCCTCGGCCGTGCCCTGGGTGCGCCGGAGACTGCTCGACAGGGCGCGGGCGAAGCGCACGCCGGTGCGGGCAAAGTGGGCGCCCAGCGCCTGGGCCTGTGCGAGACCCGACGCAGCGAGTGGCAGGTCGGTGCGCGCGCCGATGCGGCGGGGCGCCTCGTTCGCCTCGAAGGTGTTGCCGTGCCGGACGATGTAGAGCAGGGTCATGCGCGCCAGTCCACGAAGGGGTCGCCGTGCTCGGCGATGAGCCGCTCGGCGCGCTCGACATCGCTGGGGCTGTCCACTCCGCTCATGGTAATGCGGGCCGGCTCGACGATGACGGCGCGAATGTCGAGGCCGAGTTCGAGGAGGCGCAACTGCTCGAGGCCTTCCAGTACCTCGTAATGCAAGGGCTCGGTCGCCTCGAAGGCAGCGAGGGCATCGGGGCGATAGCAGTAGAGCCCGATATGCTGGAGGACGGGGCTGAGCGGCAGCTTGTCCCTCAGTTCCGCTTCCTTGCGGATGAAGGGCAGCACGGCCTTGGAGAACCACAGGGCGCGGCCATCTGCGGCGCGGATGCAGGTGGTGCCGCTCGCGGGCGTCGAAAGCTTGTGGGCGCGCAGGGCATCGAGCCGGGCCCAGTCGAGCTGGACGACAGGGGTGGTGACGTCTGCGCCGTTGGCCCGGGCGGCACGGACGATCTCGACGATATGGACGGGCGCGGTGAAGGGCGCATCGCCTTGGAGGTTGACCACGAGGTCGTAGGCCTTGCCCGTCGCCCGCAGAGCGGCGAGGGCACGGCCGGATCCCGAGGTGATGTCGGGCGAGGTCAGCACGGCGTGGAGGCCGAGCGTGTTGGCGGCATCGAGGATACGGGTATCGTCGGTGGCGACGAGGACATCGGCATCGCCGAGCTCGCGCGCGGCCATCATGGCGATGGCGGCGGCGCGCTCGAGCAGCATGCGGCCGGCAATGGGGTGGAGCGGCTTGCCCGTCAGCCGGGTCGAGCCCCAGCGCGCCGGAATGACGATGAGCTCGCTCACGCCACGCCCGCCCGCAGGCAATCGTGCAGGTGCACGATGCCGACCGGCGCCGCCCCGTCGACAACGAAGATGGCGCTGATGCGAGGGCTGAGCACAGTCATGCGGCGCAGCGCCTCGGTGAGCAGTTCGGCGGCCTCGATGGTGCGGGGCGAGGGCGTCATGATGGCACCGGCAGTCTGCTCGAGGAGGCCGTTGGCCATGTGGCGGCGAAGGTCGCCATCGGTGACGATGCCGACCAGCGTGCCCGCTTCGTCGGTGACACCGGTGCAGCCAAAGCCCTTGGAGGTCATTTCGAGGATGGCCTGAGCGACGCTCGCGCCGGTGGGCACCAGGGGGATCTTCTCGCCTGAATGCATGACCTCGCCGACAGTGAGCAGAGCACTGCCCAACGCACCGCCGGGGTGAAAGACGTGGAAGTCGGAGGCTTTGAAGCCGCGGCGGCGGAGCAACACCACCGCGAGCGCATCGCCCAGTGCCGCCATCATGGTGGTGGAGGTGGTGGGAGCGTCGGTGATGGCGCAGGCCTCGTTCACCGAGGGCAGGGTAACGATGATGTTGGCGGCGCGGCCGAGACGGGAGGTGGCGTTCTGCGTCACCAGGGCGAGCGGGATGTCGAAGCGCACGCAATAGTTGGCGAGGTCTTCGAGCTCGCGCGTTTCGCCGGACTTCGAGAACATGATGACGACATCGGCGGTGGTGATCATGCCGAGGTCGCCGTGGCTGGCGTCGCCGCCATGGACGAATTGCGCCGGAGTGCCGGTGGAGGCGAGGGTGGCGGCCGTCTTGCGGGCGATGTGGGCGCTCTTGCCGACGCCGGTGAGGATCACCCGGCCCGGGGCCTTGCGGATGATCTCGGCGAGTGCGACGAAGCTGCCGTCGAGCACTTCGGCGAGCTGTTCGAGTCCCGCCGCCTCGAGCCGGATCACGCCGCGCGCCTCGTCGAGGGCAAGCTGCTGCAATCCGGCATCGATGGCGATGGGGTAACGCATGGGCGCTGGCTTACCAGCCGCTCCGCAGGCCCGCAAGCTTGCCCCGCTCAAGCGCAGGGGTTAGGCACGGGCAAGAGCAGGGAGCGTTGCGCGTGCCGCAGATGTCGGGTTTCAGGTGGCAGGCCTACGGCGCGCTGATCGAGGCGCTGAGCTGGCTGCATTATGTCGTCGTCTCGCCCCTCGGCAAATCCGACGAGGGCGGCGCCGATTGGCTGCGGAAGCGTCATCATCCGGTGCTGCCGAAGCCCACCGACGGGCGGCGCATCTGGATCCACGCGGTTTCTGCCGGTGAGGCCAAGGTGGCCGAGCTGCTGCGGCAGCAGTTACTGGCGCTGGAGCCCAGCCTGTCCGTGGTGCTTTCGGCCACGACCTATTCTGGGCACGCACGGGTACGGCGGGTGGCGGGGGAGGAGGCGAGCTTCATCATGCCGCTCGATACGCCGGGGGAGCAGGCGCGCGTGTTCGAGCGGCTGCGGCCGAACCTGCTGGTGCTGGTCGAGTCCGAATACTGGCCCGCGCAGTTCGCCGCCGCCGAGGCTGCCGGGGTGCCGGTGCTGGTGGTGAACGCAACGCTCTCGGCGCGCAGCTTCGCACGACACGCGCGATTCCCGGCCATAGCACGGCGGACGCTGCTCAGGGCGCGGCGCATCTATCCGCAGGATGCCGATACACTGGCGCGCTACCGCGAGCTGGGCGTGCCGGCCGAGCGGCTGGAACTGGCCGGAAACCTGAAGCTCGCGCCCCTAGGCAACCTGCCGGCGCCCGAGCGCAGCCGGCCGACCATCACCTTCGGCAACGTGCATGCCGACGAACTGGAGGCGCTGGCGCCCGCCATCGTCGAGCTCCACAGGCGGCGGCCGGCACGTCGCATCCTGATGGTGCCTCGCTATCCCGGCCGCTTACCGATGGCCGAGCTGAAGCGGCGCTTCGGAGATGACCTCGCGATCGTGGAGGACTTGGCGGCAACCGAGTCGCCGCTGGTTTGGCTCGACCGCATGGGAACGCTGGCGGGGGCTTATGCGCAATCGGAACTGGGGATCGTCTGTGGCACCTTCGCGCCCATTGGCGGGCACGATCTCAGCGAGCCCCTGCAACTGGGGGCTGCGAGCCTTTATGGCCCGCATGTGGAGCGCCAGCGGGCGCTGGACCTGGCGCTGAAGGAGATGCAAGGCGCCGTGCAGGTCGCCTCGGCGGCCGAACTGCCGGCTGCGGTGCTGCACCTGCTGGATCATCCGAGCGAACGCGAGGCGATGGTCAACCGCTACCGGACGCTGTCCGAGGCGGCGGCTGTGCGGTTGCGTGAGGTCGCCGCCGACCTCCTCGCGATGAGTCAGTAGCTCGGCTTGAAGCCTTCCCCGAGATAGAGCTGGTAGTCGGTCATGTGGTGGCCTCCGCGGGTGATGTTCACCTCGCCGATCGGCGTCAGCTTCTCGAACTGCGGCTCGGCGATGCCCAGATCCCAGCCCTGCTGGACGACCACCAGCGCACTCTGTCCGCGTCGCGCCTCGCGCGCCTGCTTGTCGAACCAGTAGTGGTACTGGCTGGCCCGCGGGCTGATCGAGACCACGTCCGGATTGTGGAGGGCGTAACCGACGACGCTGGCGCCCTCCCACTTGGTCGAAGCGATGAAGTCGGGGTTGTACTGCGCAACCGCCGCCTCGACAGGGGCCGCGATCTCGTCCCAGCCGTAGTAGCGCTCGCGCGTCGGGTCCGGCCGGTCGATGTAGTTGAGGAGCGGGAAGACCGAGGACGAGTAGACGTAGAAGAGGCTGAGCAGCAGGCCCAATGCGATGTGGCCCCAGAAGACCCAGGCCCTACGCATCACCTTGCCCAGGAGCGGCATGAGCAGCACGTAGGCGCTCATGTTCCACCACGGGAACAGCTGCTGGGTAAGCGCCACGATCAGGAAGAACAGGGTGGTGAGCCAAAAGGACCAGGAGCCAAGACCCCAGGCGGTCCGCTCGAACCCCTCGTTAGGTGGGCGCAGTGCGCATGCGACGATACCGGCAAGGCCGAACGGGGTCATCATCAGAGCCGTCTGGATGATGAACTCGATGATGTGGCGCGCGGTGATGTTGTGCAGGAAACCGGCATCGTGCCGGCTGACCAGATGGAATTCGAACGAGGCGAAGCCGTTCGAGATGTTCCAGATCAGCACCGGGGAGCCCACCGCCGCGACGAGCAGCGCCGCCAGATAGAGATGGGGGTTGCGCAGCAGGCCGCGCAGCTTCGGGCTGGCGAGGATGTAGGCGAGTAGGGCGAAGCCGAAGAAGAGCGCGTTGTACTTGCACAGCGCGGTGACGCCCATGAAGAAGGCGCCGAGGTAAAGGTCGAGCAGTTTGGGGCTGCCGCCCTCGCGCACCGCAAGGAGGTAGTTGATGAAGAAGTGCCCGCTCAGCAGCACGAAGAAGAAGAGGAGGTGGTCCGAGGTGGCGAAGGTCGGGTAGACGCCGAAGCCGGGGGCGGCAAGCCAGATGCAGGCCGAGCGCCAGAAGATGCCTTCCCAATCGTCGCCACCGAAGCGCTTCGCCCAGTTCCAGAAGATGATGCCGGTGCCGATCGTCGTCAGCACCGCCCACATGCGAAGCTGCAGGATGCCGTGACCGAAGAGCTGGCTCGAGATCCAGATCAGCCAGGCATTGAGGGGGGGGTGGTCGAAATAGCTGAGCCCCGGATGCTGGCCCCACATCCAGTAATAGGCCTCGTCGGAGACGAGGTTGACCGCCAGCAGCGACCAGATCTTGATGCCGACGAGAAGCGCCGCCAGAACCTTGAGCACAAGGTAGCGGGGCCGCGCCGCGTCTACGGCGTCGGCAGTACCGGTCGCGCCAGTCAAACTCACGCCTCGTCGTCTTCGGGGTTCAGCAGGCGGTGCAGGTGAACCACGAAATAACGCATCTCGGCGTTGTCGACCGTCTGCTGCGCCTTGGCCTTCCAGGCGAGCGCTGCCTCGGCATAGTTGGGATAGACCCCGACCAGGTCGACGGCATTCAGGTCCTTGAAAACGACTTCGTCGCCCTTCTCCACTTCACCACCGATAACCAGGTGCAGCAGCTGCTTCTGCGGGGCCTTCTTGGCGGCTTTGCTCACGGCTGGGATCTCTCCAGATCGACTTCCTGCGGCTGCGGGCAACCATAGACCTTCACCAGCGCAGCGTGTAGCGGCGCTTTTAGCGAGGCTTCCCCGAGTGCCGCAAGCGCGCCATGCCGGATTTCCGGGCGATTGAAGCGCAAGGTTCCTATGCAGACATCCTCGAAGCCGAGCCCGGCCTCCTTCAGGATGCAGGCCGCCCCGGCTATGTCCCAGTCGCGGGCGCCGCGCCGGGCCACGCCGGCGTCGAGCCGGCCAGTCGCCACCTGCACGAGCTGGTAGGCAAGCGAGGGGAAGTAGGGCCCCCGCGTATACTCGAGGCCGGCCGCCTGCAGCTCCTGGTGCACGGCGCCCGGTGCCGGGATGAGCGGCGCAACCCGTCCCGGATGGCGCTGCCGCACTAGCGGCTGGCCGTTGAGCCGCGCCCCCATGCCGGCTGCCGCATCGTACATCTCGTCGCGGGCCGGGGCGTAAACGACGCCGGCGATCGGCACGCCGTCCTCGACCACGGCCAGCGATACCGTCCAGCTGTCATCGCCCCGGATGAAACCGCGCGTGCCGTCGATGGGGTCGACGATGAACACCCGACGGTGCTGAAGCCGCGCCGGATCGTCCGCCGTCTCTTCGCTGAGCCAGCCATAGTCGGGCCGCGCACTGGTCAGCGCGTTGCGCAGGTAGTTGTCGAGGACGATATCGGCCTCGCTCACCGGCGAGGTCCCTTCCTTGGTCCATGTCCTGAGATCGCGTCGGAAATAGCCGGCTGCGATGATCCCCGCGGCAACCGCCGAGGCGCGCAGCAACTCGCGGTCTTCGGCGGGCGTGGTGATCGTGGCGGCGTCCATATGCACTCCGTGTAGCGCGCGCGTTCTAGGCCCATAGCCGTGGCGGAACAAGGGCGCACAGCGCATCGCCCGCATGCAGCGGGAAGCGGCTGGTTAAGCCAATCCGAGCAACCGTCGTGAATGGTGAGTTACCCGCGGTGACACCCCGTAAACCCTGCTCAAAACACACATAAACTTAACCCCGTTTCTTAAGCGGGGTGGCAACGGGGCGGCGTAGATTGGGGGCATCAAAGAGAGCGGCAAACCAACAAGCTCTCGAAAGTTGACAGTGAGGCTTACCATGAACTCTTCCCTTGGGATCGACGGGTCGACCGTCGTGCTGCTGTTCGGCGAAGGCCGTGCCCCGCGTCGCGTTCCCGCGCCAGCCCGGCACTTCGGCCCTGCCAACGACAATGGCCCCCGGGAGCCGGTCAAGACCGTCACCGTGCGTCGCACGCTCGAAAAGAGCGGCGTGGCGATCAAGCTGAAGGTGCCGGTCAGCGAGTTTATCGGCGTCGCGGTTTCCACCTCGATCTCGGAAGAGGGCATTCTCTCGAGCGCCATCGAGCTGGTGCATGGCGATCCCGAGCTCAACTACCGTGTGTACGAGGAAGTCGGTAACGCCAACGTCGTGGCCGAGTGGCAGAATTGGGGTAAGAAGCTCCGCCTTCCGCTCTACATCAAGTCCGGCGACGGCAACCTGCTCCCCTATTCGCAGACCGTCGACGGCGTGCATCTGGGCCACAGCAATGGCCGCCGCAAGTTGGTCGCCGAAGCCTCGCGCCGCCCGGCCTTCCTCAACCGCCGCAAGCCGGGGGAATTCTCGGTCTCGTGACGGAAGCCGGTGCAACCCAAGTGGTTAAGCGCCGTTAACAATTCTACAGCCGGCGACGATCCCATGCACGCTTGACTTGCCGGATATACCTCGTACGACCTCCAAGAAGACGAGCGGGCCGACCCTTTTGCCGGGGTCGGCCTTTCTTTTTACCAGAGCCACTCGGCGATGAGAGCGAGGGTGAGCGTGAGGCCGACCCAGTGGTTGGAGCGGAAGCGGACGAGGGCGCTCCGCGTATCGCGCGGGTCGAGCGACCAGACCTGCCAGCCCAGCATCAGCGCCACGGCGACGAGCCCGGCGTAGAACAGGGTTCCAGCCCCGACCAGCGCGGCGCCGATACCCCAGATCACCACGGTGGCGGCATAGAAGAGGCCGACAATCATCCGCGCGCGGCGCCCGAATAGACGCGCGGTAGACTTGACCCCGATCAGGGCGTCGTCGTCGATGTCCTGCAGCGCATAGATGGTGTCGTAGCCGATGGTCCACAGGATGGAGCCGGCATAGAGCACCAGCGGCGAAAGATCGAGCGCGCCCGCCTGCGCAGCCCAACCCACCAGCACACCCCAGTTGAAGGCGAGGCCGAGGAAGAGTTGCGGCCACCACGTCACCCGCTTCATGAAGGGGTAGATGGCGACCAGCACCAGCGACGCGGCGCCCAGCCCTATGGTGAACCAGTTGAACTGGATGAGGACGAGGAAGCCGACCAGCATCTGGGCGACGAGGAAGGCCGCCGCCTGCTTTTTCGTCACCTGGCCGGAGGGAATGGGGCGCGAACGGGTGCGTGCCACCTTCATGTCGATATCGGTATCGACGATGTCGTTGAAGGTACAGCCGGCCCCCCGCATCGCCACGGCGCCAATATAGAAGAGGATGAGCGCGCCGAAATCGAAGCCGTGCGCCGGCGCCATGATGGCGTAGAGCCCCAGGCCGAACCCGCAGGGCCAGAAGAGCAGCAGCAGGGGCAGCGGCCGATCCCAGCGCGCCAGCCGGGCATATGGCTTCAGCCAGTCGGGGGCGTAGCGATCGACCCAGTTGTTCGATGCGGCATCCGCAACCCGCCCTCCCGACTTTTCGGTACTATGCAATGCGGCCTCCGGCATGCGTTACTGAACTATCTCACTCAGCCGGTCCGCCTATCACGATGCCCCGCACGCATAAATCCCTGCCGCGCCTCTATCTCGATACCCCGCTCCCCGCCGGTGGCCGGATTGCGCTTGAGCGGGACCATACCAACTACCTGCTTACCGTGCTGCGGATGAAGGCGGGCGAGGCCGTGATCGTGTTCAACGGACGCGACGGCGCCTGGCTCACCCGCATAGCCGACGACCATCGCAAAGGCGCGGTGCTGGAGACCGTGGTGCAGACCGAGCACCAGACGCCGAAATCGGATCTGTGGTTCGGCTTCGCGCCGCTGAAAACCGGGCGGCTGGACTATCTGGTGCAGAAGGCGACCGAGATGGGGGCAGGGGTGATCCAGCCGGTGATTACCCAGTTCACGCAGGTGTCGCGGCTGAGGACCGACAAGCTTGGGGCCAATGTGATCGAGGCGGCCGAGCAGTGCGAGGTCCTGTCGGTGCCAACGCTGGCCCCCGAGACGGACCTTTCCACGCTCATTGCGGACTGGCGGCATACCCACGGCCTGCGTCGGCTCATTTTCTGCGACGAAGCGGCGCCCAGTCATTCGCCTGCGCGGACACTCGGCGACCTCGAAGGGCTGCCGGTCGGTATCCTCGTCGGACCCGAGGGCGGGTTCTCGGAGGCGGAGCGCAACCTGCTGCTGGCGCAGGACTTCGTCGTGCCCATCAGCCTCGGGCCGCGCATCCTCCGGGCCGATACGGCAGCCGTGGCGGCGCTCGCGGTGGTGCAGGCAATCATCGGCGATTGGCGATAAAAGCCCATTGCTTTAACGGAAACGCTCGCTATTTTCGCGCCCGACCGGTCAGAACCGGATTGCCCGCCTAGCAGAGAGTTTCCATGTCCGGTGAAGAGCATGCCCCGCTTGTCGAATCGCGGGACGACCTGATCGAGGTCATGGCGCGCGGGGCCAAGCCCCGCGGCGAGTGGCGAATCGGTACCGAACACGAAAAGCACGTCTACCGGAAGAACCCGATCACCCCGGTACCCTACGAGGGGGCGGACGGGGTCCGCGCACTGTTGGATGGCATCGCGGCACGCACCGGTTGGCATCCCTTCTTCGACGGCGAAAATCCGATCGGGCTCAGGAACCACGGCGAGGTCGGCGGCATCTCGCTCGAGCCGGGCGGACAGTTCGAGCTGTCGGGCGCGCCGCAGCTCACTATTCATGACGCGGCGCTCGAGCTCGACAACCACCTCGAAGACTGCCGGGCCGTGGGCGGGCCGCTCAACATCCACTTCCTCGGGCTGGGCGTAACGCCGCTCTGGTCGGTGAAGGACATCCCCCAGATGCCGAAGTCGCGCTACGGCATCATGACGCCCTACATGGACAAGGTCGGCACGCTCGGTACCTCGATGATGTACCGCTCGTGCACGGTGCAGGCGAATCTCGACTTTTCGGACGAAGCCGACATGGTGCAGAAGATGCGCGTGTCGCTGGCGCTGCAGCCGGTGGTGACGGCGCTCTTCGCCAACTCGCCCTTTGTCGACGGCAAGCCGTCGGGCTACCTCAGCTTTCGCTCGCACATCTGGCTGCACACCGACCGGGCGAGGACGGGCATGATGCCCTTTGTCTTCCGCGACGGCTTCGGGTTCGATGCGTACGCCGAGCATGCGCTCGATGTGCCGATGTATTTCGTCATCCGCGAGGGCAGGTACATCAACACCGCGGGTGAGAGTTTTCGCGCCTTCATGAAGGGCGAGCTCCCGCAGCTGCCGGGCGCGCGCCCGACGACGAAGGATTGGGAGAACCACCTCTCCACGCTCTTCCCCGAGGTGCGGCTCAAGCAGTTCCTGGAGATGCGTGGCGCCGACATGGGCGACCGCGACCACGTCCTGGCACTCGCCGCCATCTGGGCCGGACTGCTCTACGACCAGGACTGCCTTGATGCAGCATCGGAACTGGTCGAGGACTGGACCGACGAGGAGCGTGAGACCCTGCGCAACGAAGTGCCGCGCAGCGCGCTCAAGACGCCATTCCGGCAGGGCACGGTAGCCGATACGGCCCGCATGGTGGTGGAACTGGCCGCCGATGGGCTGCGCCGCCGCCGGCACGTAGTCGGCGGTGAGGACGAGACGATCTACCTGCGCCCGCTCGAAGAGACGCTCGACAGCGGCCGCACGCAGGCCGAGCGCTGGCTGGAAAAGTACCACGGCGAATGGCAGGGCGACCTCACCCGCATCTTCGACGAAGCGGAAATGTAGGCAGGGCTACTGCCGCTCGAAGCTTGGATCCGCGAGGGTGAGGGTGACATCCACCTCGTCACCCTCGCGAACCCATAGCTGGACATAGGGGAGCAGTTCCAACGCGCCCTCCTTGGGGGTGCCGCTGAGGCTTATCCGCTGGAGTCTGTCGCCTTCTGGTATGCGCTGGCCATCGAACAGCTCGCCTATGTAGCCAGTGCTGTCGTGGACCGCAGTCCGCAGCCACAGGTCGGTGGTATTCTTGCCGGCTTGGTTGCTCGTCGCACTTACCGACGTCACCCAGGTGCCGGGCAACGACGGCTGCAGAGGCGACAGCCAGATGTTTATGTACCCCTGACGTACCGCCTTGCCGGTGACACGCAGCGTCGCCTCTGTGGTGCCCGCTGAAACGACCTCGACGTTCAGCCCTACTGAGCCAATCCTGCCATTGTCGGAAATGTTCCACCCTTCGGGCAGTGTCGGCGTCGGTTCCTCCGCAATCGCACGCGCAACCGCCGCTATGGCCTCGGGCAGCAGCGGGCCGGTGGCGCAGATGGAGCCGATACTGCGTTCTCGGCAGTAGGAGAGCAGTGCCGCTATGGTGTCGCTTGTGAGCAAACCGTCGGCTGCGCCTTTGAACAGACCGCGATCCCCAAGAAAGTTCTGCAGGTAATAGACGTAGGCGTTCGGGTTTTCGATGGCGAGTGAGCCGAGACGTTCGGCGGTAACGGGGCTCGGCAGGGCGTCTATCGCACGCTGCCAGCGAGATGCATCCTGTGAAGCGGCGCTGCCCGTGAGTGCTATGGTCAGAATAATCGCCGATAAACTTCTGCGCATCTTTGCCTCCCGTTGCGAGAGCAATCGATCCCCGAGCGGGAGGCAAAGTCAATCGTCTTTCATTTGGTCTGTGCCTGGAGAACTCGACCGCCGAACCACACGCCGAGCAGCACCAACGCCAGGGCGAGACCTACGCCGATGGCAACGATGGGGTCAGCGAAGTCACCCCGGAACACGGCGCGCAGGGCCTCGACAATGTGCTTGAACGGGTTGAAGTTCGCTGCCGCCTGCAGCCACCCGGGAGCAAGCGACATGGGCAGCAGGATGCCCGAGAGCAGCAGGATGGGCAGGGCCAGCGTGTTGACCAGCGGTGCCAGCGCATCCTCGGACTTGGTCGCAATGCCGATGGCATTGGAGATGAAAGAGAACGCCGCCCCTAGCAGCCCCACCAGCATGAGGCCGACGAGAAAGGCGCCGATGGGGATGCGCAGGCCCATGAAGTAGGCGGCGCCACACAGGATGATGGCCTGGGTCACGATGACCACCACGTCGCGCAGCGAGCGGCCGGCGATGATCGAACCGCGCGAGGCGGGCGACACCAGTTGCCGGTCGATCACGCCGGCCCGCCATTCGGCGATGATGCCGAAGCCGACGAAAAGGCCGCCGAAGATCCCGAGTTGGACGAGCAGGCCGGGCACGAAGACTTGCCAGGCGTCGCCCTGAAACCCCGAAGACGCAGCAACGGTCTGCAGGAGCGGGCCGAACAGGGTGAGGTAGAGTATGGGCTGCAAGAGCCCGATCACCGCCCAGAGCGGCTGGCGCAGCGACAGGCTCATGGATCGGGTGAAAATGATCCAGGTATCGCGGAAGAAACTCATCGCGTTGTCTCCTTAGTCGCGCAGGGAGCGGCCGGTGAGAGTGAGGAACACGTCGTCGAGGGTGGGGCGGTTCACGTCGACACCGATGGCATCGATGCCCGCCCTGGTGAGATCGCTGAGCAGCACCGGCAGGGCCGTGGCTCCATCGGGCACGTGGAAACGGACGATGTTCGCTTCCACGACCGCCTTGTCGGCGCCGTTGAGCCCGGCGGCCACCTTCGCCGCCGCCTCCCCATCCTCGGCCGTGCGCATGGTGAGTGTGATGGTGTCGCCCGAGACGCGCTTCTTGAGTTCGGCCGGCGTGCCCTCGGCGACGATGGTGCCGTTGTCGACGATGAGGATGCGGTCCGACAAAGAGTCGGCCTCGTCCATGTAGTGAGTGGTGAGGAAGACCGTGGTCCTCATCTCGTCACGCAGCGAGCGGATGTGGTTCCAGAGGTTTGCCCGGCTCTGCGGGTCGAGGCCGGTCGAGGGCTCGTCGAGGAACACGAGGCGCGGCTGGTGGATGAGGCCCATGACGATGTCGAGGCGTCGCCGTTGTCCGCCCGACAGGGTGCCGCAGGTGCGGTTCCAGATATCGCCCAAATCGAGTGCGGTGAGCAGCTCCTGCCCGCGCGCCGCCGCCGTCCGCCGGTCGATGCCATAGAGCTGGGCATGGCCGACGATCTCCTCGCCCACCTTGGCCTGGGGCAGGGTGGAACCGGCCTGGCTGACGTAGCCGATGCGGCGACGCACCTCCACCGGATCGCGCCGAAGGTCGGCGCCGGCCACCGTTGCCGTGCCATCGGTTGGAGCGAGCAGGGTGGTGAGCATCTTGAGCGTCGTGGTCTTGCCCGCACCGTTCGGTCCGAGAAAGCCGACGATTTCGCCCTCGTGTACCGTCAGGTCGATGCCGCGGACGGCGTCGATGGTCTTTCCCTTGGCGCCGCGCGCCTTGAAACGGCGCTTGAGGCCCTTGGCCTCGATGATTGGGGGCTGCTCGGCCATGATGAACTCTCCGGTTCTGTTCGCGGTCACATGCCGCCTGAGGGGTAGGTAGGGGGTCGCGAGTGCATTAGGCACCGGCGCGAAACCCTGCTTGATCGCAGTTGCGGAAGGCATGGGCCTCTCCAGTCCTGAGTGATGGCGACGATGAGGCGCTCCTGCAGACGGATGTCGGCAGGTCCCGTCGGCTCGCGCCGCTGGACAATTCGGAAGCCTTGATCTATAATTATCTTATGGATCAAGATATCAGTGAGTCAAGAGAAAAGTCCCGCATCGAGTTGTTGACGGCGGTAGGAGATGCCTCGCGCCGCAATCAGGCGGCGACGGATGTGTTCGACGAGGTGACGGCGCTTTTCCTCGGTGTAAACCGGACTGACGGGCGTTGCCTCGACATCATCGACCGCCACGGCCGGGTCAGCGCCGGGCAGTTGGCCAATGAGAGCGGGCTGACCACGGGGGCGGTGACGGCGGTGATCGACCGGCTCGAGCGGGCCGGGTACGTGCAGCGGATTCGCGACCAACTGGACCGGCGCAAGATCTGGGTCGAATGCACCCCAGAGATGCGTGCGATCATCGGCCAGATTTATGGTTTCTACGATGTGCTCGGCCCGACCATGACCCGCCGCTTCAGCGACGAGCAGGCGCGTGCCATTCTCGCATTCCTGGAGATCAGCCGGCTCGTGCAGACGGAAATGGCGGCAGGCATTCGCGAGCACATGCCTCCGGCATCGAGCAGCACGGGCGACCGCGTGGAGAGGGCGGCGCGCTTCCGTCGGGCCATGGAAGCCGCAGCGCCGCGCCTCGTCGCCATGATCGATGCGATCCCGGTTCCCGAGGAGCCGGGGCAGGGCGCCTGAGGCTTACTCCGCCGCCATTGGCATGGCGTCGCGGCCGTCGAGATTGCCCATCGACGCGACGATGTGGCTGGCGAGCGCATCGTAGATGCCGCCATAGGCGTGGCTCGCCCGCATGATCGCGATTTCCGCGTCGCGCAGGCGCGGCAGGTCCCGATCCTCGGCGATCACCCGCATGCCGGGCTGCAGGGCGCTTTCGGGAAGGAAACCGACCGCGAGGTCGGTCAGCACCGCCGAGGCGATCGCCATGGCGTTCGAGCTTGTATAGGCGATGCGGTAGTCGCGCCCGATGCGGTTCAGCACCTCGATGGCATTGTCCTTCCAGCAGCAGTGGAGGCCGCCGGCAATGGGGAGCGGATCGGTGTTGAGCGCCTGGCCGCCATGCGAGGCGACCCAGAACATGCGCTCGGTGCGGAAGAGCTCGCCATATTCGTGGTTGGTGCCCTGGGTGAAGACGATGAGGTCGTATTTGCCCTTCTTCATGCCCTCGAGCAGTTCCTCGGAGGGCTGGCAGCGCACATCGACCACGATCTTGGGGTGGGTGCGCTGGAAGCTCGACAGGATCACCGGCAGCAGCCGCACGGCGTAGTCGTCCGGCACGCCGAAGCGGATCGAACCCTTTAGGTCGCCGTCGGAAAAGTGATCCATGATCTCGGCATTGATGCGCAGCATCCGCCGCGCCCGCGAGTAAAGTGCCTCGCCGTGCTCGGTCAGCGCTACGGTGCGTCCGTCGCGGGACAGAAGCGGGTGGCCAAGCCGCTCCTCGAGGCGCTTGATCTGCATGGAGACCGCCGACTGCGTCTTGTTCACGCGCCGTGCCGCCTCGGTGAAACTGCCGCAATCGGCGATGGCACAGAAGCTCTGCAACTGGTCGAGATCGAGGGGCGTGGTCATGACGGCTTTCCATCACGGATTTTGATGATCGAGATGAAATCTATTTGTTGGACGAATGGATGGCAAGTCCATAGATTTCACATCATCGAAGAACGGCGCGACTGACCGATCTTCTCGACGCCTCGGCTCTCCCCCGCCCAGGCCAACCGTAGGAATTGGAGAAGGACCATGGTCCACTTGCTTTCGAGCGAGCGGCCGTCGATGGCTGCCGCATCGTCCAACCCGTTTGTCGCCTTGGTGAACTGGATCGTTGAGGCCCGGGCCGCACATGCACGGCGCATCGCCCTGAAGTCGCTTCTCGATTACGACGAGTCGCGTCTCGAAGATCTCGGCATCAATCGCCAGGATCTGTTCGAGGCGCTCGATTCCCCTTCGCAACGTCCCGGCCTGCGCCTCGCCCAGAAGCGCGCGGAGAGCTCCCGGAACTGGCTCGACTGTAAGACCTCCGCGGATTGAGCCTCCGTCTGGCACTACCTCGATTGTGCCATCGTCGGCCGGCCCACCCACCGGCCTTGTTTCCTGATCAACTGCCGGGTCTTCGGACCCGGCTCTTTTTTTATGGTGAGGAGTCGAGCTGCGCGGCAACCAGCTCCTGCAGCCGCCACAGGTGCGGATCGTGGATGCCCATGCGTTCGAGGTGATCCACGGTGTTGAACAGGTACTCGACCATCGAGCCGCGGCCCCCGACTGCCTTGGCCAGCACTACGGCGACCTGCGCCTCACTGAGGCCGGAGACATAGCGGCCCGAATTGCGGTCGATGCAGAAGGTGAAGGCACGCACCGGCCCCTGTTCGGTCATCACGTTCACCCAGCGCGGCGGAAAGGGGGTGGGCTTGTAGCCCATCTCGCGCCGGCACAGCAGCTCGACATTCTCGTGTTCCTTGCCCGGCGGCAGGCGGTAGAGCGCCCCCTTGCAGGCGCCGCCCCGGTCAAGCGCGAGCATCAGGCCGGGATTCTGCTCCGAGCCGCGGAAGCGCGTGTTCCAGCCGAGGCAGAAGGAGCGGTGCCAGCCGCGCACCACGCCTGTGCGGATTTCGATGAACTGGCAGGCCGGCTTCCAGATGAGCGAGCCATAGGCGAACACCCAGACCTGGTTCGGGTCGGGCGCCCCGGCCATGATGTCGTTGGTGAAGGTACGGAAATCCTCGTCGCTCGCCGCCGTGAAGGGCGGGGGAGGGCCGGGATCGTCCTCCGGCACCACCTTGAGCGCCATCCGCTGCACATGGGCCTCGGTCAAGCGCATCTTGCTGGGTGCTCGGGGCATGGCGACCTAGGGGAGCTGCTTGAATCCGTCTGAGAAGCCGTTGAGCGACACGGGGATGCCCACGCCTTCCTCGGGGGTGCGGAACACCACGAAGATCGCGTTCTTGCCCGCCTGCAGCTCGCCTACCAGTTTGTCGTCGAGCACCACCTCGGCCACGCAGCCATTGGGCAGGCAGCGGACAAAGGGGACCCGGCCGATATTCTTTTCGTCGATGTTGAGGCCCAGCCCGTTGGGGAGAAGTACCCCCAGTGGCGCCAATACGCGCAATAGGCGAACCTGCTTGTCGGCCGTCTTCAGCACAATGACCGAGAGGCCGACATTCGGCTGGTCCTCCGCGGTGACGTTCTGAATCAGCGCGCACTGCTCGAAGCTCGCCCCGGGCGGCGTGTCGCAACTCATCTGCCAGTCGCCGTACTCGGCCTTCACCACGCCCTGCGCCTGCGCGCTGCCAGCCGATAGCCCCAGCAACAGGCCGATGGCGGCGCTCAAAATGAGCTGCTTCAAGATCGTCAGGTCCTTCGTGTCCAGGGGACGAATCCGCCATCGCGGCGGCGGTCCACTCTTTAGTCCTTTAGGCGTGAGGCCTTGTCAACGCCGCCCCGATTCCAGGCCCGGCCGAGGGGCGCAGGCGACAACGCATCAGGAAAACGGCGGGGGTGAGGCGGAGAGATTCGGCTGAAATGGCGCGTTTTGACGCATGATAGGGCAGGAGCATTGAATTGCCTTGCGCAGGCCGATGTGGTTTAGACACCGTCAAAGTTTAAAGCGCTCCGAGGTTGAGTCGGGGCGGCGTTTGCTATGCCGCATCAAACCGCCTCAACCCTGCTGTCGCTGTGTACCGACCAGATTCCAAGGGGGTTATTAGGTGACCGGCAAACTGTTCAGCTCGATTGGCGCCATGGGCACCCTTGCACTTGCACTGTTGCCCGGCGCCGCGCTGGCACAGGAAGCGGGGCAGGAAGTGCCGGGGCACTCGATTCCCGGCGAAATCGGGTTGCAGCCCAGCGTTACGCCGATCATGGACTCGATCCGTGCGTTCCACGACGGTCCGCTGCTGATCACCATCGTGGCCATCGTGCTGCTTGTCCTGGCGCTGCTCATCGTCGTGATGGTGCGCTTCAACGCCAAGTCGAACCCGACCCCCTCCAAGACCACCCACAACACGCTCATTGAAGTTGTGTGGACGGTTGTGCCGATCCTGATCCTCGTGATCATCGCCATCCCGTCCTTCTCGGTGCTCACCGACCAGCTGACCGTGCCCGATGGCGAGCGCAAGTATCTCGGCTCGAACATCTTCTCGTTCGGCGAGGTCGAGGTTCCGGCTCCCGAGCTCACCGTCAAGGCCATCGGCCAGCAGTGGTACTGGGACTATGAGTATGTCGATGACGGCCTGATGCTCACCTCGTACATCCTGCCCACGGGCGACGACGGCAAGCCGGTCGGCAAGCCGAACCAGCCGCGCCTTCTCGCTGTCGACTATGAGCTCGTCGTGCCGGTGGACACCACGGTGCGCCTGCAGGTCACGGCCGACCCCACCGGTGTGATCCATGCCTTCGCCGTGCCGTCCTTCGGCGTGAAGATCGATGCGGTGCCCGGCAAGCTGAACGAGACCTGGTTCAATGCCCGCAAGGAGGGCATCTACTACGGCCAGTGCTCGGAGCTGTGCGGCAAGGATCACGCCTTCATGCCCATCGCCGTGCGGGTGGTGAGCAAGGAGCAGTACGCCACCTGGATCGAGGCGTTCCGCGAGGGCGACATCGACGCCGCCAACGCCACGCTCCCGCCGCTCACCTGATAACGGACCAACGGAACAAGGAAGCGCGGGGCTCCGGCCCCGCCGCAGGCCAAACCAGATAGAATAAGAGGACACGTCGCAAATGGCCGATACTCACGCACTACAAGCCCATGGCGGGCATGCGCACGCAGAGGCGCATGAACCCGGCCATATCACCGGCTGGCGGCGCTATGTTTATTCGACCAACCACAAGGACATCGGGATTATGTACCTGGTGTTCTCCATCATCGCGGGCGTGATTGGCGCGCTGCTCTCGGGCGCCATGCGCCTCGAGCTGATGGAGCCCGGCATCCAGTATTTCCACGGCCTGGCGGCCATGGTCTACGGCCTTGACGGCGACTCCGCGCTCGATGCCGGCAAGCACATGTACAATGTGTTCACCACGGCCCACGCGCTGATCATGGTGTTCTTCGTAGTGATGCCCGCCACCATGGGCGGCTTCGCCAACTACTTTGCGCCGCTGATGATCGGTGCGCCGGATACGGCCTTCCCGCGCATCAACAACATCGCGTTCTGGCTGCTCCCATTCGCTTTCGCGCTGCTGATCCTCTCGCTGTTCTTCGAGGGGCCGGCTGGTGCGAGCGGCTTTGGCGGCGGCTGGACGGTGTATCCGCCGCTCTCCACCTCGGGTCATCCGGGGCCGGCCATGGACTTCGCGATCCTGTCGCTCCACATCGCCGGCATCAGCTCGATCCTTGGTTCGATCAACCTGATCACCACCATCTTCAACATGCGCGCGCCGGGCATGACGCTGCACAAGATGCCGCTCTTCGCCTGGTCGGTGCTGGTAACCG
>ENA-UOVV01000499-UOVV01000499.1-compost-metagenome-genome-assembly--contig:-NODE-499-length-45644-cov-16.078396_pt1 | contig 45644 bp, 44 predicted proteins | sample MGYA00238155_ERZ761577 | MGnify/ENA primary metagenome ERZ761577 (study PRJEB28898, sample SAMN06268775) | compost metagenome | isolation source: Emeryville, CA | place: USA:Emeryville, CA | collected... | reverse complement strand
GCGACCATGTCGTAGCCGTCCGAGGTCGCGCCGTAGCCGACCACTTCCGCATAGATTTTGGCGCCGCGCGCCTTGGCGTGCTCCAGCTCCTCCAGCACCACCACGCCGGCGCCGCCGGCGATGACGAAGCCGTCGCGCTTCACGTCATAGGCGCGCGAGGCGACCGAAGGCGTGTCGTTGAAGCTCGACGACATGGCGCCCATCGCGTCGAACAGGTTGGACATCGTCCAGTCGAGGTCCTCGTGCCCGCCGGCGAAGATGATGTCCTGCTTGCCCCACTGGATCAGCTCCGTGGCGTTGCCGATGCAGTGAGCCGACGTGGAGCAGGCCGACGAGATCGAATAGTTGACGCCGTGGATCTTGAACCACGTCGCCAGCGTCGCGGATGCCGTGGACGACATCGCCTTGGGCACCGCGAACGGCCCGACGCGTTTGGGGCTGCCATTCTTCAGCGTCGTTTCGGCCGCCTCGAAGATCGTCTTGGTCGAGGCTCCGCCCGAGCCCATGATGATGCCGGTGCGCTCGTTGGTGATGTCGCCGTCCTCCAGCCCGGAATCGGCGATCGCCTGGCTCATGGCGACATGGTTCCACGCGCCGCCCTTGTGCAGGAAGCGCATCGCGCGCCGGTCGACCAGCTCGGCCGGGTCGAGCGTCGGGCGTCCCCAGACGCGGCATCTGAAGCCGTGCTCGGCGAACTCGTCCGAGAAGCTGATCCCCGACTTCGCCTCCCGCAGCGAGGCCTGCACCTCGTCGGCATTGCTGCCGATGGAGGACACGATGCCGAGGCCGGTCACAACAACTCTTCGCATTCGGGAATCCCTTGTGGTTCTGGGCGATGTCTGCCCGCGCCGCTGCGCGGCCGGCCGGCCGGTCGTCAGGCTTCGCCCTGCTTGGCAAGGCCCACCTTGAGGTCTGTCGCCTTGTAGATCTGCTCGCCGTCGGCCTTGAGCCAGCCGTCCGCGATGCCGAGCACGAGCCGGCCGCGCATCACGCGCTTGAAGTCGACGCCATATTCGACCTTTTTCACACTCGGCGTCACCATGCCCTTGAATTTCACCTCTCCGGTCGACAGCGCCATGCCCTTGCCCGGCTCGCCGAGCCAGCCGAGGAAGAAGCCGGTCATCTGCCACAGCGCATCGAGGCCGAGGCATCCGGGCATCACCGGGTTGCCGATGAAATGGCACGGGAAGAACCACAGGTCCGGCTTGATGTCGAACTCGGCGCGCACGTAGCCCTTGTCGAACTCGCCGCCGGTTTCGCTGATCTGCGTGATGCGGTCGAACATCAGCATCGGCGGGGCCGGGAGCTGGGCGTTGCCGGGGCCGAACAGTTCGCCGCGCGCACAGGCCAGCAGATCCTCGTAGTCGAAGCTCGATTTCCGTTCCGCCATGAAGGTCCGCCTCGTTGCATATCCGTCTCCGGCCTCACTATCACATGCCGCGAGGCGGTGGAAACAGGCTGTGCCGCGATCGCGCCTAAAGTCGGCGTGCCGCCTTGCGCTCCGCAGGCCGGGTATCCCGCTATTGATCGCAACAGAAGCCGCGAATATATAGCTTTGAGGCAAGGACGGGCGGCCGGTGGCGCCCGCATGGTGGATTTGGACGAAGCCGTGGACAACAAGGTGGTGCCGGGCAGGGAGATCGAGCAGCGTGTCCGGCATGCCGGCCTGCGCCCGACGCGCCAGCGCATCGCCCTGGCCGAATTGCTTTTTGCCCAGGGCGACCGCCATATCTCGGCCGAGGAACTGCACGAGGAGGCCCAGGGCGCCGGCGTCGTCGTCTCTCTGGCCACCGTCTACAACGCGCTGCACCAGTTCACCCGTGCCGGTCTGCTGCGGATCGTCGCGGTCGAGGGCGTGCGCACCTATTTCGACACCAACACCTCGGACCACCATCATTTCTACATCGAGGAAGAAAACCGGGTGGTGGATATCGACACCGGGCCGGTTTCGGTCGTGAACCTGCCCGAGCCGCCGGCCGGCATGGAAATCGCCAACGTCGACATCATCGTCCGCCTGCGCCGCAAGCGCGGCGTGTGAGCTTCCGTGCGCCCCGTCGATGTCCTCGTCAGGCTCGAATGGGCTTCCGTCCTTCTCGCGGCCGTATTCTTCTATTGGTGGCTCGGCGGGTCGTGGCTGCTGTTTGCGCTGCTGATCATTGCGCCCGACCTTTCGATGGCGGGCTACCTCGCCGGACCGCGCGTCGGCGCGATCGCCTACAATGCCGTTCACACGCTGATCGGGCCGCTGGCGCTTGCCGGCGCCGGTGCGGGCCTTGCGCTTTCATGGGCGCTTCCCGTCGCCACGATCTGGCTCGCCCATATCGCGATGGATCGCGTGCTGGGCTACGGGCTCAAGCATGCCACCGGCTTTTCCGACACCCATATGGGGCGGATCGGCCGCGCGGAAGGCTGAGCGCGAGGCTCACGGCTCAGTCCGCGATGGTCTCGCCGGGATAGGCGCCCCATAGCTGCGACTGCTCGACCCAGCCGCGCCGGCCGCCGGCTTCCGTCTCGCACCAGTTTCCGTTGCAGCTTCGCAGGGTCGCGATCACGCCCGGCTGGAGATTGGCGACCACGCGGGCGGCGGCATCCGGCTGCGCGCGCAGCGCGATCAACGCCTGCTTGCCCCGCTGCCAGGGCGAGACGATCGCCGTGCGCTTGCCGGAAAGGAGCGACTGGTTGATCCAGCCCTCGGTGCCCTCGGCGTCGCGCACCCGCCGCCAGTTGTCGTATTCCTGCACGATCTCCATCGGCAGGCCGGGCTTCAGGTACATCCACTCGACCGGGTAGGCGAGGCCGGGGCCGATCCTCAGATTCACCTTCGCGGATTTGAGGCTGACGAACCGCGGCAGCGGCAGGCCGCTGGGGCCGAGCGCCAGGCTTTGCGCGGCGCCGGCCTGTGCGGCCGCGGTGCCGGGGGCGAGAGCCAGTGCCAGCGCGGCACCGAGGAGGCAATTCACGACGCGGGACGGGACGTGCATTTCCGAACCTGTTGAATGGCCGGCCGCAGGTGGCGCACGCCGGCCTTTTTCTTTGTTTTCGGCCGGGGCTCTTGATAGAGAGAGGGGGCCGGCGTTCTGCCCAGTGTCGCCGGTCTTGGTTAAAGAGGTCTCAACAAGGGCCCGTCCCGGGGAAACGATGCCTGCTCGCAAGAAGCCGCTCGTCATCATCACGCGCAAGCTCCCCGACCAGGTCGAAACCCGGATGCGCGAGCTCTTCGACGCGCGGCTCAATGTCGACGACCGGCCGATGACGCAGCCCGAGCTGGTCGCGGCGATGCGAGAGGCGGACGTGCTGGTGCCCACCGTCACCGACCGCATCGACCAGGCGGTGATCGCCCAGGCCGGGCCGCAGCTTAAGCTGATCGCCAATTTCGGCAACGGCATCGACAATATCGACATCGCCGCGGCGGCCGCGCGGCAGATCACGGTGACCAATACGCCCGGCGTTCTGACCGAGGATACGGCCGACCTGACGATGGCGCTGATCCTTGCCGGCCCGCGGCGGCTGACCGAGGGCGCGGAGTTCCTGCGCGGCGGCCAGAAATGGGCCGGCTGGTCGCCGACATGGATGCTCGGCCGGCGCATCTGGGGAAAGCGGCTCGGCATCGTCGGCATGGGCCGGATCGGCACGGCGGTCGCCCGCCGCGCCAAGGCGTTCGGCCTCTCGATCCATTACCACAACCGCCACAAGGCGGCCCCCAGGATCGAGGACGAGCTGGAGGCGACCTATTGGGAAAGCCTCGACCAGATGCTTGCGCGCATGGATTTCATCTCGGTCAACTGCCCGTCGACGCCGGCCACCTACCACCTTCTGTCGGCGCGCCGGCTGGCGCTGATGCAGCCGACCGCATGGCTGGTCAACACCGCGCGCGGCGGCATCATCGACGAGGAGGCGCTGGCGCGGTTGATCCAGGACGGCCGGATCGCCGGCGCCGGGCTCGACGTCTTCGAGCGCGAACCGACGGTCAACCCGAAGCTCACCAAGCTTGCCCAGAAGGGCAGGGTGGTGCTGCTGCCCCATATGAGCTCGGCGACGATCGAGGGCCGCATCGAGATGGGGGAGAAGGTCATCATCAACATCCGCACCTTCATCGATGGCCACCGCCCGCCCGACCGCGTGTTGCCGGGCCGGGCATAGGCTGCATCGATCTTAGCCGGTGGCCGGCCCGGCCTGTTCCTTCGCCCGGGCGTAGCGGATCGTGTCGAAGCGGGCGCCAAGCGAATCGTAAAGCAGCAGGCGGCCCACCAGAGGCTCGCCGATGCCGGCGATCAGCTTGATGACCTCCATGGCCTGCAGCGTGCCCATGACGCCGGTGAGCGCGCCGACGATGCCGGCCTGCGCGCAGGAAGGCACCATGCCGGGCGGGGGCGGCGCGGGAAAGAGGTCGCGATAGCCCGGATTGGGCGTTCCGTCGGGGCCCGTCTCGAACGGCTTCAGCACGGTCAGCGTGCCGTCGAAGCGGCCGACCGCCGCCGTCACCAACGGCTTGCGCTCCGCCGCGCACGCGTCCGCGACCGCGTAGCGGGTCTCGAAATTGTCGGTGCCGTCGGTGACGACGTCGTAGCGGGCGACGAGTTCGCCGGCATTGCCGGCGTCGAGGTGCATGGCATGCGTCTCGACCGCGACATGCGGGTTGATGCGGCCGATCGCCTCCCGCGCGCTGTCGATCTTGAGCCGGCCGAGGCTTTCGCTGTCATGGATCACCTGCCGTTGCAGGTTCGACAGCGCCACCGTGTCGTCGTCGACGATGCCGAGCGTGCCGACGCCGGCGGCGGCCAGATAGGCGAGCAGGGGCGCGCCGAGCCCGCCTGCGCCGACCGCCAGCACGCGCGCGCGCTTCAGGCGCTGCTGACCCGCCCCGCCGATCTCCGGCAGCACGATATGGCGCGCATAGCGCTCCAGTTCCTCGGCCGACAGTGCGGGGGGGCGGACATTCATGGCAAGATTTTAGACCGGCGCGTCGGCATTGTCATGCGGAGGCAGGCGAGACCTGTCCGCCCGCGACCGTCAGGAACTGCGCCCGTCCGGCGAGGCTGGAAAACAGCGCCGCGTCGGTCCCCGTCATGAAATACTGGCAGTTCAGCTCGTCGAGGATGCCGAACAGGGCGGCGCGGCGGCCGGCGTCGAGATGCGCGGCGATCTCGTCGAGCAGCAGTACCGGAGCCGCCCCGGCGATCTCGCCGGTCAGCCGCGCATGCGACAGGACGATGCCGACCAGCAACGCCTTCTGCTCGCCGGTCGAGCAGCTCCCCGCCGCCTGGTCCTTCGGTGCGTGGCGGACCAGAAGGTCGGCCCGGTGCGGGCCTTCCAGCGTGCGCCCGGCGGCGCGGTCGCGCCAGCGGCCTTCCGCGAGCGCGGCGCGAAAGGCCTCCTCCACGTCGACGGCGGGCCGGTGGCCCACCTGGTCCTCCACCCATCCCGACAGCGCCAGCGTGGCCCGGGGAAAGGGGCTGTCGGCCGGGACGCGCTCCACCATCGTCGCCAGCAGCCGCAACAGCTCGGTGCGTGCCGCGGCGATCGCCACGCCGCTTTCGGCCATCTGCGTCTCGATCGCCTCGAACCAGCCTGTGTCGCGCGATCCTTCCACCAGCAGCCGGTTGCGCGCGCGCATCGCTTTTTCGTAGTCGGCCGCCCGCCGGCCATGCGCGGGATCGATGGCCAGCACGAGCCGGTCGAGGAAACGCCGGCGGTCCCCCGCCGGCCCCGTGAACAGCGCATCCAGCGCCGGGGTCAGCCAGACCACGCGCAGCCACTCCGTCAACGCGTCGGCCGTGCGCGCCGGGGCGCCGTTGATCCGCACCTTGCGGGCATTTTCGCCGCCGGCCTCGTTGCCCGCCGTGCCGGTGCCGATCTCGCAACTGCCATAGGGTCCCTCGACGCGCGCATGAACGGCAAAGCCTTCGCCGCTCGCCTGGCGCGCCACCTCGGCCAGCGTCGCGCGCCGCAGGCCCCGGCCCGGAGACAGGAAAGACACCGCTTCCAGAAGGTTGGTCTTCCCCGCGCCGTTCTCGCCGGTCAGGACCACGGCGCCCGGCGCGAGATCGAGCGCCAGGTTGCCGTAATTTCGGAAGTTCGTAAGCGATAGCTTACTTATATGGATTCGCGGAAGGGTCTGGGCCTCCGCGGGCGGCGTGCCCGCTTTCCCGGCCAAATCGGCGGCCCCCGGCCTAGACCCGCATCGGCATCAGGACGTAGAGCGTCTGGTCGTCGGCCGCGTCCTGGATCAGCGTCGGCGCGCCGGCATCGGCGAGCATGAACCGCGCCTCGCTGCCGGTGAGCTGCCCCGCCACGTCGAGCAGGTATTTGGCGTTGAAGCCGATGTCGAGCGGCTCCGCCGCGTAATCGGCCGGGATCTCCTCGGTCGCGCTGCCGGAATCCGGATTGTTGACCGTAAGCGTAACCTGACCGTTGCCGATCGAGAGCTTCACGGCGCGGCCGCGCTCGGACGAGATGGTGGAGACACGGTCGACGGCGGCGGCGAAGCTCTGGCGATCGATGGTCAGGCGCTTGTCGTTGCCGGTCGGGATCACCCGCTCATAGTCGGGGAAGGTGCCGTCGATCAGCTTCGAGGTCAGGACGACGCTGCCGATGGTGAAGCGGATCTTGGTCTCGGAAAGCTCCACGGTGACGGCGACGTCGGGATCGTCGACCAGCTTCAGCAGCTCGCTCACCGTCTTGCGCGGGATGATGATGCCGGGCATGCCTTCCGAGCCCGCCGGCGCTTCCGCCTCGGCGCGCGCCAGCCGGTGGCCGTCGGTCGCCACCGCGCGCAGCTTGAGGCTGCCACCGGTCTCATGCGCATGGACGTAGATGCCATTGAGATAGTAGCGCGTTTCCTCCGTCGAGATGGCAAACTGGGTCTTCTCGATCAGGCCCTTCAGAACCTGCGAGTCCAGCCGGAAGATATGCGGGAAGGTGCCCGCCGAGAGCTCGGGGAAGTCGGACTGCGGCAGGCACTGGAGCTGGAAGCTGGAGCGCCCGGAGACGACCGACATCGCATTGCCGCTCTCGTCGGTCTTGAGCATGACCTCCGCGCCCTCCGGCAGCTTGCGCACGATGTCGTAGAGCAGGTGCGCCGGAACGGTGGTCGCGCCCGCCTGCTCGACATTCGCCGCGGTCGCCTCGGTCACCTCGAGGTCGAGGTCGGTCGCCTTCATCTCGAGGCTCGCGCCCTGTGTCGACAACAGCACGTTGGACAGGATCGGGATGGTGTTGCGGCGCTCCACGACACGATGGACGTGGTTCAGCGACTTGAGCAGATTGGAGCGTTCGAGGATCACACGCATGTCAGGTCGGTCTCGTCAGGAAAAGGAGGCGGCGCCCCCCGCAGGCGCGCGCGTCCGGTGCGGCCCGGAGCGGGCCTGATCGCTTGCAGAGTGACAGGAAAAAGCCGTGAAAGGCAAGTGTTTGCGCCCCTTTGCCCGCCCTGTTGGGGAAAAAGCCCGGCACTTTCGCGCCGGGCCCGCCACATCCCCTGATTCGGGCCTTCAGTGAGCCTGCTCGGCGATCAGACGCTTCAGCAGCTCGATCTCCTGCGCCAGCGTGTTGTCGTTCTCGGACAGGTCCTCGATCTTGCGCACGGCGTGCAGCACGGTCGTATGGTCGCGCCCGCCGAAGCGGCGCCCGATCTCGGGCAGCGAGCGCGGCGTCATCACCTTCGACAGATACATTGCCACCTGGCGCGGCTTGACGATGGTGCGGGTGCGGCGGTTCGACAGGAGTTCCGTTTTGGACACGTTGTAATGGCGCGCCACGATGCGCTGGATGTCCTCGATGCGCACCCGTTTGGGCTCGCCGGCGCGGCAGATGTGGCCGAGCAGCTCGTCGACCCGCTCGATGGTGATCTGCGGCTCGAAGCTGCGGCGGAACAGGAGCTGGTTGAACGCGCCCTCCAGCTCGCGCCCGCTGCCGGCGATGGACTGCGCGATGTGCTCGAGGATCTGGTCCTCGATGTCGAGCGTGGAATCCTCGACCTGCGCTGCGGCCAGCCGCTGCTTGAGGATCGCCAGCCGCATCGCATAGTCGGGCGAGCCCATTTCGAGGGCGACCCCGCCATTGAGGCGTGAGCGCACGCGCGGCTCCAGCGATTCCAGCTCCGCCGGAGGCCGGTCCGCCGCCACCACCACCTGCCGCGCGCTGTCGAGCAGCATGTTGATGAGGTGGCAGAATTCGTGCTGGATCGACTTGCCTTGCAGGAACTGCATGTCGTCGATGATGAGCAGGTCGATGTCGCGCAGCTGCTCCTTGAGCGTCAGCGCATTGTTGTCGCGGATCGCGGTCGCGAAGCGCCACATGAAATACTCCGCCGTCAGATAGACGACGCGGGCCTGCGGCTTGACGTGCAGCGCCTCGGTGGCGATCGCCTGCAGCAGATGCGTCTTGCCGAGGCCGACGGAGGCATGCAGGAACAGCGGGTTGAAGCGCACCGCGTTGGAGGCCTGCTCGGCCACCGCGCGGGCGGCTGCGAAGGCGACGCGGTTGGACGGGCCCTCGACAAAGGACGCGAAGCTGTAGCGTGCATCGAGCGGCGAGCCCAGCACGCCCGCCCGATGGACGTCGTCGAGATTGCGGTTGGCGGCGATGCGGTCGGCGCGGGCAGGGCCGGTGATCGTCGCGCCCGGCATGCTCGCCTGCGGCGTGCGCGGCGCGCGGCGCGCCGGCGCCAGCTCCTCCTCGACGGGCGGCCTGACCGGGCGGGTCGTGCTGCGCACCACGATCTCGAGCTTCAGGAGCGCCGGATCGGACTGCTTCCACAGCGTCTCGATCAGGTCGATATAATGCCCGTTGATCCAGGAACGCAGGAAGGCGGTGGGCACCGAAAGCCGCACCAGGCCCTTGGAAGCCTCGGCCAGCTTCATGCGGCCGAACCAGCTCGAATAGACTTCGCCGCCGAGTTGGGCCTTCAATTGCGCCTTCACCCGCTCGAAAACCTGTTCCGGCCCCTCGCTGCCCGGCATCCCGATCCCCTCGCTGCCTCTCTGTTCGGAAGGGACCGTCCGTCCCTTCGCGTTGACGCCGCTTTGCATTGTTCTTCCCTGTCTTTCGCCTGTCTCCGCGGCGCGGCCCTCTTGCGGGCGCCGTCGCGCGGTCCTCGTTCAACTGCTTGGGGTCAAAACTCTTCGGCCCGATCGCTCTCCTTCATATCCGCCGCCGCGGCGCCGCATGCCGCGGGGAACCAAGCCTGCCGTCGCGCAAACCGTCCCCGGCCCGACAAGCGACTCGTCGGCTCCACATGTCCCGGTGATGGCTACGCCAGGGTGGACAGTCTACGCATCGAAGAGGATGATCGGCCACCGCATGCGGTAGAGGACCGGCACGAGATTCCGTTTCCGAGGCTGGTTGACGATGTCCCCGCCACGTCCCTTTCGATGAGGGGACTTTATAAAGGTGGTGGCCATAAGGGCAAGGCTGCGGGGGGTGAATTTTGGCACCGGACCGCCCTTCGGACCCCCCTCCGGCCGTCCGGATTTCGACCCGGTTTCGCGAAACTGTTTTGAATCAAAACCTTCGTGGAGGCTTGCCTGGGACAATGCGCCGGCTGAAAAAAAGTTAAAAAAACTCCTTGACTCCGACGGCCGTCCGGACTTCCCGGCGGAAAACGGGAGCCCTGTGGATAATATGTCGCAACATGTTGATATAAAAGAAGAATTCGAGACGTAAGAATAGTTTCCGCTGTTTCCGGCGCGCGCCCGGCGGAAGGCCGGGGCAGGGGCTGCCGGCAAAGGGAAAATCGTCATCCGCCGCGCGGGTGCCGCGACGGAAGGGCAAGCCATTGGGCTTCAAAAGAAAAACCCGGCAACGCGTGCCGGGCCGTGACATTTCGCCGTGTTGGGCGGCGGCTTCAGGCGCCGAGCGACTTCACCCGCTGCGCCAGGCGCGACACCTTGCGCGATGCCGTGTTGCGGTGGAGCACGCCCCTGGTGGCGGCGCGCATCAGCTCCGGCTGCGCCTGCTTGAAGGCGGCTTCGGCCGCCGCCTTGTCGCCGGAGGCCAGCGCCTCCTCGACCTTGCGGACATAGGTGCGCACGCGCGAGCGACGGTTCTTGTTGATGGCGGTGCGGGCGGCGATCTTCCGCGCTGCCTTCTTGGCCGAGGGCGTGTTGGCCATGATGCCTCTCTATCTTCAGGACGGCCCCTTGGCCGCACGGCCGGTCGGGGCTCGAAAACAAACAGGCAGCCTGCGCGGCCGCCTTTGGTTGGCGGGCTTATAGTTCAGCTTGCCGGAGCCGTCAACGGCGCCCGTTCAGCGGTTGCGGAAATTGGCGGTGCGCTTCTCGGTGAAGGCCGCCATGCCCTCCTTCTGGTCCTCCAGCGCGAACATGGAGTGGAAGATCCGCCGCTCGAAGCGCAGCCCCTCGGCCAGCGTCGTCTCGTAGGCGCGGTTGACCGCCTCCTTGGCCATCATCACGGCAGGCAGCGAGAAGCCGGCGATCTTCTCGGCCGCGCGCAGCGCTTCCTCGATCAGATCGGCGGCCGGTACCACGCGCGACACCAGCCCCGCGCGCTCGGCCTCGGCGGCATCCATCATGCGGCCGGTCAGGCACATGTCCATCGCCTTGGACTTGCCGACGAACCGGGTGAGCCGCTGGGAGCCGCCCATGCCGGGCATGACGCCGATGGTGATCTCCGGCTGGCCGAACCTGGCGGTGTCGGCGGCGATGATGAAGTCGCACATCATGGCAAGCTCGCAGCCGCCGCCGAGCGCGTAGCCGGCAACCGCCGCGACGATCGGCTTGCGGATGCGCGTGACCTCCTCCCAGCCCGCGAAGAAGTCCTCAGTGAAGGCTTCGATATAGGTCTTGGGCTGCATCTCCTTGATGTCGGCGCCGGCGGCGAACGCCTTTTCCGAGCCGGTCAGCACGATCGCGCCGATCCGCGCGTCCGCCTCCATCGCCTTCAGTTCCTGGACGACCTCGCGCAGCACCGTCGTGTTGAGCGCGTTGAGCGCCTTCGGCCGGTTGAGCGTGATCAGCCCCACCTTGCCGCGGGTTTCGACGAGGATCGTCTCGTAGGCCATGTCACTGCTCCTCAACGCTGCCGTTCGTGAGGCTGTAGCTAACGCTGGCAGGCGCTGCAATAGAAAGTCGACCGGCCGGACTGCACCATCCGCCGCACCGTTCCCGTGCAGCCGGCGTGGCGGCATGCTTCGCCCTCGCGGCCGTAGACGGCGAAGGCGTGCTGGAAATAGCCGAGCGAGCCGTCGGTGTGAACATAGTCGCGCAGCGACGAGCCGCCGGCCGCGACCGCCTCCGCGATCACCTCCCGGATCGCCTGTGCGAGCCGCTCGGTGCGTTCCGTCGAGGCTTTCGAGGCCGAGGCGATCGAGCCGGCGGCGCGAAGCGGCGACAGCCGCGCCCGCCACAGCGCCTCGCAGACATAGATGTTGCCGAGCCCGGCGATCAGCGTCTGGTCGAGCAGCGCGGCTTTCAGCGGCGCCTTCCTGCCGCAAAGCAGCCCGTTGAGCAGCGCGCCGTCGAGTGCGTTGCCGGTCGGCTCGACGCCGAGGCCGGCCAGCATCGGATGGGTGGCGAGGCCGTCCGCGTCGGAAAACAGCATGAAGCCGAAGCGGCGTGGATCGTTGAAGACGATCCGCATGCGCGCGCCGTCGGCATGTCTCAGGTGAAAGACCACATGGTCGTGCGCTGCCGCCTTCGAGCGGGCGTGATGGAAGCGGCCCGGCGTCGCCATCTCGTCTTCCGTCTCGATGCGGAAGGAGCCGGACATGCCGAGATGGCAGATCAGAACGGGGTCCCGGTCCAGGTGGACGATCAGATATTTGGCGCGGCGCCCGACCGACGTGACGCTGCGCCCCTGCAGCCGCCCGGCGAAACCGGCGGGAAAGGGGAAGCGCAGGTCCGCGCGCCGCTGCTCGACCGTCTCGATCAGCGCGCCTTCCATGGCTGGCTGCAGCCCGCGCCGGACGGTCTCCACCTCGGGAAGTTCGGGCATGTCAGGATATCTGCGGCAGGAAGGACGTGCCGTGCCGGCCGGGCTCGAGGCCGAGATGCGCGGCCACGGTCTCGCCGAGATCGGCGAAGGTCGCGCGCACGCCCACCGACCCGCCCTTAGAGCCCGGCGCGATGCCGACGATGGGGGTCCGCTCGCGCGTGTGGTCGGTGCCGCGCCAGGTCGGATCGTTGCCGTGGTCGGCCGTGAAGATGAGCATGTCGCCGGCCTTCAGCCGCGCCAGCGCTTCCGGTATGCGCCGGTCGAACGCCTCCAGCGCCGCCGCATAGCCCGGCACGTCGCGGCGATGGCCGTACAGCGTGTCGAAATCCACGAAGTTGGCGAAGACGAAGTCGCCGTCGCCGGTGTCGTCCATCGCGCCCAGCGCGACGTCGAACATGGCCATGTTGTCGGGCGCCTTGCGGATGTCGGTCATGCCGCGATGGGCGAAGATATCGCCGATCTTGCCGACCGCGATCGCCTGCCGGCCCGCCGCCGACACCCTGTCGAGCAGGGTCGGCTCCGGCGGCGGCACCGCGTAGTCGCGCCGGTTTGGCGTGCGCTCGAAGTCGGCCGCGCTGCTGCCCAGGAACGGCCGGGCGATGACGCGGCCGATATTGTAGGGATCGGCCAGCTTGCGGGTGATCTCGCACAGATCGTAAAGGCGCTCGAGGCCGAAGGCGGTCTCGTGCGCGGCGATCTGGATGACCGAATCCACCGAGGTGTAGACGATCGGCTTGCCGGTGCGCACATGCTCCTCGCCGAGCTCCTCGATGATCGCGGTGCCGGAGGCGTGGCGATTGCCGAGGATGCCCGGCAGCCCGCCCTCCCGGATCATCGCGTCGGTCAGGGCCTGCGGAAAGGTCGGGACGGTGTCGGGGAAATACCCCCAGTCGAAGGTGACGGGTACGCCCGCCATCTCCCAGTGGCCGGAGGGCGTGTCCTTGCCGCTCGAGATCTCGGTGCCGGCGCCGAAGAAGGCGCCCGCCGCGGTCGCGTGCGCGGGCAGGGGCCGGCCGGTTGCCAGCGCCGCCGCGTGATCGAGCCCGAGTGCGTCGAGATTGGGCAGGAAAAGCGGTCCGCTGCGCAGGCCGTCGCGATCGCCTCCGCCGGCCGCGCAGCGCGCCTTGATGTGGCCGTAGGTGTCGGCTCCTTCGTCGCCGAAGCGTGCGGCGTCGGGTGCGCCGCCAATCCCGAAGGAATCGAGGACGAAGACGAATGCCCTGGCCATGCCGTTTCCATTTCCTGCGTCGCGTGCCGACAAGACATAGGCACGAAGCGGCCCGGTGGCAATTTGGAAACGTATGCGCGGCCTTGCCGACCGGGCGGCGGGCCGCCGCGGAGCAGGCCGTCAGCAGCCGGTGCAGCCGATCGCCGAGCTGATGCGCGGGCGCAGGAAATACTGCTCCTTCATCTCGATGCCGTCGAAGGCGGCGGCGAGGCCGAGCGCCTGCTTCTGGTTCGCGGTCCAGGTGATCACCGGCTTGTAGGCCAGCTCGCTCTCGACGCGGATGAGGAACGTGTTGCGCGTGATCAGCGATGCCGGGATGTTCACCGGATCGCCGGTCTTGGCGCCCTTTCCGATGGTCCCGTTCGACAGCTTGCGCGACCAGGCGATGGTCGCCTTCGGGCTGTCCTCGTCGCTGACCTGTATGGCGGTGACGGTGATCGTCGGCCGGGAGCGGTTGTAGGGCTGCAGGATCGAGCTGCCGATCTGCATGATCGCGTCGATCTCCGTCGTCGAGATCGCCTGCTGCTGGGTGATGAGATCGGCCACCATCGAGCCGACGCGGCCCACTTTCTTGTTGACCTCGATGCCCTGCGAGACCTCCATCGTGACGAAATAGAGCGACAGCAGCACCGGCGCGATGAAGGCGAACTCGATCGCGGCCACGCCGCGCCGGTCGGCGAGCAGGCGCCGCGCCGAGCGGCCGATGTGCAGCGTCGCGCGCAGTCCGGTTTCAAGCAACTGGCCGGTGTCAAGCAACTGGATTGTCATGGTCGCCCCCGTTCCCGCCGCTAGTCGTCGAACGGCTCGTTCTGCCAGGTCGCCGTAGCGAAATGCAGGGTTTTGCCGCCCTTGAGATTGGACATCGACTTGCGCATGAAGTCGGTGATGATCGGCCAGCGGTAGAACACGCGCAGCATGTTCTTCGACATGGAGGGGCCGGGCCTCACGGCGAAGCCGGTCGTGTCGATGTCGCCGTCGGACGTCAGCCTGACGCTGACCGCGGCCGCCGCCGCGAAGGTCGGGAACTCCCGCAGGTCGACCACCAGCTCGGGGCAGCCGCTGGCCACCACGATGTCGAGCCGGTCGCAGATCATCTTCTTCAGCGTCGCCTCGTCGATATCGGCCGCCTTGATCTGCCCGGTGCGGAGCTGGCGCGCGATGTCGTCGGTCGTATTGGCGAGCACCTGCTGGGCTGCGAAGGAGATGCAGCTTTCAAGGATGGCGAAGACCAGCATGGCGAAGGGAATCGCCAATGCGGTGAACTCGATCGCCACGCTGCCGCGCCTGTTGCGGCCGAACCGTGCGAGAAGCCGGCCGCGCCGGCGCCCTTCCCGGGCCTTTTTGTCCTTGTCGTGCATATCCATCCGCCCCACGCGGTCCTGCATCGGGAGGACGATAGCGCGGAGGCGTTGAATTCCGGTTTGGGCGATGCGGCAAATTTTCGCTGCGGCGCCAACGGTTCGTTAACCGCGCCGGGCGCCGGGCGGCCTACTGGCTGCCGAGCTCCATCTCCGAGGCGCGTTCTGCATCGTTCTTGTGGGCGCTCTCGCACATCGGCGTGCAGGACAGCGTCTGCACGCTCGCGCGCTTGTACACGCGCACGGAATAGGGAGCGTCGCGCGACACCACGACCTGCTCGTCGACGATCGGGTTGCCGTCGGTGTCGAGCACCACGAGGTTGGTGACGCCGAAGCCCTTGCCGGTCAGCACGAGGGTGCTGGCGTCCTGCACGGAGGCGTCGGCGATCGCGGGATTGCCGATGACGATCGTGTCGGCGGGCCGCGCCAGCTTGACGATCCTCGCCTGGTTCATCACGACCTGGATGCCCGGGGCCGCGACGGCCGCCGGCTGCGCGACGAGCAGCGACGATGCGGCGAGCGCCGCGCCTGCGCAGGCCCTTGCAAGAATGCGCCCCCGATGCACCATGACACCTCTCCGGCCGGAAAACCCTTGCCCGACCATGAACGGGATTGGTGAAGCAACGGTTAAGCGCCCCTGCGCCCCGCGCCGGTCGCGGGAAAAATGCAGGCGTTCCCGCCGCCGTTTTCCACTTACGAATCGGTAATCATGTTCCTTAAGCCGATCGCAAGAGCTGCCGGGTAGTGTCGCCACGATCCGACCGGCCAACCGAACAAGAGCCGGCGGGCCAAGCTGTGCCACACCTGGATATGGAGTTTACGATGTCCAAGCTTTTCGCACGTTTCGCCAAGGACGAGTCCGGCGCGACCGCTATCGAATACGGCCTCATTGCTGCCCTGATCGCGCTCGCGATCACGGCCGGTGCCACCACGCTCGGCGGTAAGCTGGGCACGCAGTTCAACAACATCGCCACGCATCTCGACGCCGCCGCCAAGTAACGGCGCGGCTGTCCGTCGGGACTGCATTGCTGCGAAAGGCCGCCCGCCCGGGCGGCCTTTGGCTGTTTACGGCCTCCAGAACGCATCCTTTCCGCATCTTCAACGAATGATTAATGCGCGGGCTCTAGGTTCGGGCAGCGCCAACTTGTCGGAGACCGGCGATGCTCGAAGCCGCAATCCTCGTCGTCTTCCCGTTCTGCATGCTGTTTGCCGCGATCTCGGACATGGTCTCGATGACGATTGCCAATCGCGTGTCGATCCTGCTCGTCGCCGCGTTCGTGGTGCTGGCGCCGCTCACCGGCATGCAGTGGCAGGCGATCGGCCTGCATCTGGCGGCAGGCGCGGCGGTGCTTGCGGTGACCTTCTCCATGTTCGCGCTCGGCGGCATGGGCGGCGGCGACGCCAAGCTGCTCGCCGCCACCTCCGTATGGATGGGCTTCGGCATCCTGCTGATCGAATATCTGGTCTATGGCGCCGTTCTCGGCGGGCTGCTGACGCTCGCCATCCTCTGGTTCCGCGGGTCTCCGGTCTCGACGCTGGCCGGCCAGAACCTGTTCCTGCGCCATTTCGCGGATCACAAGGCCGGCATCCCCTATGGCGTCGCCCTCGGCGCGGCCGGCCTGCTGGCCTATCCCGGCACGCCGCTGATGCAGTGGGCGATGGCGCGGCTGTCGGGGCTGTGAGCCCCGCACTATCCTCGACGACGGGAAGGATGCCGGCCCGCGCCCGCGGCGCGCCGTGGCCGGGGCGTGGTTTTGCATAAACTTTGAGTTAATCACGATTGTAAGTGTTCCATTAACCGTAATTTGACGATTGGACCTTCATTGTCCGGCTGGCATCGGGTTGGCCGAGTTCGAGGTCCGGACAATGAATTCATCGCGTCTCGTGATTTTGGGTGTCGCCGTGGTGGCCGCGATCGGGGCGGGCTACGTCGCGCGCAACATGCTGGTTGCGCCGCCGCCTCAGGTCATCGTCGAGAAGGCGCCGGAGCAGCCGGCGATCCGGCTTTCCGACGTTCTGGTGCTGAAGCAGGACGTTCCGATGGGCTCCGTCATCGGCGACGCGCTGGACTGGCAGTCCTGGCCGGCCGATACGGTCGACGAGAAGTTCGTGACCCGCGATTCCGACGTCAACGCGCTCGAGGAGCTCAAGGGTGCGGTGGCACGGGTTCCGCTCTATGCCGGCGAGCCGCTGCGCCGTTCCAAGCTGATCGGCGAGGGTCAGAGCTTCATGTCCTCGATCCTGCCGACCGGCATGCGGGCGGTGGCGACCCAGATCGCCGCCGACACTTCCGCGGGTGGCTTCATCCTGCCCAACGATTATGTCGATGTCATCATGACGCGGCGCTCGGGAGCGGCCAACACGGGCGAGGGCTTCGTCACCGAGACCATCCTCAAGAACATCCGCGTGCTCGCCATCGATCAGGCCATCCAGGAGGACGAGGAGGGCCGCAAGGTCCGCGTCGGCGATACCGCGACGCTGGAGGTCACGCCCCAGCAGGCCGAGGTGCTGACGGTGGCCCAGCAGATGGCCGACCGGCTGACGCTGTCGCTGCGGGCCGTGGTCGATGCCAACGAGCCGGTGGAGAGCGCCGGCGAATATCTGGTTTCGGGCAACGGCCGGCGGGGAACCGTCCGCGTCATCCGCTCCGGCGAGGTGACTGAAGTGGGAGCGCGCTAGATGACGAGGAACACACCCATGCGCACACGGCCCGCGCGCCTGCGCTCCGTTGCCGCCTGCCGCGCCGTCGTCGCCGGCGCGCTGTTTGCCGGCGCTGCCTTCGCGGCGCTCGCGCCCGCCGTGGCGCAGGCCGCGCCGGACGCCTTCGTGACGTCGAGCGCGAAGAAGGCCCAGCGCATCAAGCTGGGGCTCAACAAATCGATCGTCATCGACCTGCCGACCGACGCCTACGACATTCTGGTCGCCAACCCGGCGGTCGCCGACGCGGTGACCCGCACGGCCCGGCGCATCTACCTGTTCGGCAAGCAGGTCGGCGAGACCAACATCTTCGTGTTCGGCGCCAATGGCGAGCAGATCGCCAATCTCGACCTTGCCATCGAGCGCGATGTGGCCGGCCTGCAGGGCTATCTGAAGCGTTTCATCCCGAACTCCGACATCCACATCGAGCTTCTCAACGACAATGTCGTGCTGACCGGCACGGTCGAGACGCCGCTCGACGCGGCGCGCGCCGCCCAGCTCGCGCAGGTCTTCGTCTCGGGCGGCGAGGCGACGACGGGCCAGTTCGCCCAGACCGCGGCCGGGGGCAGTTCCAATGGCGGCGTTGCCATCGACAACCCGGACTGGGAGCGCCGCACCTCGAAGATCGTCAACCTGTTGCAGGTGATCGGCGAGGATCAGGTTACGCTGAAGGTGACGGTCGCCGAGGTCAGCCGCTCGGTGATGAAGCAGCTCGGCGTCAACCTCATCGCCAATTCCAGCTCGGGCGGCATCCTCACCGGCACCTTCACCAGCCTGCCTTCGGTGGGGCTCGGCGGCACGCCCGTCACCTCCGGTGCGGGCTATTTCAGCGCGGCCGGCACCGCGGTGGGCAGGAGCCTCAGCGCCTATCTGAACGCGATGGAGCAGTCCGGCGTCATGCGCACGCTGGCCGAGCCCACCTTGTCGGCGGTCTCGGGCGAGAAGGCGACCTTCCGCGTCGGCGGCGAGTTCAACATCGTCACCAATGCCTCGGCGACCAGGAACCAGCAGAACCAGGACGGCGATCTGGTGATCACCAACTCCAAGATCGAATACGGCATCGGGCTGGAGTTCCAGCCGGTCGTGCTGTCGCCGGGCCGCATCAGCCTCAAGGTCAGGACGCAGGTTTCGGAGCCGACCACCGAAGGCTCGGTGGTGCAGAACAACATCAACATCATCTCGATCCGCAAGCGGCTCGCCGACACGACGGTGGAACTGCCGTCCGGCGGCTCGATGATGATTGCTGGCCTCGTGCGCGACGATGTGCGCCAGAGCATATCCGGCCTTCCCGGCCTGTCGAAGATCCCGGTGCTCGGCACGCTGTTCCGCAGCCGCGACTTCGTGCGCAACGAGACCGAGCTGGTCATCATCATCACGCCCTACCTGACCAAGCCGGTGGCACGCAACGAGCTGGCCAGGCCGGACGACAACTTCAATCCGGCCGGCGACGGCGCGGCGATCTTCCTCGGCCGCGTCAACCGCATCTACGGCACCATGAAGACCAACCTGCCGAACGGCCGGTATCACGGCGCCGTCGGCTACATCTACAAGTGAGCGGGGGTCGGGCTATGTCTCAATTTGGTTCAGCCAGGCAGGCGGGCCGTCTCGCGCTTGCGGCCTGTGCGGTCGCGCTGCTTGCCGGATGCGCGCAGCGCGACCACGTCGTCGTCGGCGCCATTCCCGACGACTACCGCACCAACCACCCGATTGTGATCTCCGAGCGCGAGAAGGTGCTCGACATCCCGGTCGGCGCCGCCGCCCTGCGCATGACGCGCGGCCAGCGCGACCTGATCTCCGGCTTCCTGTCCGGCTACGACCGCAAGACCGGCGCGCCGGTGCGCATCCTGGTTCCGGCCAATTCGGTCAATGCCGCATCGGCTTTCGTCATTGCCGGCGAGATCGAGGATCTGGCCCGCGCCAGCGGCGTGCAGGCCGGCAACATCCTCGTCCAGTCCTACCAGGTGTCGGCCCCCGAGGCGACCGCCCCCATCCGCGTGACCTACTACGCGCTGGCGGCGAGCACCAACCAGTGCGGCCGCTGGCCCGAGGACATGCTGAAGAACGCGGACAACAAGCACTGGGCGAATTTCGGCTGCTCCTACCAGAACAACCTCGCCGCGCAGGTGGCCAATCCCACCGACCTGCTCGGCCCGCGCCGCCCGACCTCGATCGACCCGGAAAACAGGGACAGCGCCATCACCCAGTACAAGCTGCGGGGCGTCGCGGAAGACTTCAGAGGAAACTCGGAAGTCGACTACTGATGGGCACGGCAGAGGCGACCGACATGACCAATCTTGCGATCCGGAGCGACGGGCAGGACACCGGGGTCGACAGCGACTTCGCCGCGCTCGCGCAGTTGCGGCCCGTGCCGCGCATCTCGATCCAGGCCTTCTGCGAGACCGAGAGCGTCGCCATCCCCATCGAGCGCGCCGCCGACGACCGCCGCATGGCCAAGGCCCATCTCAAGGTCCACATGGGCGGCGTCGCCACGGCCGTCGAGTTCTACCAGACCGCGCCGACGCCTAATCTCATCATCGTGGAATCGCGGCAGGAGCCGCGCCAGCTCATCGAGGCGCTGCGCCAGCTCGCCGAGGTTTGCGACCCCACTTCCAAGGTGGTCATCATCGGCCATTACAACGACGTCTGGCTCTATCGCGAGCTGATCCGCTCAGGCGTGTCGGAATATGTGGTGGCGCCGATCTCGATGGCCGACATCGTCGGCGTCATCACCTCGATCTTCGTCGACCCCGACGCCGAGCCCGTCGGCAAGACCTTCGCCTTCGTAGGCGCCAAGGGCGGCGTCGGTTCCTCGACCGTCGCCCACAATGTCGGCTGGGCGGTCTCCAACCTGTTCAGCACCGAGGTGGTGGTCGCCGACCTCGATCTCGCCTTCGGTACTGCGAATATCAATTTCGACCAGGATCCGACCCAGGGGATTGCCGAGGCCGTCTTCGCGCCCGATCGCATCGACGAGGTCTATCTCGACCGCCTGCTGGCCCAGTGCGCGGAGCATCTGTCGCTGCTGGCCGCCCCCTCGACGCTCGACCGCGTCTACGATTTCGATCCGGAAGCCTTCTCGCAGATCATCGATACGGCGCAGCGGACGGCCCCGATTGTCGTGCTCGACGTGCCGCATATGTGGACCGGCTGGTCGAGGAGCGTCCTGTCGCAGGCCGACGAGGTGGTGATCACCGCGACGCCCGAGCTGGCGAACCTGCGCAACGCGAAGAACCTGGTCGACATGCTGGGGAAGCTGCGCCCCAACGATCTGCCGCCGCGGCTGGTGGTCAACCAGGTGGGCGTGCCGAAGCGGCCGGAGATCACCGTGGCCGATTTCGTCGACCCGCTGGGGATCGAGCCCGCGGCGGTGCTGCCGTTCGATCCGCAATTCTTCGGCAACGCCGCCAATAACGGGCGCATGCTGGGCGAGATGGACCCCCAGCATGCCACGGTCCAGGCGATCAACGAGCTGGCCCACATCCTCACCGGCCGCAGCGAGATCAAGGCCCGCAAGAAAGGCGGCCTCGGCTCGATGCTGGGAATGCTCAAGCGCAAGAAGTGACCGCCGGCGCCGCAAAGGCGGCGGGAGCCCTTGAGGCAAAGACAGGACCGCGTGCGACATGTTTGGAAAGCGTAGCAACGAGGGAACGCCATCGGAGCCGGAATTCCGCCCGTCGCCGCGCCTCGCGCCGTCCCAGGGCGAGGGCGACCTGGCCGTGGCCAATCGTCCGGTCGAGCCGCGCCTGCCGGGCACCGCCTCCACCGCGCAGCCGCAGCGGCGCGTCGTCGAGGCGCCGTCTGTCGCGCCGGAGCCGCGCCGCGCCGCGCCGCGCGAGCGGAGCGAGAGCTACTACGACACCAAGAGCCAGGTTTTCTCCGCGCTGATCGACACGATCGACCTGTCGCAGCTCGCCAAGCTGGAGCCCGACAGCGCGCGCGAGGAAATCCGCGACATCGTCAACGACATCGTCGCGATCAAGAACTTCGCCATGTCGATCGCCGAGCAGGAGGAGCTGCTCGAGGATATCTGCAACGACGTTCTCGGCTACGGCCCGCTCGAGCCGCTCCTGGCGCGCGACGACATCGCCGACATCATGGTCAACAGCGCCCGGCAGGTCTATATCGAGGTCGGCGGCAAGGTCGAGCTGACCAATATCCGCTTCCGCGACAACCAGCAGCTCCTGAACATCTGCCAGCGCATCGTCAGCCAGGTCGGCCGCCGCGTCGACGAATCCTCGCCGATCTGCGATGCGCGCCTTCCCGACGGCAGCCGCGTCAACGTCATCGCCCCGCCGCTCGCCATCGACGGCGCCGCGCTGACCATCCGCAAGTTCAAGCGGGACAAGCTGACGCTGGACCAGCTCGTCAAGTTCGGCGCGATCACGCCCGAGGGCGCGGAGCTGCTGAAGATCATCGGCCGCGTCCGTTGCAACGTCATCATCTCGGGCGGCACCGGCTCGGGCAAGACCACGCTTCTCAACTGCCTGTCGAACTACATCGATCGCGACGAACGCGTCATCACCTGCGAGGATTCGGCCGAACTGCAGCTTCAGCAGCCGCACGTCGTCCGCCTCGAAACGCGGCCGCCCAATCTCGAGGGCGAGGGCGAGGTGACAATGCGCGACCTCGTCAAGAACTGCCTGCGCATGCGCCCCGAGCGCATCATCGTCGGCGAGGTGCGCGGCCCCGAAGTGTTCGACCTCTTGTCGGCGATGAATACCGGCCATGACGGCTCGATGGGCACGATCCACTCGAACAGCCCGCGCGAATGCCTGAACCGCATCGAATCGATGATCGCGATGGGCGGCTTCGCATTGCCGCAGCGCACCGTGCGCGAGATCATCGTCGGCTCGATCGACGTCATCATCCAGGCCGCGCGCCTGCGCGACGGCTCGCGCCGCATCACCCACATCACCGAGGTGATCGGCATGGAGGGCGACGTCATCATCACCCAGGACCTGGTGCTCTACGATATCAAGGGCGAGGACGCCCAGGGCCGGTTGCTCGGCCAGCACGTGTCGACCGGCGTCGGCCGGCCCGCCTTCTGGGACCGCGCCCGCTATTACGGCGAAGAACAGCGCCTGGCGACCGCGCTTGAAGCCATGGAGAAGCGTTCGCAATGACCGGCCTTGCAGCCGGAGATGGATTGCCATGACGGGCTCGCTTCTGATCTTCATCGTCCTTGCCGCCGTCAGCGCCGGCGCGATCGCCTATGTCTTCCTGTTCGACCGCATCTCGAGCGAGAAGAAGACGGCCCGGCGCCTCGATACCGTCAAACGCGCCGAGACCGACCGGGCCGTGGTCAAGGCGTCGCGCGACCGCGTCGCGGAGGCCGCGCGCCGCCGCAAGTCGGTGCAGGATTCGCTGAAGGAGCTCGACGAGCGCGAGAAGGCGCGCGAGCGCAACATCAAGAAGCCGCCGCTGCGCATCCAGCTTCGCCAGGCCGGAATGACGGTCACGCTGGAACGCTTCTATGCCTATTCCGCCGCCTGCGGCGTCTTCGTCACGCTGCTGGCCTTCATCGCCGGCGCGCCGTTGCTCGTCCTGCCGGGCGCGCTCGTCGCGGGCGGAATCGGCCTGCCGCGCTGGTTCGTGGCCTTCAAGCGCACGCGCCGGGTGAAGGCGTTCCTCGCCGAGTTCCCGAATGCGCTCGACGTGATCGTGCGCGCGGTGAAATCCGGCCTGCCGCTGAACGACGGCGTGCGCCTGATCGCCGCCGAGGCGCGCGAGCCGGTGCGCACCGAGTTCCGCCGTATCGTGGAGGCCCAGCAGCTCGGCATCTCGATCTCGGATGCGTCCCTGCGCATGCAGGAGACGATGCCGTGCCCCGAAGCGAGCTTTTTCGGCATCGTCATCCAGATCCAGCAGCAGGCCGGCGGCAATCTGTCGGAGGCGCTCGCCAACCTGTCGCGCGTTCTGCGCGACCGCAAGAAGATGAAGGCGCGCGTCAATGCGCTGTCGATGGAGGCGAAGGCCTCGGCCGCCATCATCGGCGCGCTGCCCTTCATCGTCGCCTTCCTCGTCTACCTGTCGAGTCCCAACTACATCATGCCGCTGTTCACCACGTCGACCGGCCATCTGATCCTCGGCATTTCCGGCCTGTGGATGGCGATGGGCGTCTTCGTGATGAAGAAGATGATCAACATCGAGGTCTAGACGGAAATGACCGACGCAGTCGTCAAGACGATCCTCGATCCCGGTTTCCTGATCGCGCTCCTGGTCGGCATCGCGGTGTTCGCGACGGTGTTCACCGCCATGCCGGCGCTGGGCGGGAACCCGCTCAAGTCGCGCATGAAATCGGTGGCGCTGGAGCGCGACGAGCTGCGCGCCAGACAGCGTGCCCGGCTCGCCAGCGAGGCCGACAAGCGCCGCAGGGGCCTGCGCGAGCAGAATGCCGGCGGCATGAAGGACATCGTCGAGCGGCTCGACCTGCGCCGCGCGCTGGCCGACGAATCGACGGTGGCGAAGCTGCGCATGGCCGGCTTCCGCGGACAAAACCCGCTGACGCGGTTCCTGTTCTTCCGGCTCGTCCTGCCCTTCGCGTTCTTCGCGGTGGCCGTGCTCTACATCTTCGGCCTCGGCTTCTTTGCCGAGCAACCCTTCTTCATCAAGATCTTCATCTGCATCGTGGCGGCCTATGCCGGCTTCTACGCGCCGGTGCTCTACGTCTCCAACCGGGCGACCAAGCGCAAGCACTCGATCCAGATGGCCTGGCCCGATGCGCTCGACCTGCTGTTGATCTGCGTCGAATCCGGCATGTCGGTCGAGGCCGCCTTCCGCCGCGTCGCCGAGGAGATCGGCGCCCAGTCGGTCGAGCTGGCGGAGGAGTTCGTGCTGACCAATGCCGAGCTGTCCTTCCTTCAGGAGCGGCGCCAGGCTTACGACAACCTGGCCAGCCGCACCGGCCTGGAAACGGTCAAGAGCGTCGCGCAGGCGCTGATCCAGGCAGAACGCTACGGCACGCCGGTCGGCCACGCGTTGCGGGTGCTGGCCACCGAAAGCCGCGACATGCGCATGAACGAGGCCGAGAAGAAGGCTGCCGCGCTGCCGCCCAAGCTCACCGTGCCGATGATCCTGTTCTTCCTGCCGGTTCTGTTCGCGGTGATCCTCGGCCCGGCGGGGATACAGGTGAGCCAGAGGGGTATCTTCTAAGGCAGCGGGGGCGGTGGGCGGATGTCGCCCCGCCGTCCTGTTCTCCTAGTTCGTGTTCTTCTCTTCGTCCTGCGCCTTGATCTGGCTCCACGCGTTCTGCTGGGCCAGCATCGAGCGCAGATAGGAGACGTTGGCCTGGGCCTGGGCTGCGGACAGCTCCTGCTGCGCGATCTGCTCGGCTTCCTTGAAGCGGCCCTGCAGGCCGACGACGAGCGCGAGGTTCTGCCTGACGCGGCTGTCGCTGCCCGGTGCCGCGACCGCCGAGCGCAGATAGGTCTCGGCGGTCTTGAGGTCGCCTTCGAGCACGTAGGACATGCCGAGATTGGACAGGATGGACGCCTCGTTGGGGCGCATGTCGAGCGCGCGCCGGTAGAGCGCGCGCGCCTCCTGCGTCTTGCCGAGCTGGTCGAGGATAGCGGCCTCCGCCGACATCAGCTTCCAGTCCGGATATTCGGGGGTCTGGGCCCGGCGGACCGCGTCGAGCGCGGGCTGGAGGTCGCCGGCGGCCGCCAGCGCCTTGCCATAGGCGGCGAGCACGTCGCGATCCTTCGGGAAGACGATCGCCGTGCGCCGCATCACCGCCAGCGACTGGTCGGTGCGGCCCTCGATCTGCAGCACGGCCGCATAGCGCAGCGCCACCGCCTTGTCCTTCGGGTTGGCGGCATAGGCGCGGCCGAGCGAATCGACCTCCGCGCGCCGGTCCGCCTCGGTGAGCTGGTCGACCGGCTTGCCGTAGGAGGCCGGATTGATCGATCCGGTTGTCATGCGGTCACTGGCGCAGCCTGCGAGAGCGAGTGCGGCGAGGATCGCGGCGGTCGACACAAGCAGTTGTTTCCGACGCATGACGGCGTGCCTCCAGAATTCGGTGGGCCGCGGCTCCGGCGGCTTTTCCCGCCGAGAAATATTCTGTTAACCCTAACGGATCGTTAAATTCGCAGCCGCGCAGTCGTCCATGCCCGTCACGCTCGTCGCCCGAAAACCCCGCAACGCACGGCCCGTCTATTGCGTGACGCGCGCCAGCCTGCCCAATTCGGGCGCCGATGCCGCCGCGCTCGCCTGGGCGAAGGCGAACGGCTTCACCGGCGAGCCGGGCCGCGTGCTGCTCGTACCGGGCGCCGGCGGCAAGGTTGCGGGCGCGCTGCTCGGCGTCGCGCCGGCGCAAGGCGAGGGGCTGGATGCGCTGGCTACCGGCGCGCTGGCCCGCGCGCTGCCGGCGGGCGACTGGTACTTCGCGACCGTGCCGGAGCGGCCGTCGCTTGCCGCGCTGGGGGCGGTGCTCGGTGGCTACGCCTTCACGCGCTATCGCGTCAGGGAGGAGCCGGCGATCCGTCTCGCCTGTCCGCCGCAGGCCGATGTCGCGGACGTCGCCCGCATCGCCGGCGGCGTCACCCTTGCCCGCGATCTCATCAACACGCCGGCGAACGACATGGGGCCCGAGGCGATCGAGGCGGCGGTGCGCGCGCTCGGCAGGCGGCACAAGGCGACCGTATCGGTGGTCAAGGGCGATGCGCTGCTGCGCAGGAACTTCCCGATGATCCATGCGGTCGGCCGTGCCTCGGCGCAGGCCCCGCGGCTGATCGAGCTGCGCTGGGGGCCTGCGGCGGGGCCGAAGGTGACGCTGGTCGGCAAGGGCGTCGCCTTCGATACCGGCGGCCTCGACATCAAGCCGGCCGCGGGCATGCTCCTGATGAAGAAGGACATGGGCGGCGCGGCCAATGTGCTGGGCCTGGCGCATATGGTGATGGCGGCCGGCCTGAAGGTGTCGCTGCGCGTCCTCGTGCCGGCGGTCGAGAACGCCATCTCGGCCGAAGCCTTCCGGCCGGGCGACGTGCTGACGAGCCGGAAGGGGCTCACCGTCGAGATCGGCAACACCGATGCCGAAGGCCGCCTGATCCTGGCCGACGCCCTGGCCTATGCCGACGAGGAAGCGCCCGACCTCATCGTCGACATGGCAACGCTGACGGGTGCGGCCCGCGTCGCGCTCGGCCCGGAATTGCCGCCCTTCTTCACCGACGACGAGACGCTGGCGGCCCAGCTGACGGCGGCTGCCGTTTCCGAAGCCGATCCGCTGTGGCGGCTGCCGCTGTGGAACGGCTACGACCACAAATACGCCTCGCGGATCGCCGACATCAACAATGTCAACACCGACGGCTTCGCCGGCGCGATCGTCGCTGCGCTGTTCCTGCGCCGTTTCGTCGGCAAGGCGAAGAGCTGGGCGCATTTCGACGTGTTCGGATGGAACCCCGTCGAGCGTCCGCATTGCCCCATCGGCGGCGAAGCCCAGGCGATCCGTGCGATCGACCGGGTGCTGCGCGACCGCTACGGCGGGTAGGGCTTTCGCACATCGCGGCAATGCCGACGCCTTGATTTCCTCACCCTTTGCCGGTTGAATGAAACGGAGCCGAAACGATTTGCGGATCGCGGGCCGATGTCCGTTTCCATGCGCCCCTCCCAGGCGCTGCGCCTGTGGCAGCATGTGGCCGTGTCGGAGGTCGTATCCGGCGCGCAGGATCTTTCCATGCGCCAGCTCGCCATCCTGCTCACCATCTATCTCGACCCGCCTCCGCACACCGTCCGCGGCCTCGCCGCGCGCCTCGGGGTCGCCAAGCCGGTGGTGACGCGCGCGCTCGACACGATGGGCGAGCGCGGACTGGTGACGCGCCGGCGCGACGACGCCGACCGCCGCAATGTGCTGATCCGCCGGACCGTCGACGGCGCGCTGTTCGTCGAGCGTTTCGGCGATCTCATTGTCGCCCGGGCGAGGGAGCTGCCGCAATGACCGTGCTCGACCGCCGCCTCAATGCCGCGCGGCCCGATCTCGCCGACGAGCGCCTGCGCGGCCGTGTCGAGGCGGCCCGCTTCGTGGCCGGGCGCCCCGCCGTGGTGTCGGTTCCCGTCGCGGATATCAGGACGGCGCCTGCGCCCGAGGCGGGGCTCGACAGCCAGCTCCTGCTTGGCGACGGGGTTGCCGTCTTCGACGAGGGCGACGGCTGGGCCTGGATCCAGTCCGCACGCGACGGCTATGTCGGCTATGTCCGTGCCGATGCTCTCGCAGCGTCGGGTCCGGCTGTGACGCACCGGGTGGCCGCGCCGCGCAGCTTCGTCTACAGCCGGGACGATCTCAAGGCACCGCGCGTGGGGACGCTCTCGCTGGGCTGCGGCGTCGCCGTTTCCGGCCATGCGGAGCGCCGGGGGACGCGCTATGCGCTGCTGACCGGCGGCGGCGCCATGATCGCTGCGCATCTGCTGCCGGCCGGCGAGCACGCGCCGGACTACGTGGCCGTGGCCGAGGCGCTCGAGCATACGCCCTATCTGTGGGGCGGCACGAGCGGCTTCGGCATCGATTGCTCGGGCCTCGTCCAGCTATCGATGCGCATGGCCGGCCGCGCCGTGCCGCGCGACACCGATATGCAGGAGAACGCCTTCGCGCCGGTCGATCCCGCCGCCGGCCTGAGACGCGGCGACCTCGTGTTCTGGAAGGGCCACGTCGCCGTCATGCTGGATCGGGCCGAGGTCATTCACGCCAACGGCCACACGATGCTGACCACGCGCGAGCCGCTGGCTGCGGCGGTCGCCCGGACCGCGCCCGTCCACGGGGCGCCGACGAGCTACCGGCGCCCGTGAGGGCGGGCCTTCGAAGGGCGCACGTCAGTAACCCGCATCCCGGTCGACGACGTTCTCCAGCGGCGCGCCGCGGTCGTGCGCCGCCATCTGCGCCAGCATGGGCGGCACGAGATGCGCGGGGTCGGAATCGGCGGCCGCGTGCGGCGTGACGAATACATGGGGATGCGTCCACAACCGGCTTTCCCGCGGCAGCGGCTCCTCCTCGAAGACGTCGAGGCTGGCCTCCTTCAGCGTCCCGTCGTCCAGCGCGCGCAGGATGTCGGCTTGCTTTTGCAGCTTGCCGCGGCCGGCATTGATCAGCACCGCCCCGCCGAGAGCGTTGTCGCGCCGCAGATTGCGCAGAAGCTTGTAGTCGATCAGGCCGCGCGTCGCCGGCGTGTCGGGCAGCAGCGCGACGAGCACATCGGTCTGCGCCAGGAAGGGCTTCAGCCCGTCCGCGCCATGCCAGCAGCGGACCCCGTCCATCGGCCGTGCCGTGCGGGTCCATCCGTTGACGCCGTATCCGAGCGCCAGCAGCGCCGTCGCGGCCGCGCGTCCGAGATGACCCAGCCCCATGATGCCGACGTTGACCGCCTGTGCCGGGGGCTGCGGCTGCGAAAGCCAGGACTTCGCGGCCTGCTGGGCGCGATAGGTCATGCCCTGGCGGTGATGGTCGAGCACCCGCCAGGCGACGAATTCGACCATGTACTGGGTCAGGTTTTCGGCCACCACCCGCACGATCGGCACCTGCGGCAGCTCCGGATCGCCGAACAGATGGTCGACGCCGGCGCCGATCGAGAAGATCGCCTTGAGGTTGGGGAGGCCGGCAAGCGCGCCGGGCTTCTGCTTCCAGACGACGGCATAGGAGATCGACGGGTCCGGCGCGCCGTCCGGCTCCAGCACCACCTCGCGGCCGGCGGACAGGAGCTTGTGCCAGCGGCGCGGGTCGATGCCGGTCATCGACAGCAGGACGCGGCCCTGATGGGGTGTGGGCATTGGTTGTCTCCGGGCGGGTGCTACTGGCTGACCACGCCTTCGGGGGCGGTGGCGATATCGAAGGCGGCCGCGATCAGCGCCCGCGTATAGTCGGTCTGCGGCCGCTCGAATATCTGCTCGGCCGCTCCCGCCTCGACCACCTTGCCGTTGCGCATGACGATCACCTTGTTGGCGAGCGCCCGCACAACCTTGAGGTCGTGGCTGATGAACAGATAGGCGAGGGTGTGCCGCCGCTGCAGGTCGCGCAGCAGATCGACCACCTGGGCCTGCACGCTCATGTCGAGCGCCGAGGTCGGCTCGTCGAGCATGATGAAACGCGGCTTGAGCACGACGGCGCGGGCGATCGCGATGCGCTGGCGCTGGCCGCCGGAGAATTCGTGCGGATAGCGGTTGCGGCTGGCGGGATCGAGCCCGACCTCCTTCATCACCGAGATGACGCGCGCCTCGCGCTCGTCGGCGGTGAGCTTCGGCTCGTGGATGCGCAGCCCCTCCTGGATGATCTCGGTGGCCGACATGCGGGGGCTGAGCGAGCCGAAGGGGTCCTGGAAGACGATCTGGATCTCGCTGCGCAGCGGCCGCATGCCCTGGAAGGTGAGATGCGAGATGTCCTCGCCGCGGAAGTCGATCGCGCCCTGCGAGGAGATCATGCGGGTGAGCGCCAGCCCGAGCGTGGTCTTGCCCGAGCCGGATTCGCCGACCACGCCCACGGTCTCGCCGGCGCGCACGTCGATGTCGATGCCGTCGACGGCCTTCACGTGGTCGACGGTCTTGCGGAAGAAGCCGCGCTTGATCGGGAACCATACCTTGATCGCATCGCCCTTCATCACCGTCTCGGCGGAAGGGTCGGCGGCCGGCGGCGTTCCCTTCGGCTCCGCCGCCAGCAGGTGCCGGGTATAGGCATGCTGCGGGGCGTCGAAGATGCCGGAGGTCGGGCCGCGCTCGACGATCCTGCCGTTCGTCATCACGCAGACCGTGTCGGCGATGCGGCGCACGATGCCGAGGTCGTGCGTGATGAACAGCATCGACATGCCGTTCTTCTTCTTCAGATCGTCGAGCAGTTCGAGGATCTGCGCCTGCACGGTGACGTCGAGCGCCGTGGTCGGCTCGTCGGCGATCAGCAGTTCCGGCTCGTTGGCGAGCGCCATCGCGATCATCACGCGCTGCCGCTGCCCGCCCGAAAGCTGGTGCGGATAGGCGTTGAGCCGCTTCTCCGGCTCGCGGATGCCGACCTCGTGGAGCAGCTCCAGCGTGCGGGCGCGGGCCTGCGTCCGGCCCATGCCCCGGTGCAGCGAGAGGATCTCGGCGATCTGGTCCTCGATCGTGTGCAGCGGGTTGAGCGAGGTCATCGGCTCCTGGAAGATCATGGTGATCTTGTTGCCGCGCACCTTGCGAAGCTCGGTCTCGTCGGCCGCCAGCAGGTCGCGTCCGTTGAACAGGATCTCGCCCGACGGATGGCTCGCCGGCGGATAGGGCAGGAGCTTCAGGACCGAAAGGGCCGAGACAGACTTGCCCGAGCCGGACTCGCCCACCAGCGCCAGCGTCTTGCCGCGCTCGATGTCGAACGAGACGCGGTCGACGGCAAGGCTTTCCTCGCCGCCCTGGGTGAAGGCGACGGATAGGTCGCGAACCGAAAGCAGCGGCGTGGTCAAAGAGCGGCCTCGACGTCGGTCTGGCGGAAATCGTCGCCCTTGAACAGCAGCGGCTCGCTGCGCGCCTTGGCGAGCGCGTAGGCGAAGCAGTCGCCTAGGTTGAGCTTTGCTGCGTGATTGCCCTTGCCATAGCGCTGATAGGCTTCGCGGGCGAGCTTGGCTTGCCTCAGCGTTACATCGACCAACTCGACGCCGAAGTCTCTCAACATGGGATCGAGCTCTGCACCTTTGCTCGTACCTTTCAAACCGTCGAGCCGCACCGCGGCTTCGAGATAGTTGACGGGTGACATGACGTGATGGCGTTGTGGCGCGAGCAGCAATGCGTCCTCAAACGCATCGCCATCCGCCTCTTCCAGCATTATGGCAAGAACGGCTGAGGCGTCGACGATCATTTGGGAAGCCCGATTTCGTCATAGAGGTCCGAGTGGTCGCTGGTTACGCCTGGCGGTGTCGGGCCGGACCGCCTCAGTATTTCCTTTATCCTCGCTTTGCGGATCTCGTAATCGTCGTTGAGGCGCAGCCGTTGAAGCTCGCCAGCCAGCGCCTGCTCTATGGCGCCGGTTATGCTCTGGCCGGTTTCGGCCGCGAGCTGTTTCGCGAGCTGCTCCACCTTCGGGTTCTTGATGTTCAGGCCCATCCCGATCTCCATGGTAGAAAGTCGGCCACTTTATACCATGTCCTCACCTGAAAGTCTTCCTCGGGTCGAACGCGTCGCGGGTCGCTTCGCCGATGAAGATCAGCAGCGACAGCATGATCGACAGCGTCATGAAGCCCGAAATGCCGAGCCAGGGCGCGTTGAGGTTGCGCTGGCCCTGCCGCAGCAATTCGCCGAGCGAGGCCGAGCCGGGCGGCAGGCCGAAGCCGAGGAAGTCGAGCGAGGTCAGCGTCGAGATCGCGCCGTTGAGGATGAAGGGCAGGAAGGTCAGCGTCGCCACCATCGCGTTCGGCAGAAGGTGCCTGAACATGATCGTACGGTTGCCGACACCGAGCGCGCGCGCCGCGTTGACATATTCGAAATTGCGGGCGCGCAGGAACTCCGCCCGCACCACGCCGACGAAGGCGACCCAGGAAAACAGCAGCATGATGCCGAGCAGGATGAAGAAGCCCGGCGGCAGCACAGCCGCGATGATGAGGATCAGGTAGAGCACCGGGATCGACGACCAGATCTCGATCAGCCGCTGCATGATGAGGTCGACCCAGCCGCCGAAATAACCCTGTACGGCACCTGCCGAGACGCCGACGACGGCCGAGGCGGCCGTCAGGATCAGCCCGAACAGCACGGAGATGCGGAAGCCGTAGATGACGCGCGCCAGGACGTCGCGCGCCTGGTCGTCGGTGCCGAGCCAGTTCCAGTTGCCGGGCGTGCAATTGGCGTCGTCGACGCCGCCGGCATAGCGTGCGCAGCGCGTCGCCTTGTCGTAGAGCCAGGACGGCTTGGCCGGCGCCGCCTCCGGGATCTCGTTGTTGACGGTGCGATAGGAATAGCGGATCGGCGGCCATACCATCCAGCCGTTCGCCGTGATCTCCTCCTGGATGACGGGGTCGCGGTAATCGGTGACGGCAAGGAAGCCGCCGAATTTCTCTTCGGGATAATCGACCAGAACGGGAAACAGCGTCTCGCCCCTGTAGGAGACGATCAGCGGCCGGTCGTTGGCGATGAACTCGGAAAACAGCGACAGCACGAACAGGACGAGAAAGATCCAGAGCGACCAGTAGCCGCGCCGGTTCGCCTTGAAGTTCTGCCAGCGGCGCAGGTTGAGCGGCGACAGCCAGCCGCGCCGCCCGGCATCGCGCGTCACCTCCGCTTCGGTCTTCGCGGTCACGTCGGTCATGGCCTAGACGTCCCTCCGCTCGAAATCGATGCGGGGGTCGACCCAGGTGTAGACGAGGTCCGACAGCAGTCCGACCAGAAGGCCGATCAGCGAGAAGATGTAGAGCGTGGCGAACACCACGGCGTAGTCGCGATCGAGCACCGAGCGGAAGCCGAGCAGGCCGAGCCCGTCGAGCGAGAAGATCGTCTCGATCAGCAGCGCGCCGGTGAAGAAGGAGGAGATGAACGCGCCCGGGAAGCCGGCGATGATGATGAGCATCGCGTTGCGGAAGACGTGTCCGTAGAGCACCTGCCGCTCCGTCAGCCCCTTGGCGCGCGCGGTGACGACATATTGCTTGCGGATCTCGTCGAGGAAGGAATTCTTGGTGAGCAGCGTCGTCGTGGCGAAGGCTGACAGCACCATCGCCGTCAGCGGCAGCGCGAGATGCCAGAAATAATCGACGATCTTCATCGGCCAGGACAGCGAATCCCAGTTCTCCGATGTCAGCCCGCGCAGGGGGAACCAGTCGAAGAAGGAGCCGCCGGCGAACAGCACCATCAAAAGGATGGCGAACAGGAAGCCGGGAATGGCGTAGCCGATGATGACGATGCCGCTGGTCCAGATGTCGAAGGCCGATCCGTCCTTCACCGCCTTGCGGATGCCGAGCGGGATCGAGATGGCGTAGGAGATCAGCGTCAGCCACAGGCCGAGCGAGATCGACACCGGCATCTTCTCGATGATCAGGTCGATGACGCTGATGTCGCGGAAATAGCTCTCGCCGAAGTCGAACCGGGCATAGTCCCAGAGCATGCCGAAGAAGCGTTCGAGCGGCGGCTTGTCGAAGCCGAACTGCTTTTCGAGCTGGGCGATGAAGGCCGGATCCAGCCCCTGCGCGCCACGATAGCGCGATTCCCCGCTGCCGCCGGCGTCGAACGTCTGCATGCCGGCATCCGCGCCGCCGCCGGAAAGCCGGTCCATCGCACCCCCGCCCTGGCCCTGCAGCCGGGCGATCACCTGCTCCACCGGGCCGCCCGGGGCGAACTGGATGACGATGAAGGATACGGCCATGATCCCGAACAGGGTCGGGATCATCAGCAGCAGCCTGCGCAGGATGTAGGCGCCCATCAGCTCCTTCCTTCTCCCCGTTTTGCGCTGCCGGCCACCCCCACCCCTAGCCCCTCACCGCAAGGGGGAGGGAGATGCCGGGATCGCCGCTCAAGTTCGAATTCATCGAAATCCGCCTATCCAGCACCGTTTCAAGGTCTGCCTCGGGGAGAGGCAGGGGCGGGGATCCTCTCGCTCGCGCGATGTCTCAGCCTTTTCCAATCGCCCTCGCCTTGTCCTCGTCGATCCACCACAGCGATTCCACCGGGAAGCCGTAGTCCGGCTTCGGCTCCTTGAAGCCGAACATGTCCCAGTAGGCCACGCGGTGATTCGCGGCATACCAGTTTGGAATCCAGTCGCGCCGCGCGCGCAAGACCCGGTCGAGCGCGCGCAGGGCTGCGACGAGGTCGGCGCGGCTCGCCGCCCGCCCGGCCGCGTCGATCAGCGCGTCGATGGCGGGGCTCGCCGTGCCGGGATAGTTGCGCGAGCCCGGCGCCGCGGCCGCGCGCGAATGGAACGTGTCGAACAGCTGGTCGCGGGTAGGAACGGCCGTGAAGGATTGCGCCATGCCGACCATGTCGTAGTCGAAATCGGCGAGCCGGCGTTGGTATTGCGCCGAATCCACCTGCCGGATCGAGGCATCGATGCCGATCGCCCGCAGCGTGTCGACGAAGGGCGAGTAGACGCGCACGAACACCTCGTCCTCGACCAGCATCTCGATTTCCAGCCGCCGCTTCTCGGCGTCGATGAGGAAGCGCGGGTCCGGCGGCGTCTCGCCGAGCCCGAGGGCGGCGAGCAGCCGCTGCCACCATGCCGGCTCGTCGGCCCGGTGCCAGCCGGCCTCGGCAAGCAGCGTGCGCGCCCGCTGCAGCATGGCGCGGTCGCGCCCCGAGCCGTCCGAGACGGGCTGGAGCACGGCTTCGCCGAAAGCCGCGTCGGGAATTTGCCCGCGCAGCGGCTCGAGCAGGGCCAGCTCGGCGGGCGCCGGCATTCCCTCCGCCTTGAAGTCGGATTTCTCGAAACAGGACTGCGCCCGGTTGTAGGCGTCGTAGAAAAGATTGCGGTTCGTCCATTCGAAGTCGAAGCACAGCGCGATCGCCTCGCGCACCTTCGGGTCGGCAAAGCGGGCGCGGCGCTGGTTCAATGCCCACGCCTGCATGCTGGGCCGGTGCTCGCTGTCGAATTCGCGCTTGACCACCTTGCCTTCCAGCAGCGCGGGAAAGTCGTAGCCGGTTGCCCAGACGCGTGCGGTAAATTCCTCGCGGCAGAGGATGTCGCCCTTCTTGAACGCCTCGAAGGCGGCCTGCCGCTCGCGATAGAACTCGATGCGGATGCGGTCGAAATGGTTGAGGCCGCGATTGACGCCAAGTTCGCGGCCCCAATAGTCGGACACCTTCGCGTACTCGATGAACTGGCCGGCGGCGAAGCGGCCGACCTTATAGGGGCCGCAGCCGAGCGGCGCGTTGAGCTGCGAGCCGTCGAACGGATTGTCGGAAAACCAGGCTTTCGACAGGACGGGATAGGTTGCGATGGCAAAGAGCGTCTGCGGCGATTGCCGGCCGTTGAAGCCGACGCGGACGTCGAGCCCGTTTTCGGCGACGGCCTCCGTCATGTCCGACAGCGGCAGCGCCAGGCTCGGATGGCCCTTCTCCTTCAGCAATGCAAAGGTGAAGGCCGCGTCCTCGGCGGTCACCGGGCTACCGTCGTGGAAGCGCGCCTCGCGCCGCAGGCGGAAGGTGAAGCTGTTGCCGTCGGGGGCGATCGTCACCGTCTCGGCGAGCAGCCCGTAGAAGGAGTCGGGCTCGTCGAGCGACCCGACCATCAGCGTGTCGTGGCACAGTTCCATGCGCGGCGGCGCGTCGCCGCGCGGCACGAAGGTATTCAGCGTGTTGAAGGTCAGCGTCGACTGGTTGAAGAACCAGCTCGGCGGCGAGAACACGAACGTGCCGCCCTGCGGCGCCTCCGGCGAGGCGTAGTCGAAATGGGTGAAGCCTTCCGCATATTTCAGGTCGCCGAAGGTCGAGATGCCGTGAAGCGCCCGCCCCGTCGGCAGCGCTGCGCGCGGCCGCCCCGGCAAGAGCGGGCTCGCCAGCGCGGCCGCCCCGAGCGCGAGGAAGCTGCGCCGGCTGAGCCCCGGCAGGGTCCTCAATTCGCGCCCCCGTATTTCCGCGCCAGCGCGGCCTCGCGCTCGGGATCGATCCACCAGGATTGCACGTCGACGCCGATATAGGCGGGCTGCGTGTCGGGCATCCCGAATTTGTTCCAGTAGGCCATCCACACCGTCGGCAGGTGCCAGTGCGGCACGATATAGTACCCCCACAAAAGCACCCGGTCGAGCGCGTGCGTGGCGGCGACGAGGTCGGCGCGGTTCTCGGCGAAGATGACACGGTCCACCAGCTTGTCGACGACCGCGTCCCTTATGCCGGCGAGGTTGCGCGAATCGGGCTGGCTGGCGGCCGCGGAGGAGAAGAAGTCGCGCTGCTCGTTGCCGGGCGACAGCGATTGCCGCAGCACTGCCGTCACCACGTCGAAATCGAAGGTGCGGTAGCGGTTGATGTACTGGTTGGAATCGACGATGCGGATGCTCGCCGCGATCCCCAGCAGCCGCAGATTGTCGATGAACGGCTTCATGATGCGCTCGTCTGTCGGGTCGTCGCCGAGAAACTCGATCCGGAACGGCTGGCCCTGCGCGTTCACCAGCACGCTCGGGTCGGGCAGGCTGGCCAGTCCGACCCAGGACAGGAGGCGCTGCCACAGCCCCGGTGCCGGCGGGCGTTCCCAGCCGGCCTCCCTGAGCAGGCGCGCGGCCTGGCCGAGATTCTCGCGGGCTGCCTGCGGTGTGTCGTAGACCGGCAGGCTGAACTCCTTGTCGAACACCTCGGGCGGCAACTGGTCGCGGAACGGCTCGAGGATCTCGAGCTCCCGGCCGGTCGGCACCCCGCTCGAGGCCAGCTCGCCGCCCTCGAAATAGCTGTCGGTGCGCGTGTAGGAATCGTGGAACAGCGTGCGGTTCATCGCCTCGAAATCGAAGGCCCAGGTGAAGGCCTCGCGCACCCGCCGATCCTGGAAGAGCGGACGCCGCGTATTGAGCACGAAACCCTGCATCGGCTCGCCGGAGGCTTCCGGGAACTCCTTGCGGATGACGTCTCCTGCCTGCGCGGCCGGGAAATTGTATTCCTTGGCCCAGCGCTGGGCGCGGTTCTCGGCGCGGAAATCCTGGTAGCCGCCCTTGGTGAAGGCCTGCCAGGCGGCGTTGTCGTCCTGGAAATAGGTGAAGCGCTCGCGGTCCCAGTTGTTGCGGCCGATATTGACCGGCTCGTCCGCCGCCCAATAGTCCTTCACGCGCTCCCACACGATCTCCGAACCCGGCTTGAAGCTGGCGATCCGGTAGGGGCCGGAGCCGAGCGGCGGCTCCAGCGTCGGCTGGCCGATGTCGCGTTTGTTGCCCCTGGCGTCCGTGCCTTCCCACCAGTGCCTGGGCAGCACGACGAGATCGCCGAGGATATGCGGCAGCTCGCGGTTGCCCTTCTCGTCGAAGCGGAACTCGACCTCATGCTCGGAGATCGCCACCGCCTCCGTTACATTGGCGTAGTAGCGGTTGTAGAGCTGGCTGTGCTCTTTCAGCTTCTCGAACGACCACACCACGTCCTCGGCGGTGATCGGGGTGCCGTCGTGGAAGCGGGCCTTGGGATTGATCCGGTAGGTCGCGGAGGAGAAGTCGTCGGGATATTTGAGCGCGTCGGCGATCAGCGGCAGGTTCGTGCTGGCCTCCGCCACCGACTGCTGCATCAGCGTGTCGTAGAGCAGCCCGCCGCCGAAGCCGGCAAGGCCGGCGGCCGGCGTGCCGCGCACGATGAAGGGGTTGAAGCTGTCGAAGCTGCCCATCGCGATGAGGTTGAGGGTTCCCCCCTTCGGCGCCTCGGGATTGACGTGGTCGTAGCGCGCGAACGGCTGGAATTCCGCTTCCTGATCGACCAGCGACGAGGTGGTTCGCCACTCCTGTGCCTGGCCCGGCGCGGCAAGCAGGAGCAGGCTGGCTGCGGCCAGCACGGAGTTGCGGAACCGAAGACGCATTTCTCTCCTCGCGATTGCGGGCCCGGATCCATCTTGGCATGCCGGGTCCATGACGGGGCCCTGGGGTCAGGCCCTAGACTAGTCGACCATGCACGGAAGGAAAGCACCGCAGTGGCCGCCTGTCGCCGGCGGTCACAAAAAAAGCCGGGCAAACCCGGCTTTTTTGAGAAATCGATGGCGTGCCGACGCTCAGTTCCCGTCGTCCTGGGGCTGGGCTTCCGCCGGTTGAGTGTCTTCCGCCGGCTGGGCCTCTTCGGCAGCCGGTGCCGCTTCGTCGCTTGCCGGTGCCGCACTTTCCTCGTTCGCGGCCGGTGCGGCCGGCGCGGCGTCGTCTCCGTCGGCCGCAGCCTCGTCTTCGGCGGGGGCGGCGGCCGGAAGCTCGGCCGGGCTGTCGGAAAGGGTGCGCAGATAGGCGAGCAGGTCGGCCTCGGCCTTCGGGTCCTTCACGCCGGCGAAGGCCATGGCGGTGCCGGGGACGAACCCCTTCGGGCTGTGCAGGAAATGAGCGAGGTTTTCGTAGGTCCAGAGCTTGGAGCCGCCCTCGGAGAACTCGCGCATGGCCCCGGAGTAGGAGAAGCCCTCGTGCCCGGCGATCGGGCGGTCGACGATGTCCCACAGGTTGGGGCCGACCTTGTTGGGGCCGCCATTGGTGGCGTCGTGGCAGGCCTGGCACTTCTTGAACTGGTTGGCGCCGGCGTCGGGGCTGGCCTCGGCGATCATCGCCACCACCTGGGCAATGGTGTCTTCCGTGGAGCTCTGGCCGCCGCTGGCTGCGGGGGCGTCGGTCTCCGCGACCTCGATCGCGTAGCCTGGGGTCTCGGGTGCGTGGGTGGCGAAGATCGAGTCCGACAGGATCGTGATCGTGAAGATTACGAATACGGTTCCCAGGAACGCGCCGATCAGCTTGTTGATCTCGAATGAATCCATATTGCCCAACGCTCCCTTGGGAAGCCGTGGCGCGCTCCCGCGGGCGCCCCTCTCCACGACTCCATCTCGGTATCCGGCGAAGACCGGTGAAAACGCGCGGAAACTAGGTCTTTTGCTCTGCCGTTGCAACACATATAAGGGCGTTGCCCAGTGAGACGTTTTGCCACTTCGCTGGTGCCGCGGGAGGCAGGTTTTTGCAGGCGTTTCGTATCTTTCTGGGTTGCGTGACGGGTGGCCGATTTAGCCCCTCGTGAGCACCCGCCGGGCGCCCTTGCGCTTCGTCTCCCCCTTCCAGAAAAGCCGGACCGATGACCACCAACAAGATTGCCTTCCAGGGCGAGCCTGGAGCGAATTCCGACGCCGCTTGCCGCGACATGTATCCGCAGATGGAGCCGCTGCCCTGCGCCACCTTCGAGGACGCCTTCGCCGCCGTGGAGACCGGCAAGGCCGGCCTCGCCATGATCCCGATCGAGAACACGATCGCCGGACGTGTCGCCGACATCCACTACCTGCTGCCCGAATCGCGCCTTCACATCGTCGGCGAGTATTTTCTGCCCATCCATTTCCACCTGATGGTGCTGCCCGGGGTGAAGATGGAGGAGATCAGGTCGGTCCACAGCCACATCCACGCGCTCGGCCAGTGCCGCAAGATCATCCGCAAGAACCGCTGGAAGCCGATGGTCGCCGGCGACACGGCCGGAGCGGCGCGCATGGTCGCCGACGAGAAGGAGCGGAGCTGGGCCGCGCTCGCCCCGCCGCTGGCCGCCGCGCGCTACGGCCTCGACATCCTCGCCGAGAACGTCGAGGACGCGGAGAACAACGTCACCCGCTTCGTGGTGCTGTCCAAGAGCAGGTCCTGGGCGCCGCGCATCGCGCCGGACCGGCTGATGATGACGACCTTCGTCTTTCGCGTGCACAACATCCCGGCGGCGCTCTACAAGGCGATGGGCGGCTTCGCCACCAATGGCGTCAACATGACCAAGCTGGAGAGCTACCAGCTCGGCGGCACCTTCTTCGCCACCCAGTTCTATGCCGACATCGAGGGCCATCCGGACGATCCGAACGTGGCGCAGGCGCTGAAGGAGCTGAATTTCTTCTCGCGCGAGGTCCGCATCCTCGGCGTCTACGACGCCCACCCCTTCCGGCTCCGCCAGAAGACGATGGGCGATTGAGGCTGACGGCCCCCAGCCGCGCGGAGACCGGCCGGCAAGCCGCGAAGGCGTCAGCTCGTCAGCGCCCATGCACGGATCAGGTGGGTGGCGATGGCGCCACCCGGCGGGATGGCGAGCCCTTCGGGATGCGTCCCCGCGATGATCGCGCGCACTTCGGCGCGCGAGAACCAGCGGCAATCCTCGAGCTCCTTGCCGTCGAAGGCGATCTCTTCGCTGATCGCCTCGCCGAAGCAGCCGATCATCAGCGAATAGGGGAACGGCCAGGGCTGGCTGGCGTGGTAGACGACGCGGCCGAGCCGGATGGAAGATTCCTCCAGCACCTCGCGCCGCACCGCCGCCTCGATCGTCTCGCCCGGCTCGATGAAGCCGGCCAGCGCCGAATAGGTCTTCGGCGCGAAGTGCGGGCTGCGCCCGAGCAGACACCTGTCCTCCGTCACGGCGAGCATGATCGCGACGGGGTCGGTGCGCGGAAACTGCTCGGCCGCGCAGGCGATGCAGCTCCGCTTGTAGCCGCCGATGCGCGACTCGGTGGCGGCTCCGCAGCGACCGCAGAAACGGTGGTTCGCGTGCCACGCCAGCAGCGCCGCGCCCTGCGCCAGCTCGCCCATCGTCTCGGGTCCGAACAGGTCCTGCACGTAGATCGAGCGATGGTCGATCGCCTTCAGGCCGTCGGGAAGCTGCTCGGCATCGAGCCCCGCCGGCGCCATGATGACCGGACCTTCTGCCGACATGCCGAGCAGCACGGCGTGGTCCAGCCGCGCCTCGAGCCGTCGCGCCTCCTCGACGCTGTGATAGGCTTCGAGGCCGCGACCGGTGGTCTTGAGGTGCAGCCGGCCGGCGCGGCTCAGCAGCACGCGCGCCGAAGGGTCGGCGAGCGCGCGCGGCAGGCTGGTCTCGTCGCGGTTCTCGGCCTGGCGGTCGATGGCGTTGCCGGAAAAGCCGACGAACTGGCTGGGCTCGCGCGCGGGCGCGTCGAAAAACGGAAAGGGCATGGGGTTCACCGGATCGTGGTATGGTCTGTCAGAAGGCGGCGCGCAAGGCCCCGGCCAGCGTCCGCAATTCGTCGCCGCGGTAGGGCTCCCGCGGCTCCCGGCCCCATGCCGGGGAGGGCCAGCCGGCGTCGCCCGCCTGGCGCGCGATGACATGGACGTGAAGCTGGCGCACCCGGTTGCCGAGAACGGCCGTGTTGATCTTGTCGCAGCCCGTATACTGCTTCAGGGTCTGGCCGACCATGTTGATCTCGAAGGTGAGCATCGCCTGGTCGAGCGGCGTCAGCTCGTGCGTCTCCTCGATGCCGGGCCGCTGCGGCACGAGCACCAGCCACGGCCAGCGCCGGTCGTTCATCAGCCGCAATTCGCACAGGCCGAGCCAGAGCACCGGATGGGTGACCGCCTCCAGGCGCGCGTCGAGCTCGAATCCGCCATGTCCCCCCGCCAGCATGGATGCTCCTCCTTTTCGCACGCTAGCAGAGCGTTGCGGCCCCGCAAGCGGTTCGTTGCGGCCGCTGCGCCGCCGCCCTTGCAATTGCGGCCCGGATTGTCGATATGAGACGCGGGAGGTTGGTTGGTGGACGATCCACTCGCCAACCGGGTCAGGTCCGGAAGGAAGCAGCCCCAACGAGCCCGGACCGGGTCATCGTTCCAGCCTCCCGCCTCATCTGCCCAGCCGCCTCCGGGTGATGCGCGTGCGCGACATTGACGGCGCGCGGCGGCAGGGCGACATTCCGGCCGTCCGCCGCGGCGGACATCCGCTGCGACAATGGAGCCCGCCCGGCATATGAGCGACAGCGCCTCCGACCAGACCGGCCGCCCCGCCGCCTACCGGGTGCTGGCGCGGAAATACCGGCCGCGCGATTTCTCCGGCCTCGTCGGCCAGGAGCCGATGGTGCGGACGCTGACCAACGCCTTCGCCTCGGGCCGCATCGCGCAGGCCTGGATGCTGACCGGCGTGCGCGGCGTCGGCAAGACCACCACCGCCCGCATCCTCGCCCGCGCGCTCAACTACCAGACGAAGACCGTCGACCGGCCGAGCATCGAGCTGGCCGAGCCCGGCGAGCATTGCCAGGCGATCATGGAAGGCCGGCATGTCGACGTGATCGAGATGGACGCGGCCTCGCACACCGGCGTCGACAACATGCGCGAGATGCTGGAGCAGGTGCGCTACGCGCCGGTCTCCGCCCGCTACAAGGTCTACATCATCGACGAGGTCCACATGCTCTCCGGCGGGGCGTTCAACGCCATGCTGAAGACGCTGGAGGAACCGCCGCCGCATGTGAAGTTCATCTTCGCCACGACCGAGATCCGCAAGGTCCCGATCACCATCCTGTCGCGCTGCCAGCGCTTCGATCTGCGCCGCATCGACGCCGCCCTCATCAAGGCCGATCTCGCCCGCATCGCCGGGCTGGAGGGAGTGGAGGCCGACGACGAGGCGCTGGCCATGATCGCGCGCGCCGCCGAAGGCTCGATGCGCGACGCCCAGTCGATCCTCGACCAGGCGATCGCGCATGCCGCAGGCAAGGTGACGGCGGGCGACGTGCGCGACATGCTCGGGCTCGCCGACCGCGCCCGCATCATCGACCTGTTCGAGGCCCTGATGAAAGGCGACGTCGCGGCCGCCCTCGCCGAATTCCGCGCGCAGTATGACGCGGGTGCGGACCCTGCGACGGTGCTCAACGATCTCGCCGAGTTCAACCATCTGGTGACCCGGCTGAAATTCGTGCCGGATGCGGCGCGCGACGCCACGCTGTCGCAGGACGAGCGCACGCGCGGCGCCGCGTTTTCCGCGAGCCTGCCGGTGCGCGCGCTGTCGCGTAGCTGGCAGATGCTGCTCAAGGGGATTTCGGAGACGCAGGCGGCGAGCCGGCCGGCCAACGCGGCCGAGATGGTGCTGATCCGCATTGCCCATGCCGCGAACCTGCCGACGCTCGACGAGGCGCTGAAGGCGGTCGAGGACGGCCGCTCCGGCGCTGCGGCCCCTGCTGCGGGCGGCCCCGTTGCCGCTTCGCCCGCGCGTCCCCCGTCATCCGGTGGCGGCGCGCACGCCGTCTCGCAGGCGCGCATGCCTTCGGCTCCCGGTGGCGGCCAGGCGATGCGGTTGGTCGAGAGCCTTCCGCAGCAGGCCGCATCCCCGCTGCCGGCGCCTGAGCCGGACGATGCGCCGGGCGTCGCGATCGCCACGCTGGCCGACATCGCCGCGCTTGCCGACAGGCACCGCGATCTCGCCTTCAAGGTGCAGTTCAAGCATGCGGTGCGCCCGGTCAGCATCCAGCCCGGCCGCCTCGAGGTGAGCCTGACGGCCGATGCGCCGCGCACCATGCTCAACGATCTTTCGGCCAAGCTGAAGGAATGGACCGGCCGCAACTGGATCGTCTCGCTGTCGCGCGGGGAGGGCGGTCCGACGCTTGCCGAGGAGGAGGAGCGGCGGCGCGAGACGGCGATGACCGATGCCCGCGCCGATCCGGCCGTGGCGGCGATCCTGGACGCCTTTCCGGGCGCCCGCATCGTCAATGTGCGGTTGCCGCAGGGCTCGGTCGAGACGACCGGGGACGATATCGGCGTCATGGCCGATCCTGGCCTCGACGAGCCCGGCGACGACGACGACATCTGAACGCAACGGAGTATGCGATGAAGGACCTCATGGGCCTGATGGGCAAGGCGAAGGAGATGCAGGCCAGGTTCCAGGCCATGCAGGAAGAGATCGCCGGTATCGAGGTGTCCGGCCAGTCCGCCGGCGGTCTGGTCAAGGTGACGCTGACCGGCAGGTTCGAGATGAAGGCGCTGGACATCGATCCGTCGCTGTTCAGGGAAGACGACGTCGAGATCCTCGAGGACCTCGTCCTGGCGGCCCACAACGACGCCAAGTCCAAGGTCGAGCAGACGATGCAGCAAAAGACCCAGGAGCTGACGGCCGGCCTGCCGATCCCGCCGGGGATGAAGCTGCCATTTTAGGGCAATAGGTGAATAGGGCAGTAGGGCAATAAGCAAGAAGCCCGGCTGCCGGTATCATGCCCTATTGCCTTGCTGCCCTATTGCCTTACTGCCTTAGCCCATGTCCAAGCGAATCGCCGGCCCCGAGATCGAGCGTCTGATCCAGCTTCTGGCCAAGGTGCCGGGGCTCGGCCCGCGCTCGGCCCGTCGCGCCGCCCTGCACCTCATCAAGAAGAAGGACCAGCTGCTGGCGCCGTTGTCGGCGGCGATGGCCGACGCGGTCGACAAGGTCCGCGTATGCTCGACCTGCGGCAATGTCGATACGTCCGATCCCTGCACCGTCTGCACCGACGAACGCCGCGACCGCTCGCTGCTGATCGTCGTCGAGGACGTTGCCGACCTGTGGGCGCTGGAGCGCTCCGGCGCCATGAACGCGCGCTATCACGTGCTCGGCGGCACGCTGTCGCCGCTCGACGGCATCGGCCCGGACGACCTGTCGATCGGCAAGCTGGTCAGCCGCGTGGCCGAGGGCGAGGTCAAGGAGGTGATCCTCGCCGTCAACGCCACCGTCGAGGGCCAGACGACCGCGCACTACATCACCGACCAGCTTTCGGGGCTCGGTGCCCGGGTGACGCGGCTGGCGCACGGCGTGCCAGTTGGCGGTGAGCTGGACTATCTCGACGAGGGCACCATCGCCGCTGCGCTGAAGTCGCGCACCGCGTTTTGACGCCTGGCGCCGTCGTGGCATGATTTCGCGGATTCATTCGGAGGAAACGCGGACCGTGCCGGCTTTTTCACGCCCCCTTGTCCTGATCGTGCTTGCGCTCGCCCTCTTTGCCCCTCCCTCCTTCGCGCAGTCGGTCGATACGCAGTTCCGCGACTGGCTCGCGCGCGACCTGTGGCCGGCGGCGCGGGCGAAGGGCATATCCAGGAAGACGTTCGACGAGGCCTTTGCGGGCGTGAAGCCGAACCTCAAGCTGCCGGATCTCGTCCTGCCGGGCCAGAAGCCGGACGTGCCGAAGGAGCAGCATCAGGCCGAGTTCCGCTCGCCCGGCGCCTATTTCACGGAAAACACCGTGCGTGCGGTCACCGGCGGCGGGCGCAGCAGGCTCAAGACCCATGCCGACACGCTGGCCCGCATCGAGCGGAGCACGGGCGTGCCGCCGGCGATCGTCCTGGCGATCTGGGGGCGCGAGTCCGGCTTCGGCAATGCGAAGATCCCCTATGACGCCATCGAGGTCCTCGCCACGAAGGCGTTTCTGTCGACCCGCAGGCAGATGTTTCGCGAGGAGATCCTGGCCGCGCTGGCGATGATCGAGCGCGGCGTGCCGCGCGCGGCGCTGAAATCCTCGTGGGCCGGGGCGCTCGGCCAGCCGCAGTTCCTTCCCACCTCCTTTCTCGATCATGCCGTCGATGGCGACGGCGACGGCCGGGTCGACATCTGGAATTCCGAACCCGACACGCTCGCATCGATCGCAGGCTATCTTGCCCGTCACGGCTGGGCGAGGGGACGCGACTGGGGCTTCGAGGTGAACGTGCCCGACGGCGTCTCCTGCGCGCTGGAGGGGCCGGACCGGGGCAGGAAGATATCCGAATGGGCCGCGCTCGGCATCCGGCGCGTCAGCGGGCGCGATTTTCCCGCGCATGAAGCGCGCCTCGACGGCTATCTGATGATGCCCGCCGGCCGGCACGGCCCGGCCTTCATCGTCACGCCGAATTTCTACGTGCTCAAGACCTACAACGAGAGCGATCTCTATGCGCTCTTCATCGGGCACGCGGCCGACCGCATCATGGGCGGCGACCGCCGCTTCGCCAGCGGCTGGGGCGAGGTCGGGGGGCTTTACCGCTCAGACGTCGCCGACATGCAGCGGGGGCTGGAAAGGCTCGGCTACGACGTCGGCGGGGCGGACGGGCTGGCCGGATTCCGGACGCGCCGCGCTATCGGCGACTGGCAGCACAGGAACGGTCGCGAGCCGACATGCTTCCCCGACGCGG
>ENA-UOVV01000498-UOVV01000498.1-compost-metagenome-genome-assembly--contig:-NODE-498-length-45657-cov-15.878404_pt1 | contig 45657 bp, 37 predicted proteins | sample MGYA00238155_ERZ761577 | MGnify/ENA primary metagenome ERZ761577 (study PRJEB28898, sample SAMN06268775) | compost metagenome | isolation source: Emeryville, CA | place: USA:Emeryville, CA | collected... | reverse complement strand
ATCTGCAGGATTTCGGCGCGCTTCTTCTCGCCGCCCGAGAAGCCGACATTGAGCGGCCGCTTGAGCATGTCCATGTTCATCTGCAGCGAGCCGGTGGCCTCGCGCACGCGCTTCAGGAAATCCGGCACCTTCAGCGGCTCCTCCCCGCGCGCCTTGCGCTGCGAGTTCATCGCCACCTTGAGAAATTCCATCGTCGCGACGCCGGGGATCTCCATCGGATACTGGAAGGCGAGGAAGATGCCTTTCGCCGCGCGCTCGGCCGGATCCATCTCGAGGATCGATTCCCCGTTGTAGAGAATCTCGCCCTCCGTCACCTCATAGTCCTCGCGGCCTGCGAGGATATAGGAAAGCGTCGATTTGCCGGAGCCGTTGGGGCCCATGATGGCGGCCACCTCGCCAGCCTTCACCGTCAGGTTGAGGCCGCGGATGATCTCGGTGCCATCCTCGGCGATGCGGGCGTGCAGGTTCCTGATTTCGAGCATTTCTCTTACATCCAGTTCAATATCGTTCGGGGCTTCGATCCGGTGGAGCGGCAGATCCCTCGGGACAAGCCCGGGGATGACGACACCACCGTCTGCTCGGAGATGACGATCCGCAAGGGCATCATCCCACGCTCCCTTCCAGGGAAATGCCGATCAGCTTCTGCGCCTCGACGGCGAATTCCATCGGCAGTTCCTGGATGACGTCCTTGACGAAGCCGTTGACGATCAGCGCGATCGCCTCCTCCTCCGGGATGCCGCGCTGCATGACGTAGAAGAGCTGGTCTTCGGAGATCTTGGACGTGGTCGCCTCGTGCTCCAGCCGAGTTGAGGCGTTCTTCGCCTCGATATAGGGCACGGTGTGCGCCCCGCAATTGGAGCCGATCAGCAGCGAATCGCAATTGGTGAAATTGCGCGCGCCCTCCGCCTTGCGGTGAACCGACACCTGGCCGCGATAGGTGTTGTTGGAATACCCCGCCGAGATGCCCTTGGAGATGATCCGGCTCACCGTGTTCTTGCCCAGATGGATCATCTTGGTGCCGCTGTCGATCTGCTGGTGGCCGTTCGACACCGCGATCGAATAGAACTCGCCGTGGCTGCCGTCGCCCCGCAGGATGCAGGACGGATATTTCCACGTGATCGCCGAGCCGGTCTCCACCTGCGTCCACGAGATCTTGGACCGCGCGCCGCGGCAGTCGCCGCGCTTGGTGACGAAGTTGTAGACCCCGCCCTTGCCCTCGGCATCGCCCGGATACCAGTTCTGCACGGTCGAATACTTGATCTCGGCATCGTCGAGCGCGATCAGCTCGACTACTGCGGCGTGAAGCTGGTTCTCGTCGCGCTGCGGTGCCGTGCAGCCTTCCAGATAGGATACGTAGGCCCCCTCATCGGCGATGATGAGGGTGCGCTCGAACTGGCCGGTGTTCTTCTCGTTGATGCGAAAATAGGTGGACAGCTCCATCGGGCAGCGCACCCCCTTCGGCACGTAGACGAAGGACCCGTCGGTGAAGACCGCCGAGTTGAGGGTGGCGTAGAAATTGTCGCTGACCGGTACCACCGAGCCGAGATATTTGCGCACGAGTTCCGGATGCTCGCGGATCGCCTCGGAGATCGAGCAGAAGATGACGCCCGCCTTTGCGAGCTCCTTGCGGAAGGTCGTCACCACCGAGACGGAATCGAACACCGCGTCGACCGCGACGCGGCCGGAGGCATAGACGTTGTCGCTTCCGGCCTCGGCGTCGCCCGGCGCCGCCTTGCGCACGCCGGCAAGGATTTCCTGCTCCTTGAGCGGGATGCCGAGCTTCTCGTAGGTCCGCAGCAGCTCGGGGTCGACCTCGTCCAGCGATGCCGGCCCGGTCATGCCCTTGGGCGCCGCGTAATAGTGGATGTCCTGGAAGTCGATCTTCGGATAGCTGACGCGCGCCCAGCTCGGCTCTTCCAGCGTCAGCCAGCGGCGGAAGGCGCCGAGCCGCCATTCCAGCATCCATTCCGGCTCGTCCTTCTTGCCGGAAATGAGCTTGATGATGTCCTCGTTGAGGCCCTTGGGGGCCTTGTCCGTCTCGATCGAGGTCTCGAACCCGTATTTGTACTGGTCCACGTCGATCTTGCGGACCTGCTCGATCGTTTCCTGCACAGCAGGCATTGGCGTTCTCCATCCTTGCCGGAGTCAAGGTCCGGCAGTTGCAGACGTCGTATGTGGCCGCCTCGGCGGCCCCCTTCATGTAGTGCGTCCGCAGCCCGATTGCATCGGGCCAGCGCGGCCGCACATATATGCATGGCGACCGGTCAGGCCGCCCGGTTCTGCTCCGCCTTGCGGCCGGCCATGGAAGCCAGCGCCGAGCGGAACATCTCGATCTCCCCCGCAGCCGTGGAATGGCCGATCGAGACGCGCAACGCGCCCTCCTCCCGATCGTGGCCCATCGCCTTGAGCACGTGGCTCGGGCCGACCCGCCCCGACGAGCAGGCCGAGCCGGCCGACAGCGCGACGCCCGCGAGGTCGAAGGCGATCTGCGCGGTTTCGGCCTTGATGCCGGGCAGCGTGAAGAAGCTCGTATTGGCGAGCCGCGGCGCACGCTGCCCGTAGAAGACGGCATCGGGCGCCAGTTCGCGCACGCCCTGCTCCAGCAGGTCGCGCATCTTCGCGACGGCCGCCATCTCGGGAAGGAGCTGGCGGGCAAGCCTCGCGGCGGCGCCGAAACCCGCGATCGCAGCGACGTTCTCCGTCCCGGCGCGATGGCCCTTCTCCTGGCCGCCGCCGCGCACCAGCGGTGCCGGCATCATCAGGTCGGCCACGCCGACGATGGCGCCGGCGCCTTGAGGGCCGCCGATCTTGTGCGAAGACAAGATGAGGAAATCTCCACAACCATCTGCGATATCTATCGGAATCCGCCCGGCAGCCTGGACGGCATCGACGACGAGCACGCCGCCGGCCGCCTTCACGATCCGGGCGATCTCGCCGACCGGCTGGACGACCCCGGTCTCGTTGTTGGCGGCGTGGACGGCCACCAGCGGCAGGCCGCCCGCGCGGTCGTGCGCCGCCAGCATCGCCTCCAGCCCGGCAAGATCGGCGATGCCGTCGGCATCCACGCCGAAGACGGACATGTCGGCTGCCGCAAACCGCCCGCCCGAAAGCAGGCACGGGTGATCCGCGGCACAGACGTGAAGATGCGACATGCGCAGCGGCGCCCGCCCCATCCGCCAGTCGGGCGTCAGCAGCGTCGAGGCCGCCTCGGTGGCGCCCGACGTGAAGACGACATGCGCCGGCGCAGCCCCGACCAGCGCCGCGACGTCCCGCCGCGCGGCCTCGACAAGCCGCCGCGCCGCGCGCCCGGTGCCATGCACCGAAGAGGCATTGCCCCCCGCGTCCAGGGCGGCCAGCATCGCCGAGCGCGCCTCCGGCAGCAGCGGCGCGCTTGCGTTGTGGTCGAGATATGCGCGCGGTACGATCATCGAACGGTCAGGATTGCTTCACTCTCGAAACGCCGGGGCGCGTTATTTCCTTGAAATCGAAGGCAGCGCCATCCTATCTACGCTGCTGCCGCTGGCGCGCGTCCGCGCTCCAGTTTTGAATAGTTCTAAATTGGTTCTATGGAGCCGTTTGGGCCCAGTCAAGTGCGCGAACGGGGGTTCGGCGCAAATCCTGACAAATCTGCCCAACTTTGTAACGGAGTCACGCATGCCAGAGGTCATTTTCGCCGGTCCCGCTGGGCGCCTGGAAGGCCGCTACCAGCCCGCCAAGGCGAAGAGCGCCCCGATCGCGATCATCCTGCATCCGCACCCGCAGTTCGGCGGCACGATGAACAACAAGATCGTCTACGACCTCTTTTATATGTTCCAGAAGCGCGATTTTACCACCCTGCGCTTCAATTTCCGCGGCATCGGCCGCAGCCAGGGCGAGTTCGACCACGGCACGGGCGAGCTCTCCGACGCGGCTTCCGCGCTCGACTGGGTGCAGTCGCTGCATCCCGATTCGAAGAGCTGCTGGGTCGCCGGCTATTCCTTCGGCGCCTGGATCGGCATGCAGCTCCTGATGCGCCGGCCGGAGATCGAGGGCTTCATATCGATCGCGCCCCAGCCCAACATCTACGATTTCTCCTTCCTCGCCCCCTGCCCCTCCTCCGGCCTCATCATCCACGGCGACGCCGACAAGGTCGCGCCGCCGAGGGACGTCCAGGGCCTCGTCGACAAGCTGCAGTCGCAAAAGGGCATCACCATCACGCAGAAGACCATGGCCGGCACCAACCACTTCTTCTCCGGCCAGGAGGATCTGCTGATCGAGGAATGCTCGGATTATCTCGACCGGCGCCTGCGAGGCGAGCTCGCCGACCCGCGCCCCAAGCGCCTTCGCTAGCCTCCCGCTCCCGCCGCCGGAAAAGCGCGCGCGGCCGCTGTTTTCCCGTCTTTCGCGAGGCGGGAAAACCGCGTGCCGCGCTCGACAGCCGGCTTGACGCGTGAGACGCTTCCGCCGTGCGAATCATCGCCTGTAAAGGGGACATACCGTCGTGAGCAAATTCGAGCTTTACAAGGACAAGAAAGGCGAGACGCGTTTCCGGTACCGCGCCAGCAATGGCGAGATTGTTTTCAGTTCCGAAGGCTACAAGGCCAGGGCCTCGGCGATGAAGTCGATCGAGTCCCTCAAGAAGAACGTGTCGACCGCGGAGGTGGTCGAGGAGGCCGCCAAGGCACCAGCTAGGAAGCCGGCCGCGGCCAAGGCGCCCGCAAAGGCGAAGGCGCCCGCCAAGGCCAAGGCCAAGCCTGCCGCGAAGCCGGCGGCAGCGGCCGCGAAGACGGCGGCACCGAAAAAGAGCGCCGCGCCGAAGGCGAAGGCGCCAGCCAGGAAGACGGCCGCCAAGGCGAAGGCCTGAGCCGGACGATCGGGATCGCCCGGCTTCGTTGTCGAGCCGGGTGATTTTTACCGGGCCGATCTGCGGCCCGACATTTTTCGTGATCCCGCCGGCTCCACGCGCATGGAACGGCCGGACGAGCAGCTGTGCGGCAGCGGTTGTGGTTTGCGTCGGAACGGTGCTAAAGCGCCGCCGATCCGCCATGCGGCGGGCGCTTCCGACGAGATCACGATGACCGCCTTCAAATCCGACTTCCTGCGCGCGCTGTCCGAGCGCGGCTTCATCCACCAGATTTCCGACGAGAGCGGGCTCGACCACCTGTTCGCCACCGAAACGGTGACGGCCTATATCGGCTTCGACGCGACGGCGAAGAGCCTGCATGCCGGTTCGCTGATCCAGATCATGATGCTGCACTGGATGCAGAAGACGGGCCACCGGCCGATCGCCCTGATGGGTGGAGGCACCTCGATGATCGGCGACCCGTCCTTCAAGGACGAGGCGCGCAAGCTCCTGACGCCGGCCGACATCGAGAGCAATCTCGCCGGTATCCGCCGCAACTTCGCGCCCTATATCCGCTTCGGCGACGGGCCGGGCGACGCGATCATGGCCAACAATGCGGACTGGCTCATGGACATCAGGTATGTCGAGTTCCTGCGCGACGTCGGCCGGCATTTCTCGGTCAACCGCATGCTGTCCTTCGACAGCGTCAAGCTCAGGCTCGACCGCGAGCAATCGCTGTCGTTCCTGGAGTTCAACTACATGATCCTCCAGGCTTACGATTTCGTGGAGCTGAACCGGCGCTACGGCACGCGGCTGCAGATGGGCGGCTCCGACCAGTGGGGCAACATCGTCAACGGCATCGACCTAGGCCACCGGATGGGTACGCCCCAGCTCTTTGCGCTGACCTCGCCGCTGCTGACCACGGCGTCGGGCGCCAAGATGGGCAAGACGGCGGCCGGCGCGGTCTGGCTCGATGCCGAGATGATGAGCCCGTACGATTTCTGGCAATACTGGCGCAACACCGAGGACGCCGATGTCGAGCGCTTCCTGAAGCTCTATACCACGCTGCCGCTGGATGAGATCGCCAAGCTGGCGGCGCTCGGCGGGGCCGAGATCAACGAGGCCAAGAAGGTTCTCGCGACCGAGGTGACCGCCATGCTGCATGGCCGGCCGGCAGCGGAAAGCGCGGCCGATACGGCCCGCAAGACCTTCGAGGAAGGCGCGCTCGCCGAAAGCCTTCCCTCCATCGACGTGCCGTCGGCCGAGATCGCGGCCGGCATCGGCGTGCTGGCCCTGTTCGTGCGCGCGGGCCTCGCCGCATCGAACGGCGAGGTGCGCCGCCAGATCCAGGGCGGCGGCGTGCGCCTCAACGACCAGCCCGTGTCCGACGACCGCCGCGTCGTGGGAACCGGCGACCTGACGGGCGACGGGGTTATCAAGCTGTCGATGGGCAGGAAGAGGCACGTTCTGGTGCGCGCGGGCTGAAGCCGCCCCCTCCCCGCCCGCGTGAGAGGCGGACGATCACCGGTACTCGAAAATGGACCGGAAGATGCCGGGCGCGACGACCGATAGCGGGTTGACCTCCAGCTTCGGTTCCGAGGTCTTGCCAGCCAGTCGGAACGTGATGCCGATCAGGCCCCTGTCGCGGCCATTGCCGAGAATCTGCCCGAGCAGCGGTATCTCCCCGAAGATCCGGTTCAGCCCGTAGGCCGGCATGAAGGTGCCGGTGATGGCCATGTTGCCGTTGCCGTCGAACAGCGTGCCCTGGAACGTGCTGCCGATGTCGGGCCCGCGCACCACGCCGTCGGTGAGCGAAAGATAGCCCTTGCCCTTCTCGATGCGCGCGAAGCCGCGCTCGAACTTGGCCTGCGACACGTCGAGGTCGCCGCGCACCGCCTGGTTGAGCGAGCGGTCGCCGCCGGGGGGCGCCTTGCTGACGATCGATTCCAGCCGCGCCTCGTTGACGATCGCGAAGCTGCGAAGGTCGATCTGGCCCGTGAGCGGGCCTCCGACCCGCCCCGAAAGCGACAGGGCGGCGGTGCCGCCGTAAAGATGCGCATAGGTGTCGAGAAAGCGCAGCACCGCTCCGGCATCGCCGGCCTGCGCCTCGATCTTGCGGCCGCCGCCGGCCGTCGCGTCGACCACGGTCACCCGGGCGCCCGTGCGCGTCACCGCCGAGGCGCGAATGCCGCCTACGGTCGTGCCGGCCGCCGAATAGGCGAGCTTGACGTCTTTCAGCACCTCGCCATGGAAGCCGCCGACCTCGTCCACCCGAGCCTCGATCGAAATGTCGTCTGCCGCCGCCGGCGCGCCGTCCGGTGCCGCCGCCCCCGTCAGATCGCCGAAGCGGCGGATCACCGGTCGCGCGTCGAACGACGCCCCGTTGACCGAAACCGTATAACCGCCCCGCCTGCGCTGGACCGAAGCGCGGACATCGTCGCCGCGATTGAGCGCAAAGCGCGAGAATTGCGCAGCAGCAAGCCCGTCGCCATCCACCGTCAGGTCGCCGGCGGCTCCGAATCCCTCGCCGTCGAGCCGAAAATCGGAAAGCCGGGAAACCCCGTCTTTCGACGACAGCACGAAGCGCGCCCGTGCGGGAACCCCGGCGCCTTTCGTCCAGCCCACCCACGGCAGCGACAGGACCGTGCCGCCGAGGTCGATGTCGACCTTCTGCCGCCCCTCGCCGAGCGCTTCCAGCTCGACGACGAACGGGCCGCTCACCAGTGACGACAGGCCCGGAAACAGCTTGTCGCGGGAGGCGTTGTCGAGATGCAGCCTGGCCGTCAGCGAGCGCTTGCCCGTATCCCGCAACGGCTCGTTCAGGGAGATTTCCGCGGGAACGCCGTTGAGCCTGGCCGTCGCCTGGATCACGGCACGCTCGGGGCGCGCGGAGATCGTGCCGGTCGCCGCGGTGACGAGCTGCCCCTCGAAAGGCTTGGCGATCGAGAGGTCCGAATAGGCGAGGTCGACCTGCCAGTCGAGGTCGTCGAGGGCGGGGCTGGCGTCCGGTCCGCGCTCGAGCGGAATGCGTGCGTCGATCCTGCCCGTCATGTCGCCGCTCAGGCTCTCCGGCGCGAGGTCGACGAAACGTTCCATATTGATCGGATCGTAGGACCCCATTTCGGCGACCGCGGCCGCCTCGCCCTCGATCTCGATATCGAGGTCGCCGACAAGGGCGCGCAGATGGGCATCGGCGATCCTGAAGGTGCCGTTGCGCGCCGCCAGCGTGCGCCCGCTCGGCATGAACACGGTGCCGGACGTCAGGGCGATGTCGACATCGGTTCCCTTGAAGTCGATCGCGCCAACCGCGTCGCGCACCGGCGGGATGGTCCCGGTGACGTCGAAGCGCGTCCCGCGTACCTCAAAATGGCCGGAAATCTCCTCCGGCGCGAGCGGCACGTCGGTAGCCAGGCTGCCGGGTCGGGCATCGAGCACGAGCTGACCGTCCTCGATCACTCCGCCGTACACGTTCGCCAGCGCCCATTCGCGCGCCTTGGACGCGGCGAACCAGGGCCACAGCGATTTCGCATAGCCGACCGGCAGCCCGGAGACGGTGATGGCGAGCGCAAGCGCGGGCGTCTCCGACCCGGCGAGCGTCATCGACCCGGAGCCGACGACGTCGCCCTGATCCGTCCGCACCACGATCTCGTCGGCCATGAGCTGCTGCCAGTCGTTCGACACGCGGCCGGCGGCGCGGATGGCTGCCGGCAGCGGCGGCTCGTTCGCGTCGGTCGGCGCGAGCACAACGCCGTCGCTGACCAGTTCGAACCGGTAATAGGGCAGCGAGGCCGTCTCGTCGTTCGGCGCCGGCTGCGGCCCCAGCGCGCCTGAAAAGACGAGCCGGGAGCGGCCCGCATCGATCTCTATACGGGAGAACTCCACCTTGTCGGTGCCGCCCGCGACCATGAACTCGACCGTGCCGCCGGCGCTCAGCGCGCTGCTGCGGCGAAACTTGAGCTGCGTGCCGGAAAACGCCAGCCGCGCCGATATCTCGCCCGCGCCGGCATTTGCCGACTGGTCGCCCGCAAGGTCGAGCGAGAACGAACCCGGCCAGAAATGCGGGGCGTCGGGGTCGGCGCGCATCTCCTGCGGCACCGGCGCGCTGGTGGGCTCCGACATCAGCTTGAGCGCGAAGGAGGCTGCGCCGGGCTCCGCATGCGGCCGCATCGCCTCGCCATCGATCGCCACCTTCTGGCCGTCGACGTCGAGCTGCGCTTCCACGCGCAGCCTTTCCGGGCTCTCACGAACGATGGTCGCGCTTTCCACATGCACCGACTGCAGCGGCAATGCGGCCGGCAGGCGCAACTCGACATCGCTGAGCGCGAACGAGCCTTTCCCCGACGGGCTGACCGCGTCGAATGCACGGTGCACTTCCACGAACACCGCCGTCAGCAATTCGTCGGCATCGATCATCCCGTCGTCGCCGCCGATCGCCTTGCGCCAGTTGCCGCCGCCCTCTCCCTGCCATCCGGAAAGGTCGATGCGGGCATCCGACAGCGAGGCGCTGCCCAGCTCGATGCGTCCCGTGAGCAGCGGCAGGAGATGCAGTCCGAAACGCAGCTTGCCCGCGCGGATATGCGGTGCCCGTCCATCGCCGGACGCGATCTCGACAGCCTCGAGATCCAACGCGACGAAGCGCGCGCGGTCGAGCGAGATGCGGGCGGGGCCGAGGCTTGTTTCCACCGGCTGGCCGGCCAGCCGCGAAAGCGCCGCTTGCGCCTCCTCGCGCAGGCGATCGCCATTGAAGCCGAAGCTGCCGACCGCGAGCACCAGCGATGTCAGTACGACGCACAGCGCGGCAACGGCAATCGCCACCCCCGCGACCAGCCTGCCGAGGCCGTGGACCTTGCGCAGCCGCTCGTGGCGCATCGGCTGCTGACGCGCGGAAGGATAGGTATGCAGCCCGGCGATTTCGCCGCGCCTGAAACGGATCTTCTCGTGCTTCAGTTTCAACTCGGTCCGGCCGGTTGCGAAAACGACAATCGGGAGATGGACGAATCCCCCTTCGACATTATAACTCCGGCGCGTATTTCAAAGACCCGGACGGCCATCATGCATCCTTCACCGCTTGCGGTCGGCGCGCAGGCGCCGGATTTCGAACTGCCACGGGATGGCGGGGGCACGCTGCGGCTGTCGGCGTTACGCGGCCGCCCGGTCGTCCTCTATTTCTACCCCAAGGACGACACCACGGCCTGCACGGCCGAGGCGGTGGGGTTCTCCGCCCTCGCGGACCGGTTCGCGCGCGCCGGTGTGTCCGTAATCGGCGTCTCCCCCGACAGCCCAAAGAAACATGACAAATTCAAGGCCAGACACCGGATCTCGGTCGCCCTGGTCTCCGACGAGGCGCACGCGGCGCTGGAAGCCTATGGCGTCTGGGGCGAGAAAACCATGTTCGGCCGCAAATATATGGGCGTCATCCGCACCACCTTCCTCATCGACGCCGACGGGCGGGTCGCGCGCGTGTGGCCCCGTGTCAGCGTCGCCGGCCATCCCGAGGACGTGCTCGCGGCCGCACAGGCGCTGGTGGCTGCCGATCGGTGAATGGAACCGCGCCGCCCCCGCGGCGTTGCTCCGTCACCATCGCGGCTTTTCACGGAGCAAACCATGCGCAGCGTTCTTCTGTGGGCTCTCGGCGTGCCCATTCCGATCATCATCCTGATCTGGCTGCTTTACTGAGGGCACGGGCGTCGCCGGCCCGCGCCAATCGCGCGCGGATCGGTTCTGCAAAAGCTTTGTTAACCCTAACGATGTGTAATCCGCTCCCGAAAGCTCCAGTCAGTTCGGGTGGTCGGAATTGCAGCAGACCAAAGCAGCCGCCGTCTTCGGCAAGCGCCGGGAACCGCACACCGTCATCATCGCGCATGGCGACAGGATCCGGCATTTCACCGTCCGTCCGTGGCTGTTGGCGACCCTGGGCTCGGTTCTCTCGGCCGTTGCCATCGGCTACCTGCTGGCAACGTCCTATCTCGTTCTGCGCGACGACCTCATCGGCGCCTCGATCGCCCGCCAGGCACGCATCCAGCAAGCCTATGAGGACCGCATCGCTGCCTTGCGCGCGCAGGTCGACCGCATCACCAGCCGCCAGCTTCTCGACCAGCAGCTTATGGAAACCAAGGTTTCCGAGCTGCTTCAGCGGCAGTCGCAACTGTCGCGCCAGCATGGCCGGCTGACGCCCATTTTCGAACGCGCCGAAAGCGAGCTGCCGGCCGCGGCACCCGCGCAACCGCCTGCCGGAACGGACCAGCGCGCGCAGATAACGCCGTCCGAACCCGCCTCTATGGCGTCAGCAGCGCCCGATTTCGCCTTCTGGACGACGCGAGGCGCGAGCGCGGACGCGCTTTCGAACGCCGACAAGGCCGACCGGCTGTTCTCGGCCATCAACGCTTCGCTGCGCGCCATCGAAACCGAGCAGATGGACCGCGTGACGACACTGGCCGCGGATGCCGACCGCCAGGCCGACGTCATCGCCGACGCGCTGGAGGCGATCGGGTTCGCGGCCGAGCGCGAGGAAGGCCGCACCGGCATCGGCGGGCCGCTGGTTTCGGTCGACGACAGGTCGACCTTCGACATGCGGGTGCGCGCGCTCGACGAAGCGCTCGCCCGCCTCGAGACCGTCAAGAAGGCGGCGCTGGCGGCCCCCATCCACAATCCCGCGCCGGATTTCGCGATCTCGTCCACCTTCGGCGTGCGGCGCGACCCCCTGCTCGGCACGCCCGCGCTTCATGCCGGCATCGACTTCCGCGTTCCCTACGGCAATGCGGCGCGTGCCTCGGGTGCCGGCACGGTCGTCAAGGCCGGCTGGAACGGCGGCTACGGCCGCATGGTCGAGATCGACCACGGCGACGGCATCACGACCCGTTACGGCCACCTGTCGAAGGTTCTGGTCAAGGTCGGTGACCGCGTCGCGCATGGCACGCCGGTCGGCAAGACGGGCTCGTCGGGCCGCTCCACCGGCCCGCATCTGCACTACGAGGTGCGTCGCAACGGGGTCGCGATCGACCCGCTCCGCATCATCCGCGCCGGCAAGAAGATCGCAGCCCTCCTCTGACCGGCACCGCCGCGAGGATGGGGCAAGGCAGTCCTTGCCCCTATTCGATGTCCGCGACGGCCTCGCCCGAGCTGCCTTCGATGCGATGGGCGAGCGCGGCTTCCATGAATTCGTCGAGATCGCCGTCGAGCACGTCGGACGGGCTGGTGCTTTCCACGCCGGTGCGCAGATCCTTCACGAGCTGGTAGGGCTGCAGCACATAGGATCGGATCTGGTGGCCCCAGCCGATATCCGTCTTGCTCGCCTCCGTCGCGTTGGCGGCGGCCTCGCGCCTCTTCAGCTCTTCCTCGTAGAGGCGCGAACGCAGCATCTCCCACGCCTTGGCGCGGTTCTTGTGCTGCGAGCGCTCCGCCTGGCACGCCACCGCGATGCCGGTCGGGATGTGGGTGATGCGCACGGCCGAATCGGTCGTGTTGACGTGCTGCCCGCCGGCGCCGGACGACCGGTAGGTATCGATCCGGACATCCGATTCCGGGATGGCGATCTCGATCGATTCGTCCACCACCGGATAGACCCACACGCTGGCGAACGAGGTGTGGCGCCGCGCATTGCTGTCGTAGGGCGAGATGCGGACGAGACGATGGACCCCCGATTCCGTCTTCAGCCAGCCATAGGCGCTGTCGCCCTTGACGAGGATGGTCGCCGACTTGATGCCGGCCTCCTCGCCGTCATGCATCTCCAGGACCTCGACCTTCATGCCGCGCCGCTCGGCCCAGCGCGTGTACATGCGCAACAGCATGTTGGCCCAGTCCTGGCTTTCGGTGCCGCCCGCCCCCGCATGGATTTCAAGATAGGTGTCGTTGGCATCCGCCTCGCCCGACAGCATCGTCGCGACCTGTCGCGCGCGGATTTCTCCGGCAAGCGAACGGATCGCCGCTTCGGCGTCGGCGACGATCCCGCCGTCGCCCTCCTCCTCGCCCATCGCGATCAGCTCGACATTGTCGTCGAGCGCCTGCGACAGGCCTCTGATCGCCGTGATGTTTTCCTCTAGGCCCTGACGCTCGCGCATCAGCTTCTGCGCTTCCGCTGGATCGTTCCACAAGGTGGCGTCCTCGGCGCGCATGTTCAGGTAATCAAGCCGTTTTACCGCCTGATCCCAGTCAAAGATGCCTCCTCAGCAGGGCGATCGCCTGCTTGATTTCGTCGACCAGCGTCTCTGTTTCCGTGCGCATGCCGGATGATGATCCTTCTCAAACGGGCAGATGAGGCGCGGAACATAAGGAGGGGGGGCCGGCATGTAAAGCGTCCTCCCGTCACGGTGAAAATCCTGCGGGGCGGGATTGACAGACGGAAACGCTGGCCTATCGTCGGCAGCGGTCAAGGTTCTTTCCTTCCGCTCCGTGCGGCGGGGAAGCTAAGAGGGAATCCGGTGCGACACCGGAGCTGACCCGCAACTGTAAGCGGCGAGCCGCTTTGCCGATTTGTGTCACTGGCACCTCGTGCCGGGAAGACGGGCAAGGCAGCGAAGACCCGCAAGCCAGGAGACCTGCCTGACCTCATAGGGTTCCGTGGTCGGGGTGTGCCACAGGAGCGCGCGCTTTCGCAGCCGGGCCGGTGGCCTTCCTGCAGGGCCCGTTTCCACTTCCCCGTCCGCATCAGGTCGGGGATTTTTCAAATGCAGGACAAGGCAGTTCGGTCAAGCCAGCCGGCCCCGCCCCCGCAGGCCGACCCGCCCGTTGCCGGCCACGCGGTGCTTCTGGTCGCGCGCTACGCCTTCGCCGCCGCGCCGCACCGGGAGATGCAGCGCCTCGCCCGCATGGCCGCGCTTCTGCCGGGTGTCGGCCATGCCGCCTTCTGCTTCGCCGAACAGGGCACGCCGTCGCTGCGCGAGGCACTTCTGGTGCTGCGCAGGGGCGGCTTCCCGGCGATCCTGATCGTGCCGCTCATGCTGCCGATGGAGCCGAGCTTCCTCAACTGGATGACCCGCGCCCTGCGGCGCTGGCAGGCGGAGAGGCCGGGCGGCTGGCCGCGCCTGCACCTTGCCCGCGACATGACCCAGAGCCTCCATTTCGAAACGCTTCTCGCCAGCCTCGTGCGCGGCACGGCTTCCGAGCTGCCGGTCCTGCCGGCCGCCGCCGCGGCGCCCGAGGCTGCGATGGTGCCGGCGCAGAAACGGCGCGTGGTGGTCTGCAACGGCCCGTCGTGCAACTCGGCAGGCGCAGACGCCATTTGGGGGCACCTGCGCAACGAGCAGGAACGCCGCAAGCTGCGCACCGCCGCCGGCGGCACCATGACGGCCAAGAGCACCTGCCTGGGACCCTGCGGCCTCGCGCCGGTCATGCAGGTCTTCCCGGAGGGCACCTATTACGGTGGCGTCACCGAAGCCGCCGTCGACCGCATCATCGACAGGCATCTGCTGGGCGACGAGGTCGCCGAGGAGTTCGCCTACAGGCCGACCGGCCGCAAGCAGCGTCTGCGCAGCGCGAAGCGCTCGCCCGACAAAACCGGACCCTAGGAGACATCATGCGACATTTTACCAGATCGGCCCTGACCGGCCTTCTTACGGCATCCGCCCTGTTCGGCCTGACGGCGCTGGCCTCGGCGCAGGAGGCGCTGCGCGTCGGCGCCACCTTCCTCGTCGGCAGCGCCGACCCGACCAAGGGCTCCGCCGGCTGGGCGCTGGTCAGCCACGGCGTCGGGGAGACGCTTTTCACCGTCGACAGGGACGGCAGGCTGGTGCCGGAGCTGGCTGAAAGCGCCGAGCGCACCGGCGATCTCGAATGGACGGTCAGGCTCGCGGCGGGGCGCTTCTTCTCGGATGGCTCCGCCGTCACCGCCGCCGCGCTCGCCAAGGGCTTCGACAACACCTTCGCGCACAACAAGGCGGCGGCGGCGACCGGCGGCAAGCTGGCCTTCGAAGCGATCGACGACCTGACCCTGCGGGTCACGACCGAGCGGCCCGTGCCCGTCGTCGCCGCGCTGTTCGCCGAATGGCCGCTGATTGCGTATACGCTCGGCAGCGACGGCGCGCCCGTCTATACCGGCCCCTACGCGATCGCCGGCATCGCGCCGGATTCGCATATCGACCTGGTTCCCAACGCCCATTATCCCCGCGCCGAAAGTCGCTCGCCGATCGTGCTGCGCAAGTTCGGCGACGCCCAGACGATGGCGCTCGCCTTCGAGGCCGGCGAACTCGATCTCGCCTTCGGCCTGCCGGCCGAAAGCCTGGCGCGGCTGCGGGCGAACCCGGACGCCACGGTGAAATCGTTCGCGGTCGGCTACCAGTATTACGGCTTCCTCAACAGCGAGCGGCCGGCGCTCGCCGAGGTCAAGGTCAGGCAGGCGATCGACCTTGCCGTCGACCGCGCCCAGCTCGTCGCGGCCATCAACGGCGGCGAGCCGGCGACCGGCGCCTTCGCGCCCTACTTCCCCTTCGTCCCGCAGGATGCGCGCCCGACCGACGCCGCGAAGGCCGCAACCCTGCTCGACGAGGCCGGCTGGGCCGCCGGCGGCAATGGCGAGCGGGCAAGGGACGGGCAGCCGTTGCGCCTGACCGCCGTGGCCTATCCGCAACGGCCGGATCTCGTGACCATGCTGCCGGTGCTGAAGGCCGACCTCGCCAAGATCGGCATCGCCCTCGACACGCGGGTGTCCGAGAACGTTGGCGAGGTCGCCGCGAACGGCGACTTCGACATTCTTTTGTGGGCGCAGCACACCGCCCCCAGCGGCGATCCGGCCTTCTTCTTCAACTCGATGCTGCGCAGCGGCGCGCCGCTCAATTACGGCCGCTACGCCAGCGCGGCGTTCGATGCCGTCATCGACGGTTTCGCGGCGACGGCGGATGCCGGCGAGCGCGCGCGGATCGCGATCGCCGCGCAGGAGAAGCTGTTCGAGGATGCGCCCGTCACCTTCCTCGTCTCGCCGCAATGGCATGTCGGCCTGTCGAAGCGGCTTTCGGGCTACGAGCCGTGGGGATCGGACTATCATGTGATCCGCGCCGACATGGGCGAGACGCGGTAACGGCGCGCCTTGCTCCGCAACGCATGCGCGATCGGCCTGCGCGCGGCCGCCAGCCTGCTGGCGGTCTCCGCGCTCGCCTTCCTCGTGATCGCGTTCATGCCGTCCGACCCGGTGATGATCGCGATCCGCGCCTGGAACCTGCCGGCCGACCCGGCGACGATCGCCGGGCTGCGGGCGCAATGGGGGCTGGATAGCCCCCTGCCCGCCCGCTACCTCCGCTGGCTCGCCGGTTTCGTCACCGGCGACTGGGGCCGCTCCTTCCGCACCGGCGAGCCGGTGCTCGACGAGTTCGCGGCGCGGCTGCCGCTGTCGCTGGCGATCGGGCTCGGCGGGCTCGTGCTTGCCTGCCTCGCCGCGATCCCCATCGGCTTCGCGGCCGCGCTCAGGCCGGACGGGCCGGCCGACCGCGCAAGCCGCCTGCTGGCGGTCGCGGTGCAGGCCGTGCCCGCCTTCTGGCTCGGGCTGGTGCTGGTCTGGGTGCTCGGCGTCAAGCTGCGGGTGATCCAGCCCTTCTCCGGCGGGCCGTCGATCGTGCTCCTGGCCGCTTTCCTCGTGGCCCTTCACTCCACCGGCATGTTCGCCCGGGTCTACCGGCGCGACCTGATCGAGCAGTGCGCCCAGCCGCATTTCCGCACCGCGCTCGCCAAGGGCCTCGACCGCCGCCGGGCATTGTGGCGCCACGGCCATCGCGGCGCCGTCTATGCGATGCTGTCGGCGGTGCGCTCGGAGGCAGGCTGGGCGATCGGCACGACGGCGGCGCTGGAAGTGCTGTTCGGCCTGCCCGGCATCAGCCAGTTCCTCGTGCAGAGCATCGGCGACCGGGATTTCTTCGTGCTTCAGGCCTACGTCATGGTCGTCGCGGTATGGATGCTGGCGGTCAATGCGACCGTCGAGGCGGCGGTCGGCCGGCTCGATCCCCGCTGGCGCGGGAACCGCCCCTGATGCCCGCCACGACGCAGCGCGGTGCGGCCCTTGCCGCAGCGTTGACGATGCTCGCGCTGGCGGGAGCGGTCTGGCAGCCGCACGATCCGGACGCGGTCGACCTCTTGCTGCGCCACGCCGCACCTTCGCTCTCCCACCCGCTCGGCACCGACCATCTCGGCCGCGACCTCGCCTCGCGCATGCTGGTGGCGGCCTGGCGCACCGGGCTGGTCGTCGTCATCGTCGGCGCCATCGGCCTTGCCGGCGGGTCGGTGCTGGGGACGGTCGCTGCCATTCTCGGCGGCTGGCGCGAGCGCCTCATCCTGCGGACGGCCGAGCTGTTCATCGTGGTGCCGACGCTGGTATGGGCGCTGACGGCGGCGGCGCTGTTCGGCCTATCGCCGCTGACGGCAGGCGCCGCGCTCGGCCTTGCCGGCGTCGGGCCCTACGCGTTGTTCGCCAATGCGCTGACGCATCGCGTGCTCGGGCAGCCCTTCGTTCTGGCAGCCGCCGCGCTCGGCGCGGCGCGGCTGCGGCTGATGCTGCGCCATGTGCTGCCCAACACGCTGCCGCTGATCTTCGCCTATGTCGGCAGCCAGGCCGGCCAGTCGGTGATCGCCTACGCCTCGCTCGCCTTCATCGGCCTCGGCGCCGACCCCTCCAAGCCGGACTGGGGCTCGATGCTCTACGAATACCGGATGTTCGTGTTCGACCACCCGATGCTGGCGATCTGGCCGGGCCTCGCCATCGCTGCGGTGACATGGACGCTCAACCGGGCCTTCGATCCGCCCGGCGAGGCCGCACGCCCGGCCCCGCGCCGGCTGCGGCCGGCAGGCGGGCTCAGTAGAGGCCGCCGCCGCCCGACGTGATCGCCTGGCTGGCCGCCGGCGAGAGCAGCTCGCCGCTGCCGGCCGACAGGTCGTCGCCCATGCCGATGACCCAATAGCTGTCGGCGGGGCCCGTGCCGGGCTTGAAGGCCTCGACGATCGAGCCCGGCGCCCGCGGCTCGGTCCGCATGCCGGTCTTGCGGTCGACCGAGATCAGCTTCATGCCGGCCGGAACGGTGAACTCGCCGGGAGGGTTGTCCTTGAGCGCGACCGACATGAATTCCTTGAAGATCGGCGCGGCAAGGCCGCTGCCGGTCGCGCCGCGGCCCATCGGCCTGGGCTGGTCGTAGCCCATGAACACGCCGACCACGAGGTCGCGCGAATAGCCGATGAACCAGGCATCCTTCTCGTCGTTGGTCGTGCCGGTCTTGCCGGCCAGCGGATAGCCGAGCTCTCCGACCGTCGCGCCGGTCCCGCGCCGGACCACGCCTTCCATCATCGAGGTGATCTGATAGGCCGTCATCGGATCCAGCACCTGCTCGGCATTGTCGATCAGCTCCGGCTCGGCCTGGCCGTGCCAGCTGTCCGCCACGCAGCCCTCGCAGCTTCTCTCGTCGTGCTTGAAGACGGTCTTGCCGTAGCGGTCCTGGATGCGGTCGATGAGCGACGGCTTGATCTGCTTGCCGCCATTGGCCATCACCGCATAGGCCGAGACCATGCGCATGACCGTGGTCTCGCCGGAGCCCAGCGCCATCGGCAGGTAGGGCAGCAGGCGGTCATAGACGCCGAAGCGCTCGGCATATTCGACCACGAGGTTCATGCCCATGTCGTTGGCCAGCCGCACCGTCATCAGGTTGCGCGAGCGCTCGATGCCGGCGCGCAGCGTCGACGGGCCGGCCGCCTCGCCGCCGTAGTTCTTCGGCTCCCAGACCTGGTTGCCCTGGACGATGCGGATCGGCGCGTCGAGCACCACCGAGGCCGGCGTGTAGCCGTTGTCGAGCGCAGCCGCGTAGACGATCGGCTTGAACGAGGAGCCGGGCTGGCGATAGGCCTGCGTGGCGCGGTTGAACTCGGACGCGGCATAGGAGAAGCCGCCGACCAGCGCCAGCACGCGGCCCGTATGCGGGTCCATCGCCACCATCGCGCCGCCGATCTCCGGCAGCTGCCGCAGCTCGTAGGCGCCCGGCGCATCCGCCTTGGCGCGCACATAGACCACGTCGCCCGGCTTCAGCACGTCGGCCGGAGACTTGGCCTTGACGAGCTTGCCGTTGACCATGTGGCGCAGGGCCCAGCTCATGTCGGCGAGTGCGACGGAGCCTTCCTCGCGGGTGTCGCCGATCGCGCCCGAAACCTGCGCCGACGGCTTGAGGCCGACCCGCAGCCCCTCGGCATTGGCCTCGAGCACCACGGCGACCTTCCACTCCGGAACGTCGTCGAGGCCCCTCACGTCGAATAGCGGCTTGCCCCAGTCGCCCTCGACGCTGATCGTGGCGATCGGCCCGCGATAGCCGCGCAGCGTGTCGTATTTCTCGAGCCCGTGCTGGAGCGCCTTTCGCGCGACCAGCTGGAGTTGCGGGTCGAGCGTCGTGCGCACCGACAGCCCGCCCTCGTAGAGCGCATCCTCGCCGTAGCGGGCGATGAGCTGGCGGCGCACCTCCTCGGTGAAATACTCGCCGGCGAACAGGTAGGTGCCGCCGCGCCGCGGCGTGACGCCGAGCGGTCCGGCCTTCGCCTTCTCCGCCTCCTCGGCGGAGACGTAGCCGTTCTGGCGCATCTGGTCGATCACCCAGTTCCGGCGCTCGATCGCCCGTTCGGCATGGCGGAACGGATGATAGTTCGACGGGCCTTTCGGAAGGGCCGCGAGATAGGCGACCTCGGCCACCGAAAGCTCGTTGACCGACTTGTCGAAATAGGTGAGCGCCGCGGCGGCGATGCCGTACGCCCCCTGCCCTGCATAGACGAAGCCGAAATAGATCTCGTTCAGATAGAGCTCGAGGATGCGATCCTTCGAATAGGCCTGCTCGATGCGGAACGCCAGCAGCATCTCGCGCACCTTGCGCTCGATGGTCTGGTCGGAGCTGAGCAGGAAGTTCTTCGCGACCTGCTGGGTGATCGTCGAGGCCCCCTGCATGCTCCCGGTCGTCAGGTTGTTGATGACGGCACGGGCCAGGCCGGTCACGTCGATGCCGGGGTGGCTGTAGAAATTCTTGTCCTCGGCCGACAGGAACGCCGCCTTGACGCGGTCGGGTATGGCCTGGATCGGGATGTAGAGGCGCCGCTCGCGAGCGAACTCGGCCATCAGCGCGCCGTCCGAAGCGTGGATCCGCGTCGTCACCGGCGGCTCGTATCTGGCCAGGACCTCGTAGTCGGGCAGGGCCTTGGCGACGTCGCTGATATAAAGCGCAACCCCCGCCGCGACGACGAGGGCCAGCATCACGCCAATGCCGAAGAAATATCCCAAGAGCCTGATCATGCCCACTCCAGTGCGCGGACGGGACGGTGGCTTCTCATGGACGGTGGATGCCGCATTCCGATCCGGATGCCCTACCTTTCGCGCGGTTGTGGGCAAAATGCGGCAGGACCGCAAATAAGTTCAATCTGCCCCGAGCTGTTGTCTCGGTGCAACGATTCGGAAACCCGCCGCAAGAGCGGCGCCGGCGCTTCATTGGCTGCTGCCGACGCGCGCGCCGGCGAACAGCTCCACCGCCGCGGCGATGCGGCCCACCGCCTTGGCACGCCACGCATCGTCCTTCAGCAGCGTCTCGTCCTGCGCATTCGACAGATAGCCCAGCTCGACCAGCACGGAGGGAACGTCCGGCGCCTTGAGCACCCGGAAACCGGCATGGCGATGGGGGTTCTTGATCAATTCGATGCTGTCCGACAGCGTATCGACGAGCGTGCGCGCGAAGCGGATCGAGAATGTATGCGTCTCGCGGCGGACCAGATCCATCAGGATGTCCGACACCTCGTGGTTGGCGTCCTCGATCGCCATGCCGGCAAGCTCGTCAGACAGGTTCTCGCGCGCCGCCACCGCGGCCGCCTCGGCATCCGAGGCCTGGTCCGACACCGTGTAGACCGTCGCGCCGCGGACCGCGGCGTAGCGGATGGTGTCCGCATGGATCGAGATGAACAGGTCCGCGCCGTGCTGGCGCGCGACCCTGACGCGCTCGTCGAGCCGCAGGAACACGTCGCTGTCGCGGGTCAGATGGACGGCGAAGCGCCCGCCCTGCTCCAGCTTTTCCTTGAGCGCCCGCGCAAAGGCGAGCGTGACGGCCTTTTCCAGCGTGCCGCTGACGCCCTCCGCGCCGCTGTCGATGCCGCCGTGGCCGGGGTCGATGACGATCGTGAAAGGCTTGCCCGCCTCGGCCGCGCCCGATTTGACCACGCGGTCGCCCTTCGGCGTCGACTGGGTCGCCCCCGTCGTCTCCATCTGGTCGGCCAGCGCCGCCTGGAACGCATCCTCGCTGGCCGCGACCAGATCGACGGCCATCCTGTAGCCGGGCGACGTCTCGTTCGGCACGACGTCCAGCTTCTCGACCAGGAAGGGACCGTCGGAGGCGATGACGAGGCGCGAATCGGCCTCGTCCAGCTTGCCGTAATGGATGGCCGTCACGAGCCCGCGCGCCGCGGCCGCGGCCGGGTCGATCGCCAGGCGCGTGCCCGGCAGGTCCACGACCAGCCGATGCGGGGAGCGGAGCTGGAACCAGCGCGGCGCGGGCTCTCCGTCGAACTGGAGCACGATCCTGACGCGGCTGGCATCGCCGACCATCTTGTAGTCGAAGGCGCGCAGGGGCTGGCTCGTGCCTGCCGCAAGCGCTGGAGCGGCCAGAAGCAGGGCGAGCATGATGAGGGCGAGGTCGCGCAGACAGGCGGCCGCGCGGGCGGCGAGCGGTGCCGTGCCCGGTTCAGCGCCTGCCTTCGCCTCCAGCGCCCCCATGCTTCGATCCGATCTCCTCGCGCGCCGCGTCCCGCTCCGCACCCGCCCCTGCCTGCCTAACCCGGCATGGTTAACCAATTCTTTCGATCGCGGGCGTTCGGCGGGCTGCCGGCAGGCCGTCGCACGGGGGGTTGCCATGTGTTGCGCCAAATCATAAAAGCGACGCCGGGTCACGGCAATGTCCGCAAGCTGCCCGGCGTGTCGATTCGATTGCGGCGTCAACGCGAACGATACTTCAGAGAGCACGGATTTTCTCCGGCGGATTGTGCGATCCGACAGATTTCTTCAAGGCGCTCCCCTGCTGTTGTGGAGGCCTTGGCGTAGGAAATGCGGCCGGGTTTACGCCCCGCGCCGGCTCGTCAAGAGCAAAATAGCTGGCCCGTCATGCGGGTCGAGGTTGGAGAATGGTTCCGCAAGGACACGCGATGCCCCAACGCGAATTGCTGGCACAGCCCCGGTTGTCGCATGCCATGATGGCAGCGGCCGGACGTGCCGGCGCGGCAGGCGGCGTTTCCTCGGGCCCCAGATTGTCCGGCAGTCAAGGTTGTCGTTTTCCGGTGAGAGGCCCTCGGCCCGCCCCGGTCGCCCCTGCTGCTGCCGGGGAGATACAAGATAATGCCGAACAAAATGCTTATCGACGCCTCCCACCCGGAGGAAACGCGGGTCGTCGTCGTCCGCGGTAGCCGCATCGAGGAATTCGATTTCGAATCACAGGACAAGAAGCAGCTCAAGGGAAACATCTACCTTGCCCGCGTGACGCGGGTGGAGCCAAGCCTCCAGGCCGCCTTCGTCGAATATGGCGGGAACCGGCACGGTTTTCTCGCCTTCAGCGAAATTCACCCGGACTACTACCAGATCCCCGTCGCCGACCGGCAGGCGTTGCTGCGCGCCGACGCCGAGGACGCTGCGGCCGAGGAGGAGGAAGAGGACGAGGAGGAGCGGCGCGGCCGCAGGCGACGGCGCGGCCGCAACCGCGGCGGCGACAAGGCGGGCGCGCAGGCCGCCGGCGAGGATCAGGACGACGCGGAAGCCCCGGCCGGGGGCGACGACGAGGCGGCCGGCGATGCGCCGGACGACAGCGGCGGGAGCGACGCGGTGCCGGATGGCGACGACGACGCCGATCACGCCACCGGGGGCGAGGAAACCGGCGCCGAGATGGCGCATGCGGCCTCCGCCGACGTGGTCTCGGAGGCGCTGCCGGTCAATGGCGGCGTCGAGGACCTCGATGCCTCGGGCAGCGAGCCGCATATGGTCGAATCGGTCGGTGCCGACGATGTCGCCGAGGAAGTCCGCACCCGGCGCCGGCAGCCCCGCCGCCAGTACAAGATTCAGGAAGTCATCAAGCGGCGCCAGATCCTGCTCGTGCAGGTCGTCAAGGAGGAGCGCGGCAACAAGGGCGCGGCGCTGACCACCTATCTGTCGCTGGCCGGCCGCTATTCCGTGCTGATGCCCAACACGGCGCGCGGCGGCGGCATCTCGCGCAAGATCACCAACGCGCAGGACCGCAAGCGGCTCAAGGACGTGGTCAAGGATCTCGACGTGCCGCAGGGCATGGGCGTCATCCTGCGCACGGCCGGCGAGAGCCGCACCAAGGCCGAGATCAAGCGCGACTACGAATACCTGATGCGTCTGTGGGAGAATGTCCGCAACCTGACGCTGCAATCGACCGCCCCTGCCCTCGTCTACGAGGAAGGCTCGCTCATCAAGCGTTCGGTGCGCGACCTCTACAACAAGGACATCGACGAGATCCAGGTCGCCGGCGACGACGGCTACCGCGAGGCCAAGGACTTCATGCGCATGCTGATGCCCAGCCATGCCAAGGTGGTCCAGCCTTACAAGGAAAACGTCCCGCTCTTCGTCCGCTACGGCGTCGAATCGCAGCTCGACAAGATGCTGCAGCCGCAGGTGACGCTGAAATCGGGCGGCTATCTCATCATCAACCAGACCGAGGCGCTGGTCGCCATCGACGTCAACTCCGGCCGCTCGACGCGCGAGCATTCGATCGAGGACACCGCGCTGCAGACCAATCTGGAGGCGGCCGATGAGGTCGCCCGCCAGCTTCGCCTGCGCGACATGGCCGGCCTGATCGTCATCGACTTCATCGACATGGAGGAGAACCGCAACAACCGCGCGGTCGAGAAGCGGCTGAAGGATTGCCTGAAGAACGACCGCGCGCGCATCCAGGTCGGCCGCATCTCGCATTTCGGCCTGCTCGAGATGAGCCGCCAGCGCATCCGCGCCTCGGTGCTGGAATCGACCATGCAGCCCTGCCCGCATTGCGGCGGCACGGGCCACATCCGTTCCGAATCCTCGGTCGCGCTGCTGGTGCTGCGCGCCATCGAGGAGTTCCTGCTCAAGGACAGCCGCTTCCACATCACGGTGCGCACGCCGGCCTCGACCGCGCTCTACGTGCTCAACCACAAGCGCGGCAACCTTGCCGACCTGGAGCGGCGCTTCGGCCTGACCATCACGATCGAGGTCGACGAGAATGTCGGCGCGCAGCACTACGCGATCTCCAAGGCTGCGATCGCGGAGCGCCCTGCGAATGCGCCGGCAGCCCCCGTCATCGAGCCGCCCGCGCTGGAGCCGGACGACGAGGTCGACGAGGCGGATGCCGTTGACGAGGCGGACGCGCCGACGCATCGCGCCGGTGACGAGGACGACCAGCACGACCAGAACGGCGCCCAGCCGCGCAAGCGCCGCCGGCGCCGGCGCCGGCGCGGCCGCGACCGTGACGAAGGCGGCGAGCGCGCCCAGGACGAACATGCCGAAAGCGACGCTCCGGGTGCCGAGACGGCGGCAGACACCACCGACGAGGCGGACGCGGACGGCGAAGGAACCGACGAAGGCGACGATACGGGCGCCGAAGGTCAGGCCGCCGAAGGCAATGGCAAGCGCAGGCGGCGCGGCCGGCGCGGCGGCCGCCGCAACCGTCGTGGCGACGAGGCGGAGACCGACGCCACCCTTGCCGGCGAGGCGGATGCCGACCTCGCCGATGCCGGCGAAGCGCGCGCCGACGACGACGGCGAGCCGGAAGCGGCAGCGACGCCGCTTACCTCGGAAGTGACCGCCGAGGCCACGCCAGCCGACGTGACGGCTGCCGCCGCGGAGGCGGAGGAACCGGCTCCGGTCGCGGCCAAGCGGACGCGCCGCACGCGCAAGACGGCGGAAGCCGCGGCCGCCACGGTTTCCGAAACGGGGGCCGCAGGGCCCGAGACGGAGGCTGTAGCGCCCGAGACGGAAGCCGCAGCGCCCGAGGCGGAAGCCGCCCCCGCCCCCAAGCCGGCGCGCCGGTCGCGCAAGAAGGCCGAGCCGGCGGCGCCGGTCGCGGAGGAAACGCAGCCGGAAGCGCCCGCAACGGCAGCCGCCCCCGAACCCGAGGCCCCGGCGAAGAAGGCTCCGGCCAGGTCCGCGCGCGCAGGCGCCGCCGAGCCGGTGGTCACCGTGGTTTCCGGCGCCGACGAGCCGACGGACGACAAGCCGCGGAAGGCCGGCTGGTGGCAGCGCAAGAGCTTCTTCTGAAGCTCTCGCCTCGCTGCGAGAACGATTGCAGGGGCGCGCTTCCGGCGCGCCCTTTCCGCTGCCGGGCCGCGCGCCGGAAAAGCCTCAGCCGAGCCAGCGCCCGATCCGGTCGAGCGCCTGCGTGATGTCGGACGTGCTTCCGGCATAGGACATGCGCATGAAACGGTGGCCCGACCGCGTGTCGAAATCCTGGCCGGGCGTCGCCGCGACATGCGCGTCCGCCAGCATGCGGCGCGCAAACTCCATGCTGTCGTTGGTGTGCCGCGAGACGTCGCAATAGGCATAGAACGCGCCGTCCATCGGCGCGGCGATCCGGAAGCCGAGTTCGGGAAGGCGGCGCAGCAGCAGCGCCCGGTTGGTGCGATAGCGCGCCTTGATCGCGTCGAGCTCCCCGGTCGCGCCGAAGGCGGCGATGGCGGCGGCCTGCGAAAGCGCGGGCGGCGAGATATACAGGCTTTGCGCGATGCGCTCGACCTGGCGGGCGAGCTTCGCCGGCAGCACCATCCAGCCGATCCGCCAGCCCGTCATGCAGTAATATTTGGAAAACGAGTTGATGACGGTCACATCGGGATCGAACGACAGGGCGGTGATGTCGGGCGCATCATAGGCGAGCCGATGGTAGATCTCGTCCGAGATCGCCGCGATGCCGGCATCTGCGGCAAACTCCACGATCGCCCGCAGCTCTCCGGCGGGAATGACCGCGCCGGTCGGGTTCGCCGGGCTGGCGAACAGCACGCCTTTCAGCGGCTTTTCGCGATGGGCGAGCGCAAGGGCGGCTGCGGTGAGGTATCCTTCCGCGCCCTCCTCGATCTCGACGGTCTCGATGCCCAGCACATGCATGATGTTGCGGTAGGCGGGATAGCCCGGCGAGGCGATGGCGACGCGGTCGCCGGCATCGAACTGGGCCAGGAAGGCGAGGTTGAAGCCGGCGGACGAACCGGTGGTCACCGCGACCCGCTCGGAGGGTATGTCGAGCCCGTAATGCTCCGCATAGTGGGCAGCGATCGCCTTGCGCAACGCCGAAAGCCCCAGCGCGTCGGTATAGCCGACGTCGCCGCCGTGCAGCTGTCGCGCCGCAGCCTCCCGCACGGCCAGCGGCGCAGGGTCGGACGGCTGGCCGACGGCCAGCGACACGACATCCCGCCCCGCCGCGCGCAGGCGGTTGGCTTCCGCCAGGATATCCATCGCATGAAACGGCTCGGCGGCGCCGCGGCGGGAAAGCGAAACTGTCATCTGTGAGCTGGGAAAAGCGGTCCGTTGAGCCACAATGGCCGATCGTGCCGAACAATTGCCCGATTACTGTGGCGATCACAAGTTCAGGAGGCTGAACGCTCCGGCTTTTCAGCGCACGCACCCTCGGCTACCGGTCGATCATGTCTCGTCTTGCAGCATTCACCCGCTTTCTCCGGACGCGCCCGCGGCGCCTGACCGGCCTGCTGGCCTTCCTGGCCGCCCTGCATCTGGGGGTCGGCATGCCGTCGCGCGCGCTGGCGCAGGCAAACCCGGTCGTGCGCGACGCCGAGATCGAAGCGCTGATGCGCGACTACGCCCAGCCGATCCTGAAGGCCGCCGGTCTGTCGGCCCGCAACATCAAGGTCGTGCTCATCCAGAACGACAGCTTCAATGCCTTCGTCGATGGCCGCCGCATCTTCTTCAACACCGGTGCGATCCTGCAGGCCGAAACGCCGAACGAGATCATCGGCGTGCTCGCCCACGAGACGGGGCATCTGGCCGGCCACCACCAGGAGCGCCTGCAGGAGCGGATGTCGGGCTACCAGACGATGATGATCGTCGGCATGCTGCTCGGCATGGGCGTCGGCGTCGCCGGCGCCACCAGCGGCTCCCAAGGCCTCAGCTCGGCCGGGGCCGGGCTGGCGATGGCGGCTCCGGAGCTCGCGCGGCGCGGCATGCTCGGCTACCAGCGCTCCGAGGAGGCGACGGCCGACCGCTCGGCCATCACCTATCTCAATGCCACCGGCCAGTCCGCGAAGGGAATGCTGACGACCTTCAGGCGCTTCGACAACGCGCTGGTGCTGTCGGGCACCAGGATCGACCCCTATCAGATCAGCCATCCGATGCCGCGGGAGCGCATCGCCGCCCTCGAGACGCTCGCCAGGGCAAGCCCCCATTTCGACCGCAAGGATCCGCCCGCCCTGCAACTGCGCCACGACATGGCGCGCGCCAAGATCGCCGCCTACACGCAGGGCCAGGGCGCCGTGCAGCGCCTGTTCCGCAAGAATTTGCGCAGTCCGGCCGCACGCTACGGCGATGCGATCATGACCTATCTCACCGGAAATCCGCGCGACGCGCTCGCCAAGGTCGACGCGCTGCTCAAGACGCAGCCGCGCAACCCCTACCTGCACGAATTGCGCGGCGACATCCTCATCAAGGCCATCCGCCCCAGCGAGGCGGCCAAGGCCTATGCGACGGCGGTGAGCCTCGACCCGGGCAAGACGGGCCTGCTGCGCATCGGCTACGGTCAGGCATTGCTGGCGCAGGGGACCCCCGATTCGCTCAGGAAGGCGATCGCCGAGCTGCGCAGCGGCCTCGAGCGCGATCCCGAGATCGTCACCGGCTACCGCTATCTGGCGCAAGCCTACGGCGCCAGCGGCGAGGTCGGGCTTGCCGAGCTCGCCACCGCGGAGGGCCACTACCGGGCCGACCAGCACCGCGAGGCCAAGATCTTCGCCGCGCGGGCCCAGCAGAAGCTGAAGAAGGGTTCGCCGCCCTGGGTGCGCGCGCAGGACATCATCAACTTCAAGCCGCCCCCGAAATAGCCGCAAGGCGGTGGATCGCCACGCCGCGATCGGGCACAATGAAACGGCGGGAAACACCCCGCGCGACTGGACGGCAAAAAATCCCATGAAAAACGCATTCGTAATCGGAACGCTCGGCCTGGTGATCTCCCTCGGCATGCTGGCCGCCGGGTATCTGGCCGGCACCGGCGTGCCGTCCGCGCCGGCGCCGCGGGTTACGACCCAGCACGATGGCATCGACCGCACCGAGGTCGAAAGGATCGTGCACGACTATCTCGTGACCAACCCCGACATCCTGATCGAGGTCCAGGCCGCGCTGGAGACGCGCCACGCCGAGCAGCAGCAGGCCGCCCTGCTCGACGCGCTGCGCGCCGAAAGCCGGATCATCTACGATTCGGAGCATGACGGGCTGATCGGCAATCCGGACGCCCGGGTCAGCATCGTGGAGTTCTTCGACTACAACTGCACCTACTGCCGGCGCGCGCTGGGCGACATGGAGAAGCTGGTGCAGGACAACCCCGACCTGCGCTTCATCATGAAGGAGTTTCCGATCCTCGGTCCCGACAGCCAGCAGGCCCATATCGTATCCATGGCGTTCCGCCTGCTGGCGCCCGAAAAATATGCCGAGTTCCACACACGCCTGCTCGGCAGCCAGGGCCGCGCGACGGAGGCTTCGGCGATCCGCGTCGCGACCTCGCTCGGCATCGAGGAAGCCGCGCTGCGCGAGGCGATGAAGGATCCCGCCATCACCGCCGGCTTCGAACAGACCTTCGACCTCGCCTCCAAGCTGTCGATCAACGGGACCCCCGCCTACATCATTGGCGAGGAGATCGTCTCGGGCGCGCTCGGCCATGCCGCGCTCGGCGAAAAGGTGGCGGCCGCCCGGGAAGCCTGCGCGACCGCATCGTGCTGACCCCCGCGGCGGCCGGCTTTCCCGCCCGCCGCCGCTGTGGACAGCCCATGTTGGGCCTTGCGCTCTTTTCGACGCGCACTATGCCGACTATAGAGGGGCCGGCTTCCCGGGAAGCCGGACAATGGAACACGCCTGAATGACCAAGCTGATCTTCGTCCTCAACGGGCCCAATCTGAACATGCTGGGCAAGCGCGAGCCGGGCATCTATGGCGGCAAGACGCTCGACCAGATTGGTGAGGATTGCCGCAAGGCCGGCGCCGCACTGGGGCTGGACGTCGATTTCCGCCAGACCAACCACGAAGGCGTGCTGGTCGACTGGATACAGGAAGCCGGCGACAAGGCCGCGGGAATGATCCTCAACCCCGGCGCCTACACGCACACGTCGATTGCGCTGCACGACGCCATCCGCGCCGTCGCGCCGCTGCCGGTGGCGGAGGTGCATCTGTCGAACATCCATGCGCGCGAGGCGTTCCGGCACGTATCGAGGGTCTCGCCGGTCGCCCTCGGGGTGATCTGCGGCTTCGGCCCGCAGGGCTACATCATGGCGATGCACGGGCTTGCCGCTCGTGTCTGACGCGCCAAGGGAGAAGGGCAAAGGGCTGATGACAACACGGAAATCGGAAATCGACCGCCAGCTCGTCCGCGACCTCGCCGGCATCCTCGACGAGACCAACCTGACCGAAATCGAGGTCGAGCTGGGGGATCTCAAGGTACGGGTCGCGCGGCAGGCCGCCGCGGTCCAGACCTTCGCCGCGCCGGCGCCGGTCGCGTCCGCCGCGCCGCAAGCCGGCCCGGCGCAGGCGGCTCCGGCCGCCGCTGCCGCCCGCGACAATCCGGGCCAGACCGTCAATTCGCCGATGGTGGGCACCGCCTACGCCGCGCCCGCCCCCGGCGCCAAGACCTTCATCGAGGTCGGCCAGGACGTCCGCGAAGGGCAGACGCTGCTCATCATCGAGGCGATGAAGACGATGAACCAGATCCCTTCGCCGCGCTCGGGCAAGGTGACGGCAATCCTGTTCGAGGACGCGCAACCGGTCGAGTTCGGCGAGCCGCTCGTCATCATCGAATAGGCGATGGCCATGGTCCACAAGATCCTGATCGCCAATCGCGGAGAGATCGCCCTGCGCGTGCTGCGCGCGGCCAAGGAGCTCGGCATCGCGACGGTTGCGGTCCATTCGACCGCGGATGCGGACGCCATGCACGTCCGCCTCGCCGACGAAAGCGTCTGCATCGGCCCACCGCCGTCGCGCGACAGCTACCTGAACATCCACCAGATCGTCGCCGCCTGCGAGATCACCGGCGCCGACGCGATCCATCCCGGCTACGGCTTCCTGTCGGAGAACGCCAAGTTCGCCGAGATCCTCGCCGCCCACAAGATCACCTTCATCGGCCCCTCGGCCGAGCATATCCGCATCATGGGCGACAAGATCGAGGCCAAGCGCACCGCCAGGCGGCTCGGCATTCCGGTCGTTCCGGGCTCCGACGGCGCCGTGAGCGACGAGCGCGAGGCCAAGCGCATTGCCGCAGAGATCGGTTATCCCGTCATCATCAAGGCCTCGGCCGGCGGCGGCGGGCGCGGCATGAAGGTTGCCCGCAACGAGGACGACCTCGCCAATGCGCTGGCGACGGCCCGCACCGAGGCGGGGGCGGCCTTCGGCGACGATGCCGTCTATATCGAGAAATATCTGGAGAAGCCGCGCCATATCGAGGTGCAGGTGATGGGCGACGGCGCCGGCCGGGCCGTGCATCTGGGCGAGCGCGACTGCTCGCTGCAGCGACGCCACCAGAAGGTGTGGGAGGAGGCCAACTCCCCTGCCCTCAATACCGAGGACCGGGCCCGCATCGGCGGCGTGGTGGCGCGCGCGATGGCCGACCTGGGTTATTCGGGCGCCGGCACGATCGAGTTCCTCTACGAGAACGGCGAGTTCTATTTCATCGAGATGAACACGCGCCTGCAGGTCGAGCATCCGGTGACGGAGGCGATCACCGGCATCGATCTCGTCAACGAGCAGATCCGGGTTGCGTCCGGCGGCGGCCTCTCCGTCACGCAGGACGACATCCGCTTCAACGGCCACGCCATCGAGTGCCGCATCAATGCCGAGGACCCGAAGACCTTCACGCCCTCTCCGGGCACGGTCACGACGTTCCATACGCCCGGCGGGCTCGGCGTGCGCGTCGATTCGGCCGTCTATTCCGGCTATCGCATCCCGCCCTATTACGACAGCCTGATCGGCAAGCTGATCGTCCACGGCCGCAACCGCGTCGAGTGCATGATGCGGCTGAAGCGCGCCCTCGACGAGTTCGTCGTCGACGGCATCAAGACGACGCTGCCGCTGTTCCAGGATCTCGTCACCAATCAGGACATCGCCAATGGCGACTACGACATCCATTGGCTGGAGAAATATCTCGCCAGGGATTGACCGGCGGACGCCCGACCGTGAACCGACCCTTCGCCCCCGGATACCGGATCGACCCGGAGCTTCTGATCCGGGCCTATGCCTCGGGCGTGTTTCCGATGTCGGAAAGCGCCGACGATCCGGAAGTGTTCTGGGTGCGGCCCGAAACGCGCGGCATCCTGCCGCTCGCTGACTTCCACATGCCCCGCAGCCTTGCCCGGACCATAAGGCGCCGGCGTTTCGAGATCCGCCGCGATTCCGATTTCGAGGCCGTGATCGACGGTTGCGCCGAATCGCGGCCGGGCCGGCGCAAGACATGGATCAACGGCCCGATCCGCGAGGCGTTTCTGGAACTGGCGCGCCGCGGCGTCTGCCATTCGGTCGAGGCGTGGATCGAAGACCGGCTGGTGGGCGGCCTCTATGGCGTCTCCCTCGGCCGCGCCTTCTTCGGCGAAAGCATGTTCTCCCGCGAGCCGGACGCCTCGAAAGTCTGCCTCGCCCATCTCGTCGTCCATCTGAAGGAACGCGGCTACGAGCTGCTGGATACCCAGTTCACCACCGAGCACCTGAAGCGCTTCGGCGCGATCGATGTGCCGCGCGCCCGCTACGAGCGCATGCTGGCCGAAGCGCTGTCCGGCGAGGTGCGATTCTGACGGCCGCTTGAAGCCGGCGAAGTCCGGCTATATCATAAAACGATATTCCAGGAGATTGGCCATGCCCTCCAGTTACACTTTGGGAAGCCATTATGAGGAGTTCGTGCGCGACCTCGTGAAAAGCGGCCGCTATGCGAGCGCGAGCGAGGTCCTGCGCGACGGCCTACGGCTACTCGAGGCGCGGGAGAAGGAGCGCGCGGCCAAGCTGGAATGGTTGCGTAGCGCGATCCAGGAAGGCATCGACAGCGGCGACGGCGGCAGCGCCGAGGAGGTGTTTGAGGAACTGCTTGCGGAATATCGCCATCCCGCATGAGGCAGGTTCGATTTAAGCGTAGCGCACGCGCTGATCTTCAGGCGATCAAGGAGCATGTCCACGCCGACAATCCACGCGCTGCGATGCGGCTGCTGGAGAATCTCCGTGTCAAGGCACTCCATCTCGGAGAGATTCCGAATGCAGGAAGAGCGCGGCCCGAGCTACGCTCCGGCCTGAGATCGCTCGCCCACGGCAACTATATCCTCTTCTACACGGTCGAGCCGGGCATCGTCTGGATTCAGCGTGTGATCCACGGTGCCCGCGACCTCGATGCCGTCTTCGGAGACGATGCCTAAACCATCCGGCTCTGCTCGACCGCAGCGCCGATGAAGCTCGCGAACAGGGGGTGCGGCTCGAACGGCCGGCTCTTCAGCTCGGGATGGTACTGGACCCCGATGAACCACGGATGGTCGGCATATTCGATCGTCTCCGGCAGGACGCCGTCCGGCGACATGCCGGAAAAGACCAGCCCGCAGGCTTCCAGCCGCTCCTTGTAGTCGATGTTGACCTCGTAGCGGTGGCGATGGCGCTCCGAGATGCGGGTGCCGCCGTAAATCGAGGCGATCCGGGTCGCCGGGTCGAGCGTCGCATCGTAGGCGCCCAGCCGCATCGTGCCGCCGAGGTCGCCGGAGGCGCGGCGCTTTTCCAGCATGTTGCCCTTGAGCCATTCGGTCATCAGGCCGACGACCGGCTCCAAGGCGGGGCCGAACTCCGTCGACGACGCCTTCTCGATGCCGGCCAGCGAGCGGGCCGCCTCGATGCAGGCCATCTGCATGCCGAAGCAGATGCCGAAATACGGCACCTTGCGCTCGCGCGCGAACTTGGCCGCGAGAATCTTGCCCTCCGCGCCCCGCTCGCCGAAGCCGCCCGGCACCAGAATGCCGTGGACCTTTTCAAGGAAGGGCGCCGGATCCTCCTTCTCGAACACTTCCGATTCGATCCAGTCGAGCCTGACGCGCACGCGGTTGGCCATGCCGCCATGCGAGAGCGCCTCGATCAGCGATTTGTAGGCGTCCTTCAGCCCCGTATACTTGCCGACGACGGCGATCGTCACCTCGCCCTCGGGGTTGTGGATGCGCTCGGAGACCTCCTGCCAGCGCTCCATGCGCGGCTTCGGCGCCGGATCGATGCCGAAGGCGGCGAGAACCTCGCCGTCCAGCCCTTCCTTGTGATAGGCCATCGGCACGTCGTAGATATGCGCCACGTCGAGCGCCTGGATGACCGCGGATTCGCGCACGTTGCAGAACAGCGACAGCTTGCGGCGCTCCTCCTGCGGGATCCGGCGGTCGGCCCGCACGAGCAGGATGTCCGGCGCGATGCCGATCGAGCGCAGCTCCTTGACCGAATGCTGCGTCGGCTTGGTCTTCAGCTCGCCGGCGGCCGGAATATAGGGCATCAGCGTCAGGTGGATGTAGACGGCGCCCCCGCGCGGCAGCTCGTTGCCGAGCTGGCGGATCGCCTCCAGGAACGGCATCGCCTCGATGTCGCCGACCGTGCCGCCGATCTCGCACAGGACGAAATCGAACTCGTCATTGCCCTCGCGGATGAAATTCTTGATCTCGTCGGTGACGTGCGGGATGACCTGCACGGTCGCGCCCAGATAATCGCCCCGCCGCTCCCGCTCGATGATGTTCTTGTAGATGCGCCCGGTCGTGATGTTGTCCGACTGGGTGGCCGAGCGGCCTGTGAACCGCTCGTAATGGCCGAGATCGAGGTCGGTCTCCGCCCCGTCGTCGGTGACGAACACCTCGCCGTGCTGATACGGGCTCATCGTGCCCGGATCGACGTTGAGATAGGGATCGAGCTTGCGGATGCGGACCCTGTACCCACGCGCCTGCAGCAGCGCGCCGAGGGCTGCCGCTGCAATGCCTTTTCCGAGGGAGGAGACCACGCCGCCCGTGATGAATACGTATCGCGCCATGGGAGTTGACGCTTAGCCCCGCCGGACTGATTCCGCCAGAGAAAAAGTCCCGCGCCGCGCCGTTTTCCCCCTGGCCCAACCAAACAGGGCTTGCATCCGGCGCACGCGCGGCTAGAAGCGGCGCTCCACGGGAGCACCCTGATGTCGACGCATGCCGCATCCGGCGCGCCCGCCGCCGCCGGGAAATGGGTTGCCGAAGCCCGCGCCATGCTGGCGCTGGCCTGGCCGATGATCATGACCAATCTCGGCCAGACCGCGATGACGACGACGGACGTCATGATGATCGGCCGGCTCGGTCCCGACGCGCTGGCGGCGGGAACGCTCGGCACCAGCCTCTATTTCGCGCCGATGATCTTCGGGCTCGGGCTCATCTCCGCGACATCGCCGATGATCGCCTCCGAACTCGGCCGCAGGAGCCATTCGGTCCGCGACGTGCGCCGCACGGTGCGGCAGGGCTTCTGGACCGCTCTTGCCGTGGTGATCCCCGTCTGGCTGCTTCTGTGGCAGGCCGAGCCGATCCTGCTCGGCATGGGCCAGGAGCCGCATCTGGCGAAGCTCGCGGCCTCCTATGTCCACACATTGATGTGGAGCGCCCTGCCCTTCTATCTCTACGTGGTCCTGCGCTCCTTCATCTCGGCGCTCGAACGGCCCGGATGGGCGCTCGGCACGGTTTCCTTCGCGGTCGTCTTCAACGTCCTCGCCAACTGGTGCCTGGTATTCGGCAATCTCGGCTTCCCGGCGCTCGGCGTCCAGGGATCGGGGCTGGCGACCGCGCTGTCGTCGACGTTCATGTTCGCCGGGCTGGCCTTCGTCGTGTCGGTGGAACGCCAGTTCCGTCGCTATCATCTGTTCGGGCGGCTCTGGCGCGCCGACTGGCCGCGTTTCGCCGCGCTGATGCGCCTTGGCCTGCCCATCGGCGCCATCCTGGTCTTCGAGGTCTCGATCTTCAACGCCTCCGCCTTCCTCATGGGCCTGATCGGCACCGTGCCGCTCGCCGCCCACGCCATCGCCATCCAGATCGCATCGGTCGCCTTCATGGTGCCGATGGGTCTGGGGCAGGCGGCGACCGTCAGGGTCGGCCGGGCCTACGGCGCGAGGAGCGGGGAAGCGGTCGCCCTGGCGGGCCGGACCGCATTCGTGATGGGCGTCGGCTTCATGGTGCTGACCGCGCTGCTGATGGTCTCCTTCCCGCGCCTGCTGATCAGCGGGTTCATCGACGTCGCCGCGCCCGACAATGCCGCCGTCGTCGCGACGGCCACCGCGTTCCTCGCCCTCGCCGCCCTGTTCCAGGTGTTCGACGGCGCCCAGGCCGTCGCCAGCGGCATGCTGCGCGGCATTCACGACACCACGGCGCCGATGATCTACGCCGCCATCGGCTATTGGGGCGTCGGCCTGCCGCTGGGCGCGCTGCTGGCGTTCCGCTTCGGCTTCGGCGGCGTGGGCATCTGGGTGGGGCTTTCGTCAGGGCTGGCCATCGTCTCGGCGCTGCTCACCGTCCGCTGGTTCCGGCGCGAGCGGATGCTGACGCGAACATGGAGCCGCGGCAGATAGCAGAGCTGTGCCGCCGCTTCAGGCCGGGCGGCCGGCCAGCCGGCGCTTCTTCGCCTCGTCGATCAGCATGTTGGCGATCTGCATGCGGGCCATCGCGACGCCCCGCAAGGCCGGCTCGACCCGGTCGGGATGGTTCGAGAAGGCGAAACGCCGCCGCAGCAGATCGAGATCGGTCTTCGGGCCGCCGCCTTCGAGGCCGAGCTCGCGGGCGATTGCCGCAGGGTCCGTCGAAGGCGCCGGGCGCGGCGGAGCTGTCTGGGGAGCGGCGGGCGAGGTTTCGGCAACCTCGCGATAGCCTGCGGTCACCGCGTCATCCGAAATGACGATCCGGCCGGAATGCAGGGCTTCCGTCACGGCGAGATAGTCGAGGCTCGCGCTCCTGGCGCCGGGCCACTCCCGCCGGGCGGCCTCGTCCTCGATCAGCTCGTCGAGCACGCTCGCGAAATTGCGATGAACGCTCCCGGCAGCCATCCGACCTCCGCAACCGCCTCTGTCCGGCGATACCGTATCCGCGGCGATCCTATCGGCGAGGGTCTTAAGGAATTTCTGCCGCCCTTATCCGCATTTTAGCGAAGCGGCCTGCGCCGCCGGGGGTCGCCGGCCGTCTCGCGCTTGCCATGTTCGGTGATAGACTCAGATCATCGCCTGCCTCAGGAGGATGAGAATGCGCGCGCCCCTGCTTGTCGCCCTTGCCGCCGCCACGTCGCTGCCGGCCGTCGCCGCCGAACCCTACCGCGACGACCGCTCGGACCCCGCCGCCCTCGTCGAATCGCTCTACAACGCGATCGACCGCAAGGAATATGCGCGCGCGTGGAGCTATTTCGCGGAGCCGCCGGCCGCGACGCCCGAAGACTATGCCAGGGGCTTCGAGGGCACCGAGAGCGTCGCCGTGCGCACCGGCGCGGCGAGCGCGGAAGGTGCCGCCGGCAGCACATTCTACAGCATCCCGGTGGCGATCGAGGCCCGCCAGACGGACGGCGAGACCGTCGTCTTCGCCGGCTGCTACGAACTGCGCCTCGCCAACCCGCAGGTCCAGGGCGAGGATTTCCGCCCGCTCCACGTCGTCAAGGGCACGCTTGCCCGCACCGCTCAGGATATCGGCGAGGCCGTGCCCGCAAGCTGCGGCAACGCACCGCCGCCCGCCCCGGCCGAACGCATGAGCGCCGAGGCGAAGGCCATCTACCGCGCGGCTTTCGGGACGGCCTGCACCGCGCCGGACATCTCCGGGCCGGAGGAGCTGGAGCCGCAGCATTACGAGATCGGCTTCAACTATATGCACGACGAGGAGAGCGCGCCGAGGCGGACGGCGCTGCTCTACCAGTTCCTGTGCAACCGGGGCGCCTACAACGAAAGCCACGTCTACGTCCTCGCGGACGACCACGGCGACTTGCGGCCGCTGGGCTTTGCGACGCCGACGCTCGATATCCGCTACGAGGGCGACGACGACAACGAAAAGGTCGACGCGATTTACGTGACCGGCTTCCAGTCTGTTGCCGAGCTTACCAATGCCGGCTTCGATGCGGGGACGATGACGCTGACATCGTTCGCCAAATGGCGGGGGGTCGGCGATGCCTCGGCCAGCGGCACCTGGATCTTCCGGGACGGCGCCTTCGCGCTCGTCAGATACGACGTCGACGCCTCCTATGACGGCGAGGAGAACCCGCAGACCGTGGTCGACTACCTGACGGGTCCCTGACGCCTCGCCGGGGTCGCGGCTATTTGCGCGCCGCCAGCATCCAGTTGAGCGTCTCGCGCCAATCCGTCATGCGGATCGGCGTGCCGTGGCTGCCCGTCTCGAAGCGCACCATGCGCACCGGATAGTCCGGCGCCTTCTTCAGGATGGCGCGATAGAACGCCTCGACATGCTCGATCGGGAACACCTTGTCGCCGCTGCCCTGCCCGATGAACAGCGGCACGCGCCGACCGAAGGCAGGGCTCGCAAGGAAGGCGTCGCTCCACAGCGAGCCCAGCAGCAGGAGGCCGCCGAGCCGCGCCGCCACGGCCGGCGTCCCGGCCAGCTGCCAGCAGAGGTGCCCGCCCATCGAGCCGCAGGCGAGAAAAACCGGCGCGCCGGGCGACGCGCGCTGGTAGGCTGCCAGCAGCGCGGCGATCTCGGCCGCCCCCTTCTCGCCGAACGTGCTGAAATCCGGCGACAGGTAGAGCCCGCCCGCCTCCGCCACCAGATTCTTGATGCGGTTGAAATTGCCGCCGAAGGTGAAATCGTCGACGCCCTGCTTGCGGCTGCCGCCCTGGCCGTGGAGATAGACGACGATCACGCCGGCACCGGCCCGCTTGCCGACCGCGACATGCGCGATCCCGCCAGCCGGCGTGTCGGCCACCAGATCCTCCTGCACGCGCCTGACGCCGAGCGAGATGTAGCGGCCATGCACCCGCCGCTCGGGGATCGCGTCGCGTTCGTTGATGTCGCGCAGCTCGCGATAGTCGACGATGCGGTAGCGGCCGTCGTCGCGCGAAGACAGCACCGCCGGATAGGCGAACAACGCATCCTTGAACGGGGGAAGCATTTGCGCTCGCGCCGGCAGCGCCGGCGTGAGCAGGGCCGTTGCCAGCGCGGCAAGCAGGGCTCGCGCGATAGGGATCCTGCCGGCGCGGACCATGGTGCGGACCATCGCCGTCAGCCTGCAACCTTGCCGCCCGCGGCGGCAAGGGCGGCCGGCGTGTCGACGTCGATGCGCGCCGCGGCGCCGAGCTCGACATCCACGATCTCGAGCCCGCTCGTCTCGATCAGGCGGCGGGCGCCGGTATCGCCTTCGATCTCCCCGATGCGCGCCAGAAGGCTGCGCGGCAGGATCACCGGATTGCCGCGCCTGCCATCCGCCGAGGCGCGGACCACCGCCCGCCCGCCATGCGCGCGGAACACGGCGATCAGGCGCCTGTAATCCGCGCTCGTGACCTCCGGCATGTCGGCCAGCGCGACCAGCGCCCCATCGATGTCGTCCGGCATCGCCCCTATCCCGGCCCTGAGCGAACTGGCGATCCCGCTGGCGAAATCCGGATTGTCGACCAGCTCCAGCCCCAGCCCGTCCAGCGCCTCGCGCACGGCCGGCGCCTGATGGCCGACCACGACGACGAGCGGCGCCGCCCCGCTGCCTGCCAGCCTCTCTGCACTGCGACGCACCAAGGGCACGCCGCCGAAGCGCGCCAGAAGCTTGTTGGGGCCGCCCATGCGGCTCGAGCGCCCGGCCGCAAGCAACACCGCGCCGACCCTGGCGTTCGTCACGCCGCGGCGTCCTTGGCGTCCTGCGCCAGCCCGCGCGAGCGCAGCGCGCCGATCACCTCGGCCAGGATCGCCACCGCGATCTCGGCCGGGCTTGCAGCCCCGATCGCCAGCCCGATCGGAGCGCGGATGCGCCCGATCGCGTCTTGCGCAAGCCCTGCCTGCAAAAGCCGCTCGACGCGCCGGCCATGCGTCCTTCGGCTGCCGAGCGCCCCGACATAGAAGCAGCCGGCCGAAAGCGCGGCCTGGAGCGGGATGTCGTCGATCTTCGGATCGTGGGTGAGCGCCGCGACCGCCGTATAGGCGTCGAGCGGCCGTGTCTTCAGCACGTCCTGCGGCCATTCGGCGTGCAGCGTCACGTCCGGGAAACGCTCCGGCGTGGCAAAGGCCGTGCGCGGGTCGATGATCTCCGTGTCGAAGCCGGCCATGCGCGCCATCGGCGCCAGCACCTGGCTGATGTGCACGGCGCCGATCATTACGAGGCGCGGCGGCGGCACGTGCACGTTGAGGAAAAGGCTGCGCCCGTCGATCTCGGCAAGGCCGGACCGGCCGGAGCGGAAGCCCAGCGCCAGCGCCTCGCCCAGAGCGCCGGAGAGCCGCTCGCCCTCCCGCACCAGCCTGCCGCCTCCGTCGGCGATGTCGGTGACGAGGATGGCGGCGCGGCGCGCCTTGCGCTCCGCATTGAGCGCCCTGAGCAGCTTCGGGTCCATCAGTCCACCCGCTCGACATAGACCCTGATGCGCCCGCCGCAGGACAGCCCGACCCGCCAGGCGGTCTCGTCGGCAACGCCGAATTCGAGCATGCGCGGCGCCCCCGTGTCGATCACGTCGGCGGCCTCGGAGATGACCGCGCCCTCGACGCAGCCGCCGGACACCGAGCCCTCGAAATTTCCGTCTGCGTCGATGACGAGCTGGCTGCCGACCGGCCGCGGCGCCGAGCCCCAGGTCTCAACCACCGTCGCGATGGCGATGGCCCGCCCCTCGTCGGCCCATGCCTGGGCGACCGTCAGCGGGTCGAGCGCCTGTTGCGGAGAAATCCGTGCCTGCATGGTTGGTCTCCTCCCTTGCCGATTATGGTCACGCCGCCGCGCGCTTGCCAAGCCGGCGGCGCGGGTCGGCGCCGCGCCCCTGGCGCGCGGACAGCGAGGCGCACAGATCGGCGAGCGCGTCCAGATTGTGGACCGGCCGCAATTCGTCGACATGCGGCAGCATTGCGCGCACGCCGCGGGCGCGCGGCTCGAAGCCGTCGAAGCGCAGCAGCGGGTTCAGCCAGACGAGCCGCCGGCACGATTTGTGCAGCCGCTCCATCTCGCGCGCCAGGATGTCGGTGTCGTCGCGCTCCAGCCCGTCCGTGATGAGCAGGACCACGGCGCCCTGCCCCAGGACCCGCCGCGACCACAGCCGGTTGAAATCGGCGATCGCGTCGCCGATCCGCGTGCCGCCCGACCAGTCGCGCACCGCCAGCGCGCAATCGGCCAGCGCCTCGTCCGGGTCGCGATGGCGCATCTGGCGCGTCAGGTTGGTCAGCCGCGTGCCGAACACGAACGTATGCACGCGCTGCCGCTTCTCGGCCAGCGCATGCATGAAATGCAGGAAGATGCGCGTATACTGGCTCATCGAGCCGGAAATGTCGGCGAGCACGACCAGGGGCGGATGCACCTCGCGCGCCGCGCGCCATTTCGGCAGGATCAGCTTGCCGCCGGTGCGCAGGGCGGCGCGCAGCATGGCGCGCGGATCGACGCGCCGGCCGCCGGCGTCGACGCGGAACCGGCGGGTGCGGACGCGGTCGAAGGGCAATTCCATCGCCGCGATCGCCTTGTGCGCGGCGGCGATCTCTTCGGCCGTCATCTGTGCGAAATCCTTGTCGCGCAGCACCTCGGCGCCGGAAACGGTCAACCGCGCATCGACCTCGATTTCCGGGATCTCGCGCACCGGCTGGCGGTCTTCGTGGCCGGCAAACAGCGCGCCGGCCACGCGCGCCTCGGCAGCGCGCGGCTTCTCGCGCTCGCGGGTGTCGGGTGCCACCGGCGAGAACATGGCGATCATCTTCTCGACCAGCTCGCGCGACTTCCAGAACAGGCGGAACGCCTCGTCGAAGACGGCGTGGTCCTCGCGCCGCTTCACCAGGACGGCATGCAGGGTCCAGTAGAAATCGTCGCGCGTGCCGATCCCGGCAGCCAGGACCGCATCGATCGCCTCAACCACCGAGGCCGGGCCGACACGCATGCCCGCCTTTCGCAGCGTGCGCGCGAAATAGACGATGTTGTCGGCAATGCGCCCGTCGGGATCGGCGGAAACAGGATTGGAAACAGGACCGGGCGCCATCGCAAGCCTATTGCGCGTCCGCGAGCTCGGCCTTGACCTCCTTGAGGATGCGGCCGCCTTCGCCCTGGCCGATACGGGCGATATCGTCCTGATATTTCAGCAGGACGCCGATCGTGTCCGAAACCGTCTCGGGATCGAGCGCGACCTTGTCCAGCTCCGTCAGCGCGCTTGCCCAGTCGATCGTCTCGGCAACGCCCGGCACCTTGAACAGGTCGAGCTCGCGCAGCCTCTGGACGAAGGAGACGACCTCGCACGACAGCCGCGCATTGGCCTGCGGCACCTTGCGCGCGACGATCTCCATCTCGCGATCGGCCCGCGGATAATCGACCCAGTGATAGAGGCAGCGCCGCTTCAGCGCATCGTGAATCTCGCGCGTCCGGTTGGTGGTGATGACGACGATCGGCGGCTCCTCGGCCTTGATCGTGCCGAGCTCCGGCACCGTCACCTGGAAGTCGGAGAGGATTTCCAGCAGGAACGCCTCGAACGCCTCGTCGGTGCGGTCGAGCTCGTCGATCAGGAACACGGGCGCTGCCCCCGCGGTCCCGCCGAGCGCCTCCAGCACCGGCCGCCGGATCAGGTACTTCTCCGAAAAGACGTTCCTTTCCAGCGCGTTGCGATCGATCCTGCCGGCCGCTTCCTCCATGCGGATCTCGATCATCTGGGCGGCGTAGTTCCATTCGTAGACCGCCGAGGAGACGTCGAGCCCTTCGTAGCACTGGAGGCGGATCAGCGGCCGCCCCAGCGCGGATGCCAGCACCTTGGCGATTTCCGTCTTGCCCACCCCGGCCTCGCCTTCGAGGAAAAGCGGGCGCTTCATGCGCAGGGCAAGGAACAGGACCGTCGCCAGCGCCCGGTCGGCGACGTAATCCGCACCGGCCAGCATTTGCAGGGTGGCATCGATCGAATCGGGAACGGGACGCGGTTGGACGGCGGGCATTTCGACTCCAGCGCCGGCCAGTCTACAACACCCGATACTGGCGATTGTAATATATCAGCGGTTCGAGACTGTCGCCGATACGCACGCCCCTGACCCGCCCGAACAGGATGCGATGCGTGGCCACCTCCTTGCTCTCGACCAGTTCGCAGTCGAACACGGCCGCCGCGTCCGAGAGCGTCGGCGCTCCGGTTGCCAGCGTCTCCCACACGCCGAACCCGAAGCGTTCCGGCTGCGACAGGCCGGTCAGGCCGGAAAACGCGTTGGCAAGCTCCCGGTGCCCCGCATGCAGCGTGTTCAGCGAGAACACGCCATTGTCGCGAAAAAGGTCGTTGGACGGGTTGGTCGCGTTGAGGCAGACGAGCACGGTGGGCGGATCGTCGGAGACCGAGCAGGCCGCAATCACGGTCGTGCCGCGCCGGCCGGCCCTGCCGTCGGTCGCCACCACGTGAACGGCGCCGGCGAAGCGGCTCATTGCGTCGCGGTACTGACGCGATTCGACCACGGATGTCTTCAGCAAGCTGGCATGCCCTTTCGCGCTTCCTGCTATATAGGTGGGCCGGACCCTGCCTCAAGCACGGCGCGGCCCGCAAGGCAAGGCACGATACTTTCCCAGGCCCCGGCTTTCAGCTAGGTTCCGCACCCGCAGCGAGGGCGCATGGCGGCAATGGCGACAGACAGGGTGGCGGGGTGAGGCGACGGCGCGAATGCCCACGGGCGCGCCCGGTCGCCGCGCCGACAGTTCCGCCTTCGCGACGCGGGTCCGGCGCGCGGTTCCTGCCGGCCACGCTCACCCTTGTCCTCGCGCTTGCGACCGCGGCGCCCTCCGCCGCACAGACGATCGGCATCGCAGCGCCGGCTTCCGACGCCGTCGCCCTGCTCGGCGCCCAGATCAGAACCGGCGCCGAAATCGCCGCTGCCGTTCGCGGCATCCCGCCCGACCGGCTCGTCGTCGCCGACGACGGCTGCTCGGCCGAAGGCGGCGCCGAAGCCGCCCGGACATTCGTCTCCCGCAAGGCCGGCATCGTCGTCGGCTTCCTCTGCACGGAAGCGATCGAGGCGGCGCTACCCATTCTCAGCCGGGCCGGCATTCCGGTCGTGACCCCCGGCGTCAGGGCCGACGCCCTGACCGACCGCCGCGAGCGCACCGGCTGGCCCGTCTTCCGCACCGCGCCGCGCGACGACGACGAGGAGGAAGCGATCGCGGCCTATCTGCTGCCGCGCTGGCGCGACACGCTGTTCGCGCTGGTCGACGACGGCACCATCTACGGGCGCGAGCTCGTCGAAAGCTTCCGGCTCGCCGCCGAGATGGCCGGCCTCAAGCCGGTCTTCGTGGATACCTATCGCCCCCAGATGGACAACCAGATCGGCCTCGTGGCGCGGCTGCGGCGGGCCGGCGCGACGCATGTCCTGGTGGGCGGCGACCGCGCCGACGTGGCGATCATGGGCCGCGATGCGGCCGGCCTCGGCTACGCGCTCACCATCGCCGCCGGCGAGACGCTGCGGGCCGCCCCCGACGGGCCGCCGCTGGCCGAAGGAACATTGATGGTCGGCCTGCCCGAGCCGGCCGAAATCGCTGCGCCCGAGGCGCTCGCGGCCTTCGCCGTGCGCACGATCGTCCCCGAAGGCTACATGCTGCCCGCCTATGCGGCGGTCGAGATCGCGGCCCAGGCGCTCACCGAGGCCGAAGCCTCCGGCAAGCCGGCCGCAGACGTGCTCGGCACCGGAACCTTCGGGACGGCGCTGGGCGCGATCGCATTCGACGCCAAGGGCGACCTTGCGCACAACCCCTACCGGCTGTTTCGCCATGACGGCCGCACATTTGTCGAGGTGCCATGAAACCCGGAGCGCGAAACCTGATCACCGACGTCACCGGCCTTGCCGTCGGAAATTGCGACGATGCACGGCTCAAGTCCGGCGTCACGGTGCTCCTCTGCGACGAGCCCGCCGTCGCCGCCGTCGAGGTGCTGGGGGGCGCGCCCGGCACCCGCGAGACCGATCTGCTGGAGCCGCACAATCTGGTGGAAGCGGTCGACGCGCTGGTTCTGTCGGGCGGCTCGGCCTTCGGCCTCGACGCGGCATCGGGCGTGCAGGCCTGGCTGCGCGAACGCGGGCGCGGCCTCGACGTCGCCGGGCACATCGTGCCGCTGGTGCCGGCCGCCATCCTGTTCGACCTGCCCAATGGCGGCGACAAGGACTGGGGCCGCTATCCCCCCTATCGCGACATGGGCCACGCGGCGGCGGAGGCAGCCGCGACGGACTTCGCCATCGGCACGGCGGGCGCCGGCGCCGGCGCATTGACGGCCGGCCTGAAGGGCGGGCTCGGCTCGGCCTCGGTGGTGATGGAGAACGGCATCACCGTCGGCGCTCTGGTGGCCGCCAATCCCGCCGGCTCCGTCACCGTCGGCCAGACGCCGCATTTCTGGGCAGCGCCGTTCGAGATCGGCGACGAGTTCGGCGGCCTCGGCCTGCCGTCTCCCCTTCCCGCCGACGCGGACGGCGTGCGCCTCAAGCACGAGGCGTCCGCCATGCCGGGCGCCAACACCACCATCGGCATCGTCGCCACCGACGCGAAGCTGACCAAGGCCGCGGCCAAAAGGCTGGCGATCGCCGCCCATGACGGTTTCGCCCGCGCGATCTGGCCCGTCCACACGCCGGTCGACGGCGATCTCGTCTTTGCCGTCGCCACCGGCCGCCACGAGGCCAGCCTGTCCGTCGACGACACGATCCGCCTTCACGCGGCGGCCGCCGCCGCCATGACCCGCGCCATCGCGCGCGCGATCCACGCCGCCCGCCCGGCGCCCGGCGACATTTTCCCGACCTGGACGATGCGGGCGGGGCGGGCCTGAACGAACCGGGGCGCAGAACCGCGCCTCCGCCAAGAAGGAGAGCAAGCCATGCCGGAGCCGCGAAAGACGCCGGGACGGACCGCCCTCGCCGCGGCCGCCCTGCTCGCAACGGCCGCGCCCGTCTCCGCCGGCGACGCCGCGACCATGAACGTGCTGGGCTTCAGCGCGGATGGAAAGGTCTTCGCCTTCGAGGAGTACGGCATCCAGGACGGCTCCGGCTTTCCCTATGCCAGCCGTTTCTACATCGACACCGCAACGGACCGCTTTTTGCCCAGCACGCCGGTGCGGGTGACGCTGGAAGACGAGGCCGCGACGGTCGCACAGGCGCGCTTGCGGGCGCGCCAGCAGAGCCAGATGATCTATCCCGACGAGACCTTTGCCGGCACGCCCGGCCATGCGGCCGGCCGCAATGCCATCACCGAGCTGACCGCGGATCCGTTCCGGATGACGGTCAATCCGCGCCCCGTCTTCCCGCCGATCGACGAGCCGCTTGGGTTCGCGCTCGAGGAAGTCTCCGTCGCGCAGCCGGAACGCTGCCGCGATCTCGGCGTCATCAAGGGGTTCCGGCTCGTCCGCACCGCCGCTGCGCCCGGCCAGGTCGCCAAAACGGTCCATCGCGACAGCGGCATCCCCGCCAGCCGCGGCTGTCCGCTCGGTTATGCGATCGGCGGCGTCCAGACCTTCCACCCGCAGGGCGGAAACCCGGTCTTCGCGGTCCTGGTCGCCGTCCGGCAGGTCGGCTTCGAAGGCCCGAACCACCGCTGGATCGCGG
>ENA-UOVV01000495-UOVV01000495.1-compost-metagenome-genome-assembly--contig:-NODE-495-length-46076-cov-6.205928_pt1 | contig 46076 bp, 42 predicted proteins | sample MGYA00238155_ERZ761577 | MGnify/ENA primary metagenome ERZ761577 (study PRJEB28898, sample SAMN06268775) | compost metagenome | isolation source: Emeryville, CA | place: USA:Emeryville, CA | collected... | reverse complement strand
CCCCGGTCGTTGCGGAGCACCTGCGGATCGGTCATCGGCGTCGGCGGGGCGCCATCGGCATAGGGCCGGGCGAGGCGCGCGGCGTCGGCCACGAAGAAGCCGGTCTCGGCCATGCCGAGCGGGCCGGTGACATGGGTGCGCACCGCATCCCCGAGGCTGCCGTCATGGATGGCGGCGAGGGCGGCGCCCAACACGTCGATCGCCACCGAATAGCTCCAGGCCGTGCCGGGGGCGAAGAGCAGCCGATGCCGCGCCACGCGGGAGAAATTCTCCTCGAAGCCCGCCTCGGACGGGCCGAGGCCGGTGGAGATGCCGGGATCGTCCGGATAGCGATAGGCGAGCCCGGCGGTGTGGGTGAGCAGGTGGTGGACGGTGATCGGCGCGGGCGAGCCGTCATCGAGGGGCGGGGTGAAATAGGGCAGGTGGTGGGACACGCGGTCGTCGAGCCGCAGCAGCCCCTTGTCGATCATCGCCAAGGCGGTGGCGGCGACGACCGGCTTGGTCACCGAGGCCAGGCGGTAGATGGCGTTGCCGGGCATGGGAATGCCCGCCTCGCGGTCGAAATGCCCGGCGGTGCGGCGCAGCGCCGGGCGGCCATCCTTGAACACGATCACTTCGGCGCCGACGATGCGGCCGGCGGCAACGGCCTGGTCCATGACCGCGTCGACATGCGCGCCCATTCGATTCTTCCCCCTCGATCGTCGGCTGGAACGCCTCCGCGGGCGCGGAAGCGCGGTGGCGCCTCACACGGCGAAGCTGGTGCCGCAGCCGCAGGAGGCCACGGCGTTCGGGTTCCTGATCTGGAAGGACTGCCCGATCAGGTCGTCCACGAAGTCGATCTCCGAGCCGCCCATGAATTCGAGGCTGAGCGAATCGATCAGCACCACGGCGTCGCCCTTGTGCAGCACCAGATCGTCCTCGTTCGGGGTCTCGCGCACCAGATTGTATTCGTACTGGAAGCCGGAGCAGCCGCCGCCGGCGACCGAGATGCGCAGCGCGGTTCCCGGCTCTTCCCTGGACAGGATGCGCGCGACGCGGCGGGCGGCGCGGTCCGACAGGGTGACGGCGGGCGTATCGGCGAGGGCGGCAGCGGTCATGGGAGTTCCCCGGGCGGTCGTAATGTCATAACGCTGCGCCTAAGATAAGCGCCCGAACCGCCGTTGCAAAGGCCCCGGACAAGACGAGATGAACGAGACCGCCCCCTATGCCAGCAAGCCAGGCCAGTCGCTCGGGCGGCTCTACGGCACCGGGCCGAGCCCGACGCGCTCGGAATTCCAGCGCGACCGCGACCGCATCATCCATTCCACCGCCTTCCGGCGCCTGCAGCACAAGACCCAGGTCTTCCTGCATCACGAGGGGCGCCATTTCCGCAACCGGCTGACCCATACGCTGGAGGTGAGCCAGATCGCCCGCTCCATCGCCCGGGCGCTGCGGCTGGACGAGGACCTGGCCGAGGCCGTGGCGCTGAGCCACGATCTCGGGCACACCCCCTTCGGCCATGCGGGGGAGCGGGCGCTGCACCGGGCCATGGCGCCCTATGGCGGCTTCGACCACAACGTGCAGGCCCTGCGCGTCGTCACCCTGCTCGAGAACCGCTATGCCGAGCATGACGGGCTCAACCTGACCTGGGAGACGCTGGAGGGCATCCTCAAGCACAACGGCCCGCTGATCGACGCCGAGGGCCGCCCCCATGGCCGCCATGCCGGGGAGGGGCTGCCCGAGGGGCTGGAGGCGATCCGGGCCGTGGCCGACCTGCGCCTCGATTCCCATGCCAGCCTCGAGGCGCAGGCGGCCGCCATCGCCGACGACATCGCCTACAACGCCCACGACATCGACGACGCGCTGCGCGCCGGGCTGGTGGGGCTCGAGGATTTCCTCGACGTGCCGATGGCGGGGCCGATCGTCGGGGAGGTGCTGGAGAAGTATCCGGACGTCGCGGTGAAGCGCCAGACGCACGAGGTGCAGCGCCGCATGATCACCCGCGCGGTGGAGGACGTCATCGCCACCAGCGCCGTCAACATCGAGGCCGCCGGCGTCGCCTCGACCGAGGACGTGCGCCGGGCCGGGCGCGCCCTGGTCGGCTTCTCGCCGGCCGCGGCGGCGGCGGAGAAGGGGCTCAAGGCCTTCCTGTTCGGCCGGGTCTACCGCCACGAGGCGGTGATGGCGCCGGTGCGCGAGAGCGAGGCGGTGGTGGAGCGCCTGTTCGCCCGCTACATGGCCGACCCGGACATGCCGGGCCGCTGGGGGGAGGCGGGGCGGGCGGCCGCGGGCGCGGCGCGGGCCCGCATCGTCGCCGACTTCATCGCCGGCATGACCGACCCCTACGCCCTCGACGAATACGAGCGCTTGTTTGACGCTCGACCGGATTTCCGTTAACCGGACGCCAGCATTTCCCAAGAGCTTGCCATGGATATCTTCGCCCTTTTCACCACGCGGGTCACCGCGGCGCTGCGCGCCCTCTATGCCGATCTGGACGCCGGGCTGCTGGCACGCGTCGTGGTGGAACCCCCGCGCGATGCCGCCCATGGCGACCTGTCGACCAATGCCGCCATGGTGGTGGCCAAGCCCCTGGGCAAGACCCCGCGCGAGGTCGCCGCGGCGCTGGCCGGCCGGTTCGAGGCGGACCCGGACGTGACCGCCGTCGAGGTCGCCGGCCCCGGCTTCCTCAACTTCCGGCTGGCCGACCCGGTCTGGCACGAGGTGCTGCGCGCCGTCGGCCGGCAGAGGGGGGAGTTCGGCCGCCCCGATATCGGCAAGGGCGAGCGGGTGAACGTCGAGTACGTGTCGGCCAACCCCACCGGCCCCATGCATGTGGGCCACACGCGCGGCGCCGTCTTCGGCGACGCGCTGGCCTCGCTCATGGCCTGGTCCGGCTACGACGTGACCCGGGAATACTACATCAACGACGCCGGCGGGCAGGTGACCGTGCTCGCCCAATCCACCCTGCTGCGCTACCGCGAGGCGCTGGGCGAGACCGTCGCCATCCCGCCCGGGCTCTATCCGGGCGACTATCTCGTGCCGGTGGGCGAGGCGCTCAAGGCCGAGTTCGGCGACAGCCTGCTGGCGCGGCCCGAGGCCGAGGTGCTGCCGCTGGTCAAGGAGCGGGTGCTGGCGGCGATGATGGACCTCATCAAGGCCGACCTCGCCAAGCTCGGCATCCACCACGACGTGTTCTTCTCCGAGCGCACGCTGCACGGGGCAGGGGGCGACATCGAATCCACCCTGGCCTGGCTGCGCGCCGAGGGCATGGTCTACCAGGGCCGGCTGGAGCCGCCCAAGGGCAAGACGCCGGAGGACTGGGAGGACCGCGAGCAGACCCTGTTCCGGGCCACCGACTACGGCGACGACACCGACCGCGCCCTGGTCAAGTCCGACGGCTCCTACACCTACTTCGCCGCCGACATCGCCTATCACCGCAACAAGTTCCTGCGCGGCTTCAAGCACATGGTCAACGTGCTCGGCGCCGACCATTCCGGCTACGTCAAGCGCCTCGAGGCGGCGGTGAAGGCGGTGTCCCACGGCGAGGCCGACATCGACGTGCGGGTCTGCCAGCTGGTGCGGCTGCTCAAGAACGGCGAGCCGTTCAAGATGTCCAAGCGCTCGGGCGACCTCGTGACCGTGGCCGACGTGGTGGAGGAGGTGGGCAGCGACGCCACCCGCTTCATGCTGCTGTTCCGGCGCAACGACGCGGCCATGGACTTCGACTTCGCCCTGGTGAAGGAGCAGACCCGCGACAACCCGGTGTTCTACGTGCAGTACGCCCATGCCCGCGCCTGCTCGGTGTTCCGCACCGCCCGGCGCGACATGCCCGGGCTCGACCTGTCGGACGCGGCCCTGGCGGGCGCCGATGTCGCGCTGCTGACCGCGCCGGCCGATCTCGAGCTGATCCGGCTGATCGCCGCCTGGCCGCGCACCGTGGCGGCGGCGGCGGCGGCGCACGAGCCGCACCGCGTGGCGTTCTACGTCCACGAGCTGGCGGCGGCCTTCCACGGCTTCTGGGCCAAGGGCAGGGACGAGGTGCAGTTACGGTTTGTTAACCAGGCCGACCCGAAGCTCACCCTTGCTCGACTCGCGCTTGTCGATGCCGTCCGCCAGGTCATCCGCAACGGCCTGGGCATTCTGGGGGTCTCAGCGCCCGAGGAGCTTTCATAATTCGGGCGTATTGGTGTGAACACTCGCGGCAAACTCCTCGCGGAGACTTTGCAGCTTTCTAGGGGCGCTGGCCGGATATGACAGCGAGACCGAAGTCTATGGCCGATCAGACTGACGCATCGGACGATCTTATTGCCGAACTGGCCCGCCTGATGGCCGACGATGCGCGCAACGACAAGCCGGCCCCGGCCGAGGCGCGCCCGATCCGCATTCCCGGCGAGGCCGCCGCGCCGCGCCCGCAGCCCTTCGTGCCGGCGGAAGCCCCGGCCGCGACCCCGACGCCCGCCCCCGCCGCCTCCAAGCCAGTTGAGACGGCGAGCGTCCGCATTCCCGGCGGCGAGCCGGCGCGCCAGGACGAGCCCGAGCCCTTCAATTTCGACTTCGATTTCGGCGCGGCCGCCGCCGGCCCGGCTTCGCCGGTCCCCGAGGTCAAGCCGGTTCCCGAGATCAGGCCCGCCAACGAGGCCAGGCCCGCCGACAAGCCGGCATTCGCGGGTTTCGCCCCGCGGCAGGAGCCGAGCTTCGCCGTCGGCAAGGAGCCGGACTTCACGCCCAGGCGCGAGGAAGAGGCCCCGGCGGCTGAAGACGCCGCCCATGACAGCATCGCCGACCTGATCGCCGCCGAGTTGGCCAACGATGTCGCCCAGGCGGGGACCGCCCCGGCCGGGGAGGCCGAGGTGCCGGTGGTCGGCGGCCCGCCGGCCGGCGCCGACACTTTCGGCGTGCCGCCGGTTTTCGGCCTCGGCACCACCGCCGCACCGGCCGCAGCGGCGCCGGAGCCGGAGGAAAAGCCGGCCGGGACGGCCCGGGAGGCCGGCGACGCCGACCCCCTGCACGAGATCGAGCGGCTGGTCGGCCCGGCGGTGCATCTGGCCGGCTCGGCGCCGCAGCCGACGCCGAGCCCGGCGCTGCGCAGCCTCGCCACCCCGACCATTCCCCCGCCGGAAGCGCCGGCGACCACCGCCGCGCCGGGCGCGCCCGCGGCCCGGCCCGCCGCCGAAAAGCCGTCGCCCGAACTCTCCATCGACGAGGCCATCCTCGCGGCGGCGGCCGCGACCGGGGCCAAGGTGGAATGGGTCGAGCCGGAAACCGCCGAGACCGGGCCGGACCGGGACGAGGCCGTGGCGCCGCGCCGTTCCGGCAGCCGCGTCCTGGGCATGACCCGCGCCTTTGCCGGCCCGCTGGTGGCGGCCACGCTGCTCATCGCCGCCGGCCTCGGGCTCTATTGGGTGCTGGGAACCGGCGGCGAGCCGGGGCCGGCGCCGCTGCTGACCGCCGACACCAGCCCGGTCAAGGAAGTGCCGGCCGAGCCGACGACCGCCTCGGCCCAGCAATCCGTGGTGTTCAACGAGATTTCCGGCGTCGATACCGGCGCCGAGGAGCAGATCGTCTCCCGCGACCAGACCGATATCGAGCCGGTCAGCCAGATGGCGTCGGTCGACGGGAACCAGGAAGGCCTGGTCAACCGCAAGGTGCGCACCGTGACCGTGCGCCCGGACGGCACCATCGTCAGCAGCGACGACAGCCTGGCGGGCGCCGCCATCCTGCCGGTGGACCGGCCGGACGTGCCCGAGGTGCCCGGCGCCGATTTCTCGACGCCGGACCTGATCGCCAGCGCCGATGCCGCGACCCCGCCGCCTGCCGCCACGGCGGCGGAAACCCCGGCGCCCGCCGTGGTGCCGGTCGAGCCCGGCAGCACCGTGCCGGTGGTCGATGCCGCCGGCAATCCCGTGCCCGGCCGCACCGCCCCGGTGCCCTTGCAGCGCCCGGCCGACCTGGCGGCCCGCGTCGCCGCCTTGCCGGCGGCGCCGGCCAATGCCGATACCGCCGCCCCCGCTCCCGCCCAGACGCAGCAGCCGGCGGCGACCCCGGTGGCCGCGGCGCCGCAGCCCAGTGCCGTCGCCGCGCCGGTCAGCAACGCGCCGGCCTATGTGCAGCTCTCCTCGCAGCGCACCGAGGAGGCGGCCCGCCAGACGGCGCAGGACATCGCCGCACGCTTCGGCCCGCTGTTCGGCGGCGCCAACCTGGAGGTGCAGCGGGTGGATCTGGGCGAGCGGGGCATCTTCTACCGCGTCCGCGTGCCGGCCGATTCCCTGCAGAGCGCCAACACCATCTGCACCAACGTCAAGGCCGCGGGCGGCGACTGCTTCACCATGTAGCCCGCCGGGCGCGGCTTGCTTGACGCTGGCCGCGCCAGACGCCAAGGATGGGGCATGATGCCAAGCCCCTCGCGCCCCGCATGACCGGCCAGCAGCCCGACTGGTTCGCACAGCCCGCGCCGCCGCCCGCGGACGAGGTGCTGCATGTGGATGTGGGCGGCTACGAGGGGCCGCTGGACCTGCTGCTGGACCTGGCGCGGCGCCAGAAGGTCGATCTCTCCGCGATCTCCGTATTGGCGCTGGCCGAGCAATATCTCGCCTTCATCGAGAAGGTGCGGGAAGGCCGCATCGAGATCGCCGCCGACTATCTGGTGATGGCGGCGTGGCTCGCCTATCTCAAGAGCCGGCTGATGGTGCCGCAGGCGCCCAGCGACGAGGAGCCGAGCGGCGAGATGCTGGCGGCCATGCTGCAATTCCGCCTCAAGCGGCTCGAGGCCATGCGCGGCGCGGCGAGCCGGCTGATGAACCGTCCGCGCCTGGGCCTGCAGGTCCATGCGCGCGGGGCCCCGGAGCCGGTGGAGATCGCCCGCCGCCCGCTGTGGGAGGCCAGCCTCTACGACCTGCTCAAGGCCTATTCGAGCCAGCGCGAGCGCGGCGCCGTCACCGAATACACGCCCGCCGCGCGCACCGTATGGTCCTTGCAGGAAGCCCGCGACATCCTGCAAAGACTGATCGGCGACAGCATGGAGTGGATGCCGATGGATGCCTATCTCGCCGAATACCTGACCAGCCCGGCGGAGCGCGCCACCATCCGCGCCTCCACCTTCGCCTCCAGCCTCGAGCTGGTGCGCCAGGGCGAGATCGACATCCGCCAGACCGAGACCTTCGGGCCGCTGTTCATGCGCCGCCGGCGGAGCGACAAGCCGTGACCGAGCCCGAAGACGACCGGACCGGGGAGGTGCCGGAACGCCATCTTCGCATCCTCGAGGCGCTGCTGTTCGCCTCGGCGCAGCCGCTGCGGGCGGCCGATATCGCGCCCTATCTGGGCGAGGGAGCCGACACCGAGGCGCTGCTGGCGGAGCTGGCCGGGCGCTATGCGGGCCGGGGGGTGAACCTGGTGCGCCGGGGCGAGGGCTGGGCCTTCCGCACCGCCGAGGACCTGGGCTTCCTGCTGCGGCGCGAGGAGCACGAGACCCGCCCGCTGTCGCGCGCGGCGCTCGAGACGCTGGCCATCATCGCCTATCACCAGCCGGCGACCCGCGCCGAGATCGAGGAGGTGCGCGGCGTCGCCACCGGCAAGGGCACGCTCGACCTGCTGCTGGAGGCGGGCTGGGTGCGCATGCGCGGACGGCGGCGCACGCCGGGCCGGCCGGTCACCTACGGCACCACCGAGGCCTTTCTCGACCATTTCGGGCTCGAGAGCCTGTCCGACCTGCCGGGGCTGGACGAATTGAAGGGCGCGGGCCTGCTCTCCAGCCGCCTGCCGCCCAATCTGCAGATACCGCTGCCCTTCGACGGGGCGCTGCGGGAGGACGAGGACCCGCTGGACGCCGACGATGCCGGCGACGCCGAGACCGAGGAAAGCGCCGAATGAGCATGGCCGGGACGCAGGACGCCGACCTCCGGGGCTGGGGCGCCCGGGGCACCGCGGGGGTGGCCTTCGCCGCCACGCTGCAATTCGACGCCGTGTCGGTCCGGCTCGGCAGCCGCCAGGTGCTGGACGGGTTCGAGCTGACGCTGGGGCGGGGGGAGATCGTCTGCCTGCTGGGCGAATCCGGCTCGGGCAAATCCACGGCGCTGCGGGTGGCCGCCGGCATCCAGCCGATCGATGCCGGAGCGGTGCGCATCAACGGCGAGGCGGTGTCGCTGCCGGGCCGGACGGTGCCGCCGGACCGGCGCGGCATCGGGCTGATGTTCCAGGATTTCGCGCTGTTCCCGCATCTGAGCGTGCTGGAGAACGTGCTGTTCGGGCTGAAGCGGCTGGGGCGGCCGGCCGCGCTGGCGCAGGCGCGGGCGGCCTTGCAGCGGGTGGGGCTGGCCGACCGGGAGGCCGACTATCCGCACCGGCTGTCCGGGGGCCAGCAGCAGCGCCTGGCCCTGGCCCGCAGCGTGGCCCCGCGCCCCGGCGTGCTGCTGCTGGACGAGCCCTTCTCCAGCCTCGACGCGCGGCTGCGCGAGACGGTGCGCGGCGAGACGCTGGCGGTGCTGCGCGAGACCCATTCGACGAGCCTGGTGGTGACGCACGATCCGGAGGAGGCCATGGTGATGGGCGACCGGGTGGCGCTGCTGCGCGCCGGCCGCGTGGTGCAGGTGGGCACCGCCGCCGAGCTCTACCGGCACCCGGTGGACCTCGGGGCGGCGCGCTTCTTCTCGCCGCTGGCGGAGATCGACTCGCGGGTGGCCGGCGGCGTCGCCGAGACGCCCTTGGGACCGGTCGCGGCGCCCGGCTTCGCCGAGGGCGACCCGGTGACGGTCGCGATCCGCCCCGCCGGCGGGCTGCGCATCGGCCGCGAGGGCGCCGGCACGCCCGGCCGTATCGTGGCCAAGCGCGACGCCATCGGCGTCGACATCTGCGAGGTCAAGGTGGCCGGCATCGACGCGGCGCTCGGCGTCCGCCAGCCCGCCGACGCCGCCCTCGCCGTGGGGCAGGACGTGTTCGTGAGCCTCAACCCGGAACACGTTCTTGTGTTTGGGCGCGATTAAACCTATTTCTCGGTCTATCTATCGCGTGTAACGCGTACCGAGACTTAGGGAGACCAACATGCACGCGCCATCGATTTGGGGCATTCTCGTCGTCGCCGTCGTCGTCATTCTGCTGTTCGGCCGCGGGAAGATCTCCGGCATGATGGGCGAGGTGGCCCAGGGCATCAAAGCCTTCCAGAAGGGCATGAAGGACGAGGAAAAGCCGGTGGAGCGCGTCACCACCACGGCCGACGTCGATGCCCGCGAGGTCGATGCCCGCGAAGTGGACAAGAGCAAGGACGCCTGAGGCGTCCGCCGCCGCCTGATCCCGCGCGGCCCGCCGCGCCTCGGAGACTGTTTTCATGCTCGGCCTAGGCTGGACAGAGATGCTGGTGATCGGCATCGCCGCGCTGATCTTCATCGGCCCGAAGGACCTGCCCGTCGTCATGGGGCGCATCGGCAAGGTGATGGGCCAGATCCGGCGCATGGGCAACGAGTTCCAGCGCGAGATCAACCGCACCACCGGGCTGGACGAGGTGCGCAACCTGCGCAACTCGATCACCTCCCCCCTCAAGAAGACCGCCGAGGAAATCCGGCGCGAGTTCAACACCATGACCCCCACCGGCCAGCAGAAGCCGAGCGGGGCGCTGAAGCCCGCCGATCCCAAGGCGGAAAGCGTGGTCGACGAAATCCGCAGCCAGGCGGGCATGACCCCGGCCAGAAAGAGCAATGACGAGATCGCCGCCGAGGCCGGCTTCAAGCCGACGGCCAAGCCCGCGGCCGAGCCGGTGAAGGCGGCGCGCGCCGCCAAGGCCCCGGTCAAGGCGGCCCGGCCCAGGGCGCCGGCCCGGGCCAGGCCCGCCCCGACCGGCCCGGTCGCCGCCAGCGAGCTGCCGCCGGTGGCCGAGGCGAAGCCGGAGCCGGCCCCCGCCAGGCCGGCCAGGACCCGCAGCGCCAAGCCTGCGGCCGCCAAGCCGGCTCCCCGCAAGGCCGCCGCTGCCGAGCCGGCGGCGGAGAAGCCGGCCAGGCCCCGGGCGCGCAGGAAGCCCGCCGACACGGCCGGGAAGGGTAGCTGATGGCCGACACCCAGCCCAAGCTCGAGGACAAGACCAAGCCGGAGCCCGAGGACGAGCTGGCCGGCAGCGAGGCGCCGCTGCTCGATCACCTGATCGAGCTGCGCAAGCGCCTCATCCACAGCGCCATCGCCATCGTCGTGCTGATGGTGGTGTGCTTCATCTTCGCCGGGCAGATCTTCGACATCCTGCTCAACCCGTACCGGTCGATCTATACCGATCCGGGCGAGATGGAGCTGATCTACACCGCGCCGCAGGAATTCTTCTTCACCCAGCTCAACCTGGCCTTCTTCGGCGCCGTCTTCCTGGGCTTCCCCTATCTCGCCACCCAGATCTACCGCTTCGTGGCGCCGGGGCTCTACAAGCACGAGCGCCGGGCGCTGGTGCCCTATCTCATCGCCACGCCGGTCTTCTTCCTGCTCGGCGCCATGATGGTCTATTTCATCGTGCTGCCCATGGCGCTCGGCTTCTTCGCCGGCATGCAGACCGAGGACATCCGGCTGCTGGCCAAGGTGTCCGAATATCTCGGCCTCGCCATGACGCTGATCCTGGCCTTCGGCATCTGCTTCCAGCTTCCCGTGGTGCTGACGCTGCTGGCCCAGATCGACCTCGTCACCGTCGAGATGCTCAAGAAGGGCCGGCGCTACGCCATCGTCGGCATCCTGGCGGTCGCCGCCTTCATCACGCCGCCCGATCCGATCTCGCAGATCGGCCTTGCCTTGCCCATGTATGGCCTCTACGAACTCGCTATCCTGTCGGTCCGCATGGTGCAGAAGCGCCGCGCCGCCGCGCTGGCCGCGCAGGAAGCCGAGCTTTCCGGCTCAAGCTCCGACTAGCCGCGCTCCGCGCCGGGGCGCAGCTTTCTGTGCCCGGGCGTCGGCAGGCGCGCCGCGGGCCGTTCCCGAAGCCCTGCAGCACAGGAGAGGCGGGCAGGGCCCGTAAGCACCGATGTTCGATATCAAGTGGATCAGAGCCAACGCCGAAGCCTTCGACGCTGCCATGGCGCAGCGCAGGAACGTTGCGGTGCGCTCCTCCGACCTGATCGCCATCGACGATCGCCGCCGCGAGATCATCCTGCGCCTCAACGAAGCCCAGGAGCAGCGCAACGCCCTGTCCAGGCAGATCGGCCAGGCCAAGGCCCGGAAGGACGAGGCGACGGCAGACGCGCTGATGGCGGAGGTCGCCCGGCTCAAGGACGTCATCCCGGCCGCCGAGGCGGACGAGCGCGCCGTGGAGAAGCAGCTGCGCGACGCCCTGTCGTCCATCCCCAACATGGCGCTCGAGGACGTGCCGGTGGGCGAGGACGAGACCGGCAATGTCGAATATTTCGGCCCCAACGGCTCGCCCGAGACCGCCGCGAGGACCCGCCCGGCCAAGCCGGGCTTCGCCTTCGCGCCCAAGGAGCATTTCGACATCGGGGCGGCCGAGAAGGACATGGACTTCGAGGTGGCGGCAAAGCTCTCGGGCAGCCGCTTCGTGGTGCTCAAGGGCCAGCTCGCCCGGCTCGAACGCGCCCTCGGCCAATTCATGCTCGACCTGCATACGGGCGAGCACGGCTACCTGGAGGTGCGGCCGCCGGTGCTGGTGCGCGACGATGCCCTCTTCGGCACCGGCCAGTTGCCCAAGTTCGAGGAAGACCTGTTCTTCACCCCCCATGGCGAGGGCCGGCTGGCGCTGATTCCCACCGCCGAGGTGCCGCTGACCAATTTCGTCCGCGAAACCATCCTCGCCGAGGAGGAGCTGCCGCTGCGCTTCACCGCGCTCACCCCCTGCTTCCGCTCGGAGGCCGGCTCGGCCGGCCGCGACACGCGCGGCATGCTGCGCCAGCACCAGTTCGACAAGGTGGAGCTGGTGTCCATCACCACGCCCGAGCAATCGATCGACGAGCACGAGCGCATGCTGGCCTGCGCCGAGACGGTGCTGCAACGGCTGGGCCTGCACTACCGCGTCATGACCCTGTGCACCGGCGACATGGGTTTCGGCGCCCGCAAGACCTACGACATCGAGGTCTGGCTGCCCGGGCAGGACACCTATCGGGAAATCTCCTCGGTCTCGGTGTGCGGCGATTTCCAGGCCCGCCGCATGGAGGCGCGCTACCGCCCGGCCGGCGAGAAGCAGGCGCCGCGCTACGTCCACACGCTCAACGGCTCGGGCACGGCGGTCGGCCGCTGCCTGATCGCGGTGCTGGAGAACTACCAGCAGCAGGACGGCTCGGTGCTGGTGCCCGAGGCGCTGCGGCCCTATATGGGAGGCCTCACCTCCATCGGTGGCCGCTGACATGGGCCTGCGCATCCTCATCACCAATGACGACGGCGTGGATGCGCCCGGCCTCGCCGTGATGGCCGAGATCGCCCGGGCGATCTCGGACGATGTGTGGATCGTCGCCCCGGACGGCAACCAGTCCGGGGCAGGGCACCGCTTCAGCTTCGGGCGCGAGCTGCATTTCGAGGAACGCGGCCCGCGCCGCTATGCGGTGGTCGGCGGCTCCCCCGCCGACTGCGTCGTCGCCGGCATGACCCATATCCTGGGCGACCGGCCGGCCGACCTCGTGCTCTCCGGGGTCAATGCCGGGCAGAACCTGGGCGACATCGTCAACTGCTCGGGCACCGCCGCCGGCGCCCGGGAAGGGGCGCTGCAGGGCGCCATCGGCATCGCCATGAGCCAGTCCATGGACTACGAGCTGTCGCCGCGGCCCAACTGGGACAATGCCGCCCGCTACGGCGCCGAGGTGGTGTCGGCCATATTGGGCGCCCATGGCGAGGACGACGTGTTCTACAACGTCAACTTCCCGTTCTGCGACACGGCCAGCGTCTCCGGCATCGCCGCGGTGGCCCATCAGCGCTTCTCGCGCTCGCCCATCCGCTACTATCCGAGCGACACCGAAGGGCAGTTCTTCATGGCGATTCCCGAGACGCCGATGCCGCTCGATCCCGATGCCGATTTCGAGGTGCTGCGGCGCGGCAACGCCATCACCGTCACCCCCTTCGCCCTCCAGCAGACCCACCGGGCCGCCCTGTCCCGGCTGGCGGGACTGGCGCTCAAGGGCCCGCGCGCGCCTTAACCTTACCCAATCGAGAATCCCGCGCCGACGATTTCACTCAAATCGCAGCGGCTTTAAACTCGTCTTTACCTTACCGGCCTAATCTCGTCTCCAGTGTTGAGTACCTGCGTACGAGTAAGCCGATGAGTATTCGCGTGTCCCTGCGGACCCAAAGAAGCGCGGTCGCGATGGCTGGTCTTGTTGTGGCCGCCATCGGGCTTTCCGGCTGTTCCAGCCTGGGCAGTCGCACCTTCGGCGACTCCACGGTCACCGGTTCGGTGAGCCAGTCGGCGCCCGCCAGCCTCAACCAGCCCATGCCGCCATCGCTGGGAGCTCCCCAGTCCATCCAGGTCGCCGAGACGCAGTTCCTGCCTCCGGCCAATGTCGGCAATTCCTGGCCCGCCGCTCCCGTCCAGTCCGGCTTCGTGCAGCCGTCCGGGGCGACGTCTCCGATCGCGCTGGGGGCGGCGACGCCCTCGGTCCAGTCCCAAGACCTTCCCGCTTTGAGTTCGTCGTCTTCCATGGGAACCGCAGCCATGCCCGCTCAGCAGACCCTTCCCCCGGCATCCGCCGTCCCGCCGGCCGTCGCCATGGGCAACCCCGCCGCCACCACCGCCCTGCCGGTCAATTCCAGCGTGCCGCTGGCCTCGCCGGCCCCCGCCGCCGCAGGCGGCTATACCCACACCATCGCCAGCGGCGAGTCGCTCTATACCATCGCCCGCAAATACGACGTGACCACCCAGTCCATCGTGCTGGCGAACGGCCTCAGCTCGCCGGACAAGATCGTCGTCGGCCAGCAGATCGTCATCCCCGGCCGCTCCGACCTGATCCGCACGCCGCAATCGCCCGCCGCCACCCAGGTGGCCAGCACGGCCCCGCAGGCCGTTCCGGCGCCGACGCCGCTGGCCAAGCCCGAGCTGAACGCCGGCGGCAACGTGCTGCAGGCCGCGGCGACCCCGGCTCCCGCCGCCACCCAGACCCCGGCGGCCGCGCCCGCCCAGCCGGCGCCGACCCAGGTGGCCTCGGTGCCGCCGGCCGAGCCGGCCATGTCCGGCAGCGACAAGTTCCGCTGGCCGGTCAGCGGCCGCGTCATCACCGATTTCGCCGCCTCGCGCGGCACCGGCATCAATATCGAGGTGCCGGAGGGCTCGACGGTCAAGGCCGCCGAGAACGGCACGGTCATCTATGTGGGCTCGGGCGTCGAGGGCTACGGCAATCTCGTGCTGATCCGCCACCCCAACGGCTATGTCTCGGCCTATGCCCACCTCAAGTCGATGAGCGTGGCCAAGGGCGCCGTGGTCAACCGCGGCGACAGCATCGGCACGGTCGGCATGACCGGCTCGGTCTCCAAGCCCCAGCTCCACTTCGAGCTGCGCAAGGGCGCGACCCCGGTCGACCCGATGCCGCTGCTGGCGAGTTGAGGAACAGCGAGCAGCGAAATAGCGAATAGCCAGTAGCGAATAGCGGGTAGGGGCTCCTCTACCCGCTATTCGCTATTTCGCTACTCACTCACCCCCAGGCCTTCCTCGCCGGCCAGCGTGCGGATCAGCTGGATGGCCACGCGGCCCGAGCGCGCGCCGCGGGTGGCCGCCCATTCGATGGCCCGCGCCCGCAGGGCCTCGGGGGCGATGGCGAGGCCGTAATGGTCGGCATAGCCGGACACCATGGCGAGATAGGTGTCCTGATCGGTGTTGTGGAAGCCCAGCCACAGCCCGAAGCGGTCCGACAGCGACACCTTCTCCTCCACCGCCTCGCCGGGATTGATCGCGGTCGACCGCTCGTTCTCGATCATGTCGCGCGGCATCAGGTGGCGCCGGTTGGAGGTGGCGTAGAACAGCACGTTGTCCGGCCGGCCCTCCAGCCCGCCGTCGAGGATGGTCTTGAGCGACTTGTAGCTGGTCTCGCCGCTGTCGAAGCTGAGATCGTCGCAGAACACGATGAAGCGCGCCGGCTGGCCGGCGATGGCCCGCATCAGCGCCGGCAGGCTTTCGAGCTCCTCGCGGGCGATCTCCACCAGCACCAGGCGCTGAAAACCCTCCCGGGCCAGGATGTCGGCATGGATGGCCTTGACCAGGGACGACTTGCCCATGCCGCGCGCGCCCCACAAGAGGGCGTTGTTGGCCCCGTGCCCGCGGGCGAACTGCTCGGTGTTGCGCAACAGGATGTCGCGGACGGCATCGATGCCCCTCAGCATCCCGAGCGGCACGCGGCTGACGCGGGGCACCGGCACCAGCGTGCCGGAATCGCCCTGCCAGTGATAGGCATCGGCCTCCCCGAGCGCGAAGCCGGCACCGTCCCCGCCGGCCTCCAGCGCCCTGGCGATGCTCTCCAGCGCATCGGCGATCCTGCCCAGATAGTCCTTGGTCTTCACCCGTCTCGTCCTTGTGTCTGGCGCGGCAATCCGTACGCCCCGATTGGCTTTGCAATCGCGGATACCCAAATGTATAGTCCGCGCGATTTTGGCCGGGGTACAAGTGCACGAGACCCCTTTTGCGTCCAGTGCGTCCGGTGGAGCGCCCTTGCGGCGCACCTTCCTCCACAAGCAAAGAAGAAACGACAAGGAGTTCGCTTGATGTTCGTAACGCCCGCCTTCGCACAGGATGCGGCAGCGCCCGCCGCCGGCGGCATGGCCGATATCTTCATCCAGCTCATGCCGATCGCGCTGCTGGTGCTGATCTTCTGGCTGCTGATCTTCCGGCCGCAGCAGAAGCGCCTCAAGGCCCAGCAGGCCATGCTCTCCGCCATCCGCCGCGGCGACACCGTGGTCACCAGCGGCGGGCTGGTCGGCAAGGTCACCAAGGCGGTCGAGGGCGAGGATCTCGAGGTGGAGATCGCCCAGGGCGTGAAGGTCAAGGTCGTGCGCGGCATGGTGGCCGACGTGCGCTCCAAATCCGAGCCGGTCAACGACAACAAGCCGGCCTAGCCAACCGTCAAGCCGGCCGGAGCCCGCAGGGCTTCGGCCTGCCGCCTTTCCAGGACGCCGTTTATGAATCAGTCGCCGTTCCGCGTAGCCATCATCCTGTTCGTCGCGATCGCGGGCATTCTGCTTGCCGCCCCCAATTTCCTCTCCAAGGAAATCCAGGATTCCCTGCCCGGCTGGCTGCCCAGGCCCGGCCTGGTCCTCGGCCTCGACCTGCAGGGCGGCTCGCATCTGCTGCTGGAGGTGAACCGCGAGGGCATCGTCACCCAAAGGCTGAGCGACCTGCGGCGCGACGCCCGCAACGTGCTCGCCAACCAGAACGGCATCGGCAACATCATCACCACCGACGTCGCCGCCAACACCATCGCCATCGAGCTCACCGACCCGAGCCAGAAGGCGCAGGCCGAGACGGCGATCCGCGCGCTCCAGAACACGCTGAGCGACTTCGTGTTCGGCGGGGCGGGGGTGGACGAGCTCGCCTTCGGCGAGACCTCCGACGGCAAGCTGACCATCACCCTGACCCCCGACGGCATCAACCAGCGCATGAGCTCGCTGGTGGCCCAGTCCATCGAGGTCATCCGCTCCCGCATCGACGAGTTGGGCACCACCGAGCCCACCATCCAGCGCCAGGGCGACACCCGCGTCATGGTGCAGGTGCCGGGCTTCGGGGACAGCGAGCGGCTCAAGAACATCATCTCGCAGACCGCGCGGCTGACCTTCCACATGGTCTATCCCGGCATGACGGCGGCTCAGGCCGAGGCCCAGGGCCTGCCGGTGGGCACCATGATCCTGCCCAGCCAGGACGGCACCCGCGAGCTGCTCTACGAGGACGTCGCCCTGGGCGGCGAATCCCTGGTGGACGCGCAGCCGGCCTATGACCAGCAGCGCGGCATCCCGGTCGTCAGCTTCAAGTTCGACACGCGCGGCGCCATCACCTTCGGCGAGATCACCTCCGCCAATGTCGGCCAGCGCTTCGCCATCGTGCTCGACAACCAGGTGATCACCGCCCCGGTCATCCAGCAGCCGATCACCGGCGGCACCGGCCAGATCAGCGGCAGCTTCACCACCGCCACGGCCAACGATCTCGCCGTGCTGCTGCGCGCCGGCGCCCTGCCGGCCAGCCTCGACGTGATCGAGGAGCGCACGGTGGATGCGAGCCTCGGCGCCGATTCCATCCAGGCGGGCCTCACCGCCGGCATCGTCGCCTCGGTGCTCGTCGTCTCCTTCATGGTCGTCGCCTACGGCCTGTGGGGCGTGTTCGCCAACATCTCGCTCATCCTCAACATCGTCTTGATCTTCGCGGCGCTCTCGGTGCTGGGCGCGACGCTGACCTTGCCCGGCATCGCCGGCATCGTGCTCACCATCGGCATGGCGGTGGACGCCAACGTGCTGATCTACGAGCGCATGCGCGAGGAGCAGCGCGCCGGCAAGACGCCGCTCCAGGCGATCAATGCCGGCTTCCAGCGCGCCTGGGGCACCATCATCGACTCGCACCTGACCCAGCTGGTGGCCGCCATCGTGCTCTATTTCATGGGGTCCGGCCCGGTGCAGGGCTTCGCCGTGACGCTGGGGCTCGGCATCCTCACCTCGCTGTTCACCTCCTACACGGTCACCTCCTACCAGGTGAACCTGTGGTACAAGCGCGTCCGGCCGAAGACCCTCAAGATCCAGCATTTCCGCTTCATCCCGGACGGCACCAAGATCCCGTTCATGAAGATCTCGCGCTATGTCATCGCGCTGTCGCTCGTCATGTCGGTGGTGTCGGTGGGCTCGGCGGTGTTCAAGGGCTTCAACCTCGGCATCGACTTCGTGGGCGGCACCGCCATCGAGGTGCAGCATGTCGGCGGGCCGGCCGACGTGGGCCGCGTGCGCGAGCTGCTGAGCGATCTCGACCTGGGCGAGGTGCAGGTGCAGGGCTTCGGCACGCCGCAGGACGTGCTGGTGCGCGTGCAGGCGCAGGAGGGCGGCCAGTCCGCCGACCAGGTGGCGGTGCAGAAGGTGCAGGAGGCGCTGGCCTCGGACAACTACGAGATCCGAAGGACCGAGGCGGTGAGCGGCACGGTTTCGGGCGAGCTGGCCTGGACCGGCACCATCGCCGTCATCATCGCGCTGGTCTGCATCCTCATCTATATCTGGGTCCGCTTCGAATGGCAGTTCGCCCTGGCGGCGGTGACCACGACCTCGCACGACATCATCATGACCATAGGCCTGTTCTCGCTGACGGGGCTGGAGTTCAACCTCAGCTCCATCGCGGCGGTGCTGACGCTGGTGGGCCTGTCGCTGAACGAGACCGTGGTGGTGTCCGACCGCATCCGCGAGAACCTGCGAAAACACCGCAAGATGCCGCTGCCCGAGCTGATCGACCTGTCGATCAACCAGACCATCGTGCGCACCTCGCTGACCCAGTTCACCGTGCTGCTGGCCCTGGTGCCGCTGGTGCTGTTCGGCGGCGAGGTGCTGCGCAGCTTCACCATCGCCATGACCTTCGGCTCGCTGGTGGGCATGTATTCCTCGGTCATCATCAACGGCCCGATCCTCATCAATTTCGGCCTCAAGCAGAAAAGCGACGAAGAGGAAGCCGTCGCCGCCGCGGCCAAAAAGAGCAAATCGACGGACGGCGCCTCGGTCTAGGGCAGGGGCGAAGGAGCCGACAGCCTCCAATCCCCTGGAGAATCGCAATGCAGGCCGAACCCGATCCGACCGTCTCCACCGGCCATTTCCCCCGCCGCGTCGGCATCGACGCCTATGGCAATGGCGGCTTCCGCTTCGCGGAGATGTCGCACAGGGGCTCGCTGCTCTGCCTGCCCTCGGGCATGCACGACTGGCCGGTCGGCTCGGCCGGCGAACTGACCCTGGCCAGCCTGCAGCCGGCGCTGGAGCAGGCCGACGAGCTCGACGTGCTGCTGATCGGGCTGGGCCACGCCATCGTCGCCATCGATCCGGCCATCCGCGAGGCGTTCCGCGCGCGCCGGGTGATCGTCGAGGCGGTGGGCACGGGCGGGGCGGTGCGCACCTACAACGTGCTGCTCGCCGAGGAGCGCGCCGTCGGCGCGGCGCTGATCGCGGTCGAGCATGCCCGCTAGAGCGCCGGACGATCCGGCCATGCCGGCCGACAGCTTCGACTTCGCCGCCCGCACCCTGCGCGAAACCGACCGCGACCGCTATCTCGCCACCCTGGTGCTGCCCGCCGAGGCGCGGCCGGGGATCACCGCCATCCTCGCCTTCAACGCCGAGGTGGCGGCCGTGCGCGAGCGCGTCTCGGGCCCGCAGCCGGGCGAAATCCGCCTGCAATGGTGGAACGACGCCCTGGCCGGCGAGGAGCACGGCGCGGTGCGGCGCAATCCGCTGGCCGCCGCCCTGCTCGACACGCTCGACCGCTACGGGCTGCCCCGGGGCACGCTGCAACGGCTGCTGGGCGCCCGCCGCTTCGACCTCTACGACGACCCCATGCCGGACCTCGAGACCTTCGAGGGCTATGCGGGGGAGACCGCCTCCACCCTGTTCCAGCTGGCAGCCATGATCCTCAATGGCGGCGAGCCGGTGGAGCCGGGCGACGCCGCCGGCCATCTGGGCGTGGCGCAGGCCATGATCGGCCATATCCGCGCCCTCGGCCACGTCTCGGCCCAGGGCCGCATCATGCTGCCCTGGACCATCCTCGAGGCCAACGGCGTGACGGAGGGCGAGCTCTTCGCCGGACGGGACAGCGAGGGCCTGCACGCCGCGCTGGGCCAGATCGCGGAACTGGCGGAGGGGCATCTGCGACAGGCGCAGGCGGCCATCGCCGCGCTGCCCGCGAGCCTGCGCCCCGCCTTCGCGGCGGTCAGCCTGCTGGAGAGGCAATTGGCGGACTGGAAGCGGAGCCCCGCCAGCCCGTTCGCCCCGCCCCCGGACGCGCCCGACTGGCGCAAGATCGTCCGGCTGGTGTGGTGGGCGCTGCGGAACCGGTGAGCGCGGCAAAGGAAACCGAGGTTTCCCGCCGACGCGGGAATGACCCGGTGGATTGTCCGCTGCAATTGCGCTTGCCGCGACAGACCCTCGGGTCAGGCCCGAGGGCAGCGCGGGGGCGGGCTCACCGCTCCAGCAGGGCGACGAACTGTCCCGCCAGCCGCGCCGCCACGGCCGCTTCGTAGAATATCTCGGCTTCGACGCGCAGCCGGGCGCGGCCGCGCCGGGCCAGCGTGTGGCGGAAGCCGTCCCAATCGGCGCCGTCGAGGCGGGCCACCGCCCGGGCCGGCCCGGTGACCGGCAGCAGATAGTCGGTCTCCGTGCGCTGGATCACCAGCTGGCCGGCGATGCCCTCGGCCTCGAGCCGCAGATGCAGCACCGACCAGGCCGCCAGCAGGCCGAGCGTCGCCGCGCTGCCGCCGAACATGGTGCCGTGGACGTTGATGTTCGGCGCCAGCGGGGCCTCCAGCACCACCTCGGCGGCGTCGGCGCGCAGCACCGACACCGCCATGGCCCGCGAGATCGGGATATGGTCGTGGAGGAACCGCGCCAGCGCCGCCGGGGTCATGCCCAGGCCTTGAGGTCTTCGAGGGCCCGGCTGGTGATGGCCCGGCGCCTGGCGATGGTCTTCTCGGTGCCGCGCCAGCGCCCGGCGCCTTCCGGCCGGGTGACCGCGACCTCGGGGAACAGGCCGAAATTGACGTTCATGGGCTGGAAGCTGCGGGCGCCGCTATAGCTCTCGGCCTCGATATGGCCGCCGGTGACATGGCCGATCAGCGCGCCCAGCGCCGTGGTGGGCGGGGGCAGGGGCAGGGAGCCGCCCCGGGCCTCGGCCGCGGTCAGCCGGCCGGTAACCAGGCCCACGGCGGCGCTTTCGACATAGCCCTCGACGCCCGTCACCTGGCCGGCGAAGCGGATGCGCGGATCGGCCTTGAGGCGCATGTCCGGGGCCAGCACCCGGGGGGAATTGATGAAGGTGTTGCGATGCAGCCCCCCGAGGCGGGCGAACTGGGCGTTCTCCAGCCCCGGGATCATGCGGAAGATCTCGGTCTGGACGCCGTAGCGCATCTTGGTCTGGAAGCCGACCATGTTCCACAGCGTGCCCAGGGCATTGTCCTGCCGCAGCTGGACGATGGCATAGGGCTTGACGGTGGGGTTGCGCGGATTGGTGAGGCCGACCGGCTTCATCGGGCCGTGGCGCAGCGTCTCCGGGCCGCGCTCGGCCATGACCTCGATGGGCAGGCAGCCGTCGAAATAGGGCACCTTCTCCCAGTCCTTGAACTCGTGCAGCGGCGCCGATTTCAGCGCCTCCACGAAGGCGTAGTACTGGTCGCGGTCCATCGGCAGGTTGAGATAGTCCGCCCCGGTGCCGCCCGGCCCCGCCTTGTCGTAGCGCGACTGCTTCCAGGCGATGTCGTGGTCGATGCTGTCGTAGTGGACGATGGGCGCGATGGCGTCGAAGAAGGCCAGGGAATCCTCGCCGGTGCGGGCGAGGATGGCGTCGGCCAGGGCCGGGGAGGTCAGCGGGCCGGTGGCGATGACGACGTGCCGCCAGTCCTCGGGCGGCCAGCCGGCCACTTCCTCGCGCCGCACGACGATGTTGGGGTGGTTCGCGATGGCCTCGGTGACCGCGGCGGAGAAACCGTGGCGGTCGACGGCCAGCGCGCCGCCGGCGGGCAGCTTGTGGGCATCGGCCGCGCGCATGATGAGCGAGTTGCAGCGGCGCATCTCCTCGTGCAGGAGGCCGACGGCGTTCTGCTCGGCATCGTCGGAGCGGAAGCTGTTGGAGCAGACGAGCTCGGCGAGGGCGTCGGTCTGGTGCGCGTCGGTGCCCTTCACCCCGCGCATTTCGTGCAGGATGACGCGGACGCCAGCCTCGGCGGCCTGCCAGGCGGCTTCGGAGCCGGCCAGGCCCCCGCCGATGATGTGGATGGGTTCGTTCGACATGGCCGGCAGATAGCAAGCGGCATGGCGGCGCGCAACTCAAAGCCCGTTGCGCGGGAGGATCGGCCGGATCGGGGAGGGGAAGAAACTGCCGGCGACGCGGGGCGCCGGAAACGAAAACACCCGCGTCTCAGGGAGAAGCGGGTGTTCGGTCTGTCGTGGAAATGCCGTCGATCTTAGAGCGAATTGGCATGATCGCGGGCGATCCGATTGATGTCGGTACGCGAAATGCCCAGATCGTTGAGCTGACGGTTGTCGAGAGCGGCGAGCTCGCGCACGGTCTGCTGGTAGGCGGCCCACTTCTTGAAAGTCTTGCGGATGTCCATCGGAAGTCTCCTTTCGTTTACGAGGGGAGATATAGCGCTGCCCAACCCCAGTGAGCAGATCGAGATTGGTCAAACAAGCTATGCATTCTGCGCAAGGCGTAAGCAGTGCCCGTTCATTGTGCGTTAAGGCTTCCGGCAAAGCGATGGCCGCCGGAGGGCGATCCGGCGGCCAGGCAGCGCCCGGGCGGGGCCCATGGCGGTCAGCGGTCGAAGAGCGACCGGGTCATCTTGGAGAAGTCGGGGCCGGAAATCCCCAGAAGATCGGCATCTCGCGTCGAGGGAACGTCCATTTCCCGCAACGTCTGCTTGATGTCGACCAGGCGCTTCAGGCGCCAGACGGCACGAACAAACATGGCTCTATTCCCTAGTGGCTGGTGTTGGCACGATCCGAGGATGGGCTGATTTGCCGGGTGGCGCCATGCCCCTTACGTCAACGGCTTCATGCGGTTGACGCATGGCAAATTCACGCTTCTGACGCATTTGCGCGAATTTTCGCCACTGCTTCATCGCTAAGCAGATGACTTGCCTGCGGAATTTTCCGAAGGGCGGCGGCGGGACCGGCGCCACATATGTGATGCGCAGGGCGGGGACAGGGGTGGATGGGGGGCATGCAGCGGGGTTCTGGCTGATGAACCCCGGCCTCGCGGTCTGTCGCCCCCTCGACGGAAGGGATCGAGGGGGACGGAACCGCAATCTCGGAGCGTCCGGGCTGTCCGCCAAGTCGTGCTTGTCGCGGGCGGGAATGGTGCCAGGTCCAAACAATCCCCCGAGGGGGGGCGGAGCGGCCGTTATTCGGCCGCGCGGGTGGCGAAATGGGGGCGCCGTTCCATGACCTCCTTGAGGAAGGCCCCGGTATGCGAGCGCGGATTGGCCGCGACCTCCTCGGGCGTGCCCACGGCCACGATCTCGCCGCCGCCGTCGCCGCCCTCGGGACCGAGATCGATGATCCAGTCGGCGGTCTTGATGACTTCCAGATTGTGCTCGATCACCACCACGGTGTTGCCGCCCTCGACCAGCTCGTGCAGCACCTCGAGCAGCTTGGCCACGTCGTGGAAGTGCAGCCCCGTGGTCGGCTCGTCCAGCATGTAGAGGGTGCGGCCGGTGGCGCGCTTGGACAATTCCTTGGAGAGCTTGACCCGCTGCGCCTCGCCGCCCGACAGGGTGGTGGCCGGCTGGCCGACCTTGACATAGCCGAGGCCGACGCGCTGGAGCGTGGCGAACTTGTCGCGGATGGTGGGAACGGCCGAGAAGAACTCGACGCCCTCGTCGATGGTCATGTCGAGCACGTCGGAGATCGACTTGCCCTTGAACTGCACCTCCAGCGTCTCGCGGTTGTAGCGCTTGCCCTTGCACACGTCGCAGGTGACGTAGACGTCGGGCAGGAAGTGCATCTCGATCTTGAGGACCCCGTCGCCCTCGCATTTCTCGCAGCGTCCGCCCTTGACGTTGAAGGAGAAGCGGCCCGGCCCGTAGCCGCGGGCCTTCGCCTCCGGCAGGCCGGCGAACCACTCGCGCAGCGGCGTGAAGGCGCCGGTATAGGTGGCCGGGTTGGAGCGCGGCGTGCGGCCGATGGGCGACTGGTCGATGTCGATGACCTTGTCGAGAAATTCGAGGCCGGTGAGGCTCTCATGCGGGGCCGGGACGACGCGGGCGCCGTTCAGCCGCCGGGCGATGGCCTGGTAGAGCGTGTCGATCATCAGCGTCGACTTGCCGCCGCCGGACACGCCGGTGATGGCGACGAACAGGCCCAGGGGGATGTCGACCGAGACGTTCTTGAGGTTGTTGCCGGTGGCGCCCCTGATGGCGAGGGCCTTGCCCTTCTTGCCGGTGCGGCGCTCGGCCGGCACGGGAATGCCCATGCGGCCGGAGAGATATTTGCCGGTGAGGGAATCGGGGTGTTCGAGGATGTCCTGCGGCGTGCCCTCGGCGACGATGCGGCCGCCATTGACGCCGGCGCCGGGGCCGATGTCGAGCACGTAGTCGGCGGTCAGGATGGCGTCCTCGTCGTGCTCGACCACGATGACGGTGTTGCCCAGGTCGCGCAGGCGCTGCAGCGTGTCGAGCAGGCGGGCATTGTCGCGCTGGTGCAGGCCGATGGAGGGCTCGTCCAGCACGTAGAGCACGCCGGTGAGGCCGGAGCCGATCTGGCTGGCGAGGCGGATGCGCTGGCTCTCCCCGCCCGACAGCGTGCCGGAATTGCGCGACAGGGTGAGATATTCCAGCCCCACATCGTTGAGGAACCTCAGGCGCTCGCGGATCTCCTTGAGGATGCGCTCGCCGATCTGGCTCTGGGTGGGGGTGAGCTTGGCCGAAAGCTCGGTGAACCACCGCGAGGCATTGCGGATCGACATGTCGGTGACCTGGCCGATATGCAGCCCGTCGATCTTGACCGCCAGCGCCTCTGGCTTGAGGCGGTAGCCGCCGCAGGCGACGCAGGGCTTGGCCGACATGTATTTCTCGATCTCCTCGCGCATGCCGGCGCTTTCGGTCTCCTTGTAGCGGCGCTCGAGATTGCCGATGACGCCCTCGAAGGGCTTGCTGGTCTTGTACTGGCGCAGGCCGTCGTCATAGACGAAGTGGATGGCCGTCTTGTCCGTGCCGTAGAGCACGGCGTGCTGCACCTCCAGGGGCAATTCGTTCCAGGCGGTGCCGGTCGAGGCGCCGTAATGCTTCACCACCGCCGACAGGGTCTGCTGGTAATAGGGCGCGCTGGTCTTGGACCAGGGCAGGATGGCGCCGTCGCGCAAGGAGAGCGTCGGATCGGGCACGATCTGGTCCGGATCGATCTTCTGCTCGGTGCCGAGGCCGTCGCAGACCGGGCAGGCGCCGAAGGGATTGTTGAAGGAGAACAGGCGCGGCTCGATCTCGGCGATGGTGAAGCCGGAGACCGGGCAGGCGAATTTCTCCGAGAAGGTGATGCGGCGCGGGGTGCCGTCCTCCTCCTTCTGGTCGGCGAATTCGACCAGCGCGATGCCGTCGGCCAGCTTCAGCGCCGTCTCGAAGCTCTCGGCCAGGCGCCCGGCGATGTCGGGGGCGACCACCAGGCGGTCCACCACCACCTCGATGTCGTGCTTGAACTTCTTGTCGAGGGCGGGGGCATCCTCGATCTCGTGGTATTCCCCGTCGATCTTCACGCGCTGAAAACCCTTGCGCATGAGATCGGCCAGCTCCTTCCTGAACTCGCCCTTGCGGCCGCGGGCGATGGGGGCGAGCAGATAGAGGCGCGTGCCTTCCTCCAGCTCCAGCGTGCGGTCCACCATCTGGCTGACGGTCTGGCTCTCGATGGGCAGGCCGGTGGCGGGCGAATAGGGGATGCCGACGCGGGCGAAGAGCAGGCGGAGATAGTCGTAGATCTCGGTGACCGTGCCGACGGTGGAGCGCGGATTGCGGCTGGTGGTCTTCTGCTCGATGGAGATGGCGGGCGACAGGCCCTCGATGTGCTCGACATCGGGCTTCTGCATCATCTCGAGGAACTGGCGCGCATAGGCGGAGAGCGATTCCACGTAGCGCCGCTGGCCCTCGGCATAGATGGTGTCGAAGGCGAGCGAGGATTTGCCCGAGCCGGAAAGCCCCGTCATCACGATCAGGCTGTCGCGCGGCAGCTTGACGTCGATGCCCTTGAGATTGTGCTCGCGGGCGCCGCGCACGACGATTTCGCGGTTGAGGCTCGGCTTGTCGGTCATACTCGATCCATTGCGTGTCGCGCCGGCGGGGAGGGAGCGGCGGGCGAAGGCCAAGAAATAAGCCCCCGGCGGGTCGCCCGCAAGTCAACTCGCCGGTCCCGATCATGCGAACGTAACCAGAACAGGCGGGATTCGGTCAAGTCGGGTTTATGCATGGCTGCTGACAGGGAATGTCAGGATGGTTGCGCGTTGGGCTTGTGGTCCATCGGGCGCGGCGCTCCGGCAATGGCGGAGCAGACGACCCCTCATGCCAGCATGCTGCCGGTTTCCCGCCGGCGCGTGTGCCAGGAGAAGGCTTCCTCCAACAGGTGCGGGGTGTGGCCGCCGCGGGCGCAGGCGCGGGTGAAATAGTCGTCGAGCTGGGCGCGGTAGTCGGGGTGGACGCAAGCATCGATGATGCGGCGGGCGCGCTCGCGCGGGGCGAGCCCGCGCAGGTCGGCCAGGCCGCATTCGGTGACGAGGATGTCCACGTCGTGCTCGGTGTGGTCGACATGGCTGACCATGGGCACCACCGAGGAGACGGCGCCGTCCTTGGCCAGCGCCTTGGTGACGAAGATCGACAGATAGGCGTTGCGGGCGAAATCGCCCGAGCCGCCGATGCCGTTCATCATCATCGTGCCGTCGACATGGGTGGAATTGACATTGCCGTAGATGTCGAACTCCAGCGCCGTGTTGATGCCGATGACGCCCAGCCGGCGGATGACCTCGGGATGGTTGGAAATCTCCTGCGGGCGGAGCACCAGCCGGTCCTTGTAGCGCCCGAAATCGCCGAACACCCGCTCGGCATAGGGAGCGCTGAGGGTGATGGAGGAGGCCGAGGCGAAGCTGAGCTTGCCGGCGTCGAACAGGTCGAAGGTGGAATCCTGCAGCACCTCGCTGTAGAGCCGCAGATGGTGGAACGGCCCCTCGGCGAGCCCGCGCAGCACGGAATTGGCGATAGAGCCGATGCCGGCCTGGAGCGGCTGCAGGGTGAGATCGAGCCGGCCCCGCGCCACCTCGCCCTCGAGGAAGGCGATGAGGTGACGGGCGATGGCGTTGGTCTCGATGTCGGCGGGCAGGACCGAGGAGGCGCTGTCGGTCTCGTCGGTGATGACGATGGCCGCGATCTTCTCCGGCGGGATGGGCACATGGGGCGTGCCCACGCGGCTGTCGCAGGCCATGACCGGGATGGGCTCGCGGGCCGGGCGCCTGGTGGGGATGTAGATGTCGTGCAGCCCGTCCAGCCCCAGCGGCTGGGACAGGTTGATCTCGACGATGACCTTTTCGGCCAGGATGGCGAAGCTGGCGGAATTGCCGATCGAGGTGGTGGGCACCAGCCCGCCGGTCGCGGTGATGGCGGCGGCCTCCACGATGGCATAGTCGATGGGCCCGAGCTGGCCCGAGCGCAGATGCTCCACGGTCTCGCTGAGGTGCTGGTCGATGAACATCACCTCGCCGCGGTTGATCGCCTTGCGCAGGGTGGGATCGGCCTGGAAGGGCATGCGGCGGGCGAGGACATGGGCCTCGGTGAGCATGCGGTCGATGTCGTGGCCCAGCGAGGCGCCGGTGATGAGCGTGATGCGGAACGGATCGGTCCTGGCGCGGGCCGCCATGGCCACGGGCACCGCCTTGGCGTCGCCGGCCTTGGTGAAGCCGCTCATGCCCACGGTCATGCCGTCGCGGATGAGGGACGCCGCCGCCTCGGGCGACATGACGCGGTCGAGCAGGGCCGGATGGCGGATGCGGTCTGAAAGGTCGGGCAGGGGCATGGGGACTCACGGTGGGGTTCGGCGTTCTCCTCCACCAAAAGGCAAACCCGGCGCATTGATCCGGGTCAAGCGGCGATTGTTGACAGGGGCTTTGTGAGAACATAAATAGAACAAATGGCAATCGGGCGGTAAGGTCCGGCGCGGGGCGGCCAGCGCGTTTTGGCTGTTCACAAGTCGGATTTTGCCCGGCTGGCGGCGCCCGAAAGGTCTATGGTGCGCCGAACGGGCAGGGAGACGCGCGCCGGGCGGCACCTCCCCAGCCCCATCGAGGAAGCGTCCCGCGACCGGGCAGACCGGGACTGAATTGGAAGGAAAGCGCCATGGCTGGCAGCGTGAACAAGGTCATTCTGGTGGGCAATCTGGGCAACGACCCGGAAGTGCGGAACCTGCCGAGCGGCGGCAAGGTGGTCAATCTCAGCGTGGCCACCTCGGAGCGCTGGCGCGACCGCAATACCGGCGAGCAGCGCGAGAAGACCGAGTGGCACCGCGTGGTGATCTTCTCGGAGGGGCTGGCGCGCGTGGCCGAGCAATATCTGCGCAAGGGCTCCAAGGTCTATATCGAGGGGCAGCTGCAGACGCGGAAATGGCAGGACCAGTCCGGCCAGGACAAGTATTCCACCGAAGTGGTGCTGCAGAACTTCAACTCCTCCATGGTGCTGCTCGACGGCCGCGGCGAGGGGGCCGGCGAAGGCGGCGGCTATCGCGGCAATGACGAGGGCGGCTTCCGCGGCGTGCGCGACACCGCCGGCGGCGGGGGCGGCCGTCGTCCCTCCGCCAACGCCCCGGCCTTCGAGCCCGGCGGCATGGACGACGACATCCCGTTCTGAACGAAAGGGCGGCCCCGGGGTCGCCCTTTTCGTTTGGGGCACGGGTCGGGCGGTGCCGACGTTCCCCTGAAAACGGACGGTTCCGTTTGGACTCGCGTGGCGCGGAGTTGCCAAAAAGCTCCGCGCTGCCCTTGGGTCGGGCCCGAGGGCCGGTTGCCATGGTCGCCGTCGTGCCCGCCGCAGCAGACCCTCAGATCAGGCCCGAGGGCGGAACGGTGGGTTGAAGCGGGGTCAGGAGCCCGACCCGAGCATTGCCGGAAACAGAGGTTCCCGCCGGCGCGGGAATGACCCGGTGTCGGGGGGAGGGGCGCTGGCCGAGGCCCGGCGCGGGAAGCTGGAGCCAAAGGAAAAGGCGGCCGGCAGGCCGCCCTGCTTGATCGCCGCCGGGGCGGGTTCAGCGGCTGAAGGGCACGTCGGCGCGCAGGCTGTCGCCGGATTCGACATAGACGATCTCGAAGACCACCTTGATGCCCTCGTTGGCGAGGCTGATCTGGGCGGAGATGTTGAAATCCTTGCCCTCCTCGTCCTGGTCGCGGTCGCGCAGGTTGAACACCACGCCATTGCCGCGCTTCTGGCCCACGGCGATGCCGCTGAACGTGGCATTGGAGGTCATGGCGGCCTCGTAGCGCTTGGCGGCCTCGACATAGGCCAGGGTGCCGGCGACCGACAGGTTGGAGCCCGCCAGGGTGCAGCGGCCGTTGTAGTTGACCTTGTCCTGATTGCCCTGGGTGAGCGAGAGCCGGCAGACCACCGATTCCTGGCTGGCGCCGATCAGCACCCCGCGCCCGCGCCATTCCCCGATATAGGATTTGAGCAGGGCCACATCGGCCGGGGCCGCCAGGGCCGGGCCGGCGGCGCCGGCCGAAAACAGCAGACCTGCCAGTGCGGCCGCACGGGTCAGGGGTCCGAAAAAGCTCATGGCGCAATGCCTCCAGATGTCAAAACAAGCCCCCCGGCAAGTTGCTGGGCGCCTTGATACCAAATTTGTCGGGATTCGGCGCAGCCTTTTCTCAACAAAGTGAAGGTCTTCGCGGGGGGTATGGGGCGCCGCGGACGGGCCCGTTCGGGGAGTGTTCCCTTGGACGCTCGAACCGTCCCCACCCACGGGGGCTGCCCCCGGGCCTGACCCGAGGGCCGGTTGCCACGCCCGCTGCAATCGGGCCTGAAGCGGCAGGCCCCCGGGGCCGAGCCCGGGGGCAGCACGGTGTCCGGGTCGACGTCGCACCCAAGACGCCCAAGGTGAACACCCCCGTTCGGGACAGGGGGATGCTCCGGCATCGCCGGATTGCCGGGGACGGGCCCGGCAACGACGATGGGGAAGGTGAGGGCTGCCGGCCCCCGCGATCCGGGCGGGAACAATACGAGCGGGCGGTTCAGGCGCGGCCGGGCTCGGGGGCTTCGCCGTCGGTGCCGCCTTCGCCGGTGGTGGTGTCGCCCGTGGGATCGTCCGGGGTGGCGTCGTGGTCGGCGGTGCGCACCCTGATCTTGCCCAGGGGGTGGAAGAACTTGCCGCCGGCCATCAGCAGGGCGGGCAGGATGAACAGGTCGCCCAGCACCGCGAGCGCCAGGGTGATGACGAAGAGCGAGCCGAACAGGGCCACCTGCGGCAGCTCGGCGAAGACCAGTATGGCCGTGCCGGAGCACAGGATGATGGTGGTGGCGACGATGGCGCCGCCGATGCGCAGCAGGGTGTGCTTGACCGCATCGTCGTGGCTGCGGCCCTCCTCGCGCCGGCCGTGCAGGTAGTGGGACAGGAAATGCACCGTGTCGTCCACCGCGATGCCGAAGGCGATGGTGAGGGCGATGACCGTGGTCAATTGCAGGCCCGCGCCCGAGGCCCACAGCCACGCCTCGGTGCCGAGGATCGGAAAGAGGTTGGGGATGGCGGCGGCCGCGGCCACCCGGAAGGACTGGAAGGCGAAGCCGATGAGGAACAGATTGACGATGACACTGATGGTGAGGTCGGCCTGCAGGCCCCGCACGATGTCGTCGGTGGCGAAGGTGGTGAGGATGTTGAAGCCGCCCAGCTCGGCCTCGGGCAGGCCGGAGGCGGCAAGCTCCGCCTCCACCCTGCCGACCAGGGCCTTGAGCTCGTCGCTGGCGATCACCGTCGGCATGAAGCCGGTGACCAGGGCCTGCGAGCCGTCGTCGGTGACGAAGCGCTTGCGCATGAAGGGGCCGACGGCGTTCAGCACCTCCTCGCGGGTGAAGCCGGCCTCGGTGTAGTTGGTCATGCTGGCGGCCGAGATCACCTTGTTCTGGCCCAGCTCGGCCTCGATGATCTGGTGGACGATGCGGATGCGCTCGTAATCCACCTCGCCGATATTGGGATCGTTCTCGAGCAGCGGCACGCGCACATAGAGCGGGGCGACGCCGCCCACGCCCTCGTCGATGCTTTCCGCCGCGGTGAGAGCGGTGGAGCCCTTGGCCACGAAATCCTCGAAGGAGAAGCGCGGCTGGATGAGGAAATAGGGGATCAGCAGCAGGCCGGTGGCGACGATGGCGGCGACGGCGATGGGCCGCCCCCAGCGCCGGGCGAGGAACCAGCTCGCCGGCAGCGGCGCGGTGAGGATGAAGCTGGTCCTGGGCGGCGCCTTGAAGCCCAGCCGGAGGGCCAGCTTCAAGAGCAGAGGCTGGAAGGTCATGGTGCAGGCGAAGAGCAGGAACGAGCCCATGGCGCCGGCCATGGAGAATTCGCGCACGCCCTGGCCCGGGGTCAGCGACAGCGAGGCGAAGCTGACCAGCGAGACCAGCATGGTGAGCGCGGTGGCCGGGCCCACCAGCTTGATGGTGGCGTCCACCGCCTTGTTGGGCTCCATGCCGTCGCGCCAATAGGCCAGCCAGTTGAAGGTGAAGAACATGGACTCCGCGAAGGAGATGACCAGCACCAGCGTGGTGACGATGATGGTGAGGAAGGAGAACGAGCCGAAGCAGAACAGGATGAGCCCCATGGCCCACATCACCGACAGGAACGGCGTCGCCGCCACGATGAGCGCCCCGAAGAAGGAGCGCAGGGCGAGCAGCGCGATGATGGAGCCGAGCGCGAAGCCGTAGACGGTGAACTTGACCTGGTCGTCCACCGCCGCGTTCAGCATCTCGGTGGTCCAGACCGGCGGGCCGGTGATGTCGATGGTGAGATCGCCGCCCTGGTAGACGGCGATGGTCCGGCGCAGATCCTCGATCATCGCCTTGGCGCCGCGCTCCAGCACCACCTCGCGGTTGGGGAACACGATGATGACCACCCCGGCGAGGTCCGGGGTGATGAGGTTGCGCATCATCGGGTCGTTCTGCTGCAGGTCGCCGAGGGCGAAGGCCACCTCGTCGGGCGTCAGCATGCCCTCGGGCACGGCCGGCACCGAGCCGCCATTGCCGTCGGGCTTGCGCAGCGTGAAGGGCGACATGGTGCCCACTGCGAAATCGTTGAGCTCGAGATCGAAGGCGAGGTTGCGCACCTGCTCGATCACCTCGGGATCGACCAGCCGCTCGGAGTTCACCAGCACGTAGATGTCGTTCTCGAAGGTGCCGAAGGTTTCCGACAGATGCGCATAGGCATCGTAATAGTGGCCGGAATGGGCATAGACCCGCAGCAGGTCGCCATCCACGTTGGCCTTGGGAATCTGGAAGAAGCAGAAGACGCTGAAGGCCAGCACGATGGCGGCCATCAGGCGCGGCTGGCGCACGGTGGCCACGCCCAGATATTCGAGGCCGAAACCGATGGAGCGCTTGTAGGTGATCCGTTCGATCACGCGCCTGAAGAACGAACCCGATGACACCGGCACCCGACTCCGAAAACCAGCAAATTGCCGCGTTTTCTACGGGTTTGTCGCCATTGCGTCCAGTATTGGGCAAATATCAGGCGCATGAGGCCGGCGGAAACGATGCCGGAGGGCGAGGGCCGGGCACGAGGCGTGGCCCCCGGGTCAGGCTCCGGGGGCGGCACGGTGGTAGAGGAAAGCGGCTAGAGGCCGAAGGCTGCCTTGTTGGCGGCGAGGAAGGCTTCCAGGGTTTCGGGCTTGCGGCCGCTGAAGCGCTCGACTGTGTCGGTGACGACGGCGTGATAGCCGAGCACGGCATCGCTCTGGAAGGCCAGCAACGCCAGGACCAGGCCCTCGGGCAGGCCGGCGGCGGCGAGCCCCGCTTGCAGCTCGGCGGGGGTGAGCGGCACGGCGACGACCGGCTTGCCGGTGAGCGCGGCGGCGAGGGCGGCGCGCTCGACATTGGTGACCGGGGCGGGACCGGTGACGTCGAGGATGCTCTTGCCCTCGGCGGCCAGCAGGGCGCCGGCGGCGGTGCGGGCGGCATCGGCGCGGGTGACATAGGCGGTGCCCCGGTCCCCGATCAGCCCGTGAAGCCGGCCGGTGGCGGCGGCCTGCGGCAGATCCCCGAGATTGTTCTCGGCATACATATGGTTGCGCAGGACGGTGAAGTCGATGCCGGTGGCGGCGATGGCCTGCTCGGTCCAGAAATGCTCGACGCCCAGCCCCGCATCGGCATTGGGCCGGGCGGCCGGAGCCGAGGTGTAGACGATGTGCCGCACGCCGGCGGCCCTGGCCGCCTCGATGGCGGCGGTCTGCTGGGCGACGCGCCGGCCGACGCCGTCGGTGGAGACGACGAGCGCGCGCTCGACCCCCGCGAAACCGGCGGCGAGGCTGGCCGCGTCGTCGAAGTCGATCCGGCGCACCTCGACGCCGCGAGCGGCGAGATCCGACAGTTTTGCGGGGTCGCGCGTGCCGGCGACGATCCGGGTGGCGCCGCGCGCCAGCAGTTCCTCGACGGCGATGCGGCCCAGATGCCCCGAGGCACCGGTGACGAGAAGCGGGGCGTTGGCGAATTGGCTCATGGCACTCTCCTGAGACGGAATATGACGCTCGACACCCTTTCCCTTGTCGTCCTGCATGGGGGAGAGTAAGTATCGAAAAGTGAGTGCTATCTAGTCTTTCGGCGGGAGCCTGAAAAGAAGGCACTTTCCTGGCAATAGGTTACCTGGGAGTGCGTGCATGCGGCGCGGCGAGGACATGGCGTCCCTCTATGTGGAGCGCTGGAACGAGGGGGCGGCGCTGAGCACGGCCGGAACCTGCCCGGTGCGCAACGTGCTCGACAAGATCGGCGACAAATGGAGCATGCTGCTGGTGATGACGCTGGCCTCGGGCCCCAGGCGCTTCAACCAGCTCCACCGGGAAGTGCCGGACATCTCCCAGAAGATGCTGACCCAGACGCTGCGCGACCTGCAGCGCGACGGGCTGGTGGCCCGCCAGGTCTTCGACACCAAGCCGCCCTCGGTGGAATACCGGCTGACCGCGCTCGGCTATTCGCTGATCGTGCCCTTCGGGCAGTTGATCGAATGGGCGAACGAGAACATTCCGAGGATCACGGCGGCGCGAACCGATTTCGACCAGGCGGTTTAGGCCGGGCCGGCTTTGCCGGCCCGCTCGTGCGGGTCGAACAGGGTTCGGATCGTGGTTTCGATGACGTCGCGCATGCGCTCGGGGCTGGAGGCGTGCCGTGCCTCGGTCGAGCCCGGATGGCCGATGGCGGCGATGCGCAGCACGAGGGCCAGAACCTCCTCGGGTGCGTAGCGGGTGGTGACCAGCCCTTCCGCCTGGGCCTGCCCTATGGCGGCGATCTTCTGCGCCATGGACGACAGCCGGGTCGGCAAGGCGTGCAATTCTTCTTGCCGTTCGAGCTGATACCAGCTGTTGAGCCGCTGGATATGCGGGTTGGCCCGATAGTAGTCGAACAGCTTTCCCGCGTAAGCCGCCAGATCGACAGCGTCGAACGGCACGTCATTGGCCAATGCCTCGATCATGGCGGCGAAGACGGCATCGGCCAATCCTTCCTTGCTGCCGTAATAGGCGTAGATCAGCTGCTTGTTGCAGCCGGCCGCCGCGGCGATGCGCTCGACCCGGGCCCCGGCTACCCCGTGCTGCGCGAATTCCTGAATGCCGGCGGCCAGGATGCGCGTCTTCGTCTCCTCGGATTTCTTCATATTCATCTAACTGGTTGGTTGAAATCATTCTGATTGTCGCCTACTTCTATCTAACCGTTTGGTTGGAAAATGAGAAGATGACGACACTTGAAAATTCCTCGCGCCTGCGGGTCAAGCTGCGATTGCGCGCCTGGATCGCCGGCGGCCTGGCCCTGCTCGCGGCCTTGGGCGCGGGTGGCTACGTCGCCTATCGTTCAACCTATTACGCCTTTCCGCTCTTCGACGCGCAGCGGGCGACGATCAGCCCCGAGGCGACCGCGATCATGGAACGCAGCCATATCCTCATGGTCCCCGATTTCGTCGTGCCGCTGCTGGCCACCCGCGAGTCGATCATTGCAGGGCAGGCCAGCTTCGTCGCAGGGGAGCGGCCGCACGAGGAGGAGTTGATCGCCCGCCACGGCCTTTCGGTCGACGAGATCGAAATCGGCGGCGTGCCGGTCGTGGTCATCACGCCGCCGGCGATCCGGCCCGGGTTCGAGGATGTCGTCATCTTCAACATCCATGGCGGCTCCTTCGTCCTCGGCTCGGCGCGCGACCGCGTGGCCCTGCTGCTGGCGCACGATGTCGGCGTGCCGGTCTATTCCGTGGAATATGACCTGGCGCCGGAGGCGCCTTTCCCCATCGCCATCGAACAGGGGCTGGCGGTCTATCGCGAGCTGACAATGCATGTTCCGGCTGACCGGATTCTGGCCACGGGGGCTTCCTCGGGCGGCAATCAGGTTCTTTCCATCCTGCATCGCGCGCGGGATGCAGGATTGCCCATGCCCGCCGCGCTCGGCCTGTTCACGCCGGCGGCCGATCTCACCGGCGTTGGCGACAGCGCCATCGTCAACAATGGCCGCGACGGCCTGATCGTCAATTTCGGCCGCAACCTGGTCGACAATTTCTATGCGCCGGGGATGGACGTGGCCGATCCCGGCATCTCGCCGATCTACGCCGATTACGGTCCGGATTTCCCGCCCACCGTGATCTCCATCGGCACGCGCGACCTGCTGCTGAGCAATGCGGTGCGGCTGGACTGGAAGCTCGAAGAAGCCGGCGTGCGGCGCCAGTTGCTGATCTCGGAAGGCATGTGGCACGGCTTCAACTGGGAGCCGGACCTGCCCGAAGCCATCGCTGCCCGCGCGGCGGTGGCGCGCTTCCTCATCGAGCACGTGCGCACAGGCGAGGAAAACTAGCATGACCAGGACCTGGCTCATCACCGGCGCTTCCCGCGGCCTCGGCCGCGCGATTGCCAGGGGCGTTCTCGAAGCCGGCCACAATGTCGTGGCGACGGCGCGCGATCCGGCGCGGATCGCCGATCTGTGCGCCGTTTTTCCGGACCGCGCCGCAGCCGTCGCCCTCGACGTGACGGACGAGGCGGCCGCCCGGCTCGCCGTCGAGACGGCGATAGCCCGCTTCGGGCGGCTGGACGTGGTGGTGAACAACGCCGGCTATGCCGATCTCGGCTCGATCGAGGACTTGCCGCCGGCCGATTTCCGCCGTCAGGTCGAGACCAATTTCTTCGGTGCCGTCAATGTGACGCGGGCTGCCCTGCCGGCGATGCGCGAACAGGGGAGCGGGCATTTCTTCCAGATATCGTCCATCGGAGCCCGCGCCGGGGCCGCGGGACTTTCGGGCTATCAAGCGGCCAAATGGGCGCTGGAGGGATTCTCGGAAGTCCTGTTCCGCGAAGTCTCGCCTCTCGGCATCAAGGTGACCATCATCGAGCCCGGCGGCTTCCGCACCGACTGGGCGGGCTCATCGATGCGGATCGTCCCCATCCGACCGGAATACGAGGCCAGCATCCGGCCCCTGGCCGACTATCTGCGCAGCCATACCGGCAAGGAGCCGGGCGACCCGGCCAAGGCCGCCGAAGTGCTGCTGGAGGTGGCCGAGATGGACGAGCCGCCGATGCGGCTGCTGCTCGGCAGCGATGCCTTGCGCAATGCCGGCATGGCGAATGCCTGGCGCGCCGCGGAGGACGAGAAATGGGCCCATCTCAGCCGCCGTACGGACCATGAGAACCCGGGGCAGCCGGGCTCGGCCCCGCCCAAATTCGTGGATTGACGCCGCGAAGTCTCCTCCGGGTGCCGATGCGGCGCTCTCCACAGCCTAATCCCCCCGGAAATTGGTAATTCCGCCCGGAATCGCCTATCTATCGGACAGCAGAACCAACGTAGAATCACCTCAGTGACCGATACGCCTCAGGAGCCGGTCGGCGGCACCCCGCCCTCCGACATCGACCCGATCTACATCACCGACGAGATGCGCAAGAGCTACCTCGATTACGCCATGAGCGTGATCGTGAGCCGGGCGCTTCCCGACGTGCGGGATGGTCTCAAGCCGGTGCACCGGCGCATCCTGTTCTCGATGAGCGAGAACGGCTACGAATACAACAAGCCCTTCCGCAAATCGGCCCGCGTGGTCGGCGACGTGATCGGCAAGTATCACCCGCATGGCGACAGCGCCGTCTACATGGCGCTGGTGCGCATGGCCCAGGACTTCTCCATGGGCGAGATGCTGGTGGAAGGCCAGGGCAATTTCGGCTCGGTGGACGGCGACATGCCGGCGGCCATGCGCTACACCGAGGTGCGCATGCAGAAGATCACCGGCTTCATGCTGGACGATCTCGACAAGGACACGGTCGACTTCCGCGACAACTACGACGGCTCCGAGAAAGAGCCCACCGTGCTGCCGGCGCGCTTCCCCAACATGCTGGTCAATGGCGGCGGCGGCATCGCCGTGGGCATGGCCACCAACGTGCCCACCCACAATCTGGGCGAGACCATCGCGGCGGCGCTCGCGGTGCTCGACAATCCCTTCATCACCACCGAGGAACTGCTGGAACACCTGCCGGGCCCGGATTTCCCGACCGGCGGCATCATCCTGGGCCGGGCCGGCATCCGCCAGGCCTACGAGACGGGCCGGGGCTCGATCATCGTGCGCGGGCGCTCCACCATCGAGGAGGTGCGCAAGGAGCGCGAGGCCATCGTCATCACCGAGATTCCCTACCAGGTGAACAAGGCGGCGATGGTGGAGAAGATCGCCGAACTGGTGCGCGACAAGCGCATCGAGGGCGTCGCCGACCTGCGCGACGAATCCAGCCGCGAGGGCATGCGCGTGGTGGTCGAGGTCAAGCGCGACGCGCTGCCCGACGTGGTGCTGAACCAGCTCTATCGCTTCACCCCGCTGCAGAGCTCGTTCGGCTGCAACTTCGTAGCGCTGAACGGCGGCAAGCCGGAACTGATGAACCTCAGGCAGATCCTCGACGCCTTCATCGCGTTCCGCGAGGAGGTCGTCACCCGCCGCGCCCGGTTCCTCCTCAACAAGGCGCGCGACCGCGCCCATGTGCTGGTGGGCCTGGCCGTGGCGGTGGCCAATATCGACGAGGTCATCGCCCTGATCCGCACCGCGCCCGATCCGGCGACGGCGCGCGAGCAGCTGATGACGCGCCGCTGGCCGGCCGACGACGTGGCCCCGCTGATCAAGCTGATCGACGATCCGCGCCACCGCATCAACGAGGACGGCACCTTCAACCTCTCCGAGGAGCAGGCCCGCGCCATCCTCGAATTGCGCCTGGCCCGCCTGACCGCGCTGGGCCGCGACGAGATCGGCGAGGAGCTCAACGGGCTGGGCCGCGAGATCGAGGACTATCTCGACATCCTGCGCTCGCGCGAGCGCGTGCGCGGCATCATCCGCCAGGAGCTGGAGGAAATCCGCGACCAGTTCGCCCGCCCGCGCCGGACGGAGATCACCGACCACGCCGCCGATTTCGAGGACGAGGACCTGATCGCCCGCGAGGACATGGTGGTGACCGTCAGCCATGCCGGCTACATCAAGCGCGTGCCGCTCTCGACCTACCGGGCCCAGAACCGCGGCGGCAAGGGCCGCTCGGGCATGCAGACGCGCGACGAGGATTTCGTCTCCCGCCTGTTCGTCGCCAACACCCATACCCCGGTGCTGTTCTTCACCAGCCGCGGCATCGCCTACAAGCTCAAGGTCTGGCGCCTGCCGCTGGCGGCCGCCAATGCGCGCGGCAAGGCGCTGATCAACATCCTGCCGCTGGAGCAGGGCGAGCGCATCACCTCCATCATGCCGCTGCCCGAGGACGAGACCTCCTGGTCGAACCTCGACATCATGTTCGCCACCACGCGCGGCACGGTGCGCCGCAACTCGCTGGCCGACTTCGTCGAGGTGCGCCAGAACGGCAAGATCGCCATGAAGCTGGACGAGGGCGACGAGATCGTCGGCGTCGAGACCTGCACGGTCAACGACGACGTGCTGCTGACCACCGCGCTCGGCCAGGCCATCCGTTTCCCGGTGGACGAGGTGCGCCTGTTCAAGGGTCGTGATTCCATGGGCGTGCGCGGCATCCTGCTCGCTCCGGGCGACAGGGTCATCTCCATGGCCATCATCAACCACTCCGACGCCACCGCCGAGGAGCGGGCCGCCTATCTCAAGATGAGCCGGGCCATGCGCGGCGAGACCGAGGAGGGCACGAGCGACGAGGGCGACGTGGTGGCCGGCGAGCTGAGCCAGGAGCGCTACGCCCAGATGGGCGCCATCGAGCAGTTCATCCTGACCATCTCGGAGAACGGCTACGGCAAGCGCACCTCCAGCCACGAATACCGGATCACCGGGCGCGGCGGCAAAGGCATCGTCGCCATGGCGGTCAACAAGCGCAACGGCAACCTGGTCGCCAGCTTCCCGGTGGAGGAAGCCGACCAGATCATGCTGATCAGCGACGGCGGCCAGACCATCCGCCTGCCGGTGGGCGGGGACAAGCCGATCCGCATCGTCAGCCGCGGCAGCCAGGGCGTCATCGTGTTCGACACGGCCGAGGACGAGAAGGTCGTCTCGGTGGAACGCATCAGCGAGCCGGAGGACGACGAGGACGAGGACGGCGAAACCCCGCCCGCCGAACCCGGCACGGAAACGGAATAGGACGAGGGGCGCTGCGGCGCCCCTTTGCGTTGGGGCGCCTCGGGCCTGACCCGGTGGCCGGTCGCCACGCCCGCTGAAACCGTGCCTGCCGCCGCTGGCTCCCGGGGACAGCACGGTGTCCTGGCCGGTTTCGCACCCTGCAAGTCCAAAGGAAACACTCCCTCCCCTTGAGATGGAGTGTTTCCATCGGGCATTTCGAGTGCGTTACCCCACCCCACCCTCGATCCCTCCCCATCGAGGGGAGGGAGGCGAAAGACCGCAAGGCCCGTGTTCATCGTCTCCCTCCCACTCGGGTAGCGCCTGCGCGTTCCCGAGCGCAGGGCCCTTCGCGGCGCTGATTCTATTCGAGCGTGAACTGTTCTAGATGAAGCGCTGCGAGGGGGCGCCGGTCTCGGGGGAGAAGACCGGGCGGGGCGGCGTGGCGTTGCCCATGCGCACGGCCCGGGGGATGGTGCTGCGCTGCTCGCGCGGCATCCGGGTTGCGGCGATCTCGCGGCGCGGATCGGGGCCGTAGGGATTGTCCCATTCCCTCGGGCCGCGGCACATCCAGACCAGCAGGACGATGCCCCCGACCAGCGGGACGAGCTGGATGAGATACCACCATCCCGACCGCCCGCCGTCGTGCAGGCGCCGCACGGTGACGGTGATGCCGGGAATGGTGTGGACGATGCTGGCGAAGGCGGTGAAGGGGCCGAGCTGCTCGAGGGTGGGCAGGGCGCCGTAGAGCCGGTAGTCGGCATAGGCGGCACCGAGGCAGGCGAGGGTGGCGATCAGCCAGAACAGCCAGTATTGCCGGCGGGTGCTGCGGCCCGAAAACTCGAAATAGCGCAGCATGCCATCGAAATAGGACCGCATGGGCCGTGTCCACGTAGTATTCCCGACCCGCTTCTAGCAGCATGACGCCGTCGCGGCGCGGGGCACGTGCCGCAAGGCTTAGCGAAAGGTCAATGCCGGCTTGCCAATCGCGGCGGGGCATGGCTTGCTGCAGGCGGGGGAGCCCCGACATGACCGACCGAGCCCGATCCTGCCCCATGCGCCGGCCGGCCTGCCGCTTTGCCTGGTGCCCGGGCGTCCGGCAGGGCTCGCGCTGCGGAAACGGGCCTGAGCCGCTGGCAAGGCGGCCCCGGCGCAATTGAATCCGTTTCTCAAGGAATATCACCAATGCCTTCCACCAGAATAGAAACCCGCCGCGGCTGGCTCGGCGAGCGCCGCCGCGATTTCGTCGAGGCCGTGCAGCGCGCGCTCCTCGCCGGCATCCTGATTCCCGAGACCGACCGCTGCGTGCGGCTGATCGAGATCGACCCGGACGCCATGATCGCGCCCCCGCATGCCGGGCTGGGCTATACGGTGATCGAGATTTCGCTGTTCACGGGCCGCAGCCTTGAGGCCAAGCGCCGGCTCTATGCCGCCATGGTGGAGGAGCTGGCGCCCTTCGGTCTTGCCGCCCACGACATCAAGATCATCCTCCACGAGGTGGACCGGCAGAACTGGGGCCTGCGCGGCCTGCCGGGCAGCGAGATCGAGCTGGGCTTCAAGGTCGATGTCTGACCGTGAGCGATCCGGCGTCCTACCGCGCGCTGCTGGCGCTGAAACAGCCGCGCCGGCTGGCGCTGGCCACGGTGCCGGCCGATTTCTCCGACTGGCTGGACTATGCCGCCGTGGTGGCGCTGCTGGTCTATGGCTGGGGCGAGGGACCGGTGATGCTGGCCGTCTTCGCCCTGGCGCTGAGCCTGCCCTATGTGATCGCCGGACCGCTGCTGGCGGTTGTGGTGGACCGCGCCCCGCTGCGCGCGGTGCTGTTCGCCACCAATCTCGGGCGGGCGCTGGCGACCTTCGCCTTCGCCTTCACCGGCGACACCTGGGTGCTGCTGGGCCTGGTGTTCCTGCGCGGCTGCATCGACAGCGCCTTCACCCCGGCGCGGCAGGCGGCCATGCAGGCCACGACGCCGCCCGAGCTTTTGGGCCACGCCCAGGGCCTGCACCAGGCGATCAACCAGACCTCCAAGATCGCCGGGCCCGCCCTGGGCGGCGCGCTCTTGGCCTTCTGGCCGGCGCAGGACGTGTTCCTGTTCAACGCCGCGCTCTCGCTGCTGGCCGCGATCGTCATCCTCGGCGTCGACGTGCCGGCGCGGCCGCCGGAGACGGGCGCGCCCGAGCCCTTCCTCACCCGCTCGCTGGCCGGCCTCGCCGAGTTCCGCCGCAGCCGGCAGCTGCTGGTGGCGCTGATCTTCTCGGCCTGCGCCTATTTCGCCTTCTTCCTCTACGACGCGCTGATCGCGCTGCTGGCCGCGGGCTTCGGCTTCGACGAGACCGCCTATGGCTTCTCGATCTCGGCGTCCGGGCTGGGCGGGCTATTGGGCGCGCTGCTGGCGGGGCGCCTCGCGGCGGGCCGGCCGCTGCTGGCCATGTCGCTGGCGGCGGTGATCTCGGGCCTCACCACCGCCGCGGTCGCGACGGCGGCGGCGATGGGCTGGCCGCTGCAACTGCCGGCCTTCCTGCTGGTGCTGGGCTTCATGGGCGGCGCCACCGCCTTCATGCTCGTGCCCTACCGGACCATCGTGCAGAAGGAGGCGCCGCCCGACCGCATCGCCAGGGTCTTCGCCTCGGGCGAGGCGGTGATCGTGTGCACCATGCTGTCCGCGCCGCTGATCGGCAGCGCCATCGCCACCCGCTGGGGCACGCCGGCGGCCTTCCTCGCCGGCGGCATCCTGCTGGTCGCGCTCGGCCTCGTCACGCTTGCCTCGACGCGGCGAGCGTGACAGAACCCTGACGACAACCAGAGGGAAGGGGCATCCATGAGCGGTCTCGTCGGCTTCTATCCGGGGTCCTTCGACCCGCTGACCAACGGCCATCTCGATGTCATCGAGCGCGCCTGCAAGCTGGTGGACACGCTGGTGGTGGCCGTGGGCATCAGCGCCACCAAGAAGAATCCGCTCTTCTCGCATCAGGACCGCGTCGCCATCCTCGAGCAGGTGCTGCCGGCCATCGGCGCCCGGACGCAGACGGCGTTCCGCATCGTCGATTTCGCGGGCCTGATGGTCAACGCGGCGCGCGAGAACGGCGCCAGGCTGATCATCCGCGGCCTCAGGGACACCACCGACTACAATTACGAGATGCAGATGGTGGGCATGAACGCGCAGATGGCGCCGGACCTGCAGACCGTGTTCCTGCCCTCCAGCCCGCCCGTGCGGCATATCTCGGCCACATTGGTGCGCCAGATCGCCGAGATGGGCGGAGACATCTCCGCCTTCGTCCCGCCAATCGTACTCAAGGCTCTCGGCAACAAATGACCCCGATCTCCCGCCGCCTGTTCACTGCCCTCGCATTGGGCGCGGCCCTCATCGCCGCCGCGCCGGCCATGGCCCAGCCGGGCACGCCGCACCTGGTCCTGACGCTGGAGGACGGCGTGGTGGATATCGAGCTGCTGCCCGATATCGCCCCCAAGCACGTGGAGCGCATCGTGACGCTGACCGAGCAGGGCGCCTATGACGGGGTGGTGTTCCACCGGGTGATCGACGGCTTCATGGCCCAGACCGGCGACGTGCGGAACGGCAATGCCAACAGCTCCGGCTACAATCTCCAGCTCGCCGGCACCGGCGGCTCGGACCTGCCCGATGTCGAGGCCGAGTTCAGCGCCGAGAGCTTCCAGCGCGGCGTGGTGGGCGCGGCCCGCTCGCAGGACCCCAATTCGTTCAACTCGCAGTTCTTCATCACCACCGCCGATGCCAGCTTCCTCGACGGGCAATACACGGTGTTCGGCAAGGTCGTTTCCGGCATGGAGGCGGTCGACGCGCTGGAGAAGGGCCCGCAGGAGCTGAACGGCGCGGTGGCCAACCCCGACAGGATCGTCTCGGCCAGGATCGAGTATCGCTAGGATCCGCGGGGGTCTGGCGCCAAAGTCGCGCCATGAGCCGGCGTGCCCAGGACATCCCGGCCCGGCAGGGCCTCGGCCGGTATGCCTTGCGCCCGGCCGCCAATCGGCCTAAATCCGGGCCACTTCCGCAAGAACCGAGAGACCAGATTCATGGCTTATGCCGATCCCGAGAACACCCTCGTCATCGAGACCACCAAGGGCAATGTCGTCATCGAGATGCGCCCGGACGTGGCGCCCAACCACGTGGCGCACATCAAGAAGCTGGCCCGCGAAGGGGCCTATGACGGGGTGGTGTTCCACCGCGTGATCGACGGCTTCATGGCCCAGACCGGCGACGTCAAGTTCGGCAATTCCAACCTGCCCGAGTTCAACCCCTCGCGCACCGGCACCGGCGGCTCCAAATATCCGGACCTCAAGCAGGAGTTCAACGCCGAGCCGCATGTGCGCGGCACCGCCTCCATGGCCCGCGCCCAGCATCCGGACAGCGCCAATTCGCAGTTCTTCATCTGCTTTGAAGATGCGCCTTTCCTGAACCGCCAATATACTGTGTGGGGCAAGGTGATCGAGGGCATGGAGAATGTCGACAAGATCAAGCGCGGCGAGCCGGTCATCAACCCGGACCAGATGGTCTCGGTCCGCGTGGCGGCCGATATCGCCGGCTAGACCGGCGGCGGCCCTGGCCGCCGGCCTCGTCCTCGCAACGGTGGCGGCGCCCGCATCCGCCACCGAATGGACCCGTTGCGCCGACCCCGGCGAGGCGGTGGAGGTCGCCCTGCTGCAAGGGACCATCGACGCCTTTGCCGCCGTGGCGGCGACCATGCGCCACGGCGAGGAGCATTGGGTGACCGACCCGGCCTATGGCGAGGGCACGCCGTTCTCCATCGGCCAGGGATTCGCGGACGAAACGGGAATGCGGGTCGATTTCTTCGACGAGATCGTCAACGAGCGGCTGGCCGAACTGCGGCTCTACCGGGCGGAGGAAGGCGGCGAAACGGTGACCGCCGGCGTGCTGCGGATCATCGGGCAGGGCGTCTGGCCGGTCATCTGCGACGCCGGGTGAGGGCGGGCGCGCCGATCCGGGCCTGAAGGCAACCGCACGGTGCGGCAACCCGTTTGCCTGACCGTCCCGTCATGCTAACGAGCGGCCATGCGCGTCTCCGAATTCGATTTCCACCTGCCCGAGAACCTGATCGCCCTGCATCCGGCCGAGCCGCGCGACAGCGCGCGCCTGTTGGTGGTGCGGCGGGGCCAGCCGCTCGAGGACCGGCATGTTCCGGACCTGCTGACGCTGCTGCGCCCGGGCGACGTGCTGGTGGTCAACGACACCCGCGTGCTGCCGGCCGAGCTCAAGGGCAGCCGCATCCGCGGCGACAACCGGGCCGGAGTGTCGTTCAACCTGCACAAGCGCGTCGACGCGAGGACCTGGCGCGCCTTCGCCCGCCCGGCCAAGAAGCTGGCGCTGTTCGACCGGCTGGAGCTGGGCAATGGCGGCGCCGAGCCGCTGACGGCCCGCATCGCCGGCAAGGGCGAGACCGGAGAGGTGACGCTGGAGTTCGACCTGGGCGGAGCCCAGCTCGACGAGGCGATCAAGTCGCACGGCGCCATGCCGCTGCCCCCCTATATCGGCGCCAAGCGGGCCGCGGAGGAGCGGGACAAGACCGACTACCAGACCGTCTATGCCGCCGAGGATGGCGCGGTGGCCGCCCCGACCGCCGGGCTGCACTTCACCGAGACGCTGCTGCAGCGGCTGGCGGAGATGGACGTGGCCATGGAGCGGGTGACCCTGCATGTGGGCGCGGGAACCTTCCTGCCCATGAAGGTGGAGGACACCGACGATCACGTGATGCACTCCGAATGGGGAGAGATCGACCAGGCGACGGTGGAACGCATCAATGCCCGGCGCGAGGCGGGCGGCCGCGTGGTGGCCGTAGGCACGACGAGCCTGCGCCTCTTGGAGACCGCCTCGCGCGCCACCGGCACGCTGAAACCCTTCATCGGCGACACCGACATCTTCATCACGCCGGGCTTCCGCTTCCGCGCGGTGGATGTGCTGATGACCAATTTCCACCTGCCGCGATCGACGCTCTTCATGCTGGTCAGCGCCTTTGCCGGGCTCGAGACGATGAAGGCGGCCTATGCCCACGCCATCGCGGCGGGATACCGGTTCTATTCCTACGGCGATTCCTCGCTGCTGTTTCGCGCCGGGGCGGAGGACGAGGGCCGGTGACGGAGCGTCCGGCCCCGATCATCCGCTATACCAACCGGATCGTCGCCGGGCTGCGGCGCGTGGCGGCGAGCGATGCCCCGCACCTGACCTTCTCCCGGCTGGTGGAGGTGATGGGGCTGCACGCCCATCGCCTGCTGATCCTGATGCTGACCCTGCTCAACATGATCCCCGGCCCGCCCGGCTTCGGCGGCACCATCGCCTGGACCACCTTCGCGGTGGCCCTGGCCATGGTGCTGGGCCGGCCGATCCGGCTGCCGGGCATCATCGGCAACCGCAAGCTGCCGCTCAACGCCCTGCTCAAGGCCAGCGAGCAGGTGGCCAGGGTCAGCGCCATCATCGCCCGCTTCTCGAGGCCGCGGCTGCGCTGGATGACCGGGGCGGCGGCGACCATCCCCTACGGCATCTTCACCATGGCCGTCAGCGTGACCATGACCATCCCCATTCCCTTCATCAACGCCGTGCCCAATGTGGGGCTGTGCGTGCTCGCCTTCTCCATGCTGAACCGCGACGGGGCAGGGGTGATGCTGGGCACGGCGGTATGCCTCGTGGGCCTGGCGATCGAGGCGCTGCTGATCTTCGGCGTGGTGAACCTGGGAATGGCGGCGGTCGGCGCGCTGCTGTGAG
>ENA-UOVV01000494-UOVV01000494.1-compost-metagenome-genome-assembly--contig:-NODE-494-length-46190-cov-12.138333_pt1 | contig 46190 bp, 45 predicted proteins | sample MGYA00238155_ERZ761577 | MGnify/ENA primary metagenome ERZ761577 (study PRJEB28898, sample SAMN06268775) | compost metagenome | isolation source: Emeryville, CA | place: USA:Emeryville, CA | collected... | reverse complement strand
AACTCAAAAAATTCCAGAATAACTTTTCAACTTACACAGTTTATGAGATACTACCAAAACAATTGAAGATAGTTTTTGTTTTTTTGCCGCTGTAAATGCGTTTGTTATGCCTTTACATCAATTCACAACATAAGTTGCGTCAATCTGCGAGAAATCGGGTATTTTATTGTTAGACATAATTATATTTTTTGTATATTTGCATTAATAAGTTTAGTAAAAAAATATATACAATATATAAAAGCAAGGGCGGAGCAATCCAACCTCGATTCACAAGAGTGCTGAATTTATTCAGTGCTCTTGTCTTTTTTGGAAATCACTTCTTTCCTAAAATCTGCATAACTACCTTTAATAAGTTTTTTATTCAGCTTCACTATCTTTCCTGAATTTTCAATGACGATGTAACTGCAGGTTTCGTAATGTATAAATTTCGCCCATAATTGTCTGCTCAATATGTTTAGATTCGTATTGTTTAACTTTAGATTGTTCAGAGATAAAACAATGAAAGAGGAGTTTGCATCCCTTAATTACCCGTTTTTACCATATTTTGAATCAAAGGAGTTTGACACATATCTCGACACATTGTTTGAACACATAGCAGTAATATCTCCCACCATTTTTCCATCCCAAAGTTCTGGATTTTTAAATTTATCCAAATTTATATGAGTACGTATCCATAATTCCGTTTTGATAGTATCAATAATAGTTTTTGATATGTCGATATTACTTTGTAAATCCCTCTTATCAGCAAATATATTTACCCTAAGCCTTTTGCCATTTTTACTTTTATAGACAATTTCATAAGGTGCATTCAGCTTCATCAATTCCAAATTTCGTTTAGCATTCTCATCACTGTTAATCAACCGAAAGAAATTATGGTTAGAACGAATCATCAAACCATTGCAGGCAATATACTTTGGTATATCTGCTTTAGTTTTTCTGCAACGGCTAAGAAGTCTGGTATTTGATTGTTTGACATAATTATTTTTTTGTATATTTGTATTCCAATTCGGGAATAGGAAACTTGCCCCGTTACCTAAAAGCCAATTCTCACGAGTTGGCTTTTAGCTTTTCTAATTCTTTTAAAAGCTTTCTCTCTATAATTACTTCACGAGCTACTCTAATTGCTTTATTGTGGTAAACAAAAATAATTTCACTGTATTGTTTTCCTCTGTTTTCATTAATATTACTTAAAACCCAGCGGTTTATTTCCGTAATGTCAAGCTTTTTAAATGAATTAGTGAAGTCAAAAACAATAGAATTTAGTCCTTGAGATTTAGCCTCCTTAAAAGCATTATTTATAGCTTTGTAGTTATTTTCTTTAAACTTGCTTTTTAAATCAGATAAATTCCCGTTGATGTAATATTCGGCGTTTTTAAAACCAATAGCTCTGTTGGTATCAAGGTGTGGTCTAATTTTAACATTGATATTCAAATTATCGACCACAACAATCGCAGTATTTAGATTGGCTTCAAGTTCCTTTTTATCGGCGAAAATACTTACCTCGACTTTTTTACCTAACTTACTTTTATAAGCAACTTCATAAGGCGCATTCAACTTCATCAATTCCCGATTTCTCAAAGCTTCTTTATCTTCATTAATCAACCTGAAGAAATTATGGTTAGACTGAAAGATTTCTTTGTCTATACCCACATTACCGACAAACTTCGGTGGGTGCATATCTTTTGGAACTTCACCCTTTGGGTTTTCTGCGGTTGGAACTGCATCGCATCTGCAACGCCAATCAAGTGGTGGATAATACTTCGTCCAAAACACATCATCTATGGGTTTGATGATGCCGTGCAGCTCTCTGTGTGCAGGTCTCACCCGGTCATCTCCCACGGTTCTGAATTCGAGGTTTGGATACAAGTCTTTTGTTTCCTGATGTTGGAATCAATCCCTGAAAGTGCATAAACTTTTGAAATCGAAGATTCGGCGAATTCCACTAAAAAATAATCAAACACATGAGCCAAAGCAATTCACAACTCTGAAGACGAATGGGCAAAACGATTTCAAGAGTGGGTGTATGTTCAGCATGTGAAAACTGATACTCTAAGCGGATTGATTGGATATGAAGTTAGAAAAGTGGTTTACGATGCCTTAAATGCTCTTTTCAAGAAGCCTTGAAAACATCATAAGAGGCATAATAAAGAAAGCCTCCAAAGAAAGCAACCACCAAGAATAGTTGAAAATTCCAGAAAGCAAATACGATGCTGAAAATGATTAATAATATGTTAATCGTTTTTCTCATAATACAAAGTTAAAAAAAATGGCAGACAAAACAACATCCTGGGTTCTAAATCTTGTCGATAAGATAACTGCACCGATGAAAAACATGATGAAGTCGGTGAAGTCTGCCACGACTTCATTCTCCAAAATGGCAGAAACATCTAAGAAATCCCAGGAGGATATCAGAGTTTCTATTCAGGAATCAAAAAACCGGATAACTGCCTTAAACGGACAGTTGAAATCGGCAGAAAAAGGATTGCAACAACTCGGTGACATTCTGTCAAAAACGGCACCGGGTAAAGCTCAGGAGCAATTGCGCGCCGAATTTGAGGAACAGGAGAAAAAGGTCAATGACCTGAAAAATGAGATTGCAAAAGCGACAGTCGAAACCGAAGATTTTCAAAAACAACTAAAAGAAACTTCCCAAACCGGTACAACAAGTTCTACCGAATTAATCGTTAAATTCAATCAATTCAATCAACTGATCCGCACGATTGCCGACAATCTAAAATTTACTGCAGATTATCAAGATTTAAAAGGGGAGATTCAAAAGTTAACCGATCTTACCGGAGCCGGATTGACTGATTTCACAAAAAAGAGTCGTGAAATAGCCGATGTTTACGGTCAGGATGCCATGAATGTGGCCAAAGCGGTCAATTCCATGGCCAAACAATTTGGCGGAAGCTTTGCGCTGAAAATTGCGGTCAAATTCATCCGTTAACTCGGTTTTTAAGTCATTGAGTGTGTTTTGCATGAATTTTTTAAAGTCCATATTATTTTTATTTGTAAATTTGTAAATGAAAGTGGGAAGGGCAAAACTTGCGTATGCATAAACTGTCGCCCGCTTTTGTTTTTTTAATCGTTTACTACTCCATATAAAAATCTGTGAATATTTACTTGTCCATTATACAAACCCTTTTCAAATTTGTTATATAATTTTGTAATTTTGTGAAATGGAATCAATATTTGAACATTTTCCTTCCGAGAAAGAGATTCGCGAACTCACCAATGGGTTGGAGAAAGAATCTTATCTTTCACTCACCACACCGGATTTGCTGCTTGCTGATATTGCCATTCTTTATGCCAATCGTGGGGATGAAAAGAAGTCTGCTGAGTATTGGTCTAAAATTCCTGATCTGCATGCCGAGTTTCTTTTAGGTTTTGATAACATCAATCAGCTAAAAAGACAATTGGTTGATTATGGTTAACTTTGTTAAAATTAGAATCATTCGTACACTTATTATAACATTCAGTTTTTTGTTGTCGGCGGCCGTTTTTGGGCAGTCGTTGTATCAGCCTTGTCAAATGAAAGGCGACACTTATTATCAGGAGAGTTTTGATGTAAAAGTAACGATGACTTCTTACGGACCTCAGTTTGACTCGTTTGACCCTTGTTTAACAAGCACTTTGAAAAAAGGTATTAAACGATTTATTGAAAACACGCAGTATAAAGAATACCGTAAAAATGGTAAACATATCATTTATGTAGTCAAAAAGACAGATAAATACTATGTAGTGGAGAGAGAGCGCCCCTTAAGTCTCTACAAATTATAATAAACTCTTAAAGAGATTACCCTTGATCTCAACATCCTCATAAGTACCTGTGGCGTTTTTGAAGTCCATGTTGTTTCATCCTTTAAATCCTTGTTTGTATTTCGAATATAGTTTTAATGCCCCCTTTGATTTTTGCAACTTTGCGGTGTTATGACTTTAGAAGAATATTATATCGAATGGGATAAGGTTCAAATTCCTGATGGGTTGACTTCACCACAAAAGCAGAAAGGCTTAGCGCCAAAAGAAAAGAGTTGCAAAACCAATTGTCCGAAAAAGGCTTGACGATTGTCTTGGAAAGGCAACACCGCTGGCAAGAAAAGATGCAGTCTTCCGTGGGCTAATGTTCTTCCAAGTATGTATCATAAGCATTCTCATCCTAATCCCTTACATCCATCACTTTGCGTCTTTGCCCAGTTTTAAAACACATTTCTCCCAGCAAACATTTTGTCTTTTGGACTCCAAATTTCAACTCCATTCATTTTATATCTAAAATATTGTATTTTACATCACATTGAAAATCAGACTCATATCACAAGGTTTCCAAAAATTTTCAAAAAATTTAGTACTTTGTATTGCATAATACTATCTTTTGTCCATATATTTGCATTACCAATTGACAAATGAAATGGATATCGAAAAAACAAAAACACAAATGAGAAAGGGAATACTCGAGTTTTGTATCCTGAGTATCATCAAAAGAATGGGCGACGCCTACGCCTCAGATATCATCGAAGAACTAAAAAATACTGAGATGATTGTGGTAGAAGGCACCCTGTATCCGTTGCTCACCCGGCTCAAAAATGACGGCCTTCTCAATTACCGTTGGGAAGAATCAACTTCGGGACCGCCACGGAAATACTTTACCCTCACAGAAGAAGGAACCGTTTTTCTGGATGAATTAAAGAAAAGTTGGGTGAACTTAAAAAATGCAGTCAATCAATTAACCAAAGAAAACAACGAACAATGGACAAGACAATAGCAATCAGTCTGGGCGGATATTCATTCATTGTGGATGACGCAGCCTATTTGAAACTCAAACAATACCTGGACGACATTCGTCGTTCGCTCAACGGGATGCAAGGTGTGGACGATGTGATTTCTGACATAGAAATCAGAATTGCAGAACTTTTTAAACAAAGAATGGGCAACCGAGAAGTCGTGGGACTGAACGATGTGGAACACATCATTGAGGTGATGGGAACACCCGAACAATATGCCAACGAGGACGAAACTCAATCCGGTGATAAAAGCACAGGACATCATTCAACTTCCAACACAGCAAGCAGAAAAAAACTCTACAGAGACCCCGACGACAAAGTCCTGGGTGGAGTGCTGTCCGGCATTGCACACTACATCGGAATTGAAACTTGGATCACCAGACTGATTTGGATACTGCTGTTCTTTGCCGATATACCACTTACCGGAACCAGCTTTACCATCGTTTCTTACATCATTTTGTGGATCATACTGCCCAAAGCCGAAACCGCATCTCAGAAATACGAAATGTTTGGTGAAGCAGGTAACATCGCATCCATCAAGAGAAGCGCGGGCAGTGAAACGACCAAAGGCAAAAGAAATCATTCGGATACCTTTGCAGATGCACTCAAAATTTTCGGAAAAATCATATTGATTTTCATCGGCTTTGTATTGATATGCATCGGATTGTCATTAGTAATTGGCTCCATCGCATTCATTTCGACAGTGGGCGATGTACCCGTACAATTCTTCGGCCGAATCCTCGACTTCCCTTGGCAGGATACGCTCGCCAAAGTCCTGGTGGTCATACTTTGCGGCGTTCCCGGAGTGCTGTTCACTTACCTGGGCGCAAGATTGATTTCCAACAGAGTCAAAGTCAACCGAACCATGGTTTTCAGCCTGAGCGCACTTTGGTTCATTGCACTTCTCGGCATCATCGTACTCGGTTTGTCAACCGTCAAAAGTTTTTCCAGAAAAGCCGAATTTACAGAGCGAAAAGCCTATACAATCCCCAATGACACACTGAAACTGAGTTTCAACAATTACCGAGAAATGGGCAAGAAAAAAGTCAACTGGAGTTTTGATTTCGACACCGATTTCTTTGCACAAGTGGACGGAAAATTATTCAAAAACATTGACAGCAATGTTGAAATCAGACAGTCATCAACTGACCAGATTTTTGTAGATGTGCTCTATTATTCAAAAGGTTCAAGCATAGACGATGCAAGACTGAACGCCGAACAAATCCAATACAATTATGCGATGAACACCAGTGGAGAACTATTGCTGAACAATTACTTGGAACTGCCCGACAATACCAAATTCAGAAACCAAGAAGTATCGGTCATTGTGTATGTCCCAGAAGGCAAAGTGATTCACTCCACCAATGTGAAAAACCTGATTTTTATGGACGAAGATTTAAATACCAAAAATTATAAACGAGGAACCAACAAATTTTATAAATTTGTGAACTGGACAGTGGAATGTCTGAATTGCCCCGAAAACTCGGATGAAAACGAGTTTGATGAGGACGATGACCAAGAAAATATAGACATAGCCCCAGGAAGAATTAGAATCCAAGACGGTGAAGATCAAATAGAAATTAACAAAAACAAAATCAAAATTTCAGATGGTACAGATACTATTAACATTGGCACTACTGGTAATTAATTTTATTATCAATCTGATGAATTGACCTCTTACTCATTTTTTTGAGAAGCAACAAACCGGTGTGAAAATACCGGTTTTTTTTGTGGTCCAATTTAACCAATCAAAAGCAGAAGTCGAACAACCCAATGACAATCCTCGTCCGATTCACACATCAACTACTTAATTATTAAACTTGAAAAGGTGAAAGTTGACATGGTGAAGTTTTGTATTTCACACCGTTTATCCCTTACAAAAAATCGTGCGTCCATTCCTCAGGAGAGGCAGTTTTTTCATCTTTTTTCCTTGCATTTCGGAACTGCAAACGGAAGTGATGATTTGTTTTCGCTCAGCTTTCCTTAGTTTTTCTGAGAATTTCTCGTTTGTTAAATCAAGGAACCTTGCTGTCAATCACTGCCAAAAACCACATTTCAATATTTTGAATTGCTTTTTTAGAAATCTCTGCGGCCGAAAGTTTATCTTTGTGTTCTATGAAAAAATTCATCGGTCGCCTTTTTTTTAAAATCCTCGGATGGAAATTCGATGTCACCGTTCCGCTCAATGAAATACCCAAATGTGTAATGGTGGCAGCTCCACATACTTCAAACAGCGATTTTTTCTATGCGATTTTTGCTTTTTGGTACCTGAAACTGCCCTTCAGATTTTTCATCAAAGACCGCTACACAAAGACTTGGTACGGATTTATTTTTAGAAGCCTCGGTGCCATAGGTGTGGACCGTAGCCAGAGACAAAACCTGGTGAATCATGCAGTGGACTTGCTCAATAACAGCCCAAGAATGTATCTGCTCAATACACCCGAAGGAACACGATCCCGGGTCGAAAAATGGAAAACTGGTTTCTATTACATCGCCCAAAAAGCAGATGTGCCCATCCTGCTTGCTTATTGTGATTACTCCAAAAAAATGGCTGGAATAGGAAAAATAGTCGAACGAAAAGGCAAAACCAAAGAAGCCGTGCTGGAGGAAATTCAAGAATATTATAAATTTGTCAAAGGAAAGCATCCTGAAAATTATAACCCAAAAATTTACTGATGACCAAACAACAAAAACTGGAGGCGCTGAACCAAATGAACAAAAATACGCTGATGGAAACACTGGACATGACATTCACTGACATTGGAGATGATTTCCTACAAGCCCGTATGCCGGTCGGACCCAAAGTGCATCAACCTTATGGAATTCTTCACGGTGGCGCAAGTATCGCCCTGGCAGAAACCGTGGGCAGCGTGCTGTCTGTACTTTCGGTGGACAGAGAAAAGTTCAAATCCGTAGGCATGCAGATGACCGCCAACCACCTGAGACCGATGCGAGAAGGCACACTGACCGCCAAAGCGGAATTCGTCAGAAAAGGAAGATCGTCTAATCTGGTCAAAATCTCAATCAAAGACGAGGATGGACGGCTGATTTGCTACTGCCATCTGACCAATTCCATTGTGCCCTCAGATTATGTTTGATTTAATCCTTGATTCAGATGCTTGATTTTTCTTCCAAAATTCAGAACGCTGTTCAAAACCGTCTTTCTTTTGTAATCTATAGAAAACCCAACCAAAACCATATCAACTTATTGGTGAATGACCGTTCGGGAAATAACCGTTTTCTGCTGCATTCTTTTGATTCGTCCATTGAAAGTTCAATTTCTGACGCACATCCGTTGAGTCTCCCTGCCGACGAATTCAATTTTGATTTGCCCTTGCCCTTGCAAGCTGCAATACCTTTGAACAAGATCAACCAGCACGATTATGAAAAATTGATTCAATCAACCATACATAAAATCAATCATTCAGACATCAGTAAAATAGTTATCAGCAGAATCCATTCTGTAGAAAACCAGAATTACCATCTGTTCAGAAGTTTTTCCCGCTTGCTCGCCCATCATCCCACTGCACTGGTTTATATCTGGCATGAACCCGAAGGAGAAACCTGGATGGGTGCCACACCCGAATTGCTGCTCAGCCACTCAGCAGAAGGGCTGAAAACCGTTTCGCTGGCAGGAACCAAAGTACCCGAAGCAGAATGGACGCCCAAAGAAGTAGAAGAACAACAAATTGTTACAGATTTTATACTCGATGCGATGAAGACTTGCCCTGATGTGAAATTCAGCCGACCGCAAACCATTCAAGCAGGCAGATTCCAACACCTGAAAACCTATATATCAGCCGGGATTCCCGATAAATTTGATTTGAAAGAATTGCTCAACAAACTGCACCCCACGCCCGCAGTCTGTGGTTTGCCAAAAAAAGATGCTTTTGATTTTATCATTGAAAATGAAACCCATGACCGTGGTTTTTATGCCGGTTACATAGGCATTGAAACTCAATCATCCAACGAATATTTTGTCAACCTGAGGTGCGCAAGGTTTTTTAGCGACCGCATCAACTTATTTGTCGGCGGAGGAATCACAGCCGACAGTCGGCCCGAAAATGAATGGACAGAAACCGAACTGAAGTCGGGCACCATCATGAAAGCACTGTCGCTCTGAACAGAAACTCATGTTTCTTCAAAATCGATTTCTCCGCTGCTGAATTCTTCGGACTCAAATTCTTCCAACCTTTTCTCATCGATTTGTTTGCTGGTTTTTGCACCCAATTTCTTTAGCTTTTCGACCCGGTTGACCAAATTGCCCTTTCCGGTTAGTTTTTTCATCGCACTGTCATAAGTTCCCTGAACGGTATTGAGTTGACGACCGACTTTGTCCAATTCATCAATCAGATTCACAAACGAATCATACAGCCGCCCGGCCTGTCTGGCGATTTCAACTGCGTTTTGGTTTTGCCTCTCGTTTTGCCACATGCTGTCGATGGTTTTTAGTACAGCCAATAGGGTAGTGGGAGTGACGATGATGATTTTTCGATCAAAAGCATCCGCATACAATCTGGGGTATTCGTTGGAGGCCACTGCGAAGGCAGCTTCAATCGGAATGAATAGCATTACAAAATCGGGACTTTCCAACTCGTATATTCGCTGGTAGTTTTTTGAACCCAATTCATCCACATGGTTTCTGATTGATTGTATATGTGCTTTCAGTTGTTTTTGTTTGTCATTTTCATCGGTGGAGTTCACAAAATTTTCATAGGCATTGAGTGAAACTTTTGAGTCGATGATCATCCTTTTATTGCCCGGCAAATACACCACCACATCGGGCTGGATCCTGCGGTTTTCTTCATTGATGTGGCTTTCTTGGGTTTTGTATTCCTTGTCCTTGGTCAGTCCGCTTAGCTCCAACACTCTTTCGAGTATCATCTCTCCCCAGTTGCCCTGCATCTTTGTGTTCCCTTTGAGTGCCCGTGTCAGGTTGAGGGCCTCGTCACTGATTTTTTGATTCTGTTCGTTCAAGTATTTTAATTGTTCACCGAGTTCAGTGTGTCTTTTGATGGATTGTTTTTCGGTGGCATCAACCTTTTTTTCAAATCCCTCAATCCGTTCTTTCAGCGGATTGAGTATGCTCTCCATATTGGTTTTGTTCAAGGTCGTGAATTTCTCTGTCTTTTTGTCCAACACTTGGTTGGCGATATTTTCAAACTCAATTTTTAATTTGTCATGCAGGGCTTCCACTTCTTTTTTATGCAGTTCAATCTTTTCTTCCAAATGCTGATTATCGGTGCGCTGTGCAGCGAGCTCTGTGTTGAGTCTTTCTTTCTCCGACCTGATTTCTTCACGCTCTTTTTCGGTGGCTGTCAATCGCTCTGAAAAATCATTCTCCAACTTTTCCACCATTGTCTGATGCGTTGATTTCAATTCGTTAATTTGTTCCAAACTGTTCTCAAGTTTTTCAGAAAGTAGGTTTTTTTGGTTTTCAAAATCATTTTTCAGCTGCTCGGATTTGAGTTTATAAAATAGACGGCTTATCAGAAATCCAACCAGCAGCATCAGCAAACCCAACAATATAAATATCAGAATGTCGTTCATGGCAAATGTTGTTTTTTTGAATTATTTTATAAAAATAGGGCATAATAGCGACAAAATCCGTCGTCTCATTTAAAATTTTGGTAAAAACCTGCCGGTTCTTTTCTTGTATTCAGAGTATTTGTCAAATACTTCGGTCAACTTTTGTTCTTCGTATTTTGATTTGAAGTAAAACAAAATCAGCAACAAAATAGTGACCAGCAAACGATAACCCGAACCCGAATAAACCGAATACCCCAAACCGGCCAGAACAACACCCGTGTAAACCGGATGCCGGATGTATTTGTATATACCCTTGTCCACAAGCCCGGAATTTTCTCTCGGCGTCGGAAAAACCGATAAATTCTTTTTCAATTGCAGTACAGACAAAAAAACAAGCAGAATCCCAATCAGAAATACAACCGATGCAAACAAAACTGTCAGCTCAGAAATGTTGATGTCTATGTTTTTGATATTGAATAAATAAGCAAGGAAAAGAAGCAGTTGCACAGCCACAAAAACAAAGTCAATAAAATTCGGTTTCATCTTGTAAAGTTATGAAACGAGATTGAACTTATGGCCAAAAATACAAAAAGGCACAGTATTTGAACGGTCATGGGCATCATCCCCGAGCACCTCATCCCCTTTTTTCTGTGAATGACTTCTCAACCAAGTTGTGGAGGTGCTCTTTTTTCCTATCTCCGTCCTCTCTTCCTGTTGCCCCCGAATCCTTGTTTTTTACGCCTCCCAAATGAGTTCTTCCCGGATTTTTGCCTTTCAAACCTCGGCTTTCGGTTGTTTCGTTTTTCTTTTCGCCAGAAACTTTCCTCTTCTGAATTTTCGTTTTTCTTCTTTCTACCCTCTGGGTTTGAAATCTCAACTTCTACTTCTTCGTTTTTGAAAGATTTCAGTATCAGTTCCTCGTATTTGCTGTCGGCTTCAAAGAATGAGAAGTTTCTCAAAATTTCAATTTCGCCAATTTTGATGTCGCGCGTTTGGGTAACATCATTGATAAGTCCAATCAGTTGCGGCGCCTTCAGTTTTTGTTTCTGACCGATACTGATGAAAAACCTTGTGTAATTCCGTTTTCCTTCACCCGAAGATTTTCTGTCTCTGTCTTCGGTTGAATTCAAATCCTTAGTGTTTTTGTAATAATTTAGAAAGGTGTTAAATTCAGTGGCCACAATTCGTTTCAACAACTCATCCCTGTCCATCCATTCCAGTTTTTTGGTGATAGTGGCCATATAGGGCTCAATCTGTAGGTCGTCCACCACTGTGTTTTCTATTTTATCAATGGAGGCAAACAGTCTTTTTTCAACGATTTCCTCACCGCTCGGAACCGGTTTTCTCTCAATTTTTTTGTGGATTAATTTCTCTAACTCCTTGATCCTCTTTCCTTCGCGTGAATGAGCTATGATGATCGAAATGCCTTTGTGTCCGGCCCTTCCGGTACGACCGCTGCGGTGAACATATGCTTCAGGGTCATCGGGCAAATTATAATTGATGACATGGGTGAGTTCGTTCACATCGATTCCCCGGGCAGCCACATCGGTGGCCACAAGCAACTGAAGATTTTTTCTGCGGAATTTTTCCATTACAGTATCTCGTTGCGCCTGCGACAAATCTCCGTGAAGTGCATCCGCATTGTAGCCGTCCTGTATCAGTGAATCGGCAATGTCTTTGGTCTCTCGACGGGTGCGACAAAAAACGATGGCATAAATGTCGGGATTAAAATCAGCAATTCTTTTTAATGCAGCATAACGGTCGGCTGCCCGTACCATATAATAATGGTGTTCCACATCGACCGAGGCCTCATTGCTTTTCCCTATGGATATCTCCAACGGATTTTTCATGTAGGCTTTGGTGATGCGCCTGATTTCAGACGGCATGGTGGCCGAAAAAAGCAGGGTTTGTTTTTCAGGACCGGTCTTCTCAAGTATCTCGTCAATGTCCTCTCTGAAACCCATATTGAGCATTTCATCGGCTTCGTCCAGTACAACAAAATTGACCTGATTGATTTTGAGCATTCCTCTTTTGATTAAATCCATGGTTCTGCCCGGAGTTCCTACCACAATTTGCGGTTTCCTTTTCAATCCGTCAATTTGCTTTTTGATGTCTGCACCGCCGTAAACCGCTAATACAAATGCATTGTCAAGGTATTTTGAATAGCTTTCAAGGTCTTTTGAAATCTGCAAACAAAGTTCGCGGGTAGGGCAGAGGATGATGGCCTGAACCTGCTCACTGTTGCTATCGAGCTGTTGCAAAATAGGCAGTCCAAATGCAGCAGTTTTGCCTGTGCCCGTCTGTGCCAATGCAATCAAGTCCTTTTCTGACTCGAGAATTTGTGGGATGGCTTGTGCTTGAATGGCGGTGGGGGATAAAAAACCCAAATCGGTAACCGCCCGGAGGATGGAATCATTCAATTCCATCTGTTCGAATGTTGTCATTGTTTTATTGTTTTGCCGGCAATCTCACATTTCTTTCGCACCGGTGAATTAAATTTTCCGAATGCGAAAGATGAAATTAAACGGCTGCGCAGCCTATAAAACCCAAAATGAATCTTCAACATTCGTGTTTCCATTTTGGAAACGGCTGCAAAATTAGTGATAATATTTTACTTAGGAATATGAACTTCACATTTTATATCCCACCAACACACTCCCAGCCCTAATCCCTTACAAAATCTCTAAAATTTTATACTTCTTGCCTTTGAAAATCACCTCGTCGCCAACTTGTGCATCTTTTATTTCCGAATAAATCGGCGCAGCTGTTTCAAGTCCGATGTATGATTTTCCGTCAAATTCAAATAGACTTGCCGAAATTCCTATGTAGAAATTCAGCGAATCGGTCAGCACCAATGCCCCGGGCTCGACTTTTGATTTGGGCCCCTCATCCAGTTGGATGAAATTGTCCAAGGCAGTTTTTGCCTGATTGATTCTGATTTCCATCCCGATGGCCGACTCACGACTCTGATCCTGCTGCGCAAAATCCTCTGTACTCAATGATGAATCCTCGTCCAAATCAGAGGCTTTCAGATGCGTCTTGTGCATCGCTTTCAGACCGCTTAATTCCTGTCGCTCGTTCTCAATGATTCGTTTTCTGATTTCTGCTTTTAAATCCATGATTTCAGTGTTTTGTATTTTGAATAAATTTAAGTTATTTTTACCAATAATTCTATGCAGTAAATCATATCAAGCATGAAAAAATTATTTTGCATCAGCTTGCTGCTGTTTTCTGTTTCTCTATACAGTCAGTTAGGCGTGGGAACCCATATTGGCAAGTGGAGAGTGGGAGGCGGTTTGGGAGTGAATTTTGGAGACAATAATTATTTCGGACTCAACATATATCCCAATATCGGCTATATGCTGGCACCCAAACTCGAGGCAGGTCTTACACTGGGTTATCAGTATTCGAGCTGGAAAAATGTGAAATCCAATCTGTTCAGCGCAGGACCCTACGCGAATTTCTATCCCATCAACGAATTGTTTATGAGAGGACACTATGAATACTTCACAGGCAATTCAAAAATAAAAGGAGAACCTGATTCATACAGCTACGACGAAAGTGCGCTATGGCTCGGCGGTGGATACAGAAGTGGTGGCAAGGTTTCTTTTTATGCAGGATTGATGTACAATGTGCTTTGGGACAAAGACAATAGTATTTTCTCAAACGGACTGAGGCCCATCGCAGGTGTCAGCATAGGATTTTAATCGTTTGTATGATGAACCAAAGAACCGTCTATATCATCATTTATTTGTTCATTGTGGGCGCATCCTTATTCTTGGTCTATCGTTTTTATATGCGACTGATGCAAGAGGGAGGTGGCTCCATCATTAATTATGCGCTCTTCATCGGCTTTGCAATCTTTACTTATATTAATTTCAAAAAACTGATGGCGCTGTTCAGGGGCAACAAAAAATGAAACTTTCCGAACTAAAAAACATGTATGATGAGGCACTGAAAGAGATTTATTCTCCTTCTGAAATTGACCTTATCTTTTTTCAACTGGCCGAAAAAATAATTAGAAAACCCAAATCCACACTCAGATGGGCAATGCAGGAGGAATGGCATGAGTTTGAAGAAAGAAAAAATCTGTTCCTTTTTTATTTGATGGAATTAAAATCCAGAAAACCGTTTCAGTATGTCATGGGAGAAACCGAATTCTATGGTCTTCGTTTCTTTCTGAATCAAAATGTGCTGATTCCCAGACCGGAAACCGAAGAATTGGTCGAGTGGATACTGTACGACCACCCAAAAGAAAAAGCCCGGATCATCGACCTGGGCACCGGAAGCGGATGCATTGCAATCAGCCTGAAAAAACAATTGCCCAATGCCCAAATAATGGCACTCGATACATCTGAAAAGGCATTGCAAATCGCCAAAATAAATGCCGATTATCACAATACTGAAATTGAATTTATTTGCGATGATTTACTGAAAATGGACATCGATACTTTGCCCGATTTTGATGTCATCGTCAGCAACCCGCCATACATCATGGCTTCCGAAAAACTGAAAATGCAAAAATCAGTCGTCGAATTTGAACCCCAAAATGCTTTGTTCGTAGATTCAGATGACCCACTGATTTTTTATAAAAAAATTGCTGAATTGGGATTGAAAAAATTAAAGCCGGACGGAAAAATTTATGTGGAAATCAATCAACAGCTGGCAAAGGAAACCCAAGCCTTGTTTTTGTCGTATTATTCTGAAGTGGAATGGAGAAAAGACATTTCGGGCAATGATAGAATGATCAAATGTACCCGGTGAACCAAAGAATTACAAAACCCGGGTGGCTTTTACAAACCTTCGGTTCCAGTAAGTTTCCTCAAGAGAACTGATAATCACCCCTTTTGATGTCGAGGAATGTATGAAAAATACTTCACCCTTAATAACTTTGTCAACAATCCCCACATGGTTGATGCTGCTGCCCGAAGTTTTGAAAAAAACCAAATCGCCCTGCTGCACATCTCTGAGTCTTACCTCCTTACCGGTCTTGGCCTGCTCACGAGAAACCCGTGGCATTTGAATCCCCGCAGCATGGTACGCATTGATGACCAATCCGGAACAATCAAGTCCACTTTTGGTGACACCACCATACTTATATGGCGTGCCCAAAAAGCCGTAAGCCGTGTCCAATACACTGTTTGCCCCCGAATTGACCCGAGCGCGACGAGTATCTTTTTTGGCTTTTGATTTGCTGACGGTTTTTGTTTTTGCAAGCCTTTCTTTTTTGTGATAATCAGAAGACTTGTAGCTCACCGTTCGCGTTGGACTGCATCCAACAATCAAAAATAAACATAAAATCAATCCATAAAATTTAGCATCCTGCATAAACCTGAAATTCATTTTTTGTAAATTTAGATGGGATAAAATTAATAAGAAAGTATAATATTAACAAATAATCAACAAGGTTATTAACAATTTCCCAGCCCCTTGTATTTGTTTCAACCAACAAACAAAGGAAATGAACGGACCCTCAGTTTTCATTTTTCAGTATTTCCTTGAGTAGCTGTCTTGCCCTGAGCAGTCTGACCTTCACATTGGCCATGGAGAGCCCCAATTCTTCTGCGATTTCCTTATAGGTTTTTTCTTCTAAAAACCTGAGTTCCAAAATCCGTCTGTAATCGGGTTTTAGTTTGCTCAATTGCTGCTGTAACTCATCCCTTGCCTGTTTTTGAATCAGCTTCTCTTCAGGCGTGGGCAAGTCCTCCTCCAATTCGATTTTGTAATTCTCATCATCCAGAGATACCTTGAGTTTGGGCGATTTTCTGATGTGGTCTATCATGGTGTTGTGCGCCACTGAAATCAGCCAGGTCTTGAAATCAAAATCAGCATTGTAGAGCTTGAGTTTTGCAAATACTTTTGTAAAGGTTTCTATGGCGATGTCCTCGGTTTCTTCCTCGTCTTTTATTTTTGAAAGCACATAATCAAACACATTGTTCCAAAACAACTCCATCAGCAGCTTTTGCTCCTGCCGTTTTCCCTTTTTTGCTTCTGAAATCAGTGTCTGTATATCGGTTTTCATCTCAAATCGTATTTGGAGAAATTCAAATTGAATTTATAAAGAGCATAAATTTACAGCTTATTTGTTAATTTTACCCCATGCGAATAGATATTATCACCCTATTGCCCGAACTACTCGAAAGCCCATTCAGTGCTTCCATTATGAAAAGGGCACAACAAAAAGGCCTGGTGAAAATCATCGTTCATAACCTTAGAGAATACGGCTTGGGTGCCTACAAACAGGTGGATGATTATCAATACGGAGGCGGGGCAGGCATGGTCATGATGATTGAACCCATCGATCACTGCATTTCAAAACTCAAAGCAGAGAGAAATTATGACGAAATCATTTACCTGACTCCCGACGGCGAAACACTCAACCAGAAAACCGCAAACGAATGCTCACTCAAAAAAAACTTAATCATGCTTTGTGGCCACTACAAAGGAGTGGACCAACGAGTGAGAGACATGTTTGTGACCCGCGAAATCTCCATCGGTGATTTTGTACTAAGTGGCGGAGAACTCGCGGCCGCAGTACTGACCGACAGTATCGTCAGATTGCTGCCCGGGGTACTCAACGACGAAACCTCTGCGCTCTCTGATTCCTTTCAGGACAATCTGCTCGCCCCAGAAGTTTATACAAGACCGGCAGAATACAAAGGACTCAAAGTTCCCAATATTCTTCTTTCGGGTGATTTTCCCAAAATAGAGGAATGGAGAAACCAGAACGCCTACGAACGAACACTCAAAAGAAGACCCGATTTGTTGAACGAAAACTGAAAACAAAGAAACCTGTCGATTGATTTCTTTTCGCTACTTTTGTCATGATTCCTCTAAAAAGATGAGTTGACCAAATGACAGCTTTTAAAACCATAATGAGCAGAATGGGGAAATTGATGTCCTTTTCAATCGTTTTGCTGGCAGCATTGTTGTGGTTCTCCAATTATCACATCAATAAAAGCGCAGAAGGCTTGACCTATGACTCGGCCAGCGAAATCCCGCCAACCCCTGCTGCCTTGGTGTTTGGAACAAGCAAATGGGTGAAAGGTGGAGGGCAAAACCTGTATTTTAAATACAGAATGGAGGCCGCTGCTGAACTTTTCAAAACAGGGAAAATCAAGTACATCATCGTCAGTGGCGACAACTCAATCAAAGAATACAACGAAACCCGTGAGATGAGAAAATCACTCATAAAACTCGGCGTACCCCAAGAAAATATCATAGAAGATTTTGCAGGCTTCAGAACCCTCGATTCGGTCATCAGAGCAAAAGAAGTGTTTGGCAGAGATTCCATCATTTTTATATCTCAAAAATTTCAAAACCAAAGAGCCATCTTTATTGGCAAAAATCACGATATTTACGCCTTGGGATACAATGCGAAAGAATTGCCCAAAGGATACGGAAAACCTACCAAAACCAGAGAGTATTTTGCAAGAGTCAAAGCCCTGCTCGACATTTATGTGCTGAACATGATGCCCAAATTTTATAAGGACAAAGAGGTGTTTCCGGACAACCAAGAACATGAACAACAATGATGACTAACAACAAACTGATTATCGGAATTGCAGGAGGAACAGGCTCTGGCAAAACCACCGTGGTGCAACAAATATTGAGAAACCTAAATACCGAAAATGTACTGGTGATTTCGCAGGACAATTATTACCGAAACCATCCTCAGCTATCGTTCGACGAAAGAGTGAAAATAAATTTTGACCACCCCCGCTCTATCGATTTTGAACTGCTCACAGAACATGTGAAACTACTAAAAAACGGACACACTGTAGAACAACCCGTCTATTCGTTTATCACCCACAACAGAACCGAAGAAACCATACTGACACATCCCAAAGATGTCATCATACTCGAAGGAATTCTGGTGATGACCCATCCCGAACTTAGAGATTTGTTCGACCTGAAAATATTTGTGCACGCAGATTCGGACGAAAGATTGATTCGAAGAATACAAAGAGACATACAAGAAAGAGGTAGAGATTTGCCCGAAGTACTCAACCGTTATCGCTCTACACTCAAACCCATGCACGAACAATTCATAGAACCTTCTAAAAATCACGCCGACATCATCATCCCCAATATGAAAAAGCAAAATGACCCGGCCATTCAAGTCATTGCCACCTTGATCAAAGACAAACTCAATTACAAAATCACCCCATGAATCAAAAACCAAACAATACAACAAACAAAAAACGAAAATGGTACAGGATTTTGCTCAACAAATACCTGATTGTGGCAGTGTTGTTCGTCGTATGGATGCTGTTCTTCGACCAAAATTCATTCTTGATTCACCGCGAATTGGACGAGCAAATCAAAGAGCTAAAACACGACAAAAAGTCATTTGCCGAAAAACTTAAAAACGAAAATGCCAAAATCCAAGAAATGAAATCGGATTCCAATGAAATCGAAAGAGTGGCGCGCGAAAAACATTTCCTCAAAAAAGAAGGAGAAGATGTATTCATCGTGGAAGAAAAAAAAGTAACAAAACAAACCGAAGAGGATAAAAAATAAAACCATTAATAAAAAACAATCATAGACAACCAAAACAAATACGACAGACTGGATGCCAAAACGCTCTCTTACGGGATCCTAAGAGCGGTAGGAGCCATTGCGCTTTTCTGTTTGGCAATCTATTTCCTCTGGTTGATTCGTTCGGTTTTTGCTTATATCGCCATCGCATTTGTACTGGCCATGATCGGCAGACCGCTGATGAACCTGATGCACGACAGACTCAGAATTCCCAACTCCGTGGCTGCGGTAGTCACCCTGCTCACTTTTATGGTGCTGCTCATTGCTTTCCTCAGCCTGTTTATTTCGCTGGTCCTCAATCAACCCTATCGGTTCTTTGGCAATTTTTATCAACTCGACAGCTTCGAAGACGCACTGACACACCAAGTCAGACTCCTCTCCGAATCACTCGGCTTTCTGAACCTCCCTTTCATGGAGCAATACCTGAATGAAGCCGTTCAAAGCGTTAGTAACAAAAATATTTCAAGAATTTTTGGAGGCTCATTAACGGCCGTGGGAATGGCTTTCATCGACGCCTTCTCAATCATTTTCATCACATTTTTCTTTCTGAAAGACCGCGACTTGTTCAACAAAATGATTGTGGCAGTGGCACCCAATGGCGAAGAAAATCGTTTTGAAAGCGTGTTGAACAAAACCAAAGACCTGATTTCCAGATATTTCATCGGACTCACCTTGCAGGTGCTCATCATGTTCACTTTTTACTTTATTATATTACTTTCCTTCGACATCAACTATGCAGCAGTAATTGCACTTTTGTGCGCAATACTCAACCCTTTGCCCTACATCGGACCGCTGTTTGGCGGCCTAATCATGGCAAGCCTGAGTATCAGTAGCTTGCACAACCTCGGTTGGGATTACAGTACACAGATTGTCCCTACTGTTCTGTGGATAATGTTCTGGTATGTACTCACACATGTTTGGGACAATTTCATCAACCAACCACTGATCTATTCAAGAAGTGTCAAATCAAATCCACTCGAAATTTTTATCGTCATTCTCATCGGTGGCATCCTTTTCGGAATCATCGGTATCGCAGTGGCTGTACCTGCTTATACTGCCCTGAGGGTTGTACTGAAAGAGTTCTTCTCAGAGTATAAAATAGTACAGAGCATCACCAAAAACCTGTAACCCTCACACACATACCGCTTCGCACTTTTCTGCTTTCAAAATGTTTTCATTTGTACATATTCAGTATAAATAATACCTTTGGAACTCAAAAAGCGAAAAGGGCGAATGTTTAGAATAGCACTAACGGTTTCAATGATTTTAATGAATCTTCTCAATGTGTCTGCGCAAATGAAAATTGATACGCTCGATATTGAGAATTACCAAATCAAAGTCTTGAAAATCCCCGACAAACTGAATGAAATTTCATCGCTCGAATACCACGATGGTTTCTACTGGGGCAACAACGACAGCGGAGGAGACCCTGAGCTGTACAAAATCAGTCCCGAAACAGGCAAAATCGTTCAAACCGTTTGGGTAGATAATGCAGTCAATGTGGACTGGGAAGAAATCGCCTTCGGCGGTGGATTCGTTTTTATCGCTGATACAGGAAACAACGCCGGCAACCGAAATGACCTGACAGTGTACTATTTCCCGCTCTCAGAACTACAATCAGAACAACCAAAAATTACTGTCGAAGCAAAGAAAATCGAATTCATTTTTCCGGAACAAAAGAATTTTAATCCCGGTAATCACAAAACAAATTTTGATTGTGAAGCCATGTTTTATTACAACAACAAACTTCATTTGTTCACAAAAGAATGGTCAAAACTTGAAACCACGCATTACACCCTGGACATTTTGCCGGGCAAACAATCGGCCAACAAAATAGACTCTTTCAAAACCAATTACTTGGTCACGGGAGCGGTCATTGACGACAACCCAATTTCCAATACACACGGTTTTTATTTGATTGGATACACCCCCGACGGGGTGGCCTTGATTTCAGGATTCTCGGTTTCCAAAAAAAATCAAGACCAACTCTTTTCGGCCAAAACAAAATTCAGCCTCCCCATAGGGTTTACACCTCAGGTCGGACAGACAGAGGGCATTACCATCAAACCCGAAAATCCGAATGTGCTCTGTTACAGCAACGAAGAATTCAGGCACCAGGATTTTTTTGTCAAACAAAGCATACAATGCATACATTCATTAGCTCAGTAAATTTGTGAAAAAGGCGGTAGAAAAAATAAAAGAACCCATTGCGTCCGAAATGAAACTCTTCGAAACCAAATTCTATGAGTCAATGAAGAGCAATGTGCCGCTGTTAGACAGAATTACCCACTACATCGTACGCAGAAAAGGAAAACAGATGCGACCGATGTTTGTGTTTCTTACTGCGAAACTCTGCGGTGATTTCAACGAAAGAACCTATCGGGCAGCTGCTTTGATAGAACTGATTCATACCGCCACCTTGGTACACGACGATGTGGTGGACGACAGCGATATGCGCCGAGGTTTCTTTTCGCTCAATGCACTGTGGAAAAACAAAATTGCTGTATTGGTGGGCGATTATCTTTTGTCCAAAACTCTGATCCTGTCCACCGAAAATGAGGATTTCGACCTGCTCAAAGTGGTCTCGATCGCCATCAAAGAAATGTCGGAAGGTGAATTGTTGCAAATTGAAAAAGCCCGTAAACTCGACATTACCGAAGAGGTGTATTATGAAATCATCCGTCAGAAAACCGCTACATTGATTGCCGCCTGCTGCGAGGCTGGTGCCCGTTCGGTCAATGCAGACGAAGCAGTCTGCAAAAAAATGAATCACTTCGGAGAATTGGTCGGAATGGCCTTCCAAATAAAAGATGATTTATTTGATTACACCAATTCAAATGCAATCGGTAAACCCGTTGGCATCGACATCAAAGAACAGAAAATGACTCTGCCGCTGATTTATGTGCTGAACAAGGTCTCTCATACACAACGAAAATGGCTGATCAACTCGGTCAAAAGACACAACAAGGACAAAAAAAGGGTTCGTGAGGTCATCGAATTCGTAAAAGCAAATGACGGACTCGAATATTCCCGAAAAAAAATGCAAGAATACAGCTCAAAAGCACTGGAAATCCTCGCTGAATTCCCGCAGGGCGAATACAGAAATTCACTGGAAACCATGGTGACTTTCGTGATGGAAAGAGAAAAATAAACCCTTTTAATCAACCATCAATACCGACTTTTAGTAAATTGAATATTCCCGTTTTTGCCCCTTTCATTAACACCCAACATCCAACCTCAATCACCCAACCCCTAACCTCCACCCTCAGTCCACAAATCATTCTTCAAATTCACATCCGCTGTCTCCTTGTTTTTGTCAATTTCAATGGATCTCAACGGTTTTTCAAATCCATACATTTTTTTCAGCGGACGGTGAGGAAATCTCCACACCTCAACCGGATAACGGATTTCTTCGCTGCTGCCGTCTTCAAAAGTAAAAGTAACCAACAAAGGCATCGGCATGCCGCCAATTCTTTCGTATTCCACCTCATAAAAATATGCGGGTTTTCGCAAGTCAATGTCTTGATTCGCTTTGATGTATTTCTTGATTTCAGAGGAGGTATAAATGTCTCCGTCTGTTCTCTCGGTTGAGAACTGAATCCGGGTGCCATCGGCTGTTTTGATTACGGAAGGGTAGAGCCGAGTCACTGATTTTATACCCAAATCCACCACTTCTGTGCTGAAAAACCAGCCCCTGAAAAACCAGTCCAAATCACTGCCCGATGCATCCTCCATCGTTCTGAAGAAATCGGCGGGAGTTGGGTGTTTGAACATCCAGCGTTGTGCATAGGTTTTAAAAGCGTAATCAAAATTCTCGTGTCCCAATATCAGGTTCCTGAGGATATGCAAACCGACCGATGGTTTTGAATATGCCTCGCTGCCAAAATCCGTCAGCAAATCGCCCTGGGTCATGATGGGCATCATTTCTTGCTGAGATTTTTGCATATATGAAACTATTTGCTCTGCTCTCAATCTCCTCGACGGAAAATCCTTGCTCCAAGCTTGTTCGGCCAGATTTTGTACAAAAGTATTCAATCCTTCATCCAACCAACTCCATTGTCTCTCATCAGAATTGAGAATCATCGAAAAGAAATTGTGTCCCACTTCGTGAATCACTAATCCCACCAAGTTGTCAGCCATGTTCTGGTCATAACTGCCGTCCGCCCTGGCCCGTCCTCCATTGAAACATATCATCGGATATTCCATCCCCTGCCACTGAACACTGGCCGATACCGCTTTGGGATAAGGATAATCAAAGGTATAATGCGAATAAATTTTCAGTGTATGGGCCACCGCCTGTGTGGACAAATCCTTCCAGAGATTGCCGCCTTCCTTGGGGTAAATTGACTCCGCCATGACGATGGAATTTCCGATTTCAACCGCCATCGCATCCCACATATAAGTCCTCGAAGAAACCCAAGCAAAATCCCGTACATTCTCAGCTTCAAATCTCCAAGTCTTGGTCTTTCCTTTTGCACCTTCTTTCATTCGCTGTGCCGTCTCGGCTTCGGTCACAATCATCAAAGGACGCTCAAAATTAGATTTTGCTTTCTGGTATCTTTGGTATTGTTCGCTGCTCAGCACTTCCTTCATATTTGTCAATTCGCCGGTGGCATTCGGCAAATGATCGGCAGGCAAAGTAATATTCACCTTGAAATTCCCAAACTCCAAGGCATATTCTGAACGCTGCCAGTACGGCATGTTTTGCCAACCTTCCACATCGTTGTAAACTGCCAGCCTCGGATAAAACTGGGCCATCGCATATATGTTGCCGTCCTCCCTCGGCTCATAACCGTTGCGGTCGCTGACGATGAAATAATTCGGAACGCTGTAGGACCATTTGATTTTGAACACAAACTTTTCGCCCGCTCCTATGGCTTTGGGCGGAATCACACGCATCATGGTGCCGTTTATAAAATATGCCAAATCCTTATTGGAAGCATCTTTCACAAAATGAATTTCAAAACCACCGTCAAATTTATCCTCCATAAATCTTCTCGAAAATGCATCTACACTGACGGGATTCTCTGGCACACCTTGCTCGCGGTAGTGATGAAATGGTGAATCTTTTTTACGAAGATTCTGATCCATCGACAACCAAAGGTATTCCAGCGTATCTGGAGAATGATTGTGATAAGTTATCGTTTCTTCCCCGTTCAATTTGTGATTGACATCGTCTAATACCAAATCCATTTCATAATCCACCTGTTGCTGATAATAACCCGGACCCGGCGCTCCGGCTGCAGTTCTGAACTGATTGGGCGTGGGCAACAAATCATACATTTGATTGAAAGGATGATTCCCCTTGTGTCCCTGTGTGGTATTGTAATCCTGATTTTGACCAAAAACAAAAAGGGGAATCAACCCCAGACATATTAAAATACTGAATTTGTAGAACTTCATCTGTTAGTTATTTGGATAAATGTATAAAAATAGGTATAATTCTACAATTCCATCAACTTGGATTCTGTCTCCCTAAAAAATACGGTTCAATTCTATTCCGCCAAAATTGGCTGAGCTCATCATCAGAAAGACCTTTCCGCTTTTGTCAATGGATTCAAGAAAGTCCTTTAGCTCTTCAGAGGAAGTGAAGACCCGAAGGCTGGGGTCAGCAAATGCAGTTCTTATATCATCCGGCGAAATAGGCTCCATTCTTTTGATTTTCAATGCTTCGGGATTGTAATAGACGATTTTTTCATCCGCAGGACTGAGCGCACCTTTGTACTCTGTCAGAAATTTTGGATTCAAGCTCGAGTAGGTGTGCAGTTCCAGAAAGGCGATTAGCTTTTTATCGGGATACTGTTCCCTGACCGCTTGGGTAGTAGAAGTTACCTTGCTCGGTGCATGTGCAAAATCCTTGTATGCAATAAAATCAGGGCCGTGTTTGATGGGTTCAAGTCGTTTTGAAGCACCTTTAAAGGTTTGTATGGCCTCATAAAACTGTGGCTCAGAAATTCCCATTTCCTTGCAAATCAGTCTTGCTCCCTCCAAATTGTTCAGGTTGTGCCGGCCAAAAACTTCGAGTGCAATCTTGCGCTCACCGATGTCCAAATAGGTCAGTCCATCTACTATTTTATAAGTCGGTGTTGAATAAGGAATTTTTTTAATCTCATTGACTGACCCTTCCACCACTGATACAACATTCTCATCCTCTGAATTGTATATGACCGTGCCTTCTTTTTCAATGAGCTCAGTAAACAATTCAAACTGATGTACATAATTTTCAAAAGTCGGGAAAACATTGACATGGTCCCAGGCAATGCCGCTGATCAGCGCAGCGTGGGGGCGGTACAGCAAGATTTTTGGCCTTCTGTCAATGGCGGACGAAAGGTATTCGTCGCCTTCCATCAGCATATATTTGTTTTCATGGGTGAGTTTGACCATGACTTCAAATCCCTCCAACTGCGCACCTACCATATAATCCACATCCATTCCATGAAAATGGAGCACATGGAGTACCATAGAAGTAATGGTCGTTTTGCCGTGCGAACCCGCTATCACCACTCTGATTTTGTCCTTTGACTGTTCATACAGAAATTCGGGATAGGAGTAGATTTTCAAACCGAGTTCCTTTGCCCTGAGCATTTCGGGATTGTCACCATGTGCATGCATACCGAGTATGACCGCATCCAGCTCGTTGGTGATTTTTTCGGGAAACCAGCCCAAGGATTCTGGCAGCAGTCCTCTGTTTTTGAGCCGGGAGGCGGAGGGTTCAAAAATGGCGTCGTCAGAGCCGCTGATTTTGTATCCTTTTAGGTGAAGTGCGATGGCCAGATTGTGCATGGCACTGCCGCCTATCGCTATAAAATGAATTTTTTTCATTAGCTGAAAAAGTCTTGGGGTTCGTTGTCGAGCATGATTTCTTCTATCGGTTTTACTTTTAGAAATTCAGGTGATTGTTCTATGGCGTCCATGATTTTTTTCATAATGGCACTGGCATCGTCCTGTTCCCAGTCAATCTCTAAGGGCTCTTTGAATTTCATGGTGGGTTTTCCACCCATTTTTTTGATTTTCAAACCTTTTTTGTCAAATGCCCTTCTGAAACCGTCTATGACCACAGGAACCACAATCGGTTGGGTGGCCCTGATCAGGTGTGCAGTCCCTCTTCTTCCGGGGGCAAAAGCAGTGGTAGTCCCTTGTGGAAAGGTCACCACCCAGCCGTTCTCAAGCGCCTTTTGAATGTTCTTTATTTCGCTGATGTCCACCTGACGGTTTACATCCTTACCCCCGGCACGCCATGTCCGTTTTACGGTAATGGCTCCAGTGTATGCAAAAAGCTTGGTCAGGAAATTGTTTTTCATCGTTTCCTCGGCCGCTACATAGTAAAAATCGATTTTGGGATTCAGCAAATAAACCGGATTTTTGATGGTGTCTATAAAACCATTGTTCAAACTGCAAAAAACATGGTACATCGCAAATACATCCGCAAAATATGTCTGGTGGTTTGAAACAAAGAGTACATTGGTCTTGGGCAATTTCAATAAATTCTCTGTGCCGCTGATTTTGAGTTTGTTGTAGGCACTGTACCTGAAATAGGTCGCACCCCCCAAAATGAAAATCAAAGTCCTCTTCAGAAAATAAAGATAACCGAATGCATCTCTGTACACATTTTTTTTAACCACCTTCTGCTTTGACATTATCCCTCCATTTGTTTAAAAGTACAAATTTAAAGCATTTCCGTCAAATCGGCGAATTCGCTTAAAATCATTGCTGTCGCTCCCCAAATATACTCATTTTCACCCAAATCATAACCCGGGATTTCAACGCGATGCCCACCGAATTCCCTTTCAAAATTCAATGATTCAGCCCGCAAAAACGCACCCAAATCAAGGGGTACTACCTGCTGAACCTCGTATGACTGAATATCAAAATTGGGTACGCCTTTATAAAATCCAACAAACGGATACACCAGAAAATTGCTGGGAGGAATATACAACTCGGTCAGCTGAAGCGCTATTTCTATGTCCTCCTCATAAACGCCCAACTCTTCGCAGGTCTCACGAACTGCTGTCCGAGAAAGTTCTATGTCTTCCGGCTCAAATGCACCGCCCGGCAATGAAATCTGATTCGAGTGCACCCCTTGATAAATCTGACGAAGCGTGACAGGAAATTCAATGTCGCCATCATCGTTTTCATACAGCATAATCAACACCGCAGCCGCTCTCGGATTCGCCTTTTTGACCGATTCTATATCAAATCGGTCGCGGTAGGGCGGTGAAAGTTTCTGCTGAGATTCCCACCCGGGTAGCTCTCCTTCAAAATGGGTGAGCTTGTACTTTAATTCATCTATATAAAGGTCCATTACATTTTTTGAGTATAATAATTAAAATCTTTCATCACTGTTTCCACAAAATCCCAATCACCTTGTTCGCTCTTGACATCCATCACGGTTTCCAACCTTTTGCGCAACCGCTCAATCGTTTTGTAATCTCGCCTCTTTTTGGCTTGAGTCAGGGTGTCCTTGATGATTCTTGCGTCGTTGTCGCTCAACCGCATCACCTGACTGTATCTCGGTACATAATCCTCATGCAACTCTTCGAGTATGGTGATGTCAATCGACTGTTTTTCTTTTAACTTTAACACCGTAGTACCGGCAACTATGTCTCCGATCCTTTGCGAATTTTTGGTCCTGATGATGGAGATAAAAGCAACGAATCCACTGAACATAAACATCAACCAAGCGAACAAATACGCCAGCTCCTCACCGAATATCGGAATCAAAAACAACAACATGAACAGACCCGTCCAGAAATCCACGAACCGGAACACCCAACGAGTGAAATATTCCTGAAATCCGGCCCGGTAACCGTCCAATTTGACCACCTTGATGCCCAGAATCATCTTGCCAAAACTCTGTCCATTGAACAGCATTTCGGTCCATAGTGAATAAAAAAGTGCCGGCAACAACAAAATCAAATACAGAATCTCCATAAACACTGACAAATCAAATACAGCACCGCTGTCCTTGCTGTCTAAAATATCGAAATTCAGGCTCAGCACCGAAAAGAAAAAATAACTCACCACCCAGATGTAAACAAATATCAGAAACATATCTATCAAAAAGGCCACCAGACGGCGACCCACACCTGCATGGCTGATGTCCACATTTACATTGAGGGGAGTCTTGATTTTAATAAATTCCATACGGTACTATAATTTATTCCACGACTTATACAAAGAATATTTTTATATATTTGGACTGACGCAATCAGTACATTCAAAAATTATTCATCATTTGAGAGAAGCCGCTTTCATTCGACAAAATAAAGAAAAATGGTTGGAATTTGAAAAATCATTGTACAAATCTTCGGACAAAAGACCCGAAAGATTGGCGGAACTCTTTATTCAAATCAACAATGACCTGGCTTATGCACAGACCTATTACCCCAAAAGCAATGTCATCAGATACCTGAATGCATTGGCGGTGACCGCTTATCACAAAATTTATGGTCGGAGAGGAAGCAACAGGGGGTTCAAAAACTTCTGGACCTTTGAAGTCCCCATGATCTCATACAGGTACCGAAAATACTTTTACTTTTCATTCGCAGTGTTTTTTCTGATGATTGCCATCGGCGTTTTTTCAGCAATTTATGAACCCGAATTTGTGCGCTCCATACTCAGCGACGGCTATGTGGACATGACCGAAGAAAACATCAAAAACGGAGACCCACTGGCGGTGTACAACAACAACTCTTCCATCGGTAACTTCAACAGCTTCTTTTTTATTGCTTTCAACAACATAAGGGTCGGACTGACCGCATTTCTATACGGAATTTTTGGTGGTGTAGGTTCGCTTTATTTCATGCTGGTCAACGGTGTGATGGTGGGCAGTTTTCAATACATGTTCTATGAAAAAGGACATTTCTTTTTGTCGCTCAGAACCATCTGGATGCACGGCTCCATGGAAATGTTTGCCATGTGCATCGAAATCGCAGCAGGCATATTGTTGGGCACCAGTTATTTGTTCCCCGGCATACTTACCCGCAGACAAGCGTTTTATCAGAAAGGAAAAGCAGCACTCAAAATCGTCATCAGTACAATTCCTTTTACATTGACTGCCGCACTGATCGAAGGTTATCTGACACAATACGCCAAAGCCATGCCCATTGTATTCGCAGCAATGATTGTGCTGGGTTCCCTCGCTTTTATCTCATGGTATTACCTGATATATCCCATCAAGGTCTTTAGAAAAAGCCACCGTGATTTTTCTTATTTGCTAAATGAAATCGGCCATGAGAAAGATTAGTCTCCTCTTTTTTTCGATGCTGATTCTATCAGCCGTAGCCCCTGCACAAACCCATCCACCCAAGGCCGCAGAGGATGAATACTACGATGACGAACAGTATGTTTATGATGACGAATATGTAACTGTAACTGAAGAAATGGAAACGGTTCAAGCAAGAGAACATTTTGCTACGCCCGACCCTTCGGAAAGGGGAGAAACCCATTTCAACCCAAGGCACATCGACAAAGAATTCAAGGACAATTATAACGGAAAAAGATTCGATTATGATTCCGACTTCAAACAAATACCAAAGAAAGACAGCAATACACCCTCACTGAATCTTTCCTTTCTGTTTTCAAAAGTCTTCATTTACACCCTGTTGGGAATCATCATATTGGTGGTGGTTTATTACATCATCAAAAATACCGGCGGATTTTCATTCGGTACAGCACCCAAAAAAATCAAATACACCGCATCGGCAGAACAACTTTTTGAAGACCGAGAAAACATAGAAAACAACGATTTCAAATACATGGTGCAAAAGGCCAAATCGCAGGGGGATTTCCGGTCGGCTGTCAGGTATTATTTCCTATGGGTGTTGCAGACGATGTTCGACAAAAACCTCATCGACTGGAACAAAGACAAAACCAATGACGAATATCTCAGAGAATTAAAAAACCACAGCATTCGCGAAGATTTCCACAAAAACTCATTCATCTTTGAATACATCTGGTACGGAAACTTCGAAATCGACAGTCAAAGCTTCGAAAACGCAGAGTCAATTTTCCAAAAAACCTTAAATAAACTGAAATGAGAGGGCGAACACTCAAATATATATTTTTGGTTTCTATTTCTTTGCTCTGCGCATGCAATTCAGATAACTTTGATTGGAGAAAAACTTTTGAGTCCAATTCCACTGAACCCATCGGAACCTTCATACTCAGAAAAGAACTTCCCAAAATTTTTCAAAACTCCGAAATCACCGACATCAAGACAAATACCTATGATTTCTTTTATTACCAAAGCCCCGAAACCGGAAATTATTTCTACATACAAACCGATACCTATTTTCTGCAAGCCGATGCATGGCGCGAAATTCTGGGCTTTGTCAACAATGGCGGAAATGCTTTCTTGTCCGCTTATGCCTTTGGTACCGAACTCACCGACTCACTCGGCTTTGAAGTGAAAAATCAGGGAATGCTCCAACGAAATCAGTCGATTCAATTGACGGTCACCCTCCCGGACAACCAAAAATCATATGTCTTCGACGGACAGTCAAAAAACCTGACTTATTTTTCGTCCTTCAACGAACGAACCACAGAAATTCTCGGTCATGTCGAAATGAACGGTGAGAAAAAGCCGAATTTCATCAAAATCTATTACGGCAAAGGCAGCCTATTGCTCCACACCGAACCCGTGGCTTTTTCCAATTATGAAATGCTACAAAAAGACCACTTTGAATATGTGACACATCTGTTTTCATACATCGACGACCAACACATATACTGGGACAATTTCCGTACGGATAGAAGAAACGAATCCAACAACAAGGGCTACGACAACGGAGGATTCTTCAGCAGCCTGAGTTTTATTATGAAAAACAACAGCCTCCGTACCGCGTTTTTTATACTGCTTTTCCTCGGCCTCTCGTACCTGTTGCTGAATTCAAAACGAAGACAAAGACCACAGAAAGTGATAAGGCCTTATGCCAATTACACCCTCGATTTTACCAAAACCCTGGCCGAACTATACAGAAACAGCACCGACCACAGCGCGCTTGTCAAATACAAAATCAATTATTTCTTGGAGCAACTCAGACTCCATTACAACATCACAGCCAAGGACACCGAAAAAGATTTCAGTGAACTATTGAGTGCAAAATCAGGGGTAGATATCGAAATCTGCCGTAATTTGGCCCAACGAATCAATCAGTACAGAACAAGAGAATATCTCAACCAAAATGACTTTGATACTATCTGCGCTGCAATAGCATCGTTTAACCGTAAAATTAAATTCAATGGAAGAAAATCATGACAAACACAGAGAGTACGCACCCCGTGAAACCCAATACACCGGACAGGACAATCAAACAAATGACCAACATTCACAGGAACTGAGCTTCAGCAACCGCATTGATTTGTCCAAAATTCAACAAGGAGTACATGAAATTCGCAACCAGCTCTCAAAAGTGATTGTGGGACAGGAAGATTTCATAGAATTGCTCATCATCAGCATTTTTGCCAACGGCCATTCCCTCATCGAAGGTGTGCCTGGAGTGGCCAAAACCGTCACCGCCAAACTCCTCGCTCGAACCATGGCAGTCGATTACAGCCGGATCCAGTTCACCCCCGACCTGATGCCCTCCGATGTGCTGGGAACTTCGGTCTTTGATTTGAAAACCAATGAATTCGAATTCAAAAAAGGGCCCGTCTTTGCCAACCTCTTGCTGATTGACGAAATCAACCGCGCACCTGCAAAAACACAGGCAGCACTCTTTGAAGTGATGGCCGAAAGACAAATCACCATCGACGGAAACCGATACGAAATGCAACCACCGTTCTTGGTATTTGCCACCCAAAACCCGGTGGAGCAGGAGGGAACCTACCGTTTGCCAGAGGCGCAGTTGGACCGGTTTTTGTTCAAAATCGTGGTGGGCTATCCCAAACTTGAAGACGAAATAAAAATCATAGAAGGAAACAACCTACGGAAAAATCAAGACCCGACTTCTTTGATTCAACCGGTCTTCGAAGCACATCAAATCATTGAATTTCAGAAAATCGTTCAGGAAATCATCATCGAACCCAAACTCATCAGCTACATCGCACACATCGTCAACGACACCCGAAACAATCCTTCTCTGTTTTTGGGGGCATCGCCAAGGGCTTCCCTCTCGATACTTAACGCTTCAAAAGCACTGGCCGCCATTCGGGGAAGAGATTTTGTAATTCCTGAAGACATCAAATACACCGCCCCGCCTGCGCTCAAACACCGAATCATTCTTTCGCCCGAAAAAGAAATGGAGGGAATGACAACAGACCGGGTCGTACAACAAATCATTGAAAGCATAGAAATCCCTCGTTGATGTTTTTCTTCAGACAAATTTTTCTCGCACCACCGCTTTTTATCGGTTTTCTGCTCGCAGCCACCGGATTTGTGATAGCGTTTTTCTTTCCGGAATTCGCACCGATGGCAGAAATGTTCTTGTTTGCATTGCTCCTCGTGACAGTGATTGATTGGCTGTTGTTGTTCTCTGTCAAAACTGCCGTTTCGGGAAATAGAATCGTGGGCACAAAACTCTCCAACCAAGACGACAACAAGGTGCAACTCATGCTCAGAAACCATTACGGATTCAGAGTCAATTACAACTTGATTGAAGAACTGCCCCAACAGTTCCAAATCTTCGATTTCAACATGAAAGGCCGGATTTCTGCCCGAAATGAAATCACCCTGTATTATAATCTCAAACCGACCGAAAGAGGGATTTATCGTTTTGGTGATACCATCGTCTTTGTCAGTTCTCCCTTGGGATTTCTGCAAAGAAAAATAGTGTTGAATACCCAATGCGAAACCAAGGTGTATCCGTCCTTCCTGAAACTCCATCAGTTCAGCCTCAACACTTTTAGAACTTACCTGAACGAAATAGGACAGAAAAAAATCAGACGAATCGGACATAGCATGGAATTCGAACAAATCAAAAATTATGTGGCCGGAGACGACATCAGAACCATCAATTGGAAGGCAACAGCCAAACACCAAAGACTCATGGTCAACCAATTCGTGGACGAAAAATCACAACAGGTCTATTGTGTCATCGACAAGGGAAGGGCAATGAAAATGCCTTTCGACGGAATGACCCTGCTCGATTATGCCATCAACGCCACGCTAATCATCTGCAATGTGGTGTTGCAAAACCAAGACCGCGCAGGAATTTTTAGCTTCTCCTCACGGCTCGAAGACTGGGCAAAGGCCGAAAGAAGAAGCGACCAAATGAGAAAGATTTCAGAAAATCTCTACAGCCTACAAACCGATTTCAAAGAAAGCGATTTCGGAAAACTATACAATACACTCAAACACAAAGTCACCAACCGAAGCCTGATCATGCTCTTTACCAATTTTGAAAGCCTGGATTCCCTACACAGACAATTGCCCTATCTGGTCGGCATCAACAACAGCCATTTGTTGATTCCCGTTTTCTTTAGAAACAAGGAACTCGAGGATTTTGTGGAAAACCCGCCCGAAGATTCAGACGAATACCAAAAGGCAATGGCCGAAAAATTTATTTACGAAAAACATCAAATCGTACTCGAACTTAACCGACACGGCATAGAATCCATTCTGACACGACCCGAGGAGCTCACTATCAATGCCATCAACAAATACCTGGAAATCAAATCCAAAGGCATGATATGACCCGCTGACCGCTACTTGCAATGGCTTTTTAAAAAAATCACCACACTTCGTTCATATTTTTTTATCTTTAATCTTTCAAACCAAAACCGCATACAATGGATTTTCTGAGTCTTCCCACCATTTTGTCCTTTTTTCTCGGTATCGGACTGGCTGCTTCTGCCGGTTTCCGTGTCTTTGTTCCTTTGTTCGCATTGAGCCTGGCGGCGCACTTCGGGGGAGATATGCTCAACCTCAACGAAAACTGGCAGTGGGTGGGCAGCTGGCCGGCAATCATCACCCTGGGTGCGGCCACCCTCATAGAAATCGTCGCTTATTATATCCCGGTGGTGGACAATCTGCTCGATACACTGTCTGTACCCATGGCGACCATCGCCGGAACCCTGCTGATGGCTTCCACACTGACCGACATGGGCGAAGTAGCCACCTGGGCACTGGCCATCATCGCAGGCGGAGGCGTGGCTGCCACTGTGAGCGGAACCACCGCGGCCACAAGGGCAGTCTCCACAGGAACCACAGGCGGAACCGGAAATTTCCTGGTCAACACCGGCGAAACAGCAGCCTCCTCAGTACTGAGCATCACCTCCATCATTTGGGCACCGATTGCATTTGTATTGGTACTCATTACCCTTTTCCTGATCTGGAGAATTTGGAAAAAGGGAAAAAATTATTTTTCGACTTAAAATAAGGCCTGTATTTAAAATCATCCAAAAGGCTTTTCCTCACCCGGGCTGTTAAAAACTTCACCCAAACTTAACCTGTGCTTCACAGTTTAATTTGTAATTTTGCACCATCAACCTAAATTCAAAAGCCTATGAATGCCACGACCACTATACTTCGTGCGGCATTGCTGTTCAACCTGTTTTTGCTTACCGCCGGATGGGGATGGGGGCAGACGATTTTCTCAGAAAATATGGGAAATCCTACTAGTGAAACAAATGTAAATTCATATACAGGATTTGAAAATTATGGTACTCTTACATATACTGGGACGGGGGACGCAGATGTTAGAAATACAAGTCAAAGTGGAGAATATACTGGAGCTTCAGGCCGTGGCAATGTGATGATTAATAGTGAGTCCAAATCCTTTGAAATTTCTGGTATTAATACGACCAATTATACAAATTTAGTATTAACATTTGGTCAAAGAAAAGGAACGAAAGCATCAAATAATGAATTAATTGTAGAGGTAAGTTCAGATGGGAATAATTATTCTCCATTAACTTATAGCAGACCAACCGGTTCGGGAACAGCGACTTGGCTTTTAATAGAACCGACTGGTCCAATTCCTTCTGTTTCAAATCTTAGAATACGATTTAGAGGAACGAATGATACTGAATGGAGAATTGATGATGTAAAATTAGTAGGAGAGTCAGCCCCGACCGGCCCCACTCTCACCGTTTCTCCATCTTCTATCACCGGTTTGGGGTACATGGAGGGCGGCAGTTCCACTGCAAAGACTTTTTCGGTCAGTGGTTCGAATTTAGACCCGGCAAGTGGGAATATCAGTGTTACGGCACCTGCAAACTTTCAGGTTTCAACTGACAATATAACCTATGATAATTCTGTAAACCTACCGTATTCGGGAGGAATTTTATCGGCTACAGATGTGTATGTTCGTTTGAATTCCGGATTGTCTATAGCAACTTATACCGGTGACATTACGATTATTGCCGGGGGTGAAGCAGATGAAAAAACTGTGAGTGTTGAGGGGATTGTGACGGAGTACACAGAAAGTGAAAACCCCTGTTTTGCAGTAGATTTCTCTGACATTACCACCGGAAACAGCACTTCGACCAATGGTTCAAGCAGCCAGTGGGGAGGCAATGCTGACTTCCCAACGGTTGAACGGGCCTATCAGGCAGGTGGTGCAGTAAGAATAGGCGCAAGCGGTAACACAGGCTTTATTGAATCCAGAGACCTGGACGAAGTAGAAGGCGACATCACTGTCAACATCATGGTGAAAGGTTGGACGATTGTAGAAGGTGATTTGATTGTGAGTATTGATGGGCAACAAGAGACCTTGACATACACGGCAGTGATGGCAGGCGACTTTGAACAAGTCAGCGCGAGTTTCACCGGCGTAGCAGCAGGTTCCAATCTAAGAATTGCAACTTCAAGCAAAAGGGCTTTCATAGACGATGTTGAAATTATTTGTGGTGAAATCATCTCCACCGACACCCACTTCCGCAGCAAAACCAATGGCCCTTGGACAAGCAGTTCTACCTGGGAATCCTCGGAAGACGGAATCAATTGGCACAATGCCACTTCTTATCCCGGCGCAAGTGCAGAAAGCGTGGTCATCCTTTCAGACCATACGGTTGAAATCAACAGTGCTGCTGTAGTGGTTACCAATACAACTGTATATGGTACCATAGAAGTGACCACCGCAGGAGCTTATTCTGTTGAGGGAGATAAAGAGATTGAAATTAGCATAGAAGACGGCGGCGTTTTCTTGGTCAATTCTCCGGGAGATTTTGCGGTTCCGGCAGGAAATGCTTTTGGTTTGGTAAAAACCGGAGGCAAGCTTGTTGCGGGACCAAATATGGGCAGTGGGACAGCATTTGTAAATGCCTATGTGGGTTTTCTGTACGGTATTTTTTATTTTGGCAACGGAGGTATATGCGAATGGGACAATTCAGATACAGTATTGGGTTCAAGTTCACCGTATGACGAAGACATTTTCTTCCCTTATGAAGAAGGGGACATGCCGATTTTAAGAATCCTTACCACACCTGCCCATTCTTTTGGAAACGGTTCAAATAACAATGTTTTGAACTGTGTGCTTGAAATCATTGAACCTGCTACATTTACTGTGGGACTGGGCGCTAATTCCAGCCCACAAAGAACCAAAACCATTGTGGGCGGCGTTAGAGGCAGCGGAAAATTGATCATGGAAGACAACAGCGGTCCTTTAATCATTGGAGGTGATGGTACTTATCATTTGGATAACATTGTTCCTGAATTGGGTGGTTCGGCAACCATAGTAACCAACAGCACAAACTACCGTTTAAGATTTCCAAATGGAGCCGCTGTTCCTTCAGAAGCAAACTTTACTATTGAAAATAATGCAGATGAAGTCAAAAGTTTTCAAAGAATTGCCGGAACATTCAATATAAACGGTACTTTGGACATCACCAACCAAAGAATTTCCAACACCGAATCCGGCGGAATATCCGTTAACAATGGCGGTACAATCCGAACCCGACATACCGGTGGTTTGTTTGGAATTAACTCGGCTATTCCGATTAATATTGGAAATTTAACTTTGAATGAAGGAAGCACGGTTGAATATTATGCAACTGAAAATCAAACAATCAGTTCCGGAAAAGATTATTATCATATAATTTTTTCGGGTGGAGGAATAAAAACTCCGCAAAATGCAACCAATGTACATACCAATGGTTCCATCACAATAACAGGCAATCCGGTTGTTAACTATACTGCCAACAATCTTGGACTTACAGGTTTAAACAGCACCAATTTTACGATGGATGGTGGTAAACTGATTCTTGGTAAAGGCGGTAATCAGCCTCGTCCGGGCGGAACTTATAATATAAGTGGTGGTGCGATTGAATTTACCGGAAGCTCTGTAACGAACATAAAGGTTGGTCCTGATTATTATGATGTGATTGTCTCGGGTCAGAACATTACGCCCAACGGAAAAACATTGAACATTCAAAATATTTTGTCGGTTACACCCACCGGAGAATTCATTATTCCTTCCACACCTGAGTCCGAACCTCCTTATGTCGTTAATGCCTTCAAAGGTGTTCAGGTAGAAAGCGGTGGAGAATTGGTATTTGAAAACAACGCACAACTGATGCAGGATGCCGATGCAGTGAACAACGGACACATCCGTATGGAAAGACAATTTACTTTTTCGGACATGCAGCAAGGCAAACAATACAACTTTGTCTCAGCGCCGGTGACCAATCCCGATACCGACATCAAGTCGAGCATCTATGACCCCAACCCGGAAAGCGTGCAACGATACAATGAAGCCAATTATTATTTTTATGAAACCAACGGACCCTACGAACCCGGCAAAGGATACGCCGTACAGGAAACTCAGGGAACCCAAAATGAAGTGGGCAGCTTCATCGGCACACCCAACAACGGTGATTTGTCGTTCACACTCGAAAAATCCAACAGCGGTTACAATCTGACCGGGAATCCCTATCCGTCAAATCTGAACATTGATGAATTATATACTGACAACTCCAACAGTATTGACCCTACTTTTTACTTCTGGGACAACCGCGGCAATGAAGAGTTCACACAACAAGGTTCCGACTACCAGGGAGACCATTATGCCAAATACAATGCACTTGGCGGTACCGGCACTTCCGCAGCTGTTGGAGTTGGCGCAAGTTACGAAGAAAGAATTCCTACGAAAAATGTAAAAGCAATGACCGCTTTTATGGTGCGGGTCAAGGGAGAAAACACCAACGGAAATTATCCCCTGAATTTTCACAACACCCAACGGCTCACCGACAACGGTCCCGGCTTTTTCGGAAAAAACATGAACAACAATGCCGATTCAAAAGACAGGTATTGGTTGTCCATGGAAACCCCGGGCGGCATCAGGGTGATGAATGCAGTGGTTTATTTTGAAGGCGGAAACGATGATTTTTGGTTAGATGATACCGAAAGTTTTGGTGGCTCCGACGACCTTTATACCATCACAGACGGTCATCAACTCAGCATCCAAGGCAAATCCACCTTTGACAACAACGACAAACTCATGCTGGGCTACCGGGCATTTGACAGCGGCACTCACATTATGTCGGTGTACGAAAAAGAAGGTGTTTTTGCAGAAGACCAAGACATTTTCATAATCGACAGACTGTTGAACAAAGTGGTGAACCTCAGTGTGAAACCCTATAAATTCATGAGCCGTGCCGGCGAATACAACAACCGATTCAAAATCGTGTACCGGCCCCAATTCTCAACCAGCACAAATATTCCGCGCAATGTGATTGATTTGTTCAGTGACAACGGCCGAATTCAAATCCATTCGAGCATTGACCGACTTGCTTCGGTCAAAATCTTTGACCTCAACAGCAGGCCGTTGTTCGAAAAAACTGACATCAACAACCAAAGGTTCAGCGTCGATGCAGCCTCCTTCGCCCATCAAATCGTCGTGGTACTCATCACCACCGAAACCGGCGAAGTGCTGTCCAGAAAATTTGTGTTGAATGAATGACACAGCTGCCGAACAAACGATGCCATCAGAATTTGTACCTGAGCTGCACCAGAAAATACCGACCAAGCAGCTCCCTGGAGTTGATGAGCGTCTGGTTGGTCGTTTCGTCAAAACTCGAACTGACCATTCTTTTGTCGCCCAACAAATTTCCGCCAATTAAGCTCAGATAAGTTGCCTTGGCCAAATGGAACCTGAGCGAGGCATTCAAACCCTGATTCTTGTTGATGAGTTCTCCGTTTGTGTACTGAATATAGTAGGAATAATCGGACTGAAAGAGAAATTTGTCCGAAATCGACCAAGCGACTTTCCCAAAAGGACGCCAGCTCTCAAAACGGGTGGAGACCAACGATTTGAAGTGGCTGTTCGAATAAGTCAAACCCAAATCAAATTCAACCTTTCGCTTGATTTTGAACTTATTGACCAAGGTGTAATTCTGGGTCAATGAACTGTTGTCCGTCCAATTCTCAACCACGCTCATATTGCCTTCATCGTCAAACACCGGACTTTTGATGCTGGTGAAATATTGAAAATATGAAATGCTGGAATTCAGCCCCAATGAATACAACCTCGAAAATCTTTTCTGTCCACCCAAATAAAACGAAAGCGTCTGGTCTTTCTCAGGATTGTTAATCAGCGAATTATGCTGTGGCATCTGACTCATGTCCGATTGACTTTGAAAATTATTGATGATTCTGCTGTAATTAACGCCCAAATAGAAGTTCAGAAAATTAAAACTATTGAAATATCCGTATGTCACATTGCCGTTGTGGTAGAGCGAGGGTTGCAACCCCAGAAAACCGCTGTACACCGAATAGTAATTCTGAATTTCATAACCGTCTGACAAATCGCTCAGATTGGGCAGTTTGTATTGCTGGCTGTACGAAAGATTGATGTTCTGCGCATTGTTGGGCCTGATCTGAAGACTCGCGTGGGGCAGCAACTTGGTCAGACGGAGCGCATGCGCATCATTCACCGTATGGGTGTTTTCCCTGAAATTATGCAAGCCCACACCTGCGTCAAACTTGAAGGCACCGATTTTTTTGGTATAGGTCAAATCCGCATAAATCTCAGTGAAATCAAAATCGGAATCGCTCATGAAAAGGGGAGAAGCAATCAGGGTGTCGTCTTCATAAATCTTATTGTTGAGCCGCTGCCAACTGAAATTCGCACCCGCCTTGAACCGCAGATTCGAAGTGTTGTTCAACAAATGGTTATAAATTCCGTAAATCTGAAAATTCTGAACCTTTGTTCTGTGGTTTTGTTTTAGATTAAAAAAACCAATGCTGTCGATGACAATGGGCATCAAGTCAGTAGAAATCAATAAATCCGGACTTTTGTTGCTCACTGAATGTCTGAAATAAATTCCCAAATTGTCATCCCGACCGATTTTTCGGATGTAGGACAAATTGTGTCTGAAAACCAAAGAATGGTTCTTGTTGGTGTTTTCCCTGACCCCGGTCGAAATGTCATTCAAAAATGTATTTGCAAATTGTCGGTTGTCATTTTCCATATAATTGAGCGTCGCCCTGTATTTCCACTGGGTTTGGTTATCGGGCGTATAATCCAGCCGGAAACGACCCACGGTCGAGAGCAGCCGCTGATCGTTGTCGTTTTCATCTTTGAAATGGAGACCTTCTCCGATTCTCTCTTGGGTTGAATGAAAACTCAAATCATTGTAATTGAAAAGCACAAAACCATTGGTAAACAGTTTTTTGTTGGGTTCGTAGCCAAAATGGAGGGCACTCAAGAAGGCATCCATCTCTGCTGCGTTTTGTGCGCTGCCCAAACTGATTCTATGCGGTTCTTCGCGCAATGAAAAGCTGCTGCCTTCTTCCATGAATTCCGAAAAACCACCCAGAAAAGTAAAATAATCTTCGGTTGTGAAAACCTCTTTTCCGTAGGTGTTGTAATCGGTGATGGAAGTCAAGTCGGTTTTTGGGCTGAAATAAAACAATTTGGATTGCGCATCATAGTGCTTGTGTGCATCACCGCCTTGGGTGAGGGTGCCAAACAACAAACTCTTTTTGTCTTCCTTGAGTTCAATGTTGAGCATGGCTTCTTCGTCGTCTGAGAGCGAATTCGAAAATGGGTTGGCCTTGAATTTTTTGTTGAGTTGCACCTTGTCGATGGCGTCTGCGGGCAGGTTTTTGGTCAGCAGTTTGGTGTTGCCCCCCAGCACTTCGCGGTTGCCAACCTTGATGGTGGTGATTTCCTTGCCTTCGTAATAAACTTTGCCGTTTTCTACCTGCAAACCGGGCAGTTTCTTCAGCAAATCTTCTAAGTTTTCGTCCGCTGCAGTTCTGAATGAATCTGCATCGTATTCAATGGTATCTCCTTTGACGGTGATGGGCCTTTTGGCCTGTATGACTGCCTGTTCAAGGGTGATGGTCGCTTTTTTGAGTTGGAACCTCAACGATTGCGATTTGTTCAGTTGTATTTGCTGTGCATAAGATTCATAATCAAAATGCTCGATTTCTATTTCATAATTTTCGTTGCATGGCAGTTCTATCGAAAAAAAGCCCTCTTTGTCAGTGAAAGCAAAACCGGCCCCTTCATTTTTGGAATTGAACACCGAAACCGATGCGTCAAAAACCGGCAAGCCTATGCTGTCTCGTACCTCGCCCCTGAGTTTACATACTTCCTGGGCATTCAGCTGAAGAGAAATCAAACCAAAAACAACAAACAACAGAAGGTATGATTTGTGCATTTTATTCTTTAATGCAATTAGTATGGGCATTCTCGGATTTGTTACAATGAGAATCTTATGGCTTATGCTTGGCAGACCCTCGGAGTACCTTCTGTAGTGCCTTTTGGCTTCTGCGGTAGTGGGCGAAATTTTTTAGGGATGGGTTGGGTTCCGCCACGCAATGTGCTTCGTTGATCGTGCGGCAACGGAGGGAGCAGACAGAGTAAACCGTTAGTTTTGTAATTGATAAATTTAGTAATTGTTTAATCAAAATGAAAACTCCCATATGCTGCGTTAACCTAAACTTTGGTATAAGAAAAACTTAAGTCGTGTTTTAGGAACAGCATGTTTTGTTTGAGTATTCTTGAGAGTAATCCGGGGAAAACCCAGTAGCATACGGTTTCAGTAACTCAAATACAGGGAGCCTTCATTTCTTAAATTTCCTTGTTATGCAAATTTACGCAATTGATGTTTCAAAAGACCATTTGGATATTTTTTCCAGATTGGAAGATGAAAAAATCTTTCAGAAAAGAATTAAAAACAACTTTAACAGCATTTGTAAGCTGCTTTCAGCACTTGAAACGGAAGATTTTATCTGTGCCGAATTTACCGGGGTTTATACCAATCTACTGTGGCATTTGTCCGCTATGTACGGTATAAAGATCGCTTTGGCTTCCGGATTTGACATCAAACACAGTTTGGGAAACAGAAAAGGGAAGTCAGATAAGCTGGATGCCGAAAGGATCTGGGAGTATGCCTCACGATTCAGCGATAAGTTGAATTTTGTCCGACCCGACGATGAGCGTATGCAGGAACTCAAAATGCTCTTCAACCTGAGAAACCAATTGGTGAAATCACTCAAAACACTTCATACTTCTCACACTATGAGTAAACTAAATCCGTATCTGTCCATCGCTGAGAACAGGATAAGAGAACAAACAGGTGCTTTCATTAAAGAACAAATTAAACAAACAGAAGATCAGTTGTTTGAACTTAACCAAAGCGGAAATATTGCTAAAAAGTCAAGGATACATTTTAGAGCTAACAAAAAACTGAAATCCCTGCTCCATATCTGTGCCAAAACGATTTGTATCCATAACAAAGAATTTAAATTATACAGAGAAAGGAAAATGATGGAAGGAAAGCATTTTTACTTAGTAATGAACAATGTTTCTAATAAACTGCTCAGAACTGTTTATGCCGTAGTAGATTCACGGAAACCGTTTGACCCAAACCTTATTACACTTGACCCAAGAAATATCTAAATTTTAACAATCTTTATTTGCAAGAGACAGAGTAAACATTACCTCTTGGAAGAAACACGTTGTGTTCTGGCGTAGTTTTTTGACGATATGTTTGAAAAAATTCGCACTTATTTATTTGCTTTTGACAGAGTAAACATGACCCCATTTGAATATGGTTATTTCTGGTTTTGAGTCAATGTATTATACAACTCATTTATATCTGCTTCTATAAAATCAGAAAAAATAAGAATTTGGGATTTAAATTTCCAGTTTTTTAAAATAATTAATACCCTCTTTAAAACATTTAAATTTTGAAAATTTTGATTTAAGAAATCTTCCTTTATATGGATTTTTATGTATTTATTGCCAAGTTTAGTTTCTGCAAGAGATATATCTTTCACATTTTCCCAATAAACTTTCCCTACACTTTCGTAAGATGAATTATCAATAAAAAAATCATTTTGTACTTGAATAGCAATTTGAGATTTAAATAAAAATATAAATCTTGATATTAGGATACAAGTAAAATATAGAAATCCCAATATTCCAGAGACAATAATAATCGTCTCATTTTTAAAAATAGTAGAAATAAAAAATTTCGGATTAATAATTAGTGAAAATGCTAATACCCAAGCAATAATCAATAATAATAAATTAATGAAAAGTCTTTTTTTATTTACCTTAAAAATATGAATATCATTTTCCATTTATTTTTCTCTATTACATTATTAAAAATTCCTTCTAACGGAAAAAACTTTTTACAGCTTCTTCTCCGATTATACCTCCGGCTACACCTCCTATTATCCCTGTAATTATAGCGCCTGGTCCTGTTTCTAGTCCTAAAATGAATCCTAATCCAAATCCTCCGATTATACCTCCGATTATCCCACCAGAAGCTACTGCTGTATTTTCAATGCTTGGTTCTCCATTAGCAAAACTATTATAGTCTTTCCACACTCCATCACCAAAGCTGTATAAATTTCCCATCATACCAAGCAACTTCAATTTGCTTAACCCTTTAGCGCTATCAAAATGGGCTTTTGCATTATCTGAAAGTTTATTGTAGGGTCTATCGTTAAAATTTCCAGTTTTTCCATTTGTTTGTGTGTACTCTCCACTTTTTAATTTTTTTTCACCATGTTCACCTAATGCAGAATAAGTACTTCCTGCTATGGTTGCCCCTTTATTACCTTTTGATGAATCATTTTCATTCTGATTCTTTTTCTTTTTCTTCGGGTCTCCATTATTAGGTTCGCCACCGGATTTTGAATTCTTACCGCCATAATTTTCTGCAAGTTTTATCAATGCTTTAATCATCTGCATTGTATTTTCCATCTTTTGATTTGCTTCTATAATATTTGCAATATCAATTGTATTGGAAGTACCATAATGATCAATGTTTTGATCAGCGAAAGCTGAAAAGAATTCACTGTCCGCTCCGCTCGGATCTGCCCAGAACACGGGATTATTATCAAAAGCACTGTATGGTGACAAGGAATGATGAATCACCGGATCAAGCACAACCCATCTGGCAATGGCAGGGTCATACTGCCTCATATCCATATCGTACATATTGAAATTCAGCTCATCCTGCCATTCTTTTCCGTTATATTTATACTGATACGGATTATTGGTAAGCGGCGCAATGATCACCCCCTGAATCGGATTGCTGACAAAGCCAAAAGTGGAATATTCCTGATGTTTCAGACCGAAAGGATAATAATGACTTTCATCTAAGATCTTCAGGTTGCCGGATTGAGGGTCTTTTGCATAGCTCAATCTTACATTTCCCAAATGGTCTGTGTAATTGTAAACATAATTAAAAACGTAGTTAGGATTATTTCCCAACGAAAGATTAGTGGCTTTCACATAACCTTCAGCGTGGGGAAAAAATTCCAGAAAATTATCATTGTACTGGTACCCGTCCAAGTATTCTACTTTTTCATTCCATATACTCATAATCTTTCAATTTATCAAGCTCTATTGTGATTGAATCTATCCATTCTTTCTGACGAACCTGATGCGCATTTTTAATAATTTTTCCGTAAATAATCTCTCCGCGACATTGAGTATCAAATAAACTATCAAGTTGATTATTTTCTTTTTTCCTTTTACGAATAATTTCCAAATAAGTGTCAATTTCTAAAATTCCTTTTAATTGTAACTGTTCCATATCTCTTCTCATTTTTCGGGTATAAAGTTCCGCTATATCGAAATGTACTTGTTCATGTTCTAATGTATTGTTGTCTTTAATAAACATGAAGGAGCTGTCTTTAACAAAATAGGTTTTTAGTGTAAAAATTGGAATGCCATTTTCAATTTGTTGAGACTGAGCCGTTATTTCAATTCTAGACCTTGCAAAAATTGTAGAATCTTTTATTGGGGGTTCCATTCTAAAATCCTTTTCTGTTAATCTCACATTTTTACTCCACAATATTTTTCCATCATCATCTTGATTTAGAATTAGAAAAGATGATAGGAAATGCAAAGAAGTTACTAAAACAAATAAATAAATGATGCGCATTTCTCTTGATTATTTAAATATAACTGTAGTAGAATAATTATTCACAGTAGTATTATCGGAAAAAACATTTCCATATCCCACTTTAATTCTTTTGGGATTAATGCCTCTTTCTATCAAAAACGATTCTACTGCACGGGCTCTCCCTAATTTCAAGTCACCAACCGTTCCTACACTCCCATTTATTATTGTTTCTTCATTATTTTGCATTGGGTGCCTAAATACAACATTTCCTAATATCAATAAGTTCAATTTTGGATCACTTTGCATAACTTGTAATAAATCGTTTAATGCTTTTTCATTGAGTGATGTATTTCTAATATTTGTAGTTGAACTATTAAATGTTATTGGAATATTATTTTTATCACCAGATTTGGGCGAATCTTCAAATGTTGGCGTATAACTATTGTTGATAGTCTTAGGAATATAGCTACTCAAATCATGAATATTGAAATCGCCGGATATTTCAGGAGAAAAGTTATTCATATCTAATTCAACTTTAGGAATATCTATTGTAGAAACTACCTTATTATTACCATTTGAAGGAGTTGAAGATGAGGGAGAACTTGGTTTGGAAGAACCACTACGGGAGTTGCTACCCCTACTAGGGAAATCTGGTCTTCTAAATGCATCTCCCAAAGATTCTTTCGTTTCAAAATTACAAGTACAGCTTTGCATACTTCTTGGGATAATCGCACCTGCAATACCATTAAATGCCCTTTTTAATAGATTTCCAATGGCATTTATAATACCTAACCCATAAACATCTTCATAAATCACAGGGTTATTATCAGTCATTACATAAGGTGATTGATAATTAACAAAGTCCGCCATTGGGTCAATAGTCGTAAACCTTCCTATATCGGGCATATAATTTCTAAATCCTAAATCATACAATCCAAGCCCCAACTCATCTTGGAACTCTTTGCCATTGTACTTATACTTAAACGGATTATTCGCCACCGGCGCAATGATCACACCTTGAATCGGGTTGTTGACAAAGCCAAAATTAACATATTCCTGATGTTTTAAGCCAAAAGGGTAGTAATG
>ENA-UOVV01000493-UOVV01000493.1-compost-metagenome-genome-assembly--contig:-NODE-493-length-46282-cov-6.713998_pt1 | contig 46282 bp, 47 predicted proteins | sample MGYA00238155_ERZ761577 | MGnify/ENA primary metagenome ERZ761577 (study PRJEB28898, sample SAMN06268775) | compost metagenome | isolation source: Emeryville, CA | place: USA:Emeryville, CA | collected... | reverse complement strand
CTGAAAAATACAGACAGGGAAGTGGACGATTTTCTGCAAGCCATCAGTGAGTTTAAAGAAAAACTTGGACCTGTTTTTCTGATGCCGCATCCGCAGTTTGCCGTAAAAAATCTTGACACGCTCGAAGACTTCGTTCAGAAACTGCCCAAAGATCTCGATTTGTTCCTGGAGCTGCGCAACGATAGCTGGTATGAAAACGGCTATCATAAAGAACTTTATGCGTTCCTGAAAAAACATAAGAAAGGAACAGTGATCACCGATGCTGCAGGCGCGCGGAATTTTGTACACATGCATCTTTCCACGCCACAATGTTTTATCCGCTTTGTAGGAAACTCCTTGCATAAAACAGATTATCAGCGCATAGACGACTGGGTGGAACGGATCGGTGCATGGATGAAAGCTGGACTCGAAAAATGTTATTTCTTCATGCATCAGCACGAGGAATTGCATTCACCCGAACTCATCAGATACTTTATAGAACAACTCAACAAGCACTGCGGCACAGACATCAAATCGCCCCGAAATGCCCGAGCCGACGCTTTTTGACTAGTCATTTCCGGATGAAAACCATGGAAGTTCACCCGCTGTAGACAACTCTTCTGGCGGTTGCCTACCACTTGCCGATTTATCTATTATCTTCGCGGAAATTTTTTGACGTCATGAACTTACATGAATACCAGGCAAAAGAGCTTTTAAAACGATATAATGTCCCAACGCAGGGCGGTATTGCAGTTGACCATGTGAATGCGGCAGTAGATGCTTACAAGCAAATGGCGGTAGATAACGGTACCAAGTTCGCCGTGGTAAAGGCGCAAATTCACGCCGGTGGTCGCGGCAAGGGAACCATGAAGGAAGTTCCTTCACAACATGGTGTACAGGTAGTGAAAAGTGCTGAGGACGTAGAAACAGTAGCAAAGAATATTCTCGGAAATACGCTGGTAACCATTCAGACCGGAGCAGCCGGTAAAGTAGTGCACAAGATCCTTGTTGCGCAGGATATGTACTATGATGGTCCGAGCGACCGCAAAGAATTTTATCTCTCTATCCTTCTCGATCGCGCGAAGAAACAAAACGTGATCATGTACTCTACGGAAGGTGGTATGGATATCGAAGAGGTGGCGCACAGTACTCCTGAAAAGATCTTTAAAGAGTGGGTACATCCCAACATGCCACTGCAGGGCTTTCAGGCACGGAAGATCGCCTTCAATCTGGGCTTGAGCGGCGAAGCTTTCAAGAACATGACCAAATTCGTTACTAACCTTTATAACGCATATGTAGGTCTTGACTGCTCCATGCTTGAAATCAACCCGCTTTTCAAAACAGCAGATGATAAGATCGTTGCGGTTGACTGTAAGATGAATTTGGATGATAACGCTCTGATGCGTCATCCTGACCTGGCAGACATGCGTGATAAAAGCGAAGAAGATCCTACTGAAGTAGAAGCAGGTGAACATAATCTCAACTATGTGAAGCTCGATGGAAACGTAGGTTGTATGGTAAACGGCGCAGGTCTGGCTATGGCAACCATGGATATGATCAAGCTTGCTGGCGGTGAACCGGCTAACTTTCTGGATGTAGGTGGTACAGCCAATGCTCAGACCGTAGAAGCAGGTTTCCGTATCATTCTGAAAGATCCGAATGTAAAAGCCATTCTGATTAACATCTTCGGCGGTATCGTTCGTTGTGACCGTGTTGCCGCCGGTGTGATCGAAGCATACAACAAACTGGGAAATATCAACATTCCGATCATCGTTCGTTTGCAGGGAACCAACGCCGCTGAAGCTAAAAAGCTGATCGAGGAAAGCGGACTGAAAGTGCAATCGGCAATCCTGCTCAGCGAAGCTGCGGAACTGGTGCAGAAAGCTGTTAGCGCATAATAGTTTTAAGATAGAATTATATGAGAGCCGTTTCCTTTGAAGCGGCTCTTTTTTTATATTAGCAACAATGACAGCGAGTTGGGGCAAGATTATGAAAGCACTGTTTGTTCTTCTCTTTTGGGCAGGTGCGTTTGCTGCGAAGGCGAATGTGCCATACATTCTGGAAAAGGAATTTAAAAACAGTCTTAACCGGAAATATGCAGAAAGCGATTTCCTGCGTTTTTATCATGTTCTGGATTCGCTGGAGGCTGCTTCGGTAAACCTTTCGGAATTCAAGAGTTATAAGATCTATACTACCGGTATCCAAAACCTGCTCAATTCTACCAATTATTACCAAAAGGGCATTGCGTACAGACTTGTAGCCACACTAAAGGATAAAGAACACAATGCTTTGCTGCTTGAAAGACTGAAGATCGAGGACAATAAGTTTCTCAAAACACTCAATGCAGCAGCGGTGATGAAACTTTTACCTACCCAGACCACCATCACGTTCGACTATCTTGTCGATTCAGATGATTTTGCTACAAGTCCGCTGCTACCGGTATTTCTTTCGATGGATGAAAAAAGTTTGATTAAAACGGCCTATGCCCGACTGAACGATACCCGCGCGAGGGCCAAAGTATTTGCCCTGCAGATTCTCGCTCGTTTCGATCCGAATCCAAAAGTAGAAGACCTGATCGTACAGGCGCTCAAAGAGTGGGATCCCAGTATCAAAGGATATGCCGTTGTGGCGCTCAGCGTACATAAACGCGGACATTACAAATCCATTTTGGCTCCTTATGTGAAAGAGACACAACTCCGTGAGGTGATCATCGAAACACTCGAAAAAAGTTCAGTCGAAGAAGATATTGTCTTCGCAGAGCAGCTTAGGAAGAAAAGGTTTTGAATAAATTCCTTTCGTTGTACCGGTGCTATTGATCGCACCTTCTATTACTCACAGGTATAAGCAATCCCATCAACGCAGGGGCAATACCTATTTGGTTCCATCCTGTCCAACAAAAGAACAGCCTACCAAAAACAGCACTAAGACTTCCTAACCACCCATTGCAACATATCCTTCCAGCTTGCCTTTTTACCGTACATGAGAATACCTGTACGGTAGATCTTCGCACTCAGCCAGGTGGTAAACAGAAAACCGCCAATCATGCAAACTACGGAAGCTGTTAATTCCCACCATGCGACTGTTCCCGGAAAACCGAAGGGCAAGCGAGCCATCATGATAATGGGTGAAGTAAAAGGAATGATACTGCACCACACAGCCAGTGCACCGGTGGGATTGCCAATGGCTCTGGTCATAACAATGATGGAGAAAATAATAGGAATGGTAATCGGGAACATCATCGCCTGAGCATCCTGCGGATCTTCATTTACCGCACTACCTACCGCTGCAAACAAAGATGCATAAAACAGATACCCGAAAATAAAGTAGAAAACAAAAGCACCAATCAGGAAGGGTACGTTGACTTGAGCTGTGACATCGTTCATGAGATTAGCAACAGCTACCCCTTTCGCCTGCTGCTGTGCTTCGGCTACCTGCTGCATGTGCTGCGGCGACAAGGATGAGCCAAATATAATGGAGCCCACCACTGCCAACGCGATCCAGATCAGGAATTGCGTGAGCCCCACAGCTCCTATTCCGATAATCTTTCCCATCATCAACTGAAAAGGTTTAACCGAAGAAACCATCACCTCTGCTACCCTGCTCACCTTTTCTTCCATAATACCACGCATCACCATCGTGCCATAGATAAACATCAAAAAGTAGATCATGAAACCCGAAATATAACCGATGGCAGAAGAGACAGCCGCATTTGCCGTCTTGCTATCCTCGTCATCTCCTACAATTTTCTGACTAATCGATATCTCATTCAGTTTTATCGCTGCAAGTTTCACCGTGTCAATATTGGCTCTTATCATTCGCTCCTGTTCCAGTACGTCATTCAGATCGTCGTTGACCTGTGCCTGAGAGAAAATACCGAGCTGCTTATCAGAGATATATTCAATGCCTGAGGGTTTTTCTACATCTATCACCGGAATATGAAGAACACCATTGTAAGGATCAACGGGATTTTTCATCACAAATGAATCGTAGATCATTTGAGGAACGGAAGTGTACCGAATGTTGTCATTGCTCTTGAGCTTCTGCGTAAACAAACCACTTTCATCGTACACACCGATATGCAGTTCTTCGCTGTTGCTATTGGAAAAATATGCGGTAGCACCGATCAGTGCTATAAAAAAAAGTGGTGTCAGTATCGTAGAAAGAATAAAAGTCTTGTTGCGGATACGCGTCAGATATTCGCGCTTTATGATGAGAAGAATTTTGTTCATCGTGGAATGATTGAGGGGTTGTATTTATGAAACTGTTTCAAACTGACGGCTGGCAGGAGTAGATTCTACCAGTTTTATGAAGATATCATTCAGCGAAGGCAATACTTCATTGAACGATAAAATGGGAATATTCCTGCGGATCAGATAATCCAGCACTTCATTTCCCGAATGACTTTCTTTCATCTTAAAAAGATACCGGCTTCCCTTATGAGAAATGATCTCATAAATATCGGTATCAACAGGCAGTGAAGAAGATGCCCCAAGCTCTATACTGTACACATGCTCCTTGTACTCCTGCTTTATTTCGTGGACACTTCCATCCAACAGTTTTTTACCCTTGTTGACCAATACTATATGATCGCAGATTTCCTCTACCTGTTCCATACGGTGGGTGGAGAAGATAATGGTGCTACCCTCTTTAGCCAAACGAAAGATCTCATCCTTGATCACATTGGCATTTACAGGATCTAGACCACTAAAAGGTTCATCGAGAATGATCAGTCTGGGCTGATGCAATACGGTGATGATGAATTGCAATTTCTGATGCATCCCCTTACTCAGGTCTTCTACCTTCTTGTTCCACCAGGTATTCATCTCAAGCCGGTTAAACCAGAAACGAACTTTCTCTGCAGCTTCTGAATAACTCAATCCTTTCAACTGTCCGAAATACAAAGCCTGTTCACCCACCTTCATTTTCTTATAAAGCCCTTTCTCTTCCGGCATATATCCGATCAGCGATACATCTTTGGCAGGATCGAATTTGCGTCCTTCAAAAAGCACTTCTCCCTCATCAGGATTAAAAATTCCGGTAATGATGCGCAGCAAAGTGGTCTTTCCCGCACCATTGGGTCCCAGCAAACCAAAGATGCTACCCGTTTCTATGGAGAAACTGATATCATCAACTGCTTTCTGAGTGGCAAAATGCTTTCGGATATGTTTAAGTTCCAGTAAATGCATATAGTGTGTATGAATAGAAATAACTCCGCTACGCAAATTAAAACAATACCTGAGAGATATTGTCTTAAAGGATTTCAAATAAAGTGGTCATTTATACACCTGCAAGTTCTGCCGCCATCTCTGCACAACGCTTACCATCTATGGCTGCCGATACGATACCTCCTGCATAACCTGCGCCTTCTGCACAGGGAAACAATCCTTTGATCTGCGGATGCTGTAGAGTTTCCTTATCGCGGGGAATCCGCACAGGCGAGCTCGTCCGGCTTTCTGTTGCTACCATCACCGCTTCATTGGTGAAATAACCTTTCATCTTCTTTCCAAAATCCGGCAATGCCTGCTGTAAGGCAAAACTCACTTCTTTCGGCAGCACCTCGTAAAGTGAAGCACTGGTAATGCCCGGCAGGTAAGAACAATCAGGCAAGGACGAAGACGATTTCCTGTTCACAAAATCTACAAGACGTTGTGCAGGCGCTACAAGCTTTCCGCCACCCGCTTCAAATGCCCGACGCTCCACCATCTGCTGAAAATGCATTCCTGCCAGACTTCCTTTAAAACCATAATGCGCAAAGTCCTGTTCATCAACCGTGACCACCGTTCCCGAATTGGCGTAAGGATTGTTTCGTTTGCTTGGCGACCATCCATTCACTACAATTTCGCCCGGTGCCGTTGCGGCAGGCGCTATGATACCTCCGGGACACATACAGAAAGAAAAAACGCCGCGTGAGGCTGTGCCTGATAATCCGGCTGTCTGCGTGACAAGCGAATAGCTGGCCGGAGGAAGCAACTCGCCTCGCACATCACATTTATACTGTGCGCGGTCTATCAGTTGCTGCGGATGCTCTATACGAACACCTAATGCAAAGGGTTTTGCTTCAATCTTTATTTGTTTTGATTCGAGCAAAGAAAAAATATCTCGTGCTGAATGTCCTGTGGCGAGAATCAACTGACCACAGGAAATAACATCGCCATGATGTGTCCGTACACCTTTGAGGGTATCGCCCTCAATCAGAATATCTGCAAGTTTGGTTTCAAACAAAACTTCGCCGCCGCAGGCTACAATCTCTTCCCGCATGGCGGTAATGATATGCGGAAGTTTATTGGTACCGATATGCGGGTGAGCTTCATACAATATCTTCGGATCAGCGCCAAAATGAACGAACAACTGAAGAATGCGCTTTACATCTCCCCGCTTGGTTGATCGTGTGTACAATTTACCATCACTGTAGGTTCCGGCACCACCTTCACCGAAGCAATAATTGCTTTCAGGATTCACCTTTCCTTCCTTGTTCAACGCCGCCAGATCGCGACGTCTACTGCGCACATCCTTACCTCGCTCCAGAATAATTGGCTTTACACCCAGCGAGATCAGCTTTAAAGCAGCAAATAATCCTGCCGGTCCGGCGCCCGCTATCACAACCTGCGGTGCATTCGTTACATTCTTAAGCTGAGGATCAAAGGGAACTTCTTCTTTAACCGGCTCGTCGAGAAAGACAGTTAGCTGCAACTGTATTCTGGGCTGACGGGCACGCGCGTCAATGGAACGTTTTTCAACTTTATACCCTGTGATTCGCCGCGAAGGAACACGGAGTGCTGCAGACAATTGCTTTCTGATGGAAGCATCCTCTGCCGCTTCTTCAGGCGTAAGGATCAGTGTGATGTTTTTTACCATTGCGTTAGGTTTTTATCCTAAAAGCAGTTGATGGAAATGGCTTTCGCATTCAACGAAATGAGATAGGTGCAAATAGTGTTTAAAAACTATTGCAGGCTTTGGTATTTCGCCTTTACCTTGTCCAGATGATCTATGAATCGTTGTGCGTTTGGATCATAGGAATAGCCTTCTTCTACCAGCTTGTTTCCATTTTCATCTACAAAGAAATAGAAGGGCTGTGAATTGGAGTTAAATCTGGATGCCTGCAAATGTTCATTCCAGTCGCCGAGTGTTGTAATCTCTGAATTGAGCTCTTTAGAGAAAAACTGCTGATCGTCAGGAAGATCTATTTTGTCGTAGTCGCAGTACAATGAAGCCACGATAAAATCTTCCTTCAGTCGCTTCATTACCTCTGGCTGGCTCCAAACCTGACTTTCCATCTTCCGGCAGTTTACACAGTTGATACCGGTAAAGTCGAGCATGACAGGCTTCTTCAAAACTTTTGCTGCATTCAACGCTTCTTCATAATCAAAGTATGTAACCAAACCCGATTGCACTACTATCGGAGGCTCGTAGATTTTCATCTCTTTTACATACTTCTGCGGTGCCACGCCATTGTTCACCTCACCATGTCCTGTACCTGCATTGCTGCCGCTGCCTCCATTGCTCACTACATAATCCTGCGTACCCATCGGTGGTACAAACTGACTCATACCATTGAGTGGTGCTCCCCACATACCAGGAAGCAGATAGACGGCAAAACTGAAGCAAGTAATCGCGAGGAACAGTTTGAAGATTGAAACATATTCCTGTCCGTAAATGTTTTTTGGAGAAGCATCGTCGTGTGAAAGTTTCAGCTTGCCTAGCAGATAGAATCCCAGCATTACTGAAAGTACGATCCAGATAGCAATGAAGATTTCTCTATCAAGCAAACGCCAGCCCTGAGCGAGATCGGCATTGGAAAGAAATTTCAGCGCCAGCATCAGTTCGAGAAAGCCTAACACGACCTTCACCTGATTGAGCCAGCCACCGGAAGTCGCCATCTTGTTGAGCAATCCCGGGAATACGGCAAACAAAGCAAAAGGCAAAGCCAATCCTATGGAAAAGCCAAACATTCCCAGCATGGGTCCGGCAACACCACCCTGCCCTGCGATAACCAGCAGCGGACCTACAATAGGACCTGTGCAGGAAAAGGAAACAATCACCAGTGTCAATGCCATAAAGAAAATACCACTGAAACTGCTGAGGCTAGCCTTGCTGTCCGTTTTGCTGGTCCAGGAAGCCGGCAACGTTATTTCAAAGGCACCTAAGAAAGAAATACCAAAGATCACGAAGACAATAAAGAAGAACAGATTGGCGATCCAGTTGGTGGAAAGGTTGTTGAGTGCATTGGCTCCAAACATCACAGAGATCAATACGCCGAGAATGGTAAAGATCAGAATAATGGAAAGCGAGTACCATATCGCATTGCGTATGCCCTCTGCACGAGTTTTACTGCGCTTGGTAAAGAAACTCACTGTGATAGGAATCATGGAATATACACAGGGCGTGATAACCGCAGCAAAACCACCACCCAAAGCCATGAAGAACAACCAGACAAGTCCACGCTTTTCCTGACGGGCATTGTTGCCTTCGTCCATCTTTTCGTCAGAAAGGTCAGCCGCGGCCATCTTTTCGGAAGAGTCTGCATTGGCAGCAAAAACCTGTGTAGTGTCCGCCAGAACGGTATCGGCAACCGGACCATCAGTTATTTCAAAGCTGAAAGATTTTGTCTTGGGTGCCAGGCATTGCTTTTCATCACAGACCTGATATTTGTGCTTGCCCTTAATCGTGGTATTCGACTTAACGACTACGGTCTGTACATATTCTACATGATCAAGGAAATAATGGACAATACCATCCACCCCATCCATCTCACCGGTTACCTTATTCTTTCCCTTTTCCTGCGTTTTGCCAACAAGTCTTACATTAGGATTCTTATCAAATTTAAACTCCGGTGGAATTTGCAATCCGTCACCACCGGGATCAAGTGCCCAGATATGCCAATGCTCTTTTAAGTCCAGATTGAAAACAAGATCATATGTTGAATCATTCTTTTTCTTTACCTCATACCTCCAGGTGGTAGGATCCTGTATAAGCTGCGCCTGAAGCGGCAAAACAAAAGACACAGCAACTAAAAGCAAAAAAGATCTAATTATATTCAGCATTTTCCTGGGAGGCTTTTCTTTGATGTAAAGAAAGTGAAGAGTCTGATTAGGTTGGTAATGCCCGCATATTTCCGGCACACTTTATCATTTCGTTTAGTTTTTCAAAACGAATTCGAAATTTTTTTTCTTAGGTGGCAGACACATACGATCATTACACACCTGATATTCATGCTCCCCTGAAATTCGTGTTCCCGGTTTTGCCCTGACAACTTGAATGAACTCCACTTTGCCTTCGTAATAATTCACTTCATTATCTATCCCGTCCATTCGTTCCTTTTTCAGCTTCCCACGCTCTTCTACCTTACCAATCAACTTAACATCATTATTCTTTGCAAATTCGAAGCTGGTGGGAATCAAAAAATCATCTCCGGGATTTTGCGAAAAGATGTGCCATCCATCAGTTAGTTCGACCTTAAATACCAACTCATATTCTCCATCTGCCTTTTTTCTAACCTCATACTGCCAGTTTGTAGGATCGGGAACGGCCTGTGCCACTGCGGAAAAAAACAGCGCAGTACAAAAAGAAAGCAAGTAGAGAATTTTCTTCATTTTTAATTCATTTGAGTGAATGCTTCTAGTATCATCCTTCCGTCTACATTATTCAACGCGCCACTGGTAGCACGCTCAGGATGCGGCATCATGCCGAAAACATTTCGCTGTGCATTGCAGATACCCGCAATATTGCTGGTTGATCCGTTGGGGTTGGCATCTATATGCACTTCTCCATTCTCATCGCAATAGCGAAACACGATCTGATTGTTTTCGCGCAGAGCAGCCATTGTGGGTGCATCTGCAAAATACCGTCCTTCACCATGCGCTACCGGAATCTTCAGCACCTTATCTGAAACATTCCTCCCGATAATATTTTGCTGATTGTCGCTTTTGATATAAATATTCTTACACACAAAGCGTTGATGGTCGTTTTGCAACAGGACGCCCGGCAACAGACCACTTTCGCAAAGAATCTGGAAACCATTGCATACACCCAGTACTTTTCCTCCCTCGTCAGCGAAGCGAATCACCTGCTCCATCATGGGACTGAAACGCGCCAGGGCTCCGCAACGGAGGTAGTCGCCATAGGAAAAACCACCCGGCAATACAATGCAATCGTCTTTTGTGAACATGCTCAGATCACGATCTTTATGCCAGAGCATTATTACCTCCTGCTGAAGGTCGTCCTGCAAAGCATGCAACATATCTCGATCGCAATTGGAACCGGGAAAAACTATAACTCCGAATTTCATTAATTGTGTTTACTTGATTAAGCCAACAGGCAAAAGATTAACAGAAGCAGAGAAAAATAGAACGTAAAAGTACTAAACCGTTTGCTTTTCTCGAAGCAAAAGGATTGTGAAATGATGAGGCTGAGCGCGGGCATAATGATCATCCATTCTGCATTTACCGAAGAAACGGCAATAAAGGCAACGGCAAACGAAATCAGCAGATAGGTAAACATCAACCCCCACGAACGGCGGATATAAATCGTCATCTTGGCGATTTGCTGCTGGATAGATATAGTTCCCCCGACAACTAACAATACCAATCCTCCTATTGCTCCGACCATATACGCCGGCCGCGCAAATTTTCCGGGGAGAGAGAAGCCAAGCTGAAAGGCTTGCGTCAACACCGGCAAATGATCGAAGAGAAAGAGGATGCAAACGAAAAAATAAATAGGTGTGAGATAACCCATAATGCCAACTACCCATTCACCGGCATTGAAAGAACGAAGAAAAATAAGCGCCAGAATGAATAGAAGAATAAATCCCAAAGCAGGAAACTGCAACAAAGCAGGAATACAGATCGCAAAGCCTGCGTTGAAGATCTGCTTTCTTGGCTGGGAGGTCTGACTGAACGTAAGCATGATATTCACCGCTATCAGGGTCAGCCAGTTGATGAGCAGAGGTTCACTAAAATAATTAAAAGAAGGGGTAAGGGAAGTGAGCAAAAGATAACTAAACGCCGGCAGATAAGAGTTTCTGGGAAACATCTTGTGCCTGACGGTAATATAGTTGAGAAACAGCGCCTGAGATATAATGATACAAACTGCGAATAACGTATAGGCAAAAGCACTTCCGTAAAAAATGTAGTCCAGACAATGTAAAACGGTGGCAAATACAACATGATGCTCCAAAGCGACCGGAGCAATGGGGTGTAATAATGCCTGCAGCTTCATCAGAAAGGCTGCAATAATCAGTATGAGAACGGTAAACGGGCTGTAATTACGAAACAGACGCAGCACAAAAACAGATTAATCGGCTAAAATACAATTTTGGCAAAGGAGATTTGCTTTCTGCGCAGGCAGGGAATCACCATCTCTTTAAGCCCTGTCTGCTTGCCGGAACGAGGAAGCCAGTCGGGATCGTTTGCTGTGCCCGCGGCCAGAGAACGCATATCCACTTTCCCGTTGGCGTCAATGCTCGCCAGCTGAATTCTTGAAGCGCGTGTATTGAAATCGTTGAACAAAAAACCCAATGTTCCCCCGGTGTTGATCAAACCGTAGGAGGAAAAGATACCTCCATCGTCCTGCGAATACTGCTTTTTCCGCACAAAGGCATGCCATTCGCGATTACCGTTTCCATCATAAGAAATGGTAAAAATGTCGCCGTAATTATACTCCCTAATATTTTGATTCATGAAAGGGCTATAGTAATAAGAGTAGTAAAAGCCCCCCCATCCCGGAGTGGTAGTACGAGTGGTAACGTAGAAATCTTCAGATATGAGCACAAAGCCACCGCCTTTCTTAATGATCATTTGCTTTACCTGATAGTCATTAAACGCTCTCTTCAAATTTCGCTCACCGGTTGCCTGACGCAATTGCTCGTCAAAGGCGATCATCTTACGGTTTTGCCATGTGCTGTCGGTCAGATCGAAATAGGTGTATACTACGCCTTCGTAGTTGCCATTCTTTCTGTCGGAATAAAAACCGCCGGTATAAATACGCTGATTCACCTGATCGAGTTTCATGTAGATGCTGGTGATATAGCGATCATTGGTAGGAAGTTCTTTCGCATAAAAACGTCTCGCTCCCTTGGAAAGCATCAGCAACCAAACCTGATCGGCGTAACGATGCGAGCCGGTAGGGGTATAGGCCGGAAGAAAGAAAGTCCCGCTGTTATCAACAAAACCATCTCCGCGGGTCACTGTGTTGTCGGCTCTGAACGTAGCACTTGACCGGGCCGATATACCCAGCTGATCATCTATCCAGATGCCTGTATATTCCAACTCGTCTCCGCGTTCTGCAATGCCATACACTACGATCTGCCTTTTATCGTCACTCACAGCTGAAGAGAAATAATCGCGGCTGGGTCCCCAGATACCTGTCTTTGCGGATGTTAGCTGCAATGGACCTTTTTGGAGTCGTCCCCGGTTATCGAGCAAAGCCGCATACTGCACTATTTTGCCGCTTTCCACCGCCTGATAAAGCACAATGATCTTGTCGGAATAGTTAACAAAGCGTGTTTCGTAGATTTTCTTGGGAAAGAAATCCAGCATTACTGTTGCCAGTTTTTCCATACTGTCGTTATAGGCATCGAGAAAGAACCCCTCAGACGACGCCCTATAAGTATAAATACGACTGCCGGTCTTTCCTACCACATAGAAATCGCCGGTTCTGAGATCGAATTTTTCATACTGTGAATAGATCACTTCCTGCGCCACAGACTGGACAGACATCAGCACAAACACTAAGGCTACCCATGCGAATTTATTCATACTTCAAAATTACTCGTCGGTCAACTAATATTTTATAAAAACAGCGCAGCGGGTGTTTTATATCAATCCAGAAAACGTGATTTCAATTCGGGTGTAGGTATCATGCAGCTATCTTTTTTTCCAAACCAGCGATAACGGTTTCTTGCTACCCAATCGTATATCACATTACGGAGTACGCGCGGAAATACCCAGGCAATATTGGCAAGCTTCCACATTCCTCCAAGCTCTGTCAACGTATGCAATACAGCTGAAGACTTAATATAATAACGTCCATTTTTATACAGTACCACACTATCCGCTGAAATGCCCTGTTGTGCTGCCTCGTCAACAGCCTTTTGTCCTGCTTCCGATTGAAGCGAAGCAAATAAAAATACCTTCCTTTTGTCCCTCTTAATAACAAACTGGACCACCCCATCGCAAAGATTGCAGACACCATCAAAATACAATATGGACCTTTGTGGTTCCGTCATGGTTCCGCAGTTATTTGTTTTCGTGGTTTAGGATCTGGCGCCGAAGGAGCGTTTCTGCCTGAGAAAGCTTCTACTATTGAATCTGCTTTTGCCTTTACTTCTATGGCTCTGCGCCGGTCGAGATCTTCCGTTGCGAGGCGTGTTATTTCCTCCATTCTGATTGCTACCAGAGAGTCAACAATGGCGTCTCTTCTGCTTTCAGCTATTGTTTCCTGCCGGGGTTGACAGGAAGTGAGGACTAAAAGAAATAAGACAGATAACGTTCCTTTCATGTTCGCTTCGTTCGGGATACAAAACTACCATAATCGGCGCGGAGTTTGCAGCTTATAGAAATCTATGCGGGTTTTAACGTATTTTTTGAAACCTGACAGGTTACCTCTTCGCAAAAATGCCATTAAAAAACAGGAGCTTTATAGATCGATGAAATGGATTTCGCTGCTTATCACAATACTTCTGGGTTTAAATACCGGTAGAGGGTTGTATGCACAGCATAGAAATGCTGCGGACTCTATTTTGCTCGGGGCGATTGTCGTGGGAAACGACACCATTCCTATGGTTTTTCTCGAGGATGTGGAGATTATGGATAAACTGCCGCGCAAATGGGTAAAAAAGAAGGCCGAATACGACCGACTGCGGCATAATGTATATGTAACCTATCCTTATGCTGTGATTGCCGCGGGTGTTTTGAATGATGTGTATCAGCAACTGGAGTTTATTCCCGATAAGAAAGCCCGAAAAAAGTACATGAAAGAAGTGGAAAAGGAACTGAAGGCGAAGTTCAAAGGTGAACTGGAGAACCTTACTATTAGTCAGGGACAGGTATTAGTAAAACTAATCAACCGGCAAACCGGGCGTAACTGTTACAGTATTATCAAAGAGGTAAAAGGAGGTTTCAATGCCGTGGTGTATCAGTCGGTTGCCCTGCTGTTTAACAATAATCTCAAAAAGGCTTACGACCCTTCCGGTAATGACCGCGACATAGAAATGATCGTCCAGGAACTGGAGGCTGCCAACTATTACCGTTATCAGTATTATCTGCAGCAACGCAGACAGATGCAATCAAGAAGCAACTAATACTCTATTTTTGCATTCCCATGCAAAAGCTTCATATTCTTGCCATTGCGGTTCACCCCGACGATATAGAACTGGGATGTGCCGGCACACTGATCAAACACGCAAAAAAAGGTCAGCCGGTAGGTATCGTAGATCTTACCACCGGAGAATTAGGCACCCGCGGCACTCCTGAAATACGGCTAAAAGAAGCTCAGGACGCTGCCCGAGTAATGGGGGTACAGGTTCGTGAAAATGCCTTCATGGCCGATGGTTTTTTCCGTAATGACGAAGAACACCAGAAAAGACTTATCCGCTTTATCCGAAAATATCGTCCGGAGATTGTGCTGGCAAATGCGCTTTCCGACCGCCACCCCGACCACGGAAGAGCCGGCCGCCTGATCGCCGATGCCTGTTTTCTCTCAGGCTTGAGAAAAATAGAAACAGAATGTGAGGGCGAACAGCAGGAAGTCTGGAGGCCCAAACGGGTGTTTCACATGATACAGGACAGGATGCTGGAGCCAGGCTTTATTGTAGATATTTCAGATTGTTTTGAAGAAAAAATGGAGGCGATCCGGTGTTATAAAAGTCAGTTTCACGACCCATCGTCGCCGGAACCGGCAACTTATATTGCCACTCCCGACTTTTTGGAGCAGATAAAATATCGTGATGCTTTGTTGGGAAAACGCATTGGCACCCGCTATGCGGAAGGATTTATTAGTGAAAATATTCCGGGCGTAAGCGATCTGGACGATTTATTATACCCTGAGATGGCATAGCATACAGGGAATCTTAGCCAGGCGGAAAATATTTTTTCAAATCTTCCTTTTCATTTTGATTTTTTACTTACCTTTGCAGTCCAAAATTTTTAAAGAATGGCACGCGTTTGTCAGGTAACAGGTAAAAAACCCATAACTGGTCATAAAGTATCTTTCTCTAACAAGAAGGCTAAGCGCCGCTTTCTGCCCAACCTGCAGACAAAGCGTTTTTTCCTTGTTGAAGAAGACCGTTGGGTGACGCTGAAGCTTTCTGCTGATGCGATCCGTACCATCAACAAAAATGGCTTGTATAGTGTGGTGAAGCAACTTCGCGCACAGGGTCAGACAATCTAATATCAAAAAAGTATTAAAAGCATCATAAGATGGCTAAAAAAGGAAACCGCGTACAGGTAATATTGGAATGCACAGAGCATAAGAACAGCGGATTGCCCGGCACCAGCCGTTATATTACCACGAAGAACAAGAAAAACACTCCTGAGCGTATCGAGTTGAAGAAATACAACCCGATCATGAAGAAGGTAACTGTTCATAAAGAGATAAAATAATTTCATTAATATTCCGGTTGAAATGTCCTTGAGGCTTTCAACTTCCTAAAAAATATACTCGTCATGGCAAAAGCAGCTAAAACTGCGATCAAAAAAGATCCTAAGCTTGCAGCAGAAGCGAAAAACTACACCAAGGTGATTAAGGCGGTACGCAGCCCTAAAAGCGGTGCTTATACCTTCAAAGAAGGAATGGTGCACAAAGACAAGGTAAAGGATTTTCTTGCCTCTGTTAAATAATCAGGGTTAGTACACGGTTTTCCGCCGATAAAGATATAGCTCCGGACCTCCGGGGCTTTTTTCGTGTCCACGGAACACTTGATAATAGATGTAGCAGTAAAGAACCCAAAGATATTCGGAAGGAGCGCAACGACCACCCCTAATTGTGAATCACGAACATCTGTATTACCTGTTCTGTCTCTATTTCAAAACTACCGCCCACCCACTTCCCACTTTCTTATTCAAATTTTCTTTCAAAACATCATTACCTTCGCAAAAATTTTTAGATACATGAATTGGAACCCCACAGGCATGATGGAAGAAATCATCTCCACTTCGCAAAAACTAGCGAAAGGATATGAAACGCTTCAAAAGATAGACACCGTAGAAATAGCCACAACACCCAAAGAACTGGTATGGCAATGCGATAAGGTAAAAATGTATCATTATCTGCGCGATACACCGGCTAAATGCAAAACGCCCGTGCTGGTATCGTTTGCCATGCTGAACCGTCACGACGTACTGGATCTTCAACCCGACCGTAGCCTGATGGCAAAACTGGTATCAGAAGGACTGGATGTCTATATCATGGACTGGGGCTACCCTACCAAAGCTGATCGCTATCTGACCATGGAAGACTATATAGACGGCTACATGAACGATGCTGTTGACTTCCTGCGTAAGAGACATAAGGTGAACAGGATTCATAAACAGGGAATCTGCCAGGGTGGAACTTTTTCGATGATCTATGCATCACTGTATCCCGAAAAGCTTAAATCGCTCACGACATATGTGGCTCCTTTCGATTTTGAAAATGGAGGTTGCATGTTGTACAAATGGGCAAAATACATTGATGTGGACACGATGGTGGACAGCGTAGGAACAATTCCTGGTGAACAGATCGACAGCGCCTTTGGTATGCTGAAACCGAGCATGAACATCAGTAAGTATTTTGGCATCATGGACAGCCTGGATGATCAGGATAAACTGCTCAATTTCCTTCGCATGGAAAAATGGAAGGGCGATCTTCCTGCTATTGCCGGTGAAATGTACCGCAAGTATATCAAAGATCTTTTCCGCGATAACTTGCTGATCAAAGGGGAATTTGAACTGGGAGGGAGAAAGGTGAACCTGAAAAATATGACGGTTCCTTACCTGAATGTCTTTGCCACAGAAGACAATATCATTCCCAATCCAAGCACGCTGGCAATTATGAGTAAAATTGGTAGTAAGGACAAAAAAGAATACCCTTTCCCCGGCGGACATATCGGTGTATTCGTGGGCGGTAAATCACAAAAAGAACTCGCTCCTACAGTAGCAAAGTGGACGATTGAAAGATGCTAAGGCTGTGAAGTCGTAAAGATGTGAAGTTGTGAAGATGGTGAGATTTACAATCTTACAACTTTACAATTTCACGACTTTACCACTTTTCAACTCTTCAATAAAAACAGGAAAGCTGCGTTTCAAAAAACGCAGCTTTTTCATTAATCACACACACAACTGAAAACTGGCTTCCCCGTGATAGGTAAAATGTCTTTATGTTTTGTTGCTCTTTAGTAATAGGGTAAAAATATCGTTCCATCATCTCCTGGTGCAAAAAATAGAAAAGCCCTCCGGCTCACCGAAGGGCTATTTCGTACCTCGGGCTTAACGGTTGCCCATGCCTGAAGTAGATTCGTCGCTGCGACCACGCTCATGCTGGCTGCCGCTGCGTCCTTTGCCGCTTTCCGAGCTCAGATCTTCCTGAGATCCCTGACCCATTCTGCCGGACTGGCTACCAGATTCGGTTGATACATCCTGTTGCAGATCTTCATCAATTCTCTGACGCTCTGTAGATTGCTGATTTCCGCGTTGTTGCTGCGATCCACCGAGGTTAGATTGTCCGCCACGGTTTTGTTCCTGGTTTTGATTCCTGTTTTCTGCCATAGGATAAAGTTTTAATAAATGAAGAAATAGTTTGCTCTCATCTTCTTAAATCATAGTGCCAGGAAGGCTTTAAAACGAAACTTCTGAGATTTTTTTTCAAAGAATTTTATTTTGACCAGACCCACATCGAAACGTCACATGAATTTGCAAAGCAGAAATGACCCGAGATTTATCCATTTGACCGTGTTTGTCTCTTTTGTGGAAATACCTACCCAGCAAAATGTAGAACCTGAATGCTACATTCGCTCTGGTTTCTAAAAAAATGATACAGGGTTTTCAATATCCGTACACCACAGGAAATGTTACGGTAGAAGAGGCAGGGAAGTTAACTTATATCGATGAAGGCTCCGGTCCTGCAACCATTGTGTTTGTTCACGGACTTGCCAATTATGCTTTGGGGTGGAAAAGGAATTTCGAAGTATTACGGAATCATTATCGTTGCATTGCAATAGATCTTCCGGGCAACGGTCTTTCCGAACGTGGCAATTTTCCTTACGGTATCGGCTTCTTTGCTGAAACTGTTGCAGCCTGCATCCGACAGCTCGGCCTCGGGAAGGTGGTGCTTTGCGGGCATTCTATGGGCGGACAAATAGTCATGGAAACTGCACTGCGATATCCTCAATTAGTAGAGAAGCTTATCCTTTGCGCACCTGCAGGTTTTGAGGTTTTTACTTCCTGGGAAGCTACTCTGTACGAAACATCCATCAGTGTACTGGACTACCTTTCAACGGAAGCCAACAGCATTACCAAAGCCATTCGCAGCAGCTTCTATCATTACACCCATCAAGCCGACGAAATGATTAAAGATCTGACAGGCTTGCTCAGTAGGTACCCATTAACCGAATACCGTAAAATGGTAGCCGCATGTGTACACGGAATGCTGAAAGAACCTGTTTACGATCGCCTGCCAAGAATCTTACAACCTACATTGATCGTATATGGCGAACGCGATGCATTGATACCGACCAGAGCGCTGCACCCTACCACAACAAGAAAGATTGCAGAAGATGGCGCAGCACGCATTCCTTTTTCGGAACTGCATCTGATTCCCAACTGCGGACATTTTGTACAGTGGGAAAAATCCAAAGAGGTTAATGCCCTGATTGAGATATTTATGGACAGGTCAACTCCTCAACCAGAACATTAAAGAGCATATGATTTATTCTTCTTCCTCATTGCTTGCCAGACGACGGTAAGCTTTGATAAAGATCGCACCGAGGTTTTTATGAGGGGGTACATAGTCTGCGAAAGTCTCTTTATAGGTAGGCATTTTCTTGGTAAAATACTCTCCTAGGTCTTTCCACATACCGATCCACTCCACATCTTTCCCCTCCAGCAAACTTGCCTGAATGTTTTTGATGATCGGCTCGTTCACGTTCATAGCGCCAGTCTGTTTTGAGGAAATGATATGCGCATCGGGAGAACGATCAAGCACCACAGCGAGGTTATGATATCCACCACAAGAGCCCAGCATCACAATTCTGGAATTCTTGTTCAAGCGTTCCAGTGTAAGCGGCAGGTGGTAGCTATGTCCGCGATGGATAACAATGCTTGGTGAAATACCTTTTTCCGCCAGATAGTTGCAAAGTTGCTTCTGTGCTTCCTCATCTTCAGGTTCAGACAGTGGATTGTTGGCATAGATCACAATAGGCTTTCCGGTAGTGGAAGTGATGGTTGTCCAATACTTGCTGGTTGTGGTTTTCCATTTACCATCCTTAAAAGCGCCCAGGAAACTTGCAAAAGAAGTTTTCCCGTCCTCATCGCCGTAGAAAAATACCTGTTCATAGACAACACCCGAATCATTCACCAGATTCTTATACTGAACGAGATTGATTGGCGGCAGGCTAAGTATCTCCGACTGTTGCTGTAAAGCTTCTTTGTTATCGCTTGCTTTGAGGCCGTTAAACAATGTTGCCAGCAAGGCATACACACGCATTCCTTTCAGACTTTTTTCGCGATACGAACGCTCATAGTTGCGCTTTACTTCGTTTTGAAGAAAATCAAGCAATTCCGCATCATTGATACTACCAAAGGCGTCAGCCACATCTACGGCATCTTCCAGTTCGTCTTCCGCTCCTTTATCCAGGTTGGCAATAAAATCGGTCATGAGCTGCGTCTTCTTCTCCTTCGTCATCGTAGCAAGGAAGGGGCTCAAAGTGTTGTATCCGGCACACATACGAATGAACGTGCGGAATTTGTCGTAATTGACAGAACGTAGTAGCTGATCACCTTTGATGGAATCGCCCATACGCTCGATCATGCGTTTAAAGGTGCCGGTAAAAGAACTGGTATAAATCTCATCCTGTCCATACACCATGATAAAGTAAAGTTCATGAGGCTTGAAGCCTTCAATGCCCTTAAAACGAATTGCGTCTTTCTCATCGTGCAGGTCGTTCATATCGCGCACATATTTCAGTCCGCGGTATTGCAAATCGTCTGTGAGCGTTTTATCTCCAAGTCCGCCCTGATTCTCAATTTTCAGTTCAATAAGACTTTTGTAGTACAGATCCTGATTGGATGTGATCTGATCTATTTCTGCAATCGTCTTTTTGTTGTTGTAGATCCAACTCAGGAAAGGCATTGCCTTGAGCGGCGACTTTGATTCAGAGGCGATCCGAACGATGGTTTGCACTAATGGGTCCTGACAACGACGCACCGCATTGGTCAGTGTATAGTTGGTAGAAGAAGCATAGTTGTAGATTTCGCTGGGCACTACCTTCGCCGCAGCAGCGATGATTTCACAAGCCCAGGGGTCTTTTGCATACTCACTCAGTCGCTTGATCATCATCACGGGGTCTTTCTTCCCTACTTCTACAAATACATAAGCGCGTGCTTCCTTGTTCCCTTCAAGCAACTGAGCATTGGTAAGAGAGTAAATATCTGCATGGTCCTGCACAAATTCCATTAGCTTTCCCTCATGTCTGGCAATAAGCATTGAACGAAAGTTATTTACTGTCCTTCTCCAGAAAACCGGATCTACCCGACCATCTTTATTGAATTTCTGAACCAACTCGTGCAGGTCGGACAGGTAACGTATTTTTTGCTGCCCTTCTGCAGTTGTTACATCGTTGTTGAAAGGCATGTTCTCTATCATCACCTGCATCTGATCGACATCCCGAAGTATTGCCTGGGTCAGAAGATTGGTGCTTACCGTATCTTCTGCGTAGTAGATCATTCCATCGTCATGTCTTCCATCGAAAGCACTGGCAGCCCGCTGACTGCGATCAATCTTGTCGTGCCACATTTTTCGTTGGAGAGGAATCGGATTGATGAGCGTATCCACATCATAAATAGTTAGCTCCGCCTCTACTTTTTTCCTTTTCCGACGTTGTGCATTAGTTACATCCGGATAAAGCATCAGCAGCATCAATACCGTACAGCACACTAAAGAAATTCTATTGACCATGAAGTGATTAATCTTATCTATAAAACAACACATCGCTGATCGTTTTAAAACGAATCAAACCTGTGTCTGACCTGCATATTTACGAAAAATGAACCTAGTACGGTGTTAAAAACCGCGCCAGGTAAATTGTAGCAAGATAGTAACGTGATAGATGGCTGATTATTGCCATTCACTGTACAGCGGAAAAGCCTTCATAAACTCGTTGACCTCGCTTCTTACCCTAGAGATTACGTCTTCGCTCTCAGGGTTCATCAGCACTTTATCAAGCCACCCCACAATCTGAGGCATATGTTCTTCCTTCAATCCACGGGTAGTGATCGCAGGCACACCTACACGGATACCGGAGGTGATGAAAGGTGACTTAACGTCGAAAGGAACCATGTTTTTGTTGAGCGTGATATCTGCTTTTACCAATGCATTTTCTGCCTTCTTTCCACTGATGTTTTTGTTGCGAAGGTCTATCAGCAGCAGGTGGTTGTCTGTTCCTCCGGATACAATGTTGTAATCTTTTTCGAGAAAAGCAGTAGCGAGGGCTTGTGCATTGCGGGTCATCTGTTGTGCATAAGCCAGATACTCAGGTTGCAGAATTTCATAGAATGCAACCGCTTTTGCGGCTATTACATGTTCCAGCGGACCGCCCTGAGTACCCGGAAATACCGCCAGATCGAGCAGTTGACTCATCATCCGGATTTCTCCTTTCGGACCTGTAAGTCCCCAGGGATTTTCAAAATCATTCTTCATAAGGATGATACCGCCACGGGGTCCCCGTAAGGTTTTATGCGTAGTGGAGGTAACAAAATGACAATGATCGAAAGGACTGTTCAGCAATCCCTTGGCAATCAATCCCGCAGGATGTGCAATATCTGCCATCACCAGCGCTCCTACTTTATCAGCAATAGCGCGAATGCGTGCATAATCCCAATCGCGGCTATATGCGGAAGCGCCACACACGATGAGCTTTGGCTTGTGCTCCAACGCCTGAGCTTCCATCATATCGTAGTCAACCAGTCCTGTTTCCTTCTGAACACCATAATGTACCGCCTTATACAGCTTACCGGAAAAGTTTACCGGAGAACCATGGGTAAGATGACCACCCATACTCAGGTCGAGTCCTAAAATGACGTCGCCCGGCTGAAGACAGGCAAGCATCACCGCTGCATTGGCCTGAGCGCCGCTGTGCGGTTGCACATTGGCATAGGAAACACCGAATATCTCCTTCGCACGGTCTATAGCAAGCTGCTCGCTTTTATCCACTACTTCACAACCACCATAGTAACGTTTACCCGGATAACCCTCAGCGTATTTGTTGGTCATTACATTGCCCATAGCCTGCATTACCTGCATTGAGGTAAAGTTTTCTGAGGCAATCAATTCAAGTCCGCGCCGCTGGCGTTCCAGTTCTTCATGTATGAGATCGAAAATAGCAGTGTCTCTTTGCATAATTATCTTAGAAATATTGCGCTGCAAAGTAGTAATTTTTCGGTCGCAACAGTAACGACAAAGCGTTTATATGAGACTAAAGCTGATCAATATCGGACTGCTGATTGGTTTTCTTATCGGCTATCTGGAATGGGGACAGGGTAACACTGCCTTCATCTTTGAAGTGGAATATGACTTGCTTTTCCGAAAGGCAAATATCCTTGAATCTATCACACATCCTGTGATCATCTTCGGACTGACCGGACAGATATTTCTGCTGATCTCTGTTTTTCGAAGGAATCGCTGGATCAATCTTATCGGATTGCTGATGTTAGGTGCGGTCATGTTGCTGATTTTACTCGGTGGGCTGCTCACGCTCAGTATTCCAACTATCCTATCTGCTATTCCGTTTCTTTTCTGTGCGGTCATGTATTTCATCACTTTGAGAAGAATGAAGAAGGTACCAAATTCATAGCATACTTCGCATGGAATGAACAGAGCTTTCTAGCTTTGCGCCATGCAAAGAAAGATCTACCACCTTTCCACCTGCGATACCTGCCGGAAAATCTGCAAAATCATTGATGCAGAAAAGCTTGGCTTTGAAATGCGGGACATCAAAGAAAAACCTTTAACAGCTAAAGAAATTGACGCCCTGGCGAAAAGAACCGGTAGCTATGAAAGCCTGATCAACAAAAGAGCCACGCTGTGGAAAGAACGGAAACTTGGTGAAAAACAGCTTTCGGAAGCCGATTTCCGGCAGCTCCTGCTGGAACACTACACCTTTCTGAAACGCCCTGTTATTGATTTTGATGGTCAGTTATTTGTAGGCAATGAAAAGTCCACGGTAGCTACTGCAAAAAATGCCTGCAATCCATCCGGCAACTAAGGATGTCATTACATTAAAGTATCTTGCACCTCAAATTTCGAAGACTCAACGAATGGATTCCAAGCGATATCTGGTTACTGCTGCTTTGCCTTATGCCAACGGTCCCGTGCACATTGGTCATCTCGCGGGCTGTTATCTTCCTGCCGACATCTTTGTACGCTATCTGCGCGCAAAAAAAACAGATGTAAAGTTTGTCTGTGGTAGCGATGAACATGGTGTTCCCATCACTATCAGGGCGATGAAGGAGGGCATTACACCTCAGGAAGTAGTCGATAAATATCATGAAATCATTAGGGAAAGTTTTGCTCAGATGGGCATTTCTTTCGACATATATTCCCGTACCTCCGGAAAAACACATCATGAGACATCTCAGGCTTTTTTCAAGAAACTTCATGACGACGGATTGTTTGAGGTAAGAGAAAGCGAACAATACTACGATGAGCAAAAAGAAATGTTTCTTGCCGACAGATACATTGTAGGAACCTGTCCGGTATGTAAAAATGAAAATGCATATGGAGATCAGTGTGAAAAATGCGGTTCTACGCTTTCTCCCGAACAACTGATCAATCCGCGTAGTGCGCTGAGCAATGCGACTCCCGTAAAAAAGAAAACCAAACATTGGTATTTTCCACTGAATCAATATGAAGAATGGCTCAAAGAATGGATCGTAGAGGGCAAAAAAGATAGCTGGAAGTCGAATGTATATGGTCAGTGCAAAAGCTGGCTGGATGCAGGTCTTCAGCCTAGAGCCATGACCCGCGACAGCTCATGGGGGGTACCGGTTCCCCTACCCGACGCCGCAGGAAAGGTTCTTTATGTGTGGTTCGATGCACCCATTGGCTACATCAGCGCCACCAAAGAGCTAACGCCTATGTGGAGCGATTACTGGCAGAAGGAAGACACCAGACTCATTCACTTTATTGGCAAAGACAATATTGTTTTTCACTGCATCATCTTCCCGGCAATGCTCAAAGCGCATAAAGGTTTTGTTCTTCCGGAAAATGTGCCTGCCAATGAATTTTTGAATATTGAAGGAGAGAAGGTTTCCACTTCGCGCAACTGGGCAGTATGGGTACATGAATATCTTAAAGATTTCCCCGAGCAGCAGGACCTGTTGCGCTACGTGCTTTGTGCGAACGCGCCGGAAACCAAAGACAATGATTTTACCTGGAAGGATTTTCAGACCAGAGTGAACAGCGAACTTTCCGGAAACCTTGGGAATTTTGTGAACCGTGCCTTTGTGATGATGCACAAGCTGTGCAAAGGACGAGTGCCGGCATTGCATGAAGATGTTATCAACGATACCGACAGAGCCATTATTGAAGATATACGTGTCAGCGCGCTGAAAACAGGACATCTGATAGAAGCCTATAAATTCAGAGAAGCGCTGAGTGAGATTATGTCGCTATCTGCCAAAGGGAATAAATACCTGCAGGTAAATGAACCCTGGAATCTGGTAAAAACACTGGAGGCGCAACCGGAAAACGCAAAACGCATTGACAACTGCATTCATCTTTCGCTGCAACTTTGCGCCAATCTCGCTATTCTCATTAATCCCTTTTTGCCGCATACCGCTCAGAAAATGTGCAGCATGATGAAGGTGGTAGAGCGTATGCTCGAATGGGAAAATGCAGGAAGAATTGATCTGCTGAAGGTAAACTATCCGCTACGCGAACCGCAGATACTTTTCAGAAAGATTGAAGATGATGAGGTAAAAGCTCAGGTAGAAAAACTGCATGCAAATCTTAAAAATGCTGCTGTGAGTACGGCGGCAAATACTCAATCTGAAAAAACGGCAATTACTTCCAAACCTGAAATACAATTCGACGATTTTGCAAAGATCGACCTGCGTGTAGGAACCATCCTTAAGGCTGAAAAGGTTGAGAAAGCGGATAAACTTTTAAAGCTTGAGGTGGATCTGGGTTTTGAAAAACGAACCATCGTTTCGGGCATTGCACAACATTTTAAACCCGAAGAGATTGTCGGAAAGCAGGTTACTGTGGTAGCCAATCTTGCACCACGAAAAATGCGCGGCATCGAAAGTCAAGGTATGATCCTCATGGCAGAAAATAAAGAAGGTAAACTCATCTTTGTTTCCCCGCTCGATCCGGCAGACGCAGGTAGCGAGGTGAGATAGAAAATTCACATGAAACTAAACCAGAAAAATCCCACAACACAACGAAAATGAAAAAGAAGACCCTTTGGTGGATTATTGGCGGGTCGGTGTTGCTGCTTGTCATTCTGATCATTGTCGGGAAGTCTACCGGCGATGACGGCATCAAAGTAGCTGTAGAAAAAGCTTCCTTACACACTATCACAGAAACGGTAACTGCCAGCGGTAAGATTTATCCTGAAACGGAGGTAAAGATTAGTCCGGAGGTAAGTGGAGAGATCATTGAACTGACGGTAGAAGAAGGCGACAGCGTGCGGAAAGGACAACTGCTCGTGCGCATCAATCCTGCTATCTATAGTTCTATGGTAAGTCAGGCGGAAGCTACCGTGCAACAAAGCCGTGCACAGGTTGCCAATGCGCGGGAGATGGTTGCTCAGGCTAAGGCAAACTACGATCAGGCGCTTGCTACCTACAACCGAAATAAAAAACTGTTTGACGACAAGGTGATCTCCACCATGGAGTTCGAACAATCGGAAAGTGCCTACAGAAGCGCAAAAGCTTCTTATGAAGCTGCACAGGCAAACGTTTCGGGCGGCAGCTTTAGTGTACAGGGCGCAACGGCGGGATTAAACCAGGCGCGGGAAAATCTGCGCAAAACTACCATTGTCGCTCCGACTTCAGGAATCATCTCAGCGCTCAATGTGAAACTGGGTGAACGCGTTGTGGGAACTGCACAGATGGCAGGTACGGAAATGCTTATCATTGCCGATCTTGGTAAGATAGAAGTTCGGGTGGACGTGAGCGAAACCGATATTGCCAAGGTAAAACTGGGAGATACGACCATTATCGAAGCCGATGCTTACAGAAACCGGAAGTTTACCGGAATCGTTTCTAAGATCAGTGTGAGCAGTAAAGCAACAGGTCTGCAACAGGTGAGTACCGATCAGGTAACCAACTATACGGTACACATACTGATCCTCCCCTCAAGCTATGCCGATCTCATAGCACAGATGCCCAGCAAATTTCCTTTCAAACCCGGAATGTCGGCCAGTGTAGAGATACAGACAAGGCGCGAGAACAACATCCTCTCCGTACCGGTGAACGCTGTAACCACACGTGATTATCCCGACAGTTTGAAAAAGAAAAACAACAATATTGACGACATTCGTCAGGTAGTGTTTGTACTGAATGAAAAAGAAAAGAAGGTGTACATCCGGGATGTGAAAACCGGTATTCAGGACAATCAGTACATTCAGATAACCAGCGGATTAAAAGAGGGGGAACAAGTAGTCATTGCACCATATGGAGCAATTGCAAGAACTTTAAAGGATAAAAGCAGAGTAAAAACGGTGGATAAAGAAAAATTATTTGACACTAAAGACAATGAATAGACTAACATCGAAATCGCATCTCTGACTTTTTCTCTACTGTAAAAAATTGGCAATTTGAACGGAACAACGCTTGGCAACATAGGAATTATCGGTAACGGAAGCTGGGGTACCGCTTTGGCCAAAATCCTTACCGACAACGGACAACAAATACATTGGTGGGTGCGCAATCAGGCTTCTGTAGAATATTTGCTTGCACGCCATCATAACCCTCACTATCTCACTTCCGTACGTTTCCTGCCGGAAACCATTTTACCAACCGACGACCTTACAAAGGTGCTGGAAGCCTGCGAAACGCTTGTATTTGCCGTGCCATCCGCCTATGCACAACAGGTGATCGAAAGCGTCGATAAGGACCTTTGGAAAAACAAAAAAATCATTTCGGCACTCAAAGGAATTCTTCCCGAATGCAATTTGTTGCTCAATGACTACCTGACCCAGTACCTGAACTACGATCTGCATCAATATCTTGCCATCACAGGGCCCTGTCATGCCGAAGAGGTTGCCGACGAAAGGCTCAGTTATCTGACTTTTTCAGGGCTCGATGATCTGCTAACCGGAACAGTGGCAGATGCATTCAAAACTTCCTATATCAACACAACTTTCAATCATGATATATGGGGTGCTCAGTTTGCTGCTGTACTGAAAAACATTTACGCGATCGGCGCAGGCATCGCGCATGCACTTGGCTATGGCGATAACTTCCTGAGCGTGTACATTACAAATTGCTATCGTGAAATGTATCACTTCCTCAGAATTCATTTTGAGAAAGTTCACCCTTCAACCGAAGAACCCGACTTCCACACCAGCGCTTACCTGGGCGATCTGCTGGTTACCTGCTATTCACTACACAGCCGCAACCGAACTTTCGGAACAATGCTCGGAAAAGGCTATTCTGTAAAATCTGCCATTCTGGAAATGAACATGGTGGCAGAGGGCTATTATGCTTCGCGAGGTATGCAGGCTATGTCGCGGCAGTATGTTATTGATATTCCGCTGGCTACCTGCATTTATGAAGTCCTGTGGGAAGACATTGACGCGGAACAGGCTTTTAAGCAGATCGAAAAGATGCTCTCCTGATGCCTCAGCACCATTCTTTAACTTTCAAGACGATACAGCACAAGCCTGTCTGTATAAAGTACGATCAGTTTATCGCGAGTCATGACGGCATCAAGGATATTCTGTGACACTCCGGGTATTTTTAAGCTTTGCGCACGCACTTTTGATAGATCCCAACTAAGCAGACTGTCTCCATGACGATAGACAAGTTGAGAACCGAAAGCCTGAAGACGACTGACTCCTAAGATGGAAAGTGTGTTCACATAATTTCCATAGCGGTCAAAAGTGAAGATACCTTTTGCGGTATCGCACAAATACACTCTCCAGTCGCGCTCTACCATAAAAGTTGGTGAGGGAACCGTCTGAATTTCCATTCTCAGATCATTGCTTTCTACCACCTCATTGAGCTGTTCGTCTATTTTTCTAAGCCGTGCATTGAACTGGTCATAAATCCACAAATTGCCGTCGGCGCTTGATGCCACCACCGAGGGACCGGCGATGTTCATCTTTCTAAGATCGAGTTCGTTTTTCAACGCCAGCTGCCGGTCGAGCAATATGACGTTTCGGTAATCGGGATAGTAAATGACAACGCGCATAGGGTTGGTAGCATCCAGACTTCCGATATTGCCGTTCTGTACGCTGCGATAAAAAGCACTGCTATCGCCCTGAGCATCCAACCGAAGCAGGGAATTATCCTCCCGTACCAGATAGATATTCCCTAAATGGTCTGCTGTCATCTTTCTGGCTTTTACCGATATCGTGCGCAATACCGGCAACTCTTGTGCTACACAGGAAAGACTGAAAGCGAGTAACACCAGCAAAACGAAATATCGCATACTTCAAATGTAGCAAGAAAGAGTTACCTGCAGGGACATAAAAAAGACCCCGCTCCCGCGAGGTCACAGATAATTTTCAAATGGTTTAGGTAAACTGTCCGTCTGCTTTTGAACGAACTTTTCCGGCTACCTTTTTCGCATCCTGAAGAACATCCTCAGCATAGTGTGTAGACTGCTCGCGAAGATCGCGGAGTTTTCCAGCCCAGTCGCCTGCACGGTCAGCGATGTCTTTTCTTACACGGTTTCCTTTTTCGGTACGGGTGAGCCAGTAACCTATTGCAATACCCGCACCTGCCATTAACAGCAATCTTGAAAGCTTCATAAGAGTATGGTTTTGTGGTGAATTATTACGTACTCAACAGTAGAATCGTGCCACAAGCGATAAGTTGTAAGTTGAAAGGCTAAGTTGCAAAGAAAAAGCTGCCTCTTTTCAAAGCAGCTTTCTCAGAACTATTTGTTTCAAGACCTTATGCATCTTTCATCGTTGCGGCATCTTTCAAAAACTGCTGCAAGCCGAGGTCGGTAAGCGGATGCTTCAGCAATCCCATGATTGAGGACAACGGACATGTACATACATCAGCACCGGCTGCCGCACAACGTACGATGTGCATCGGTGTACGAATAGAGGCGGCAAGCACTTCCGTCATATAACCCTGAGCATTGTAAATACTCACTATATCCTCTATCAGTTGCATACCGTCCCAGTTGCTGTCGTCAATACGCCCCAAAAATGGAGAAACGTATGTAGCACCTGCTTTCGCAGCAAGGATTGCCTGTCCGGGTGAAAAAACAAGCGTACAGTTTGTCTGAATACCGTTGTCGGTAAACCATTTGATCGCTTTCACACCTTCTTTGATCATAGGCACTTTCACCACAATATTCTCATGTATTTGTACCAGTTCTTTTCCCTCTGCCACAATCTCCTCGAAGGTAGTGCCAAACACTTCTGCACTCACCGGACCATCTACCATTTCGCAGATAGTGCGATAGTGCTTCATAATGGCATCTTTACCCTTAATACCCTCTTTCGCCATCAGCGATGGGTTGGTCGTCACACCATCAAGGATCCCGAGATCATGCGCTTCGCGAATCTGGTCAAGGTTGGCTGTATCGATAAAAAACTTCATAAAAAATCAGATATCCTGAGCGGATTTTATAAAAGATAAATTGTTGCGCGAAAATAAAACGAAAAGGTGATGTACCTAACAAAGATCAGGGGAAACGGCAAAAAAAACCGGCAGGTTACTCACATCGCACCGCTACAACCGCCTACCCTTGCTACATTCCTGTCCTGGGGGAGTTCAGCAGGAGCTGGTCGTGCAAGACCTGCCAGAACCACAAAGATAGATCATAACCTATGATTCGCCACGCAGGACGAACATATTTTTTTGTTCGCCAGACAAACTACAATTCTGACCGTTGTGAAGGAACCGAAGAACTTCTCAGGCTCCGGCTGATAATCTCTTCATACCGACGCATCTCACCGGGTTGAGGTTCATATCCCTGTTTTGTCTTTTGAAGAAAGGTATATGCCCAATCCAAATCCTGATTGATCATTCCTCCCCCCTGCTTATCCAAATATCTTTTTACACGGTCATATCGTCTTTCTTCAGACGTGGTGGGAACATAGCCGAAAACAGTCACTTTTCGCTGAAACTGTTCTGCCCAGGCAATATCAAGAACTGATACACTTTCCTCTTTTTCTTTAACAGCTCTTCTCTCCTCAACGGTTTTCCTGCGAGCGACCGGCTCTGATGTAGACTTCTTTTTCTTAACAGCGGATTTTTTTGCAATAGCATGCTCGTTTTTGGTCTTTTGGGCAACGGTGTTGGATGTCTGTTGCTTCTCTTTCGTTTTTTGCGGCTCGTGCTTTACAATCTTTGCGCTGCTCTGTACTTTCTGAGGTACTTGCTCTTTCTTTTGTCGCCTTACAATTTTAGGTTGTTCAGATTTCACAGGCTGCTTTGCTGGTGAAATACCACCAGTTACCTTTTGGGGTATGTCCGGTACATCAACGTTACGCTTCAGTTTGTCAAGTCCTGCACTATCTACCATGACTGGTTCGGACCTTGGCTTATCCGAGCGGAGCGCTGCTACCTTAAAGTTGTTGTAGTCGAGCAAGCGTCCTGAATAAACTGTTTCGATATGTGCACTTCTATAGGTACAAAAAGCCAGCAAAAAGGAGGCAAGCACGATCAGTACGATACCCGGTGTCGTAGACTTCAAATGGTGGCGAACTTTTTCCTTTACTTCAGAAATATCGTAGGCTCGGCCTATACCTTTCATCACGATCATAATTCCGATCAGTAACAGACAAAAGGCAAAAAAGCTCAAAAAGAAAACCTTAGCAGAAGCATTGTGCAGATGTGTGATCTGCTTTAAGTCGCCCGATACCAATCCCGAAGCTTTTGCCTGCGCCAGGCTTTGCTTGAGATCCATAGTAAGACCAATCTGTTTGGAAAGAAATACGATTCCAAAAATGAAAATGACACCCAATACAAAATAGGTGACCCATTTTTCCGTTCCCCTGAACATATTGCAATGATTTGGCCTTAAATTACCGCTTTCCTTCGATTTGAAATAATAATCCGTTAACACCTGCGTAAAGCTGGTGTGCTTTTTATCTTACTTGTACATTTGCACAATCGTTTATCGCCATACCATGAAGAAAGTTTTTTTCCTCCCTTTAATGCTCACGCTTGCTTGTAACGATTCCTCGCAAGAGGAAACCAAAAGAACAGTCATCTTCGATTCCATTTCCATTCGTCCGGAAATACCGCTTGTAGATCCTTTCAAGGTTGTAGATACTGTCCAGCCAATCGTCGATACAATTACACAAGACACTACGGTTTACGAGAACGATCGCTTCCGGGAAGTCCGCGTAAAAAGACTCGATACCGATCTGTTTGAGATTTCGGGAGAAGCACAGGTATTTGAGGGAAATTTCAACTGGACCCTGGAAGACGGCCACCGGGTACTGAAACAGGGACATGAACCCACCAGCGCAGGCGCACCCGAATTTGGAGAATTTAATTTTCGGTTGATCGCAGCCAAACGGGATAGCAACAGCACACTTCATCTTATCTTATTCGAGAGCAGCGCTAAAAACGGAAAAAGACAACACGAACTTCCCATACCGCTTTATTGATTGTAAAGAAGCAGTAAAGTCGTAAAGAAGTAAAGTTGAATCTCGGTTCAAACCTTCAGTCGTTCTCCTGCAGAGCCCGCCAGGAAAGCAAAAACAACCTGTAACGGCATCATTTTTTCAGCATAACTCTCTTGTATCTAAAATGAGAAGTCTATGCTGGCAATGAACTATCGCGGTCCGTTTCGTGTGCGCGCCGACCGGAACAAACCTTACCCGGAAATACTTCATCCTCAGGATGCGATCGTCCGTGTGACACGATCCTGTATTTGCGGATCGGATCTTCACTTATATCATGGTCTTGTACCGGATACCCGCGTGGGTATGACATTCGGTCACGAGTTTACCGGTGTGGTAGAAGAAGTGGGCTCCGATGTGGAAAATCTCAAAGTGGGCGATCATGTGCTGGTGCCCTTTAACATTGCCTGCGGTAGTTGCCCCTTCTGCAAACAGGAACTTTTTGGCAACTGTCACGAATCCAATCCGGAAGCTACGGCTGTAGGCGGAATATTCGGATATTCTCATACAGCGGGTGGTTACGATGGCGGACAGGCAGAATATGTACGGGTGCCTTATGCCAATGTAGGTCCGGTGAAGATTCCTGAAGGCATGGATCTCGATGATGCTGTATTGCTCACAGATGTAGTTCCCACTGGTTATCAGGCGGCTGAAATGGCGGGCATTAAGAAAGGAGACACTGTAGTTGTTTTTGGTGCCGGTCCTATTGGAATCATGGCGGCACGTTGTGCCTGGCTATTTGGCGCCGGTCGCGTGATCGTGATAGACCGTTTGCATTATCGGCTCGAATTTGCGAAAAATTATGCGCAATGTGAAGCTTACAATTTTGAGGAAATGGACGATCCGGTGCTGTTTCTAAAAAAAGCTACTGACTGGCTGGGAGCAGATGTCTGCATTGATGCTGTAGGTTGCGAAGCCGATGGAAGCGCGCTACAAACCATCACAGGTCGCAAGTTGTTGTTGCAGGCGGGTGCTGCAACTGCTTTACAATGGGCTATCAACTCAGTGAAAAAAGGCGGCATTATTTCCATTGTGGGAGTATATGGTCCTACCGCCAATTTGATTCCCATAGGCAATGTGCTGAACAAAGGTTTGACGATACGTGCCAATCAGGCTTCTGTAAAACGACTGCTGCCTCGTCTTATCGAGCATGTGCAGAATGGCATTCTCAATCCGAAGGAACTAATCACGCACCGTATTCCGCTGGAAGAAGTAGCAGATGCTTATCACATCTTTTCACGCAAACTGGACAATTGTATCAAACCAATCCTGATTCCTAACGTAGCATAAAGAGACACTATGGAAAATACAACAGCAAACCACCCATATATTAAAGGCTGGGGTATTGATGCAGACCCGGCAAACGAGCCAACTTACCCTATGAAGCACTATACCGGCGACGACCATAAGCGTATCCGATATGATCGCCCGCCCCTGCAGCCACAGACCGTTGAGGTGCTGCATTCCAACGAACGCCCGGGACTAACCGCTGTGTACGGAACAGTAGCTCCACCCAGCGGGTTAAGCGGTGCGATACGCAGATATGCCTTTCAATACAGTGAAGGTAGCTGGGGACATTGGCTGCCACTGATCCTTGCCGACAGGATCAATGTCTGGGAAGGAATTGTGGACGATTTGAAGCAGGGCACCTTACCCAATATCTGGAAAGAACGAGGCTGGAATGCAGAATGGAAGTACAATCGTAAAGCATTTGTACAGAAAGTAGTCGTCGTTGCGGCGATCACGACCATTGCCGTCCTGCTGCTGGGAGGAAAGAAAAAACGGGCTTAAAAATAGAACGCTGATGATCTGAATGTAACCGATGACCATAGATATTTTATCCGTGAAAAATCGATAACAATTTGTATCATCAGCGTTCTACCTCTATTATCCTCCATAAGCTTTCTCCAACACGTCCAGATCGAGCTTGCGCATCTGCATCATTGCCTGCATTACACGTTGCACTCTTTCCGGTTCGCCGGTCATGAGCTGTGGAAATCTCACAGGCACCACTTGCCACCAAAGCCCAAAACGATCTTTCAACCAACCGCACATTGACTCTTCACCGCCGTTTTGCGTTAGGGTATTCCAGTAATAATCAATTTCCTCCTGAGTATCACAGGAAATAATGAAAGATACTGCCTCATTGAACTTAAATCTGGGTCCGCCGTTGAGCGCCAGGTATTCCGTTCCGAACAAAGTAAAGGTTAGTGTCATCAACTGTCCATCGGGACCGGCTACACTATTTCCTTTTCTGGCATCCCTGAACACAGAAACATAGAAATCTACAGCCTCTTCGGCTTGCTGGTCGAACCAGAGACATGGGGTGATCTTTTGCATGATACAGGCATTTTGTTGCAGCAAACATACGCGCTCGTGGTTTGAGAAAAGGTTGCCTGCCGCGACAAAATGAGCGGTGGATTGCGACACATTCAACCATGCCCTACCTTTGCGGACATGTCCGGCAGTCGCTCTCAAATAGATGTGATCAACGAAATACTGGAAGACTGCCTGGTGGCTTTTCCGGTACATGGTCTGCTGATCGGTCTATACCAGCAATACGGTAAGAGGGGATTTCTCACGAAAAAACAACTTCGGGCGTTACACACCAAAGCTTCGCAGGTGCCCGATATGGCACCCGCCCGGCTTGCTACACTGGAAGCAATCATTCGAAAAATGCCTAATCGCTTTCGTTCGGAGCTTCCCAAAACAGAGCCGGAAAAAGATGAAACGGCCGAGCTGCTTTCCATGACTCACGCGATCCTACAAAAATATCCGCAACATAAAAGGGTACTTTTTTTCAAGTCGAAACTGGACAGCAGAAACCCACTTACGTCAAAGGAAATAGAGGAACTGAAAAAATTCTTTAGAATGATTGCGGGTTGATGCTTTACGGTAGCTTTGCTTTCGATAAATGAATCAGTGATGAGTCAATCTGCATTTTACAGACTAAGCAATTTTTTTGAAAGCTATGCACAGGCGTTGGAACAGTTCGACACAAAAGGAATGGTACAACACTATCATATCCCATGCTCCTTTTTATCGGATGAAGCTTCTACCATATTTCAGGAAACAGGAAAACTCGAAGGGCTTTTCGTTCAGGCAACCAGTTTCTACAAACAATTCGGAATAGCTTTCGCACGTCCGGAAGTCTGGAGCAAGAGAATGTGGACTGACAGGATATGCAAGGCAAAGGTGAACTGGCAATATTTTGATAAAGACAAAAAGCCTGTTTACAATTGCGACTACCAATATCTGCTTCGCCTCGATAAAAACGACCATTGGAAAATTGAGGTATCGGTAACAGTAAATGAAAAGCAGCGTATGGAAGAATGGCTGGAAAGCCGGAAGGAGGAGAAATTATAAGTTGTGAAGTTGTAAAGTTGTAAAGTGTTGAATGAAGTGTATCAGACTTCTTCGCAGACGCAAAAGAGAGGCCATCTCTTCGGGACAGCCTCTCTCTAAAAATCCGGTAACACTATTATTTGAACGCGTTGATACCGGTGATATCCATTCCGGTGATCAGCAGGTGTACATCATGTGTACCTTCGTAGGTGATCACCGACTCAAGGTTCATCATGTGGCGCATGATGCTAAACTCCCCGGTGATACCCATACCGCCAAGTATTTGTCTTGATTCGCGAGCGATGTTCAACGCTATCTCGCAACTATTGCGTTTTGCCATTGAGATCTGAGCCGGTGTGGCACGATCCTGATCGCGGAGCACACCGAGCCTCCATACGAGCAACTGACCTTTCGTGATCTCAGTGATCATCTCTGCCAGTTTCTTCTGCTGCAATTGGAAAGATGCAATCGGTTTGTCGAACTGAATGCGTTGTTTAGCATATCGCAACGCGGTATCGTAGCAATCCATCGCGCAGCCGAGCGCTCCCCATGCAATTCCATAACGAGCGCTGGAAAGGCAGCTCAACGGACCTTTCAGACCCTTTACACCCGGAAGTATATTCTCTTTGGGAACCTTAACATTATCGAACACCAGTTCTCCGGTTGCAGAAGCGCGCAACGACCACTTGCCATGTGTCTCCGGAGTGGAAAAGCCTTCCATTCCGCGCTCTACGATCAATCCGTGAATTTCGCCGTTTTCATCTTTTGCCCATACCACTGCGATTTGCGCAAAGGGAGCGTTGGAAATCCACATCTTTGCACCGTTCAGAACCACGTGATCGCCTGCGTCGGTGAAACGGGTTTCCATTCCCGCCGGATTCGAACCATGGTTGGGCTCGGTAAGTCCGAAACAGCCCATCCATTCACCTGTAGCAAGTTTGGGCAAATACTTTCTCTTCTGCTCTTCGCTTCCGAACTTATAGATTGGGAACATGACCAGAGAACCCTGAACCGAAGCTGTGGAACGGACGCCTGAATCCCCGCGTTCCAGTTCCTGCATCATGATGCCATAGGAAATATAGTCAAGTCCTGCGCCGCCGTACTCTTGCGGAACAAAAGGTCCGAAGCAGCCCAGTTCTCCCAGGCCCTTGATGATCTGAGCGGGAAACTTCGCATTCTGAGCATATTCCTCAATAATGGGAGATATCTCTTTTTTTACATAGGCACGTACCGACTCGCGGATCAATTTATGTTCGTCCGTGAGCAATTCGTCTACAAGATAATAGTCGGGATGCTGATAAAGATCTTTTTGCATAAAATGTTAAAGCTTGGCAAATGAGCGTGCAAAGGTAGCAATTTTGACATATCAGGCGTACTTTTGCAGGCTGTCATGTCATAAATACAGAATTAAAAATCCGACTTATGATATCATCAGCTAAATCCATACTCTGAAAGTACTAACTGGCTTAGGTTTGCGTTTTAAAGGAACAAGGTGGGGGAAATATAAAACACCTGCCAAAACACGGAACGTTTTTTGAGTATAAGCTATCCGATGAAGGTAACCAAAAAAAATCAAACATTTTTCGTTTATTCCTCATCTTTATATTATATTGTTCTTCATTCTAAATTTTAACCAATTATGAGGCAGTTAAAAATTGCCACCCAGATTACTAATCGTGACTCGCAGGCAGTAGAGAAGTATCTGCAGGAGATCTCGAAAATTTCGATGATTACTCCGGAAGAAGAAACTACGCTGGCGCAAAGGATTCACATGGGTGACCAGCGCGCTTTGGAGAAACTTGTAAAAGCCAATCTGCGTTTCGTGGTGTCTGTTGCCAAGCAGTACCAGCACCAGGGATTGTCGCTTAGCGATCTGATTAACGAAGGAAACCTCGGGCTGATCAAAGCGGCACAACGTTTTGATGAAACCAAGGGTTTTAAATTTATCTCTTACGCAGTATGGTGGATTCGTCAATCTATCCTCCAGGCATTGGCAGAACAGGGTCGCCTGGTTCGTCTTCCTCAAAATAAAATCGGCACTTACAACAAAGCCAATAAAGCTTATATAGCTTTCGAACAGGAGCACGAGCGCGAACCTTCTACCGAGGAACTGGCTGAGATTCTGGACATGAGCGAAACCGAGATTACCAATATATTTACCAGCAATACGCGTCACACTTCGCTGGATGCTCCGGTGCATGAAGCAGAGGATGTTGCCATGGGCGATCTCCTGGAGGGCAGCAGCGATACGGATGACGATGTGATGAAAGATTCGCTGAGAAATGAGATTCGTCGTATCCTTAAATCGCTGAGCGTTCGCGAAGCTGAGATTCTGGCTGCTTATTTCGGACTGGAAGGCGACGATGGTCCTACGATAGAAGAAATCGGGGAAAAATATGATCTTACGAAGGAACGTATCCGCCAGATCAAGGAAAGAGCTATCAAACGTCTTCAGAAGGCACGTTACAGCAATGCGCTGAAAGGTTATCTGGGTTAGTAGCATAATACTTATAGAATTTACGAAAGCTGTCTCTTAAAGGCAGCTTTCTTGTTTCCGGGCAGTCCTAAACCTCCCCCACTCGCTTCTTGACTACTTTACATCTTCACGACTTCACGGTTTTACCCAAAATGTTTTTTGCCTGTTAAGACATCTTTGTCCTTTAACTCATAGAATATTTCATTCTATCTTGCAACCCTCCAAACCAACTTCCCCATGAATGTGAACCCATTGGTACAGCAATCGCTGATCGAGAACGACAAGGTATATGATGTCGGCATGAGCACCAACTATCGACAATACGACGAGGAGTTTGTGCATACCCAAGCTTATACTCATATAGCAGGAAAGATCAAAAGACTTACCGCAAGCTTTAGCCATCCTATATCTGCACTAGATGTAGGCTGCGGTACAGGAAGATATTTCCATGTGCTCCAAAATCTGAAGGAACTAACCGGCATTGATGTTTCCCGTAATATGCTTGTGGAAGCGCAAAATCCTTTCCGCGGGGATGCGATAGCACATGCTGATATCAACCTGATGGAAGGCAATTTCTATGATTATGATTTCGAAGGACAGAAATTCGACTTCATTTATTCCGTAGGGGTACTTGGAGAACATACTGTTTTCGACAGGCATGTAGCCGAAAAACTTTATTCTTTGCTGAAAACCGGGGGGACTTTGTTTTTCTCTGTGGTGGATATCGAACCACGAAAAAACCTGAAACGCAAACTCGCAGAAGCAGCTTATCCTTTTCTTCCAAAATCCATCAAGCAAGTTCTTGATAAACGCTGGGAAACATGTTACATGACTTATGCGGAATTGGATGCGATCATGCGAAAGGTACCTTTCAGTTCCTACGAGATTGATCGTTATGTTTCTGAGGATCCATTGTGGGAAGGCGTCCACCTCGAGTGCATTGCATACAAATAGCTAGCCTCTGGCCGCAGGTCTGCGACGAATGGCAAGCAGCACGCCATAGGTAATCAAATAGCCCGCTAACCCTAGCAGAACAGAAAGTACCGCGCCGCCCACAAAAAATGCCGCCCCTTCCTGTGTCACGCGTTCCAGCGTAATTGTGTGCCATTCGAGACTCCATGTTGGGTAGCCCATCACCCATTTGCCTGTAGCCAGGCTGGCCATCCACCAAAAGGGCGTAAAGGGGAATATAGAGACATTGACAAAAAGCAGAAAAAGTGCCTTGTTCATCCGAAAAAAGATCGAAGCAGGAATACCCACGGCAAGCTGAAATCCCCATATTGGCACCACACCCATAAATAATCCAAACCCTACCGATGCAGCCTTGGTGTGATTGGTTTCCTGGGGATTGACAAACAGCATTTTCCAAAGCGTACTCCACCCTTCCTTCTTCATCAGCATCCGGAAAAAATCGCGTGGCTTGATCCACAACAATGCGACCAGGACGAGAAATGTGTTGAGCACACTGATACGCGAAAAATCTTTAAAAGGGCGAAAATGTGAGACTCTTTCCTCGGCAGTAGGGTAATAAACAGAAACAGGAATACTCAACACAGGAACGCCGCTCCAGGAAGCCCGAACCATCACTTCAATTTCAAACTCGTATTTCTTTGTGAAATAGTGCTTTTGCGCTAAAGGCTTTAAGGGATAACAACGATATCCCGACTGGGTATCTGGCAGTGAAATGCCGGTATTTACCCAAAACCAGAAATTGGAAAACCGATTGCCAAAAGAACTTTTCGTGGGAACATTTTCCTGATTAAGATTGCGTCCGCCAACGATCAAAGCGCCGGGGGTTTCTTCCAACTGATCCAGAAACTTCACAAGATCGCTGGGATAATGTTGTCCGTCGCTATCCATGGTGATGGCATAATCGTAACCTAGTCGTACAGCCTCTGTAAATCCGCGTTGCAAAGCCACTCCCTTTCCCTGATTGGGTGTATAGCTCAATACCTGTATTTCAGGAAAAGCTGCCAGTATTTCAGAAGTTTTATCGGTCGAACCGTCATTTACCACCAATACCCGATTGGTATGCCTCAAAACTTCAGTCAACACAGCGTGCAAACTACCTGCATTATTGTAGGTAGGGATCAGCACGCAAGCGTTGTGCTTTTCAAACTGAGCCTGATAAATGGGGACAGACATGAGGGTGTTTTGGTAGGTTCTGAACGGTTTGCGAAACTAAGTTTTTAATTGCTTTTCGCATTTCCTGATCTTTTCAACGATCGCCTCTCTTTCGTCTTTCGTAGCTACTTCACGCAGCAAAGCCTGCCGGTAATAATCGATCGCCTGCCGGTACCAGCCCTGGTCCATACAATAATCTCCGGCAATACGCCAGGCATCGTAAAGGTCGGGATTGCTGTGTACCACCTGTGCCGTATCGACTGCTCCGCCTGTTAAGAGCGCGAGCTTATTTTTTCTGTAACTCAGAAAACGTCGATAGTCCTCCGTTTGCAAAAAAGAATCCGATGCGATATTAAATGGTATCTCTGCAATTTCGGTATCATGATGAAGTCCCTGCAATGACAAAACTTTCCGCAGATCGTAACAAACATAAGTGCCCAACTGCCAGGGAGCAGAGCTGATCCAGAACTTCAGGCTGTCGGGTTGAAAGATGATGGAATGATGAGCGATGAGCTGATTGATCGCTTTTTCATTGCCCTCGCCTATCGATACTCCGTTCAATCCCTTCCTGTCGCGTAAAATATTTGCCATCTTTTCAGGATTGAGCGGATATTGTTCTGTCATCAGTTGCTGAAGACGTTGGTAGCGATATACCGAGGCACTTTTTTCTTTCTGTTCCAGATTCAGTTTCTGAGTAGCAAAGGTTTCGCTTTGATAGTGATTAGTGCATTGAATGTTGTCGCTACCGGGATCATATACGGCCAGTTCTTTCGGCGTTTTCTCTATCACCACAGCTTTCTTGTCCGCCGCGCTTCCCACCAAAAAACTTTCGGAAACAAACATCTTTCTGCGCTTTGCTATCTCTACGGCTTCTGAAAGGGTAGCTGCGTATTGAAGCACTTCTCTTGCCACCAGCGAAACCGGTGTAGCTGCCGCAAACGGAATATCGGAACGAGCTGCATTGATGGTAACAGTAAGCCCCTTTTCATTCATGCCACTGACCACTCCCGTAAAACCACCCCAGGTAACAGAAGCATAAGCATAGCCCTTTTCAGGACGATGAAAAGTGACAATCTTATTCTCGGCGAATTTATCTCCCACCCAAAAATCGAAATTGCGTCCTATGAGCATGGAACCGTTTTCGGTCTTGTCGCCCCAGGCGCCAAAACTCGTACAACCTACCAGCATCATATTCTGCAGAGCATGACCAATATCGTGTGCTGCGTGGTAGTTCAGGATGCGAGCGTAGTTATTTCCTATCCAGTTGAAGCTGTCGGATGCTGCGTGAGAGATACCGAAGATCTCTCGTTTGTATTCTTCTGTTATGTGCTCCGGAAGATCGCGGTTCATATAGCCCACCACATACTTCAGAAACTTCAGATATTTCTGAGAAGGTATCATGCGGCGAATCTCTGTGGTAAAAGCAACTTCCTGATCGACGATCTGCTGTTGCGATAGTTTGCCGCGTTTTACTCCCTGCTCAAATGCTTCGCCTGAAACATACATCTCATACAAACCCCAGCGATTCTTCCGAATCCAGTTGTCGCCGATAGTGTACAACGATCCGCCCTCATGTTTCTTCTCAAGTTTCAATGCAGCAGTATCTGCAACCGCAGGTGGCTCTACATCAGAAACGCTCCAGACATACAGACAGAATATAAGGAGAATCAATAGGAAAATGCCAACTGTAGTACTTAGTGCCTTCAGCGTCTTCCTCAAAAATCGCATGGCGCAAAGGTAGTCGAATGCCGTTAATGCCAAATGTGGAAAAGGTTAAGGTTTGTTTTAGCCTTCGCCAACATTGGTTAATTTCGCCCCTATGGAAAGAAAGGAACGGAAGCCGGTATACTACAGCGAATACCTGCAACTCGATAAGATTTTGAACGCACAGAATCCTGAAAGTGATAAAGAAGGAATCAAGGCGGATGATGAAATGTTGTTTATCATCATCCATCAGGCTTATGAGCTTTGGTTCAAACAAATACTGCACGAGTTGAATGTAATCCGGAGCATCTTTAAAAAGCCCAATATTCCCAACAACAGTCCGGACGTGTATAATTCCGTTCACCGTCTTAAAAGGGTTTCCAGAATCCTTGAAGTAGCTGTGGGACAAATGGGTATTCTCGAGACAATGACTCCGCTCGATTTCCTGGATTTCCGCGATCTGTTGCGCCCCGCCTCCGGCTTTCAGAGCATACAGTTCAAAATGATAGAGGCCTCGCTGGGACTTCAGTTTCAAAAAAGACATGGGCAGGGCTACTACCTTACACAGCTTAAACCCGAAGATGTGGAAAGGGTAAAGAAAGCAGAGTCTGAAGAAAGTCTGCTAGTGCTGATCAATCGCTGGCTGGAACGCATGCCGTTCATCAAAAATGGCAGCTATTGGAAAGAAACCAACACCGATAAACCTTTCTGGCAACAATATCGTGCAGCTTATGAAAATAGCTTACAGGAAGTAGAGAAATCCAATCTCGCGACTTTCGATATGCTGCTCCTCAACGGCGACCAATACCCTGAAGGGCGCAGCTTCAGCGTAGATGCCAACAGAAATGCGCTGTTCATCATGCTGTATCGCGACCATCCTTTATTGCACCTGCCATACGAACTACTGAGCACATTGCTGGAAATCGACGAACTACTGAGCCTTTGGCGTCACAGGCATATCCACATGGTGCAACGTACCATCGGAAAGCGTGTAGGAACAGGGGGCAGCAGCGGTGCGGAATATCTGCGCAACGCGGCGGACAGTCACTATATCTTTAAAGAGTTGGCTGAACTGACTTCTTTCCTGCTACCGCGCCACATGTTGCCGCAGTTACCACAAGACCTGATTCGCGATCTAAGCTATACTCATTAATGTCGCCGGCAATCGATATTTCTGATCTGCACAAGACATATCCCGGAGCCTGGGCGCCAGCATTGGACGGACTTTCGCTACAGGTTCGAAGAAACCAGATCATGGGGCTGCTCGGTCCCAACGGAGCGGGCAAAACTACCTGCATCAATATTTTATGCGGACTGGTAAAGCCGGATAAAGGAAAAGTGCTGGTACTGGGTAAGGACGTACAGAAGGAAATACAGGATGTCCGCAGATTAACAGGAGTAGTGCCACAACAGATCGCTCTGTTTGGCAACATGACCGCATGGGAAAACTTCCGATATATCGGACGACTATATGGGCTAAGCGAAACGCAGATTAACACCCGCGGGGGAAGGCTGCTGGAAAGGCTGGGATTAATGCCTCATGCCGATAAACGCATAGGACGCTACAGTGGCGGCATGAAACGCAGGGCAAATATCATTGCGTCTTTGCTGCACGATCCGGAGCTGATCATCCTCGACGAACCGACAGCCGGTGTAGATGTACAAAGCCGCGCCCTGATCCACGACTTTCTTACAGAATGTCATCAGAAAGGGAAAACGATTCTCTATACTTCTCACCATCTCGACGAGGCAGAACAACTTTGCGACGAGGTAGTGATTGTGGATGAGGGAAAATTTATAGTGAGTGGTGCACCGAAACAACTGATCGAAGCAACAGCAAGGATAACACCCTGCAGCAAACTGGAAGATGTATTCCTGCATTATACCGGACATTCGGTAAGAGACTAAAATGCTGAAAAGACTTATTTCGATTTCCGAAGCCCTGATGCAACAAACATGAAGAAACTGATCGCAACCATCATCAAAGAGTGGATACTGCTGCGCAGAGATGCAGCGGGATTGATGTTGCTGTTTCTGATGCCCGCCATTCTGATCGTAGTGATGGCGCTGGTGCAGGACGCCCCCTTCCGCGACTATCAGGAAATCCGCTTCGATCTGCTGCTGGTAGATGAAGACCAGGGAAGCCTGGCAAAGGAAATCAAGGCGGGACTGAAGCAAAGCAAGACCTTCCGTGTGATCGAAGAGATAGATGGCAAGCCGCTGACAGACTCCAGTCTGAAAACCTTGCTGCGGAAAGGAGACTATCATGTAGGCATTGTGATACCTAAAGGAGCAACCGCAGAAGTAGCCAACAGCGCCAACATTATCGCCAACAACATTTCGAAAAAGCTGGGACTGGGCGGAACCATGCCCGCAAGGGAAAGTCGCGGCGACCGGTATGTGCGCATGTATTTCGACCCGGTGTCGAAACCCACCTTCCGTACTTCGATATCTTTTGCGCTCGACCGCTATGTGACCTACTCCTGCTCCAACATTCTGGTGCAACGTATTTCCAAACTAAGCAAGCTGGCAGGAGATACCACCGAGGCAGATGCAGACTTTAAAAAGGTGTTTGCCGGCATCGGTATCAGAGAAGAGGTGCTGAACGAACGTTATGCCGATAAGACGCATATCAATTCCGTACAACACAATGTTCCCTCCTGGGCGATCTTCGGAATGTTCTTTATCGTGATCCCCATTGCCGGACATATGATCCGCGAGCGGGAAGACGGCAGCGCGGTCAGGATCGAACTCATCCCCAATGCGTTTCGTCTGGTGGCTTTGGGAAGAATCCTCTTTTATACCATTCTGTGTACCCTGCAATTCTGGCTGATGGTAGCCATAGGCTTATGGATTCTGCCGCTGATGGGACTTCCAGCCTTGTTTTTAGGAACACATGCCGCAGCTTTGATTCCGGTATCCATCGCCATCGCCTTTGCTGCCACTTCTTTCGGATATTTTGCCGGCGCTGTCTTTCGCACCACCAACCAGGCCATGCCTTTCGGAGCCATTTCTATTGTGGTACTGTCGGCTATGGGTGGATTGTGGGTTCCTGTGGAACTGCTGCCACCCGTGATGCAAAAAGTAGCGGTGATCTCTCCCCTGCACTGGAGCCTGGAAGCGGTGCATCATATCATCCTCCGCAACGCGAACATCGGTTCCGTAGCTCCACACATTCTATTCCTTTTATGCTTTGGGCTGGTACTCTGGACGATCAGCGCCTACACCAATATTTCGAGGAAGAAGGGAATATAAAGCAGCACTGTCTTTACACCCTATCTGACGTTAGTCTGAACATCCTACTCAGGTCATTGCAATTGTCATTGCAGCCAACGGTTTGCGGCTTGGCGAAGGGCGGGTTTCGGAGCACAAAACTGTCAACCAGCACTACACTTGAATAGAAGCACAAAGCTCCAAGTTTGCACGTCACCCCGCCTGACGCAAAACCCGTGTTATAGGCAGCCAATTTTTTCATTCGTCTTCGTTATAATTGTCTAACAAGTGATACATTTCTTCGTGTGCTGCCAAACCAAGTAAATTGCGAAACATTTCTGTTGTGTCAAAATTTTGATTGTAACCTTTTGTTTCAAATACTTCAAATTCTGGAATAACGTAACAAGTTGCTAAATACGAACACTCAGCCGAAATACGTGAAAAAGCACTACTGTCTCCGTCATTTTCAAAGTGAATATCAGACTTTGCACCTTGTTCTAAAAGGTTTTTCACTTCTACAAAGTCAAAACATTGGGCCCGATTGTAGAGTCTTAAATCAATTTCACTAAATCCTTGTTCTAAATACGTTGAGATAGGTTCTAAAATTATTTCGTCAAAGTCGTTTGGGTCGTCACAATAAAAATGTTCGTTATATTGATTGTATTCAATTTGTCTATGAATTTCTTGTTGTCCAAGTTCTGCTCGCCAAAAGGCCATCATTTGAGTAGTTCGTAGTCTGTGCTTTTCAACTAATGGCTTTATGTCTTCTATCCAATCTCCGTCAAACCATATTATCTGATTGAAAAAAGTCAGGTTTGTCAAGTCAAAAGTTGTGTCGTTGTCTATTATAAATTTGTCCCTTTTTGCATAGAGTTCGGGAAGTTGATTTTTGAACTGGTAAATGGCTGGCAAATTTGAGCAGGTTAAAAATAGAGATATTTGTTTAACCGCTTAAAATGTAAGCAATGAAGAAGATCAAACACAGCGAATCAGAGATTCTGCACATTCTCAAGAAGCAGGAACAAGGCATGAAGGTGTCGGAGATATGCAGAGAGCATGGCATATCCGAGGCGACGTTTTACAACTGGAAGAGCCGCTATGGCGGCATGGAACTGGCGGAGCTAAAGCGGCTCAAGGAGCTGGAATATGAGAACGCGCGGCTCAAGCGCATTGTGGCAAACCAGACCCTGGAAATTGACGCTATTAAAGCAGTTTTGGAAAAAAAGTTCTAACGCCCGACTGTAAACAGCAAGCAGTAGATTTTATGGTAAAGGAACAGAAGCTGAGCTACAGTCGGGCATGCAAACTGACAAAGCTTTCCCGCAATGGAAAGTACTATCAGAAGACAATGGTATCGAAAGATGCGGTGGTTAAGAAAGCTATTGAAAGCGTTATTGGTACCACCCGGAAGGGGCGACAGAAAGTGATCAGAC